>ERZ1026860.1208-NODE-1208-length-13755-cov-48.101825_pt1 | contig 13755 bp, 12 predicted proteins | sample MGYA00380160_ERZ1026860 | MGnify/ENA primary metagenome ERZ1026860 (study PRJEB33269, sample SAMEA4719796) | human gut metagenome | biome: human-associated habitat; feature: organic feature; material: feces | place: Cameroon | collected 2013-10 ... | reverse complement strand
CATGGCCGCAAATGGCCGCATAAGAGAGCCCCCAAAATGAAGCAGGTTATTTTTTTACATTTACTAAAAAAGAATACCTTTCTGATTTCGGCCAATGAGTTCAAGAAACGTACAAAACGAGAATGAGAGAATATGCGTCTGTTGACTCAGTAAATGTCGGAGACTTTGTCGGTGACGTGTCGGAGACCAAACTCACTGAGCGTCAGCGGAAAATCATTGATCTTATCAGGGAGTCACCGTCAATGACGGCCAAACAAATGTCGGAGACTTTGTCGGTGAGTCGGCGTACTGTCGAACGAGACCTTGCTGTTATGAGAGAAATGGGCGTGATAAGGCGGGAAGGTAAGGACAATAATGGTATATGGAGGGTAGGATTTGAAGGAGAAAAGTAGTCTGAAATGATGTGTGGACTGATAAGCATTGTAAATAGCATTGAATATGATAGTTATCGAATCAAAACGTAAGAAGCCCGAGACGATCCTGCGGAGGTATCCGGGGGCGGTGATTGCGGATGTGACTAGTCACGCGGGGGATGATTTGGTGAAACTGAGTCCGTTTTACCCGCACGGGGGGATTCCGGTGCCGTTCAGCGAGGGGTTCACGGCTACTTGTGTGGAGGCGGTATGGCAGGGACTTAAGGTGTTTGAGGGGGCGGATGTGGACACGTCGCTGTTTCTCAATGACACTATGAAGAACCTCAAACGGACTGTCAGGCGGTTCGGAAGGCCGTTGGGGCATAGGAAGGGAGTGTACGGAAAGGAGTTGCTGGGCTATGTCGAGGCCCGTAAACAGATCTTTCTGCCGACATATAAATGGGTGCTGGAGAACAGGGTGCCACGGATTATCGAAAGGCTTAGGGAGGCGAGCAAGACCAGGACGATCGTGCTGCTGGACTACGAGACCAACTGCGATGTGGACGATCCGAGGAAACCGCTGTCACACGCTTTTCTGGTCAAGGCGTATGCCGAAGGAATATACCCGTATGGGGACAAAGAGCCTGTGAATCAGGAGGAACTGAAACTGTTTTGACAAGAATAACAAACCGACATAATTATGGGAAAAAGAAATAACTGGAAGGAATTCGAGGCAATCCTTTCGCAGAACAGGATTACAAAACTCTATCATTTCACCGACCGAGATAACCTTGAGAGCATCATCAGGAACGGGGGATTATATTCGTGGAAGGATTGCGAGGAGCGGGGAATAAACATCCCGAAGCTAGGCGGTGGCGGACCGGGCTCTACATCGTGGTCGCTGGACGAGCGGGACGGGCTTGAGCGTTATGTCCGCGTCAGCTTCACGGAGCAGCATCCGATGATGTACGTGGCGATGAACGAGAACAGAATTTCCAACCCGGTCATTCTGGAGATCGATCCGGAGGTGATCTATGATGAGGACACCAGATTCTCGGACCGAAACGCCACACGCAACGGGGCGCAGGTCGGAGGAGGCTTGGATGATTTCCGGAATATTCATTTCAAGACGGTCAAGGCGCGCAAGCATTTCGACCTCGACGCTGACGAGCAGCCGTTCTATCAGGCGGAGGTGCTGGTAAAGAACTTCATTCCGCTGAAATATATCCGCAACATCGGCAATTTCGGAATCCTTATTCCAAGCCAGCCGCAGATGATGCAGAGTAAAAACGCCTACACGGCGAGGGTTGACCGCGAGCACCCTACCGCGTTCATATTCCTTGTGGATCAGAGCATTTCGATGAAGCGGCTGACCACTTTCAACGGGGAGGATATGCCCCTGTCGGAGGCGGTGGCGAGGATCGTCAATTCGCAGATCAACGAGCTTGTGGAGCGATGCGTGAAGAACAATGAGACGAGGCATTATTTTGACATCGCTGTGATCGGTTATGGGACAGAGGCTTACAGTGCTTGGAACGGGGCGTTGGAGGGACGTGATTTCGTCAGTCCGGAGGAGATCCGGGACAATCCGTTTCAGAAGAGGCTGGTGAAGGAGGAGGTCCGGACCAGAAAGGGGATCACAGTCAAGGAGGTTGAGAGAAAGCAGTGGATGACAGCGCGGCACGACGGGAACTGGACAAGAATGGACAAGGCGTTGAGGCGCGCCGAGGGACTGCTCGACAATTGGATGAAGGGTCACCACGACAAGGACTGCTACCCTCCTACCATCATCAACATCACTGATGGCGAATATAATGGAGTGACGGACGACGAGATGCTTCAACTGTCCAACCAACTGAAATCGATGTTCACAAACGATGGCAATGTGCTGTTCTTCAATATCCACATCGTGCCCGGACATTCGGAGTCGGTCGTTTTCCCGGCCACGGTCGGCGAGCTGAACGGCAATGGGTACGGAGGGAATCTGTTCAATATGTCCAGCCTGCTGCCGCTGAACTACAACGAGCAGATCAGGGGCATATTTGGAGACCGTCAGACGGACATCCGCTACAGGGCGATGGGAGTCAACGCCGGAATGGAACGGTTGGTGAAGATGATGAAGATCGGAACGTTGTCAAGCACACTTGCGAGTCAGTTATGAGTTACGGAGTCAGCATCCCGAAGTTGAACGATAATATTCCCAATGAGGATTCGTTCTGCAAGTCTGACAATCTGATCGCAGTGTCGGACGGGGCGGGCGGGTGCGGCCTGTTCGCGAGAGAGTGGTCGAAATATCTGATCCGGCATATTCCTAAAAAGCGGGTGATCACTTGTTTCGCTGAATTTGACAAGTGGGTTGATGGCATTTGGGAGGCTTTCTACAATGAATATGAGGCTGTCGCGAAGGCGGGGGATGGAATATTCCTGAATAAGTTCTACAATGAGGGGTCGTGCGCTACTGTCGCCGCCGCTTGGAGGGTGTCTGACAGCGTGTGCCGTTGGGCGGCTTATGGTGACAGCGTTGTGTTCCATTACAATTGCAGGAGCGGTTTGCTGGAGCATAGTTTCACGAGACTGGCGGATTTCGGCAGGCCGCCGATGCTTGTGAGCTGCAAGGATCCGTTGGTGGAGGAAGGCTTCCGCTGCGGGGCGTTTCATTTGGATGAGGATTCGGTGGTGTTTGCCGCGAGTGACGCTCTGTCGCATTATGTGCTTATGATGTACGAGCTTGCGAACTGCGGAAGGTTCGGTGAGGAACTGGCCGAGGAGGCGTTGAGGCGGTCCGGCAATTCGTCTCTTCTGCGTACTGCGGAGACGATCAGGTTTGATTTTCAGGCGGATGTCCTGGAGCCGTTGCTGAAGGCCGCCGAGAAAGAATCCACATTCAAAACGCACGTCAAGTCTTTGATTGAGCGTGGCGTTCTGGATGTGGATGATATGACGGTGGTGGTTTTGGGGTAAAATGTGACCATTGCTCACAACTGATTCTCTATGAACTCTGGGAACAGGAGAATTCTGTCAGCGGAATGCGTGTTGAACAGCAGGTGCTCGAAATCACGCTTTTTTACATTCAGGTCAACCGTGGCCAATTTGTCCGTGATGGCTTTTTTCAAATCCTTGGTGTTTGATATACCGGCTCTTTCCTTAAGGAACTCGTACGAAGGCTTGGTTTGTTGCATTAAAAACATACAATCATAGAAGTCCCGGCCTTTACCCCTTGCGAGCAAGGCGGAGAGCTTCATACTGAGCAATACGGAATCTGGTGGAACCGGCAATGAGAAGAAAAATCCACATCGCTGAATGTGCCGCATCTCTATCGGATATGCGACACCCTGGTTCTGCGCCTCAATCTTCAGCAGGAAACGCTCCTCTCTATGACCTGTCAGTCCAAGTTCAAAGAGAAATTCAGGAAAGAATATGTTCCTTCTGAAAGCGGTCAACTTGGAATTTGCCTTGTCACGAGTCTCAACATTCAGACCACAGTGCCTCAAAAATATGATCACGCCGTCAGTCATTTTAACAAATTCCTGCTCCGTGAGATCCTTGCAGTCGAAGTCGAGATCTTCCGAGAACCTGTCTATTCCTTTGATGAGGCGAAGGTTTGTGCCACCAATGAATGCCAGTTTGCTGATGTATGACGTTGTGGCAAGATGGTCAAGCACCATCAGTTGTATATATTCCTTAAGAATATGCTTCTGAAAGGCGGCGTTTGATGCTATCTGAGACGGGAAATAGCTGTTTATATAATTCAGGTCAATCATAAATCGTATATTCTTAATAGTTTCTTGACTCTGCTGTCTAAAGCCTTGTTACTGATTTTCTGTTGGTATTCTTTGAGCCTTTCAATATCAAATTCTTCTGTCATATAGGCTTCGTCCAAGCGGAGTTGCTCCAACTCAGTGTCGTTGTCGTAAAACGGATAGAGATAAAGCAGATCCAGCAAAGCTTTTTCGGGTTGTGCCAACAACCAAGTCAGTTTCGGGGCATTTATCACGGCTGTATTGATTGGAAGCTCCACAGGCTTATAGCCAAAGAATAGTTCAGGCTTGACATTTTGATAGGAATATTGCCCGAACTTGTTTTCAAATTGTGCCGTTTTCAATGTCGAGATTGACGTGATGCTTGTGACTGCCTCCGGAATCATTCCATATATACTTAATGCCGTATGAAGGCTGATGTATGACGGACGATAGATGCGGCAGGCCACGTACCGTGCGAAATCAGGCCGCTGCAACAGTTCCGGAAAAGCATACCATCCCTGCCGTAACTTTATCAACAGGTCCTTATGTGACCACCTGGTAAGGTTATTCCTGTCGAATGAAGGAAAGAATGCCCTTGCCTGATGAATGGAGAAGCATCCTTCAGGCAACAACTTTTCCCTAAACTCTAAATAATCTACCATTACGATATATTTCTAAAACAATGCAAATATAATGCTTTTTGGAAATAAAAAGTCATTCTTTTATAATTCCGGCAAGAAATAGGCCGCAGAAAAAGAATCCACATTCAAAACGCACGTCAAGTCATTGATTGAGCGTGGCGTTCTGATGTGGATGATATGACGATGGTGGTTTTGGGGATTGGCTACATTTCCACTGCGTTCAGCTGGGCAAGGGCCTGATGGTAGTCACGCTCGGCGGCGAGGGTCTGCTCCAGGGCTTCGTAGTACTGGTCGGTCTCGACGAGATATTCAATCATCGAGATCTCGCCACGTGACTGGGCTGTCAGCAGGTAGTCGCGGCTGTCTGTCTCGCTTAGGGAGGAACGCATAAGTTCAGAGTTCGCCTTGAGGCTGGCGGCACGGTTGTACTGGGCCAGGAGGTCGAAATAGAACTGCTTCTCGGCGGCTACCTTGCGGGACTCGGCGGCTGCGATGCGGGCCTTGGACTGCTTGACCTTGTTGGCGTTGCTCCATAAAGGAATATTCACGCCTACGGTGATGCCTCGGAACTTGTCGGCCGTGGTGAGTTCGCTCATATAGCCGACGGTCAACTCCGGCACCCAGGCGGTCTTGTCGATGGACAATTGCTTTTTGCCGACCGTAACCTCTTGACGGACATATTGAAGGATAGGATTCTTCTGGGAAGCTGACTCGTACCACGAATCGAAATTAGTTGGCAGAGCGTCCTCAAGTCCGTATGAAGAATCCTCCAGAACTATGTCTTTGCCTCCGTTGAGGCTTCTCAGTTTTGACAGAAGTGCCTGACGCTCAACCTCCACCTGTGAGATTTGGCCACGGACTGTTGTCAGGTGTACTTTGGCTTTGTTGAGGTCAAGTACATTGGCTCCGCCGGCCTTAAGCCTTTTCTCGAAGGATGACACCAAGGTCTGAGCCTGACTTAGATGAGTGTCCAGTTCAGCTTTAAGGGCATTGTAGTAAATGAGATCGATGCAGGCTTGCTTGGCTTCGAGGAGCACGTTGAGCCTTTCGGCCTTGTATTGAAGTGCGGCGAGTTCGTTCTGTCCGGCGACTTGTCCGGATTTCATACCGGTCAGTGTCGCAATGTCAAACGCTTGCGTGACACGGAAGTCACGCCTGTTGCCGATGCCGTCGGCTCCCCAGAGGTAATTGAACTCGAACTCCGGGTTCTCTAATATCGCGCCGGAACGGTTCTCCAGTTTCTCTGCTTCCACGTCGGCGGCCGCTGCTTTCAGTTGAGGGTTGTTTTCCTCGATCTGTCGGAGGACGGCTTCGGTGGATGTCTGTGCGGAGGCGCTGATGGCAGCTCCTGCGCAGATGCAGATGGATAATAATAATTTATTAATATCTTGATATTTCATAGTCATTTCTTTTTCGTGTTGATAAGATAGATAACCGGCACGACAAAACCGTTCAGCAGGGTGGAGGAGAAGAGGCCGCCAAGGATGACTTTCGCCATAGGTGACTGGATCTCGTTGCCCGGCAGGTCGCCGCCAAGCGCGAGCGGAAGCAGTGCCAGGGCGGAAGTGATAGCGGTCATCAGAATCGGGTTCAACCTGTCCAGCGAGCCGATCATCACAGCCTCCTCGCGCGAATGCCCCTCCGATGCGAGCACATTGTAGCGGTCGATCAGCAGCATACCGTTGCGGGTCGCTATGCCGAACAGCGAGATGAAGCCGATGATGGCCGGAATGCTCAGGATTCCATCGGTGAAGAATATGGCGAATACGCCACCGATGAGCGCCAGCGGCAGATTCAGCAGCACGACGAGCGACTGCGAGATGTTCTTGAACTCCCCGTACAGAAGCATAAAGATGATGAATATACTGAATATGCTCACGAGGGCGATGGTCTTGGATGCCCGTTCCTCGCTCTCGAACTGTCCGCCGTATTCAATATGGTAACCTTCAGGCAGTTCGATGTTCTCGGCTATCTTCTCGCGGATCGCTCCGACTGCCTTGGCGAGCTCTCCTCCGGTGGCGTTACAGGAAACGACCAGCTTACGGCTGACGTTCTCCCGGTTGATCGTGTTAGGACCGGCTGCTGACTTGATGTCTGCTACGTAGGAGAGCGGAACTTTCTTGCCGTCACCGGTGTCTATGGTCAGATCAGAAATCCGTTCGATAGTCGAGCGGGCATCGTCATTGACCTTCAGCGTAAGGTCGAACGAGCGGTTGCCCTCATAGACAGTGGAGACGACCTCACCCTCCATCATCACCTTGACAACCTCCGCGAACTCAGGCAAGGATATTCCATAGCGGGCGAGCATCTCACGTCTCGGGGTGATGTTCAGCTCCGGCCTTTCGACCTGCTGCTCCACATTGATGTCAGCGATGCCTTCCACACCAGAGATCGAGGTCTTGATCTTTTGTCCGATCTCGTACATCTTATTGAGGTCGGATCCGAACAGCTTGATGGCGATGTTGGCCTTTGTTCCGGAGAGCATCGCATCGATTCTGTGGGAGATAGGACCTCCGATCTCGATGTTCACTCCAGGAAGCACGGCCAGTTTCTGACGGACTTCTTCGGTGAGTTCCTTGCGTGTTTTCTTGCCGAGTTCAAACGGACATTCGAACTCGGAGCTGTTCACTCCGAATGCGTGTTCGTCGAGTTCCGCTCGGCCGGTCTTACGGCCCACGGTCTTGATCTCCGGGATGCTGAGCAGAAGCTCCTCGGCCGTGCGGCCCATACGGTCGGACTCCTCCAAGGATATTCCCGGAACAGTGCTGATCGAGATTGTGAACGAGCCTTCGTTGAAGGCCGGGAGGAAGCTTCCGCCGAGGGTGAAGAACATCACCACTGCGGCCGCCAGCAACGCCCCTACACCGAAGATTATGCTCTTTTTATGGCCTACAGACCAGTTGAGGGCCTTTTCGTAGTACTTCTTGAGCCAGCGTACCAGAGCGGGTTCCTTGCCGGTCTTGTCGCTGTTTTGTGATCCGAGAAGGAATGTGCTGAGGACCGGAGTCACTGTCAGGGCCACAAGCGTGGATGCCATCAATGAGATGATGAACGTGATTCCCAGCGGTTTGAGCATCCTTCCCTCCATTCCGGAGAGGAAGAAGAGAGGCAGGAAACTGGCGATGATGATGAGCGTGGAGTTGAGCATCGGCATACGAACTTCCTTGGAGGCTTCATAGACCACTTTGATCACGCTTTCGCGCTCAGCCTCTGGCTTTTTCCTGTTCTGTCGCAATCGCTTGAACACATTCTCCACATCCACGATCGAGTCATCCACAAGCGAACCGATGGCAATGGCGATGCCACCGAGACTCATCGTGTTTATTGTCAGTCCCATCCAACGGATCGCCAGCAAGGAGAATACGATGGAAAGCGGGATTGAGATGAGGGATATGATGGTGGTTCGCCAGTTCATCAGGAATATGAACAGCACGATGATCACGAAGATCGCGCCCTCGATCAAGGACTTCTTCACGTTGTCGATTGAGCTGTCAATGAACCTGGACTGGCGGAAAATCTGAGAGTTGATCTTCACATCGGCCGGGAGGTTGGCCTTGAGCTCGTCAAGGGCGTTGTCAAGTCTTCCCGTTAGGGCCAAAGTATTGGTGTTCGGCTGTTTGGTCACGGTCAGCAGCACGGCCGGCTTGCCGTCGTTGGATGCCACGCCGAGAACCGGAGTCTTTGGACCGATGCGCACGTCAGCTATTGCGTCCAATGTGATCGGCAATCCGTTCTCCGATGTCTTCACCACGGCCTTTTTCAGTTCGTCTATGTCGTTGGTGGACAGAAGACCACGGACGATATATTCATTGCCATATTCATAGAGAGTGCCGCCGGAGGCGTTCTGGTTCATCCCTTTGACGGCGTAGATGACCTCGTCCATCGAGATCCCGTGGCGACGCATCTTGCCTGGGTCCATCAGGATTTGATATTCCTTGATGTCTCCGCCCATCACCGCGACTTGTGCGACTCCGCCGGTCGAGAGGAGTCTTGGCCTGATCGTCCAATCGGCTATCGTACGGAGGTCCTGCATAGAGGTTGTGTCGGCGGTCAGTCCGATGATCATCAATTCACCGAGGATTGAGGCCTGAGGTCCGAGAGTCGGATTTCCTACATTTTCAGGAAGGTCGGCACCTACCATCGCAATTTTCTCGGAGACAATCTGACGGGCTTTGTAAATGTCTGTTCCCCAGTCGAATTCTATGTTGACTATAGAGAATCCGGTGGCAGAGGAGGAGCGTACACGGCGCACGTTTGTCGCACCGTTGACGGCGGTCTCGATAGGGAAGGTGACGAGTCTTTCGACCTCCTCCGGTGCCATTCCCTCGGCTTCCGTCATCACGACCACAGTCGGCGCGTTCAGATCCGGGAACACATCGACTTCAGTGTGCATTGTTGAATATATTCCCGCTACGAGGCAGAGTACGGCGATCACCAGGATCACCATCCGGTTGTTGAGCGAGAACCTGATGATTCCGTTCAACAGTCCGTTTTCGTGTTTGAGCTGTTCCATAGGCCTAATGATTGTGTGTGTGACCTGCCGGAACGGCTGTTACAGAAGCAAGTTTCACCTGGATGGCACCGGTCGTCACAACGACATCGCCCCCGTTCAATCCACTCTTAATCAGGACTCTCTGCCCGTCTGACTGTCCAAGCTTGACCTCACGTTTGAGGAATCCGGTCTCGTCGTTCCGCACGAAAACATAGTAAACTCCTTGATCCTCGACCACAGCTCCGACCGGAACGCTTATGGCCTTTGAGGACGAGGATGATTTCAGATAGACATCCACATAGGATCCAGCAACGAGGTCTCCCTTGTTGTCGAACTCGAATGTCACAGGAATATAATAGTCTCCGTCGGAGGCCTTTCCATAGCCGACCAACCGGCCGTTCAAAGCCTTCAGATTGTAGGCCACGTCGCTGTAGGATGTCGAGAAGTTAGCGTCCTTGATTCCGCTGATGAGTCCGTAGTATTTTTCGGAGACATCGGCGCGGAGCCTCAGCCTTCTGTTCTGGCTGACAACCGCGATCGGGGTACCGGTCTCGACATAGTCACCCTGGTTGACGTTGAGTTTCTTTATGAATCCGCCAAGCGGGGAAGTGACGCTGACGTTACCGTCCTTTGATGTGCTGGAAGCCAACGCCTCGTACTCGGCCTTGGCCTGTTCGTATGCCAGCTTGCTTTGATCCAAATGGCTTTCACTGACGATGTTGTCCTTGCTCAGTTGAAGGTCTCGCTCATATTCCTTCTTCGCTGCTTCGTATGTGGCTTTGACCTTTGCAAGCTGGTCTCCGCCACCGAGTTCCTTGGAGGAGATTGTCGCGATCAGCGAGCCTTTACCTACGGCCGAGCCCTCTGCCAGTTTCCCGAAGCTGACGACTCCGGAACTTTTCGCCACTACGGTCATCTCGTCTCCTATAGCGGATAGAATCTGCCCGCTTGTGTGGATCACCTCGTTGAAATCACCGACGGCCACAGTGTCGGTCGTGATCCCGAATGTCTTCTGGCGCTCAAGACTTACCTCGATCTCGCCGTCGTGGACGTGACCTTCATCGTGTCCGTCAGCCTCACCGTGGCTATGTTCGTGGTTATGCCCGTCGCAGGCCTCGCCGCTATGGTTGTGCCCGTGGTTATGCCCGTGTTCGTGCTCCTCGTGGGCTTCAGCCTCGTGATCGTGATTGTGCTCCCCATTATTTGAATGGTTACCGCATCCTGCGAGTATAGCGCAGAATGCCATCAACGTTATTATTGTTTTCTTCATTTTAAGTGAATATAAGTTCTATAAGTGAATATTAGAGTGATTGATATCATCAAATTGCTGAGTAGGCGGATCTGCTTTTCTCCGCATATTCATTGTACGTGTACCGGCCTGTTAATTAACATTATCGCCTCCGATTGATGCTTATCCCAGCGTGGATGGCCGTTTTTGTACAGTGTTGATAATCAGTATATTCGTGAATCCTGCCCTCCGTTTTAGCCGGGCGGTATTTTGTAATTGGTTAACATTCAGTAATTTATGTTTCAGGCGCTCAATGCGGTGCTATGGGGTGGACTGAATGTTACGCTGCGACAGGCGGGGCGTTGGGAGCCATTGAAGAGACCAATGGCGGTGCGATAGATGGTATGAGATCCCCGGAAGCATATTCAAAGACAGTGCTTTCGAGGTTGATGGTCAATAGGTTGGAAAGAGCGGCAAGAATCGGGAATATGCTGCCCACTTCATTGCCAAAGTCTTGATTGTCAATGTGCAGCCTTTCCGAAGGGCAGTACTGCTTGTGCGCCACGCAATGGCTTTCATCCTGATTGTGATTGGCATCCGAATGGTGAGTGTGCTCGTCATCGCAGCATCCGTCCATCCCGCAGACTTCTTCCACAATACAGATCATTGTCTGATGGTGATGATGCGGCAGCACAGTCGCCAGCGTCACCATCATCATAGCCAGAAAGATCGGCACTATGGACAATTTCCTCAACATAAAGTCTTTCAGACAATCTGGGTGCGAATTTAGCAATTATTTCTGAATATGTAAAATGAATGAATATGGCTGTCATTATATTGGCTGCGGGAGGTCCTCCCCGCTTTAGCGGGGAGGACCTCCCAAAGGGGATTATTGCAGTTTGTGTCTATTATACTAAGTTCTGTGAATATAATAACTTAGAATGCAAGTGTTTAGAACGTGACTATATGGAGGTTATATCTCAGTTACTTGGAACTGAGATATTCATCAATGGCTGCCGCGGCCTTGCGCCCCGCACCCATCGCGAGGATTACTGTCGCGGCACCGGTGACAGCATCTCCGCCAGCGAATATGCCCTCTCTGGTCGTGCGGCCTTCGGCATCAGCCTCAAGACCGCCACGACGTGTGGCCTGAAGTCCCTTCGTCGTGTTGACAATCAGCGGATTCGGAGCCGTTCCAAGAGCCATAATCACGGTCTCTGTCGGGATCTCGAACTCGGATCCTGGAATCGGAACAGGGGAGCGGCGGCCGCTTGCGTCAGGCTCACCAAGCTCCATTCTGATGCACTTGATCGCCCTTACCCAGCCTTTCTCGTCGCCGAGGATCTCTACCGGGTTGGTAAGCATCTGGAAGTCAATGCCCTCTTCCTTGGCGTGATGAACCTCCTCCTTTCTTGCAGGAAGCTCGTTCTCGGTACGACGATAGACAATCGTCGTGTCGGCGCCTAACCTCAAGGCTGTCCTTGCGGCATCCATAGCCACGTTACCTCCGCCGACAACGCAGCATTTTCTGCCGGCGTGGATCGGGGTCAGGTAGTCCTCGCGGAAAGCCTTCATCAGATTGTTTCTCGTCAGGAACTCGTTTGCGGAGAACACACCGTTAAGGTTCTCGCCCGGGATGCCCATAAACTTCGGCAGACCCGCTCCGGTGCCGACGAACACGGCTTTGAAGCCTTCCTTGTCCATCAGCTGGTCGATTGTGACGGTCCTGCCGACAATGACATCGGTCTCGATCTTTACTCCGAGGGCTTTCACTGAATCAATCTCGCGTTTGAGGACCGTGTCCTTTGGAAGCCTGAACTCCGGGATGCCATATTCAAGGACACCTCCGGCTTTGTGAAGGGCCTCGAAAATGGTGACATCGTAGCCTTTCTTGGCGAGGTCGGAGGCGCAGGCGAGACCGGCAGGGCCGGAACCAATGATGGCGACCTTTGTCCCGCCGGTTACTTCGGCAGGCTCAGTGGCCGTTTTTGTTTCCGCCGTGTGGTCAGCCACAAACCTTTCCAACTTGCCGATCGCCACAGGCTCGCCCTTTACCCCAAGGATGCAGCTTCCCTCGCACTGGCTCTCCTGCGGGCAGACACGTCCGCAGACGGCCGGCAGCGAGGAATCCTCAGCGATGATGGCAGCGGCCCCGTCAATGTCACCCACGGCGACCTTGGCTATGAAATCCGGAATCTTAACGCTGACAGGACAGGCCTGGACGCAGCGTGGATTCTTGCAGTGAAGGCATCTGGAAGCCTCCGTTGTGGCCTCCTCAAGATTGTAGCCGTAGCAAACCTCTTCAAAATTATGCGCGCGTACCTTTGGATCCTGCTCACGGACCGGTACTCTTGGTATTCTCTGTGCCATTATATTCCCATTTTAGATTTAACCTCCGTCTCCTCGGGCCTGTACTGTCCGAGACGCCTCATGGCCTCGTCGAAATCAACGTCGTAGCCGTTGAACTCAGGTCCGTCCACGCAGGCAAATTTTACCTTTCCCGCGACCGTCACACGGCAGGCGCCGCACATTCCGGTGCCGTCCACCATCAGCATATTCAGACTCACATCCTCAGGGATGCCGAGCTTCTTGCAGGTGAGCGTGCAGAACTTCATCATTATCATAGGACCGATGGACACGGCCTGGGTATATTCCTTGCCCTCGCTGACCAGTTTCTCAAGCAGGCCGGTGACCATTCCGTGGAATCCTTCAGAGCCGTCGTCGGTGCAGAGATAGAGGTTGTCGCAGGCGGAAGCCAGTTCCTCTTTGTAGATCAGCAGGTCCTTGGTCTTCGCTCCGATGATGACATCCACAGTGACGCCTCTCTCGTGCAGCCACTTGGCCTGTGGATAAACAGGTGCCGTTCCCACACCACCGGCGATGAATATGTACCTTTGGCCTTTCAGTTCCTCGTCCGTCTTGTCAACGAATGCGGAAGGGTTGCCAAGAGGTCCCACGACATCGCTGAAGAACTCTCCCTCAGTCTTCGAGATGATGGCGGCGGAGGATGCTCCGATAAGCTGGGTGACGATGGTCACAGTGCCGGCCTCCCTGTTGTAGTCACTGATGGTAAGCGGTATCCGTTCGCCCTTTTCATCAGAGCGGACGATCAGGAACTGCCCCGGCTTTGCCGCCTCGGCGATCCTGGGAGCCGACACCACCATCTTGCAGATGTTCGGAGTCAGCATCACTCTTTCAAGAATCTTGAACATAAATTTCTAAATAGCGTTATAAATATGTAGTCGGCAAACTTACATAAAAATCTGCGATTTTTACGCCCGTTTAATAAAAAAAACAAGAC
>ERZ1026860.1205-NODE-1205-length-13790-cov-4.812741_pt1 | contig 13790 bp, 11 predicted proteins | sample MGYA00380160_ERZ1026860 | MGnify/ENA primary metagenome ERZ1026860 (study PRJEB33269, sample SAMEA4719796) | human gut metagenome | biome: human-associated habitat; feature: organic feature; material: feces | place: Cameroon | collected 2013-10 ... | reverse complement strand
GAAACCCAGGCGCTGCCGCCAAACAGAGCGCCGGCGATCATGGCGATAAAGGGAGTCTTGGCGCCGCAGGGGATGAACGTGGTGGTCATGATGGTCATGCGGCGGTCGCGCTCGTTCTCAATGGTACGGGAGGCCATGATACCGGGGATACCGCATCCGGTACCAATCAGAATCGGGATAAAGGACTTACCGGACAGGCCGAACTTACGGAACACACGGTCCAGAACGAAGGCAATACGGGCCATGTAACCGCAGGCTTCCAGGAAAGCCAGCAGCAGGAACAGCACGAACATCTGAGGCACAAAGCCCAGCACGGCGCCAACACCGGCTACGATACCATCCAGAATCAGGCCCTTGAGCCAATCAGCGCAGCCAATGTTGTCCAGGCCAGTTTCGATCAGCGCGGGAATGCCGGGCACCCAGGTGCCGTAAGCGGCGGGATCGGGCTCGTCAAAGCCGTTTTCCTCCATGTACGCCACAGCGTCCTGATAGGTCATGGGAATGGTGGTTTCCTCATCCGCGTCCTCAGGAATGGCGGAGTAGTAAACGGTCATATCGGTCTGAGCCAGGGTTTCCTCATCCTCTACCGTAATGGTAGCGGTATCGGACTCGGGGGTCAGAGCCTTCATCTGCTCAATGGTGGCGGCGGCGTCAAAGTCGTCGGCCTCGGCGTCAAGCTCCACGCCGAAGGCTTCCAGAGCCTGGGTAGCGGCCGTGTAGTTCTCAGACACTTCCTCGTACTCGGCAGCGCCGTTGCCAAACAGGTGCCAGCCATCGCCAAACAGGCAGTCATTGGCCCAGTCGGTAGCGGCGGAACCAACGGTAACCATGGCGATGTAATACACCAGATACATAACCACCGCAAAGATGGGCAGGCCCAGCCAACGGTTGGTTACCACACGGTCAATCTTATCGGAGGTAGACAGCTTGCCGGCGTTCTTCTTCTTGTAGCAGGCCTTGATCACCTCGCCGATATACACATAACGCTCGTTGGTGATGATGCTCTCGGCGTCGTCGTCCAGCTCGGTTTCAGCGGCCTTGATATCGGTTTCGATATGGGCCGTGGTATCGGCGGGAATCTTCAGCTGCTCCAGCACCTTGCTGTCCCGCTCAAAAATCTTGATGGCGTACCAGCGCTGCTGCTCCTGGGGCAGGCTGTGCAGGGCGGCCTCCTCAATGTGAGCGATGGCGTGTTCCACCGGACCGGAGAAGGTGTGCATGGGCACGGTCTTAGCGCCCTTGCTGGCGGCAACGGCAGCCTCGGCGGCTTCCATAATGCCCTCGCCCTTCAGAGCGGAAATCTCCATCACCTTGCAGCCCAGCTGACGGGACAATTCGGCGATGTTGATCCTGTCGCCGTTCTTACGCACCACGTCCATCATGTTGATGGCGACCACCACAGGAATGCCCAACTCGGTCAGCTGCGTGGTCAGGTACAGGTTGCGCTCCAGGTTGGTACCGTCGATCAGGTTCAGGATCGCGTCCGGGCGCTCGTTAATCAGATAATTACGGGATACAACTTCCTCCAGCGTGTAAGGAGAGAGGGAATAAATGCCGGGCAAGTCCATGATGACCACGTCGTCATGCTTCTTCAGTCGGCCTTCCTTTTTTTCCACCGTAACGCCGGGCCAGTTGCCCACAAACTGGTTGGAACCAGTCAGCGCGTTAAACAGTGTGGTTTTGCCGCAGTTAGGGTTACCTGCCAGCGCAATCTTGATCGCCATTTTCTCTTTTCCTCCTTTGGCGGCCAGCCAAAATCCGTTATTTGTCCGCTACTTCAATCAGCTCGGCGTCCGCTTTGCGCACGGACAGCTCGTAGCCGCGCACCGTCAGCTCCACCGGGTCGCCCAGAGGGGCCACCTTGCGTACATACACCTGGGTGCCCTTGGTCAGGCCCATGTCCATAATGCGCCGCTTTAGCGCGCCCTCGCCGTGCAGCCTGGTAATAACCGCAGTTTCGCCAATTTGAACGTCTCTCAAGGTTCGCATGCTGTTTTCTCCTCTCTGTTTGTGCTGGCTCCTGTTCCTGGGACGGGGCTTACACCATGATTCGGTTTGCCATTGTCTTGTCCAGAGCCACCCGGCTTTCCTTTACGGAAAGAATCAGGTTTCCGCCCAGTTCGCTGACAACGGTCACCTCCGCGCCTTCCACAAAGCCCATCTCGGACAAGTGCTGGCGCACTTCATCGCGGCCGTTGATGCGCTTGATGATAGCCACATCGCCCACGTTAGCCATGCTTAGCGGCACCATAGCGTTCCCCTCCCTTTAATTAGAAGTAACTAACCTTTGGAGTTTTGAATGGTTAGAGAAGTTAATATCCTCTAACCAGCAGGTAGTTTAGCATGTCTAACTTTTCTTGTCAAGCCTCTTTTTCAGTTTTTTTCCTGAAATTTCAACGCGCTTTGCTTTTTCTTTTTGGTTGTATTAAAGGTAGAAACCCATACAAAGGCCTGTTCCTTTGCCGCCCTTTTACCAGCCGGCTTTCCTGCATGTCGCAAAATGAAGGATTTTTATTTTAAAAATTCATTCTGCGAAATTTTCAACAAGTTTTTTCTTAAGAATACGCCTAAATACAACCAAAATACAAAATCAGGTCTATAAATTTGCAAAAAGGTATTGCAAACTTGCATTTAAGCGTGTATGATGTTTGCATGCTTCAGAAAGAGGAGGGTCTTCATCATGAAAAAGTTCCTTGCGCTTGTCATTGCCATTATGACGGTTTTAAACATCGTTCCTGCATTTGCCACCGAATACCTGGGCCTGGCCACCGGCGGCACCGCCGGTACCTACTACGCCCTGGGCGGCGATATCGCGGCCCTGTGGATGAGCAAAATTCCGGATCTGGACGTAACCGCCCAGTCCACCGGCGGATCCAAGGCCAACATCATCCTGATTAACGAAGGGGACGCCGAGTTGGCCACCGTACAGAACGACGTGATGTACTACGCCTACGAGGGCAACCAGGACTTCTTTGACGGCCAGGTTATCGACAGCTTCCAGGCCATCGGCTACCTGTACCCCGAGCTGGTGCAGATTGTGGTGGCCGCCGACAGCGATATCCATACCATTGCCGATTTGAAGGGCAAGCAGGTTTCCGTAGGCGCGGTTGGCTCCGGCGTGTACTTTAACGCCGTGCAGATTCTGGGCAACGCGGGCCTGACCATGGACGACATCACCCCCCACTACCTGAGCTTTGACGAAAGCGCCAGTTCCTTCCAGAACAAGCAGATCGACGCGTTCTTCATCACCGCCGGCCTGCCCAACACCGCCATTGTGGAGGTTGCCAACAAAATTGACGTGCGGCTGATCGGTCTGGACGAGGCGGACATGACCAGGCTGAGCGAAACCTATTCCTACTATGTGCCCGTAACGGTGCCCGCCGGTACCTACAACGGCATGACTGAGGACGTTACCGTGCCCGCCGTAGGCGCCGTGCTGATTTGCTCCAAGGACCTGAGCGAGGACCTGGTGTACAACCTGACCAAGGTGCTGTATGAGGACACCGCCGAACTGAGCCACGCCAAGAAGGCCGAAATCAGCGCGGAAAACGCCGTGAAGGGCATTCCCGTTCCCTTCCACCCCGGCGCGGAAAAATACTTTAAGGAAAAGGGCCTGCTGGCCGACTAATCCGAAACGGCAACGCGCTGCGGCCCTTCAGTATACGCGAAGGGCCGCGCTTACGTATTCCACCATTTTTTAAAAGGAGGGATCTCCTCGTGAGCGAGCCCATGACCAACGGCACCGTGGAGCGGGTGGACGAGAAGGAAATCAACGCGATCATGTCCAAATATGACCGTGAAAGCGCCTACCGCACGCTGACGGGTTACCGCGGGCTGATCATTACCGGCTTGTGCATCCTGTTTTCCCTGTTCCAGCTGTATTCCACCTGGTTTATCATTCCGTCTACCCACATGCGTCCCCTGCATCTGGGCATTGTGCTGACGCTGTCCTTCCTGCTGTACCCGGCCACCCGCAAGGCGTCCAAGGCCAAGCTGCCCTGGTATGACGTGGCGCTGGCCCTTTTGTCCCTGGTGTGCTACCTGTACCCGGTGATTTTCTTCAATGACATCGCCAAGCAGATTGCCTATACGCCCTTCCAGATCGCCATTGGCGTAATCGGCATTCTGCTGCTGCTGGAGGGCTGCCGCCGGGTGGTAGGTATGCCCATTGTGGTCATTGCCTGCTGCTTTGTGCTGATTGGGTTTTTCGGCAAGGTTATGCCCGGCTTTCTGGGCAACCGGGGCTTTAGCCTGAAGAACATTGTCAAGCACCTGTTCTACACCCAGGAGGGCGTGTTCGGCACCCCCATCGGCGCAAGCTCCACCTTTATCTTCCTGTTTATCCTGTTCGGCTCCTTCCTGGAAAAAACGGGCGTGGGCGAATTTTTCATTGATTTGTGCAACGCCATCGCGGGCAGCCGCCGGGGCGGTCCCGCCAAGGTGGCCGTGCTGACCAGCGCGCTGGAGGGCACCGTGTCCGGCAGCTCCGTAGCCAATACCGTCGGCTCCGGCAGCTTTACCATTCCCATGATGAAAAGCCTGGGCTACCGGCCCGAGTTTGCCGCCGCCGTGGAAGCGGCCGCCTCTACCGGCGGGCAGATCATGCCCCCTGTGATGGGCGCGGCGGCCTTCCTGATGGCCGAAACCGTGGGCATCCCCTATTCCGTTATCGTTAAAGCCGCCATCATTCCCGCCCTGCTGTACTTCGCGGGCATCTATATCATTACCGATATCGAGGCCAAAAAGCGGGGGCTGGTGGGCATGAGCCGGGATAAGCTGCCCAAGCTGGGCAAAATTCTGGTGGAGCGGGGCTATCTGATTCTGCCGCTGATTGCCATCATCTGGATTCTGGGCGCCGGTTTTACCTACAGCATCGCCCCGCTGGTGGGCATTTTGTGCGCCGTGCTGGGCGGCTATGGCAAAACTCTGGTGGATTTGATTCTGGCTCACAAGCGGGGCAAGGCCGCCAGAGAGGTGCTGAAGGAATCCACCGCCATGCGGCCCAGGGATTACCTGGACGCGCTGGAAGGCGGCGCACGGTCCATTCTGGGCGTGGCGCTTGCCTGCGGTGCGGCGGGCGTTATCGCCGGCATGATTACCCTGACGGGCATTGGCCTGAAGATGGGCGCGGGCCTGACCCAGCTGGCGGGCGGCAGCATTTACCTGCTGCTCATCTTTACCATGCTGGCTTCCATTGTGCTGGGTATGGGCGTGCCCACCACCGCCAACTACCTGATTACCTCCACCATTATGGCTCCCGTGGTGGCCAGGGCCCTGATGAGCACCCCCGGGCTGGATTCGGTCTATGCGGGGCTGGCGTCGCTGGGCGCGGGGGATGAGCTGCTGCCCGCCCACCTGTTTACCTTCTATTTTGGCATTGTGGCGGATATTACGCCCCCTGTGGCTCTGGCGGCCATGGCGGGCGCGGCCATCGCCAAATCCAATCCGCTTAAGACCGGCGTGGAGGCCTCCCGTCTGGCCATCGCCGCCTTCCTGGTGCCCTACATGTTTGTCTTTGCGCCCCAAATGCTGATGCTGAACAGCCGGTGGTACGATGTGGTGCTGATTATCATCACCGCCCTGATGGGCATGTTTGGCGTGGGCATGGCGCTGGAGCGCTTCTGGGACAGCAGGCTGAACTGGCTGCAAACCCTGATGAGCCTTGCGGGCGGCCTGCTGCTGATTAAGCCGGGCGTAAGCACCGACATCATCGGCTTTGTGCTGATTGCCGCCGTGCTGGTTTGGCAGCGTATTCAAAACAAGGACCTGAAAAAAGCCAAAACGCCTGTGGAGGGTTAATCGCTGCGCTGGGGAAATCGCTGCGGCGCAAGGCTTAGGGGCATCGTTCCTGCCCCTCCGATTTTCAACCTTCTTTGCCGTCTGTATACACAGGCGGCCTTTTCCTTCCTGCCCCATGGCAGGATTTTTTCATTTTTCCGGCGAAAGCACAGGGTATCAACAACAGGAGGGTCATAAATGATGGCGGCTTTTTCTGCTTTTGCTGAAAAACTACTGGATATTCTGGACAAGCGTTATCTCTTTGAGGGGGCGGACGTGTCCCTGGGCGGCAGGGGAATCCACCTGACCCGAACGCAGGACGGCTGGCAGGTACAGCTGAAGGAGGAACGGATGCTGGGCCGCGCCGCCACGCTGCTGGAACAGTATGCGGACGCTCAGCCGGGTTTTGCTTATGAAGAAACCCCTGCTTATAACAGCCTGGGCGTGATGCTGGATTGCTCCCGCAACGCCGTTCCCCGGCCGGAAGCGGTACGAAAGATGCTGCGCATGCTCAGCCTGATGGGTTACAACTGCATGCAGCTGTACATGGAGGATGTGTTCCCGCTGGAGGGGTATCCCTACTTCGGCTACGGCCGGGGCGGCTATACCCGGCAGGAGCTGAAGGAGCTGGACGCCTACGCCGCCAGTCTGGGCATCGAGCTGGTGCCCGCCATTCAAACCCTGGCCCATCTGGGGCAGGCGCTGAAATGGGAGACCATGGTTCCCATGCGGGATATCGCCGATATTTTGCTGGTGGACGACGACCAGACCTACGCCTTTTTGGAGGCCATTTTCCAAACCATGCGGGAATGCTTCCGCACCAAGCGCATCAATATCGGCATGGACGAGGCGCAGCAGCTGGGACTGGGCAAATATCTGGCCCAGCACGGCTATGTAGACCGTACCCAGCTGATGCTGCGGCATTTCAGGCGGGTACACGACCTGGCGCTAAAGTACGACTTCGTTACCATGATGTGGAGCGATATGTTCTTCCGGCTGGCCAGCGGCGGCGATTATTATGTAAAGGACTGCCATATTGACCCTGCCGTGAAAAAATTTCTGCCCTATGAAGCTATCCTGATTTACTGGGACTATTACACCCAGGATGCGGATACCTATAACCGCATGCTTCAGCAGCATCTGGCCATGACGTCCCATACCGCCTTTGCCTGCGGCGCGTGGAAATGGACCGGCTTCGCCCCCTGCAACCATTTCAGCATGAGCATTGCCCCCACGGCCCATCAGGCCTGTCTGGACCACGGCGTGCGTGAGGTGCTGGTCACCCTGTGGGGCGACAACGGCGCGGAATGCTCCGCCTTTGCCGTGCTGCCCTGCCTGCAGCAATGGGCGGAACTGTGCTGGCAGCGTGAACAGCAGAATCTGGATAAGCGCTTTGCCCTGTGCACTGGCGGCAGCCTGGAGCAGTTCCTGCTGCTGGATCAGGCCGTATTCACCCCAGAAAACCCGGCCCCCGGCACCTGCGGCGTTAACCCGGCCAAAACCCTTTTGTATGAGGACATTTTGACTCCTCTGTTCAGCGGCGGCATTGACTTAAATGGCTACAGTGACCATTTAAAGCAGACGCTGCAGCAGCTGAAGGGTTCCCGGGGCGGCCAGTGGTCCACCCTGTTTGGCGAGCACATTCGCCTGTGCGAACTGCTGCTTTGCAAATGTCAGGTGCAAATGAAGCTGCGGCCCGCCTGGCAGCAGCGGTCCCGGGGCGCTTTGGCCAGCGTGTGCGATGTGGAGCTGCCCCGCCTGTGTAAAGCAATAGACGCCTTTATCGCCGCCTTGCACGCCCAGTGGCTGCTGGAGAACCGCCCCGCCGGTCTGGATGTGCTGGATCTGCGCCTTGGCGGGCTGAAGCAGCGCGTTTTTACGGCGCAGGAGCGGATTCGCGCCTACCTGGCCGGTACGGTGGATACCATCGAGGAGCTGGATACCGCGCTGCTGCCCTATTCCCCCATCCGGGGCAGCATGGTTTATACGCCCCACTGGGACCGCATCGCCACCCCCAGCGTTATGTCGCCGGTGTAAGCCGTGAGCGATGACTTTTTTCAGCAGGTGTACGCCCTTGTGGCCCAAATTCCTTATGGACGGGTCATATCCTATGGCGGTATCGCCAAACTGCTGGGCCGGGCCAACGGGGCGCGTATGGTGGGCTGGGCCATGCGCCGCTGCCCGGAGCAGCTGCCCTGGCACCGGGTCGTCAAGGCCGACGGCAGCATTGCCGATGGCGGCGAGGCCGGATTGCGCCGGGCGCTGTTGGCGCGGGAGGGAATCCCCTTCCTGCCGGACGGACGGGTAGACCTTGGCCGCTGCCTGTGGCCTTAGGCATTCCGGCCATTCTGCCTATTGACAACCCGGTTGAAACCTGTATAATACCAATTGACAACCAAACACCTTATAAAGAGTGGTTGAGGGACGGGCCCGATGAAACCCGCCAACCGGCAGCGATGCATGGTGGCAATTCCCGCAGCGTGCATAACGCTGGCAGATGAGGTAACGTTTGAAAACAAACCTTTTGCGCCCGCTTATGCCGCAGGCGCATTTTTTACGCTTGTGTGCAAAACTTTACCGTGTACGGGTTGTCAAAAAACACAGAAGGGAGCTTCCCAAACCATGCGAACCGTTTTTACCAGCGAATCCGTTACTGAAGGACATCCCGACAAACTGTGCGACCAGGTCAGCGACGCCATTCTGGACGCCATTCTGGCCGAGGACCCCAACGCCCGTGTTGCCTGCGAGAGCTTTGCCACCACCGGCATTGTGCAGGTAATGGGCGAAATTACCACCAGCGCCTATGTATCTGTGGATGATATTGTGCGCGGCGTGGTCAAGGATATTGGCTATACCAGCGGCGATATGTGCTTTGACGGCAACAGCTGCGCCGTGCTGACCGCTCTGCACGCCCAAAGCCCGGACATCGCCATGGGCGTGGACTGCGCTCTGGAAACCCGGGATGGACAGGAAAAGGCCGAAAGCGGCGCGGGCGATCAGGGCATGATGTTTGGCTATGCCTGCAACGAAACCCCGGAGCTGATGCCCCTGCCCATTTCTCTGGCCCACGCCCTCAGCCGCCGCCTGGCCGCCGTGCGCAAGGACGGCACCCTGCCCTGGCTGCGTCCGGACGGCAAGTCCCAGGTTACCATCGCTTACGAGGACGGCAAGCCCGTGGCGCTGGATACGGTGGTCATTTCCGCCCAGCATAACGAAAGCGTTACCCACGCCCAAATCGAGCAGGCCATTTTGGAGCATGTCATTCGGCCCGTGGTGCCCGTTCATTTGTGGACGGATGAAACCAAGGTGTACATCAACCCCACCGGCCGCTTTGTGCTGGGCGGCCCCGCCGGCGACACCGGCCTGACCGGCCGCAAGATCATTGTGGATACCTACGGCGGCTATGCCCGTCATGGCGGCGGCGCTTTCAGCGGCAAGGACCCCTCCAAGGTGGACCGTTCCGCCTGCTATGCCGCCCGCTATGTGGCCAAGAACATTGTGGCCGCCGGTCTGGCGGACAAGTGCGAGGTAGCTTTGGCCTACGCCATCGGCGTGGCCCAGCCGGTCAGCGTACAGGTGAATACCTTCGGCACCGGCAGGCTGGGGGATGATGTGCTGAGCGCCCAGGTGGGCAAGCTGTTTGATCTGAGCCCGGACGGCATCATCCGCACCCTGAACCTGCGCCGCCCCATCTACCGCCAGACGGCCGCCTATGGTCACTTTGGCCGCACGGACGTTGATTTGCCCTGGGAGCATACCGACCGGGTGGAGGATTTGAAAAAGCTGCTGAAATAAGCGGTTTGGGGCCTTGCATACAGCGAGGCCCCATGTTTTTTCCCGAGCGAAAGGAGCCTTGTCATGATTTCTCCGGTTTTTCCCACCGCCGCTCACCAGCAGGATGTTTTGGATTTTTATAACATATATGTGCGAAAATTTTTACCTGTGCTATGACGGGGACGAAATGGTGGGCGTATACAGCCTGAAATTTGAACTGACTCCCTATTTGCTGCATTACGGCGGGCATGTGGGCTACGCCGTCGTGCCGGACAAACGCTGCCGCGGACTGGCCACCGCTATCTTGCGTCAGGGGCTAAAGGACGCGAAGGCCATGGGCAAGGTCATTTTGCATAACGGCGGCATATTGGAAAACAAGCTGTTCGACCCGGAGGAACAGGTGTATGTAAAACGGTACTGGATTACGCTGTAAACGCTGCCGGGCATTCTCTTTCCCCCAGTGCGGACGTTTTCCGTTTCTTCCCTCTTTATTCATGGTGCGGCCATAAATGTTTGGTACAATCAGGATGTCGAATCAAGGCGACACAAAATGCGCTTTGAAAACGGCAGGAAACAAGCGCTTACGTAAGCTGTCCGGTTCTCCTCGATAGGCTTTTGGTGCAAGTGGCGATTATTTGTCATGCACTTTATCGAAAGGGCCACGTTCCCCGTTTTCAAGCGCGACTAACATTTCCATGGCTTGTCCGTGTTTGGGCTGCATCCCATTTTTGCAGGATGCAGCCCGTTTTCATGCGTTTTCTTCAAATTTCTTCATGTATATTCATCCATTTTTCTTGACAAGGCCCCTTGTCTGATACTACAATAAAAAAGAACATTAAAAGAACAGGAGGGAGACAGGCATGGCAGAAATCAATCTGGACCCAGCTGTTGAAAATAAACCAATCCGCGATATCGCATACGAAACGTTAAAACACGCAATTGTGATTGGCGAAATTCCCGCCGGTTCTCGCATTGTAGAAACAGAATACGCCGAGCGTATGCACATCAGCCGCACGCCCCTGCGGGAGGCGCTGCGCAAGCTGGAAATTGACGGTCTGGTGGAATACCTGCCCCGCCGCGGCGTGATGGTGCGCACCTTTACCGTGGACGATGTGGAGGAAATATACACCATTCGCAACACGCTGGAAATGCTGACCCTTCCCGCCGTGGTGGCCAACATCACCGATGAGGATGTGGCGGAGCTTCGTCATATCCTTAGCGAAATGGACCCCCTGGATAAAAAGAATGACATTCAGGCCATTTCTCCCAAGGCCCGCGAGTTTCACGCCCGCTTTACCTCCATCTCCGGCCAAAAACGCATCGTGCATATTATCGAAAGCCAGGACGAATACCTGCGCCGCTTCTCCGAAATTTCCATCGCCAAGGAAAAGCGCCGCCACGCCGCCCATCAGGAACACCACGACATGGTTATTTTTGCCGAACAGCATGATCTGGAAAATTTGAAACGACTGGTGCATAAGCACATCGAGCGCAGCAAGGAAACCTGCCTGCAGGCGCTGGAGGAAGCCAAGCACCGCCACGACCAATGAACGAAAGGAAGTTTGTCTCCATGAATGAAACCTGGGATCTTTCCGTATTTTACAACGGCTTTCAGGACCCTGCCCTGCGCCGGGATATCGATTCCGTCAAGGAAGTCCTGACGGGAATGGACGCGCTTTTGGCCACCCGGCAGCCGGATACCGCCAAGCTGGAAGCCATGGTGGCCTCTTTGGAAAAGTGCAACAACCTGCTGAACAGCGCCTTTGGCTTTGTGCAGCTGACCCTGGCGGCGGACGCCAACAACGCCGACGCGCTGCGCTATCTGGATGAAATGAGCAACCTGATGGTAGACGTGTCGCTGGCGCAAAGCAAGTGCGTGCGCTATGTAGGCGGCGTGCAGGATCTGGACGGCTGCATCAAGGGCAGCCCGGCCCTGCAAAGCAACGCCTTTGTGCTGCGCGAAATGGCGGAGCAGGCCGCCCATATGCTGCCCGCGGATATGGAAAAGTGGATGCTGCGCATGAGCCTGAACGGCGGCGACGCTTTTTCCAAGCTGCGTGACCGGCTGATGGGCAGCCATACCGTGGAGCTGGACGGCAAAAACCTGCCCCTGCCCGCTGTGCGCGGCATGGCTTACGATCCGGACCCCGCCGTGCGCAAGGCTGCCTATGAGGCCGAACTGGCCAGCTACAAAAAGGTGGAAACTCCCATGGCCTACTGCCTGGGCTGCATCAAGGGCGAGGCCATTACCATGTGCGAGGCCAAGGGCTATCCTGACAACCTGACCCAGCAGCTGATGGAAAGCCGCATGGACCGTCAGACGCTGGACGCGCTGTGGACCGCCGTCAGGGAAGCCCTGCCGGATTTCCGCCGCTATATGAAGGCCAAGGCCAATCTGCTGGGCCACAAGAACGGTTTGCCCTTCTACGATCTGTTTGCCCCCGTGGGCAAGGCCAGCCGCCAGTACACCATTGAGCAGGCGCATGATTTGCTGGTCAGCACCTTCCATCAGGTCAACCCGGAAATGGGCCGGTTTATCGACCACGCCTTCAACAACCGCTGGATTGACCTGTATCCCCGGGAAGGCAAAGAGGGCGGCGCGTTCTGCGCCGGTTTCCATGACAAAAAAATCAGCCGGGTGCTGACCAATTTTGTGGGCAGCTTCAGCGACGTCAGCACCATCGCTCACGAGCTGGGTCACGGGTGGCACAACCATTGTCTGGAAAGCAAGCCCGTTTTGATGGCCGAACCTCCCATGCCCCTGGCGGAAACCGCGTCCATCTTTAACGAAACCCTGCTGAGCAACGTGGTGCGCGCCACGGCGGATGATGATTTCCGCTTTGCGCTGCTGGAAAACAGCCTGATGGAGGCCACCCAGACGGTGGTGGATATTTACAGCCGTTTCCTGTTTGAAAGCGCCGTATTTGAGGCCCGCAAGACCCATATTCCCACTGCCGCCGAGCTGAACCAGATGATGCTGGACGCTCAGGAGGCCGCCTATGGCGATGGTCTGGACCCGGATGTGCGTCATCCCGGCATGTGGATTTGCAAGAGCCATTACTACAGCGTAGGGCTGCACTTCTACAACTTCCCCTATGCCTTCGGCCTGCTGTTCGGTCTGGGCGTGTTCCGCAAGTATCAGCAGGAGGGCGCTTCCTTCATGCCCAAGTACGACGCGCTGCTGGCCTCCTGCGGCAGCGGCAAGGTGGCGGACGTGGCCGCCAGCGTGGGCATTGATGTACGCAGCGCCGATTACTGGCGCAGCGCTCTGGATGTGATTCGCGCCGAGGTGGACGAGTTCATCCGCCTGTGTGACAAACAATGACCGGGGCGCTGACACAGGCCCCCTGGATTTCCAAGATCGCGCGCGTGTTCGACAGAGCAGGCGCGCCTCTTTATCTGGTGGGGGGCGCGGTGCGCAATCCGCTGATGGGGCTGCCCATCAGCGATGTGGACGTTTGCGGCCCGGCCCGGCCCGAAGCGGTATGCGCCTTTTGTCAGGGCGGCCCTGTACACGCCGTGCTGCGCGCCGCCCATTTTGGCACGGTGGAACTGCATGTAACCGATGATGACGGCGTGCGGCACATGGCGGAATATACCACCTTTCGGGAGGACAGCTACCGCTGCGGGCACAAACCGGACGCGGTGCGCTTTACCACGGAATTGCCCGTGGACGCTCTGCGCCGGGATTTCAGCGTGAACGCTCTGTACCAGCAGGCCCATCCGAAGGGATTAGGGCCGGTAATCGACCCTACCGGCGGCCTCACCGATATGGCCAAAGGGGTTTTGCATACCGTTACCCCGGACCCGGACCAGGTATTGCGGGATGACGGCCTGCGCATCCTGCGGGCGGTGCGTTTCCAGTCCGAGCTGGATTTGCAGCCTACCCCTTCCCTGATTGACAGCCTGAAGCGTCACGCCTCCCTGCTGGGTGATATCGCCTGCGAACGGCTGCGGGACGAATGGGAAAAAATCCTCAAGGCCGATTTGCGGTATCCCACGCTGCGCCGCCGCAGGCCCGCCACCGCCAGCGGTTTGCTGCTGCTGGATGGCATCGGCGCATGGCCCTGTCTGGCGGGAAACCTGCCTTTTGACCCGGCCGCCGCCCGGGCCACGGAGCGTCTGCCTCTGGGCGTTGCGCCCCGCATGGCGCTGCTGTTTCACCAGGCCGGGCCGGACAAGGTTCTGGACGCGATGCGCCGTCTGCGTTTTTCAAACGTTCAGGCGCAGGCGGCGGC
>ERZ1026860.1203-NODE-1203-length-13804-cov-5.443960_pt1 | contig 13804 bp, 15 predicted proteins | sample MGYA00380160_ERZ1026860 | MGnify/ENA primary metagenome ERZ1026860 (study PRJEB33269, sample SAMEA4719796) | human gut metagenome | biome: human-associated habitat; feature: organic feature; material: feces | place: Cameroon | collected 2013-10 ... | reverse complement strand
CACCTGGGACATCCGCATGAAGAAGCCGAACCAGGGCGATTACCTCACCACCGGCGCGGCCCACACCCTGGAGCACCTGTTTGCCACCTACGCCCGCAACAGCGCGGTGAAGGACGGCGTGGTCTACGTGGGCCCCATGGGCTGCCGCACCGGCTTCTATCTGCTGACGCGGGGCCTCACCCCGGCCCAGGCCCTGCAGCTGACGGTGGAGTCCTTCCGCTTCATGGCTGGCTTTGAGGGCGCAGTGCCAGCGAAGTGGAGTGCGGCAACTACCGCGACATGGACCTGCCCGCCGCCAAGGCCGAAGCCGCTGCCATGCTTCCCGTGCTGGAAAAGCTGACCGCCGACCAGCTGCACTACTGATCAGCTCTTTGCACAGAGCCCCCGTTCCGGCCGGAACGGGGGCTTTGTTTTTACTGTGCCTATAAAAAGCGCCCCGAGGGCAGGAAACCTCGGGGCGCTTTGGGGTTCTATGGTTTTGTCCGACCGTTTCTTACTTGGTGGTCTCGCCCATCTTCGGGAAGAAGTCGTTCAGCTTCTTCACGGTGTCCACAATGGTGACCACATTGTTGATGATGGAGCTGCCGGCAGAGAAAACGCGGGCAATGTAATTGAACAGGGTGCCGACGTCCTTGAACATCTGCCAGCCGGTGGTCTCACCGCCGACCAGGTAGGTCATCTCTTCTGCATCGATGGCAGCGTAGTTGGCGGGCATTTTGATCTCATAGTTCGTCATAATGATTTTCCTTTCTTCAATAGCAATAACCGTTTTCAAAACGTTTCCAAACTCAGGATGCCTGGCTTACCACCAGAGCCACCGCTGCCACCGTCATCCCGATGACCAGCACCGTGCCCAGGTGTTTTTTCACCGAGAGCTCTTGCGCAGGCAGCGTCTGGATGCGGGGCGCTTCCACCGTGCTGGTCTGCCCGGTGGCGGTCCAGCGGGCGTACACCGTGGTGTCCGCCTTGATGTCCGTGCCGGTGCCCAGCTGGGTGCCGTCCGGGTCATTGTCCTCGCCGTTGATATACCAGCCGTCGAAACGGTAGCCGTCCAGAACCGGGGTGGGGATCGTGGTCAGGCGATACACATCCCCCATCTTGTAGGCAGGCAGCTGCATCACGTCGCAAACGCCGCCCTGGCTCTCGAAGTACACAGTGTAGTAACCGGGGCCGGCCGCAAACGCCATGGGCACCAGGTTGCAGCACAGTGCCAGCGTCAGGACACAGAGCACCAGCTTTTTCCAAAACTGCTTCATGTTCGGGGTCCTCTCTTTCCAGACATTTTCCCATGCCTTGTGACCATTATGAATCGGAACGGAGCGCTTGTCAAGCCCGGAAGGCAAATTCACTCTGGAAATTTTTACGCCATTTTCCGCGCTTTCCATATTTTGCAGCCAAAGGCCGTGCAAACCGCTTCCCCGGCAAAAACGCCCCGCCTTTTTCTACGATTCTATTTTAGCAGATTCCCTCTGCACGCGCAAGTGTCCAAATGGACACTTTTTGTCAAGCGGCCGCCCATAAGTATTACTCATACAGCGGAAATGCCTTGGTCAGAGCCAGTACCCGGCTGCTGATCTCGTCCCGCTTCTCATCGTAGTGCCAGATGCAGTCGGCGATGCAGTCCGCGATCCCCTTCATCTCGGCGGGGCCCATGCCGCGGGTGGTGACGGCCGGGGTGCCCAGACGGACGCCGGAGGTCACAAAGGGGCTGCGGGTCTCGCCGGGGACGGTGTTCTTATTGGCGGTGATGTGCACGCTGTCCAGCCGGGCTTCCAGCTTCTTGCCGGTGCACTCCTCCTCCCGCAGGTCAACCAGCATCAGGTGGTTGTCCGTGCCGCCGGACACCAGCTTGACGCCCCGGGCCTGCAGCTCCGTAGCCAGCGCCTGCGCGTTCTCCACGATCTTGCGGGCATACTCCCGGAACTCGGGCTTCAGCGCCTCCCCAAAGCAGACGGCTTTGGCGGCAATGACGTGTTCCAGCGGGCCGCCCTGGGTGCCGGGGAAGACGGCAGAGTTGATCCGCTTGGCCAGCACGGCGTTGTTGGTGAGGATCAGGCCGCCGCGGGGGCCCCGCAGGGTCTTGTGGGTGGTGGTGGTCACCACATCGGCATAAGGCACGGGGCTCTGGTGCATCCCGCCGGCCACGAGGCCCGCGATGTGGGCCATATCCACCATCAGGTAGGCGCCGTAGCCGTGGGCGATCTCGGCCAGTTTTTCAAAGTCGATGGCGCGGGGGTAGGCGGAAGCGCCCGCCACGATCATCTTGGGCCGCACCTTCTTCACCTGCTTTTCCAGCTCGGCGTAGTCGATGACGCCCTCGGCGTTGACGCCATAGGAGACGAAGTGGTAGTTCTTGCCCGACATATTCACCGGGGAGCCGTGGGTCAGGTGGCCGCCCTGGGAGAGATCCATGCCCATGACGGTATCGCCCAGATCCAGCAGGGCAAAATAGACGGCCAGATTGGCCTGTGCGCCGGAGTGGGGCTGGACGTTGGCGTACTTGGCCCCAAACAGCTTGCAGGCCCGCTGGATGGCAATGTTTTCCACCTCATCCACATAGGCACAGCCGCCGTAATACCGCTTGCCGGGCAGGCCCTCGGCGTACTTGTTGGTCAGGATGCTGCCCATGGCCGCCATCACGGCGGGCGAGACGATGTTCTCGCTGGCAATGAGCTCAATGTTCTGGCGCTGGCGTTCCAGCTCCCGGTCCATGGCAGCGGCCAATTCCGGGTCGGCCTGTTCCACCAGACCGATGGTATCCATCATTTCGTTGTACATACTGCGTTACCCCTCTCTGACACAAACATTTTGAAAAAAGCAGAGGCCTCTCTTTGTCCGGCGTCTCTGCTTTTCTCTACTATAGCAGAACAGGCCAAAATCTTCAACCGCATTTTCGACAAAAACGCTTGCATTTGGGGCCCGCAGCGTTTATTATAATGAATAAATATGCTGGGTGGTTTTTGTGCATCCTGCCCCACTTCCGTTTTGCAGGTCCCCCAGCAATTCCGGGGGGAATCCTATGACCATTTCCGAAGCAAAACAGGCCCAGCGGACACAGGGCAAAGCCGCCCGCCGGGCGCTCTCCCCTGCCCGGCGGGCCGAGGCCAGCGCCCGCATCTGTGAGCAGCTCGCCGCTCTGGGGTCGTTCCGGGCGGCGCAGCGCATCCTGCTCTACGCCGCCTTTGGCGCAGAGGTCGATCTGGCCCCGCTGGCCGAGGAAGCGGCCCGGCAGGGCAAGCAGATCGCCTACCCCGTCTGCGGGGAGAATTTTCGCCTGACCGCCGCCGTCCCGGCCCCGGCCGACGGCTGGGAGGTGGGCGCTTACGGCATCCGAACCCCCATTTTAGCCCGGGCAGAGATCCTGCCGCCGGAAGCTTTGGATCTGATTTTGGTGCCCTGCACCGCCTTTGATGCGGCCTGCCGCCGGGTGGGCATGGGCAAGGGCTACTACGACCGCTACCTGCCCGGCTGCACCCGCGCCGTGAAGATCGGCGCGGCCTTTGAGGCCCAGCGGGTCCCCCGTGCCGCTGTGGGCCCCTGCGACCAGCGGCTGGACGCATTCGTTACCGAGAAAGGAATCTATCGTGGAACTGATGAAACTGAGCTGTGAAGCCTTTTTGGCCGACCTTGCCAGCAACAGCCCGGCCCCGGGCGGCGGCGGCGCAGCGGCGCTGGTGGGCGCAGCAGGCGCGGCGCTGGGCAATATGGTCGGCGCACTGACCGTGGGCAAAAAGAAATACGCCGCCGTGGAGGCGGACATCCTCGCCCTCAACGAGCGCTCCACCGCCCTCCGCCAAAAACTGGAGCGCCTCGTGCAGGCCGACGCGGAAGCTTTCGCCCCGCTGGCAGCGGCCTATCGCCTGCCCAAAGAGACCCCTGCCCAGCAGGCCGCCAAGGCGGCGGCGCTGGAAGCCGCGCTGGACGGAGCCTGCGCCGTGCCTCTGGACATTCTGGAAGCCTGCGGCGAGGGCATCGCGCTGGCGGCGGAGTACGCCGAAAAAGGCAGCGTGCTGGCCGTCTCGGACGCCGGGTGCGCCGCCCTCTTCTGCAAAGCGGCCATGGAGGCGGCGGGGCTCAACGTCTCCATCAACACAAAGCTCATGGCCGACCGCGCCAAGGCCAACGCCCTGAACGCCAAAGCCGACGCCCTGCTGGAGGAATACGCCCCTCTGGCCGACAAACTCTATGAGAAACTCGCCCACCAACTGAGAGAGGAATGACGATATGGCAACGATTTTGAAAGGTGCGCCCGTGGTGGCCGCCATGAACGAAGCAAACGCCGCCCGCTGCGCCGCGCTGGCGGCCAAGGGCATCACCCCCACGCTGGCCGTGGTGCGGGTGGGCGAGCGGGAGGATGACCTCTCCTACGAGCGGGGCGTGCTGGCCCGCTGCGCCAAGGTGGGCGTGGCGGTAAAGCCCTTCCTGCTGCCCGCCGATGCTCCCCAGCAGGCTCTGCTGGACGTTCTCGCGCAGGTCAACGCAGACCCCGCCATCCACGGCTGTCTGCTCTTCCGCCCCCTGCCCCGCCAGTTCGACGACCGCACCATCCGCGCGGCCCTCGCCCCGGAGAAGGACATCGACGGCATCACCGACGGCTCGCTGGCCGGGGTGTTTACGGGGACGCCCGTGGGCTACCCGCCCTGCACCGCCCAGGCCTGTCTGGAAATTTTGAAGCATTACAGCATCCCCCTCTCCGGCAGACGGGCCGTGGTGGTGGGCCGCAGCCTTGTGGTGGGCAAGCCCGCAGCCATGATGCTGGACAAGGAGAACGCCACCGTCACCCTCTGCAACTCCCGCACCCAGAACCTGCCCGCCCTCTGCCGGGAGGCCGACATCGTCGTGGTGGCCATGGGCAAGCGGGGCTTCATCGGGGCCGATTGCCTGCGGGAAGGCCAGGTGGTGGTGGACGTGGGCATCCACGTCGGCGACGACGGCAAGCTGTGCGGCGACGTCCGCTTTGCCGAGGCAGAGCCTGTGGTGGAAGCCATCACTCCCGTGCCCGGCGGCGTAGGCACCGTGACCACCTCCGTGTTGGTGGGGCATGTGGTGGCGGCGGCGGAGCGAGACTGAGAAGTTTATCCCTATACAGCAAAACGCGCCCGGTGGAGGTTTTCCACGCGGGCGCGTTTTGCTGTTCAGAACAGATCAGGAGGAAGGGAAAAATGGGAAAATAAGGTGGGTGTCGGTGTTATGCTGCCTTTGCCGGGGCAAAGACGATGGCTTTCTTCCGCTTGTTCTGCATCGAACGGACGATACAGCTCAGCGTAAAGTTGATGATAAAGTAGATGACGCAGGCGGCGCCAAACAGGACCATGACGTCCGAGACATTCACGGTGCCCAGCCCGTTGTAGGTGCCGGCGGCACTCAGCAGCTGGCGGATGCGGGCCATCAGCTCAATGGTGGCCACATTGGCAAGGTAGGAGGAATCCTTGATGGTGGTGATGACCTGGCTCAGCAGGGTGGGCACGATGTTGCGGTAGGCCTGGGGCAGCACGATGTAGAGCAGCACCTCTGCGGTGTTGAAGCCCTGTGCGTAACCGGCTTCAAACTGGCCCTTGGCCACGCCGTTCAAACCGCCGCGGACGATCTCCGCGATGACGGAGGAGTTGAACAGCACCAGCGCCAGCGCCGCCTTGAACAGCAGCTTCATCTCCACGCTGGTCAGGCCGAACATCTTGTGGGCGAAAAACGCCGGGCAGGGGCAGAAAACCACGCAGACGAAGATCCACAGCAGATACGGCGTATTGCGGAACAGCTCGATGTAGGCGGAGGCCAGCCAGCCCAGGATGCGGGCCGGGCCCTTTTTGCAGTAGGTGCGGGCCAGCGCCAGCAGCGAGCCTAAGATCAGGCCCACGATGACGCCCAGCACCGAGATGATGCAGGTGAAGGCCACGCCGCGCAGCAGGTAGAGCGCCACGCCCGGCTGGGTGAGGATGGACAGGCTTGCAGCAAGGGTCTTCATATCAGGCAGCCTCCTTCAGTTCGGTCTTCTGGGCGGCAGAGCGGACGGCAGGGCTCACACGGCCCTTGCGTGCCTTGAGGGAAGCCTCCCAGCGGGTGGCCAGCGTGGAGAGCGGGAAGCAGACCACAAAGAAGATGAAGCCGCAGACGAGATACGCCGGAGCGTAAGCGCCGCCGGTGGAAGCGCCGGTGACAAAGCTGTAGGTCACGCTGATGAGGTCTGCGCCGCCCACGATGTACAGGCAGGAGGTGTTTTTGAAGAGGTTGACCACCTGGTTGACCATGGGGGGCAGCATCACGGGGATGCTCTGGGGCAGGATGATGTAGGCCATCCGCTGCAGGTAGTTGAAGCCCTGGGCCTGTGCGGCCTCGAACTGGCCCTTGGGCACCGCCTGAATGGCGGCACGGATCACTTCGCCCATGTACGCGCCGGTGTACACGCCCAGTGCAATGATGCCGGTGCGGATGACGCCGAGGCTCAGGCCCGCAAAGGCCAGTGCGTAGTACAAAAAGCACAGCTGCAGCAGCAGCGGGGTGTTCTGCACAAACTCCACATACACGCGGGCGATGAACTTCAAGCCCCGGCTGCCGCTGGTGGACATCAGGCCCAGCGCCACGCCGATGGCGAAGGCCAGTGCCAGCGCACAGAACGCGGTCTGCAGCGTATTGCCCAAACCGAGCAGAAAACTATCGCGATGATTCCAAACAGTTGCCCATGCATCCATCGAAAACAATCCAGACATGGCAAACGCTCCTTTCCCTTTCGATCCCCTCCGGGAACAACCGGCCGTTTAATCGAGGCCGTTCTCTTTGATCAGCTGGTCCACCGTACCATCGGCCAGCCAGCCGGTGATGAGCTCGTCGCAGACGGCGGAGAAATCGCTGCCCTTCTTGGTGGCAACGCCGTACTCCTGGGGGGCAAACTCCGCATCGATGTAGCTGCGGCCCTCGGTCTTGTAGATGGCCAAGATGGACTTATCCACGCAGAAGCCCTGCACCTCACCGGCGCTCAGGGCCGTGCTGATGGCGGGGTAATCGTCGTACTGACGGAAGGAGATGCCCTCCTTCCAGGTGTCGGCGTTGAAGGTATCCGCGTCAAAGTTGGCGCCGTCCAGCACGCCTGCGTCGATCATGGCCTTAACGAGGGCGCGGGCGGAGGTGGAGCCGGAGGAAACGCCCACGACCTTATCCTTCAAATCGGCCAGCTCCTTGATGCCGGCGGAATCTTCCACCAGAACGGAGACGTAATCGGTGTAATACGGGGTGGAGAAGTCCCAGCTCTTCTTCCGCTCGTCGGTGATGGTAAATGTTGCCAGCACCGCGTCGATATCGCCGGAATCCAGCAGCTCGCCGCGGGTAGCGGCGGTGACGGTGGTGAACTCCACGTCCACACCCAGATGCTCGGCGATCATCTCGGCCAGAGAATCCTCCAAGCCCTTGTACTCGCCGGTGAGGGTATCCTGGAAGCTGAAGCCCTGCACGGCGTTCTTGACGCCCACCTTCAGCACACCGCAGTCCACGATGGCCTGCGTATCGGCCCCAAAGGCAGCCGCAGCGCTGGATGCGCCGGAAGCGGCCGCAGACGACGCTGCAGTGGAAGAAGCAGCGGTGCTGCTGGAAGAGCTGCCGCAGGCAGCCAGCAGAGACAACACGGCAGCCGAACCGGCGGCCTTGACGAACGAACGACGAGAGATCTTTTTCATAATATACCACTCCTCTTATAGGTTCTTGCAGCCCGGGCGGCTTTCCCTTCCGCCCCGATGCGGCTGCGATATCAACAGCGGCGGCCCGCCACAATTTGCAGGCCCGGCCGCGTCAACCTTGGCAAACTCCGCTTTAACGGACGATCTTGCTCAGGAACTGGCGGACACGCTCGTTTTTCGGGTTGGTGAAGAAATGCTCCGGCGTGCCCTCCTCGATGATCTGGCCGTCGGCCATGAAGACGATGCGGTCGGCCACCGAGCGGGCGAAGCCCATCTCGTGGGTGACGACCACCATGGTGATGTTCTTCTCGTGCCCCAGCCGGACCATGACATCCAGCACTTCCTGGATGGTCTCGGGGTCCAGCGCACTGGTGGGCTCATCGAACAGGATGATCTTGGTCTGTGCACACAGGGCCCGCGCAATGGCGATGCGCTGCTGCTGGCCGCCGGACAACTGGGCGGGGTAAACCTCCGCTTTGTCCCGCAGGCCCACCACCTCAAGATAATGGTATGCCAACTCCTCGGCTTCGGCCTTTGTTTTGTGGTGCAGCTTCATGGGGGCCAGCGTCAGATTCTTGAGCACCGTCATGTGCGGGTAGAGGTTGAACTGCTGGAACACCATGCTGATGTTTTCGCGGACGATCCGGGTCTTGTTCTTGTTCGTCAGCTCCTCACCGTTGATGTAAACATGGCCGCTGGTGGGCTCTTCCAGAAAGTTCATGCAGCGGACGGTGGTGGATTTGCCGCTGCCGGAAGGTCCAATGATGACCAGCTTTTCGCCCTCGGCCACTTCCAGGTTCACGTCTTTCAAAACGTGCAGGTCACCGAAGGATTTGTTGACGTGTTCGAGTTTGATCACTTGTAATTCCGCCTTTCCCTATCCTCATTGCCCGTGCAAATGCACCACGGGCCAGTGCGCCGTATGGAGAAAAACCGGGGGTTGAAAACAAAAAAGGCGCAGAGTGAATCATCTTCACTCAAGCGCCTTTGCTTTCGTTGATAAAAGTATACTTGTTTTTTGTCCAGCTTTCAATAAGTAAAGTGCAACAATTTTCTACGTATCATTTTGTGCGTTTTGGAAAGTTACACAAACGTCATACTTAAGATTGTAAATATACAGTCCTTCAATGCACAAGGAGCACCAGCAGCGCCGAGGCCACGGCCTGCAGGATGAGCCAGCGGGCCACCACCTGCTCATCGCTCCAGCCCTTCTGCTTGCGGGCGCAGTCGTGGAGGGGCGTGCGGGTGTTTTTCAGGATGCTGATGTGCAGAAAACGCTTCAGGCTGATCTTGATGATGCCCAGGCTGCCGTCCACGATGAAGACCAGCGCCGCCAGCAGGAACGCGAAGGGGTGGCCGCACTTCAGCGCCAGAATGGCAAGGAAGAAGCCCATGGCGCGGCTGCCCGCGTCGCCCATCAGCAGCGTGGAGGGCTTTGCGTTCATCCAGAGGTACGCCAGCAGCGCACCGATGAAGATCACGCCCGCCGTGGCGTACTCGCCCAGCTGGTCCCAGTAAGCCAGCAGGAAGGTGCCGATGGACACCACTGCCAGACTGGCGGAAAGGCCGTCCACGCCGTCGGTGCAGTTGACGACGTTGATGCTGGCCCAGATGAGGATGACGATGAGCAGCAGGTACACCGGGTACGGGATGCGGAAGGCCCAGCTGAAAAAGTGGACGCCCGTGCCGTTGAAGTTGAGATACGTGACGCCCGCCACCACCGCGATGACAAAGTCGATGAGGCCCTTTTTATACTCGTTCCACGCCACATCGGAGGCGTCGTCAAAGTAGCCGGAGAGCATGGAGGCGATGAGCAGCACGGTGTAGATGAGGTACTCCGCCTGAAACGGCAGCATCGCCAGCGTCACCAGCGCAATGCAGAGCACGAAGATCAGGCCGGAGCCCCGGGCCTTGCCCTTGGAAAGCTGGCCGTCCACCGCGTAGGCGCGGCCATGGTCCTGGGGCAGCTTATCGCGGAAGAGCGAGTCCATCAGGGCAGTCAGTGCAAAAGCCAGCAGAAAAGCCAGGGCATCCACGCCGCGGGTGCCGATGGCGTCAGACAGGATCGTAACCATAATCAAACATTCCTCTTTCATGGTATTCTTGGTACGCTGAGAGTGTATCACGCCCGGGGGCAAAAATCAATCGCTCCGGGGCAAAAAGGCGCGGATTGACATTTTTCCGGGTACCTATTATAATGGGACTCGACTTTGTATGCATTTTATTTACAGGAGACGCTATGACACTATCCCTCAAACAGCTTTCCGCCCGGATGCGGCAGGGCGGAGATATCTCCCTGCGGGACACCGCCGCCGTGGCGCTGATGCTGAGCATCCCCTCCATTTTGGAGCAGGTCGTCGTCACGGCCATGGAGTACATCGACGCGGCCATGGTGGGCCACATCGGGGCCGAGGCCACTGCCTCCATCGGCATCGTCAGCTCCAGCACCTGGCTGCTGCACGGCGTGCTGGTGGGGCTGTACACGGCCTTTTCCATCCAGATCGCGCAGTATCTCGGGGCCGACCGGCAGGCCGACGCCCGGGGCGTGCTGCGGCAGGCCATGCTGTTCAATCTGGCAGCGGGGCTGGCGGCGGCGGCCTTTGGCATCGGCATCAGCCGCTTTCTGCCCGGGTGGCTGGGGGCGGACGCCAGCCTGCAGGCCGACGCTTCCGCCTACTTTGCCATCTGGTCGGCTTCCCTCCCCTTCACCATGGCCATGGGGATGTACACGGCCATGCTGCGGGCCACCGGCGATGCTTTGACCCCCGGCCTCATCAGCGTGCTGGTCTGCGTGCTGGACGTGGTGTTCAACTTCTTCCTCATCAACCCCACCCGGCAGCTGACCCTCTTCGGCCAGAGCGTCACCGTCTGGGGCGCAGGGCTGGCCGTGCCGGGCGCGGCGCTGGGTACCGCCCTTTCCACCGTGGTGGGCGGCGCACTGGCGCTGGGCGTACTGCTGCTGCGGGAGGGGCCCTTGTGCATCCGCAAGCCCGGCAGCTGGAAGATCACCCGCGCCTGCCTCCAGAATCTGCGCAAGGTGGGCCTGCCGCTGGCGGCCGAGCGCGCAGCCCTTTCCTCCGCCCAGGTGCTGCAGGTGCGCATCGTCTCCCAGCTTGGCACCGTGGCCATTGCGGCCAACAGCCTGGGCGTTTCCGCCGAGGGCCTGTGCTACATGGCGGGCTACGGCATCCAGGACGCAGCCATCGCCCTCATCGGGCAGGCTGTGGGAGCCCACCGCCGGGATATGGCCAAGCGCTTTGCGTGGCTGTGCACCGGCATGGGGGTGGGCATCATGGCCCTTTCCGGCGTGGGGCTGTTCGCCTTCGCCCCGGCGCTCATGGGCATCTTCACCGCCGACCGGGCCGTCATCGCGCTGGGAGCCCGGGTATTGCGCATCGAGGCCTTTGCCGAGCCCATGTTCGGCGCCTCCATCGTGGCCAGCGGGGCCATGCAGGGCGCGGGCGACTCCACGGCCTGCTTCCTGCTCAACCTGCTCAGCATGTGGGGCATCCGCCTTACGCTGGCCTTCCTCCTCGCCCCCCGCTTCGGCCTTGTGGGCGTCTGGAGCGCCATGTGCTTCGAGCTGTGCACCCGCGGTGTGCTGTTCCTTATCCGCCTTGCCCGCGGCAAATGGCTGGAAAAAGGAGCGCTGGCATAAACGAACCCTCTCCGTCGTTGCTTTGTGCGGACGGAGAGGGTTCGTTTTTTGGTTATTATTTAGTGTTTTTTGCCGTGCAGGATGGGCGACAGGGGCTTATAGATCAGCATACAGATGGCGGCGTCCAGCAGGCCCTTGACGAGGGTGAAGGGCATATTGAAGATGACCAGGCACTTGATGAGGCTGTTGGCCGAGGGCAGGATGGCCTGATACATCCCCAGGATGGCTTCCAGCGGCATGTGGTAGAACTGCACATACGCCGGATAGGTGATGAAGTAGTTGGACGGCACGCTGAACAGGGCCATGGCGGCGGCACCGGCCAGCGCACCCAGAATGGCGGTCTTGCGGCTCTTGCGGTGCTTGTAGAGGCAGCCTGCCACGGCGGAGAAGACCGCGCCCAGCATAAAGTTGCACAGCTCGCCCACGCAGGCGGTGGAGGTGCCCTTGATCACGATGTGGAGCAGGTTCTTCATAAAGCTGATGACCACGCCGTAGATGGGCCCCAGCGCGAACGCGCCCAGCAGAGCGGGCAGGTCGGAGAAGTCCATCTTGACAAAGGACGGGATGAGCATCGGCAGCGGGAACTCGATGAACATCAGGATGAAGGCCACGGCGCTCAGCATCGCGGCGACGGTCAGGTTGTGGGTCGTATCTTTGCGCATAATTTTCCTCCCGGGGCGGCTTGCCCCTTGTTGTGTAATGGGAAAGCCCTTTTCGGAACCGGGAAGACAAACCAAAAAACGCGCTCTGCTGCAAAAACACTGCAACAGGGCGCGTAGACAGATCCAGTTGTCTGCCGTTTCTTGCATCCGGACTATACCGTCGGCCTCGGAATTTCACCGAGTCAGCACTCCATGGGGAGTGGTCGCGGGCTATACCGCCGGTGGGGAATCGCACCCCGCCCTGAAACGAACTTTCTGGCCCACAGTATAGCGCAGCAGCCCGGCTTTGTCAACCCCATGGGCCAAAAGTTTGTTTTGTTTTTCACGAGCCCGGCTCTGTCCCGGGGGGATTTGCGCCTGATGCCGGAATATGCTATACTGGGTCTGTTTTGAAATCATCGCATCGAAAGGACGTTTTTCCATGATCTTTGTCATCCACAGCCTGGGCTTTGCCATCGGCAATCTTTTGCTGGAGGGCTGGGCCGCTTTTGCCGCCCGCTGTGCCTGCGCACTGGCGCTGCTGGCGCTGGGGGCCCTTGCCCGCAGCCTGCTCCGAAAAAAGCTTTTTCCAAAGCTGCTGGCCCACTCCTGGCACTTTGAGGCCACCCACATCCTGCTGCAAAGCTTCTCCGTCCCCGCCCAGCGGATGGTCTGGTTCAGCGGCATCTATCTGGCCCTGGCTTCCCTGCCCTGGGCCATTCAGGGGATGCCCAAGCTGCTGCTGACGGTGTATCGGATGGCTATGACCCTCTGCATCTGCGAGGGGTTGTATCTGGCCTCCGACGTGGCTTCCCTGCTGCTGAAACGCTGCGGCGAGGAGATCCGCTCCAACAAGACCCTGCTCTCCCTGCTGGATACCGCCTACAAGGTGCTCGTCGTGATTTTGGGCGTGGCCACCCTCGCGCAGGAGAGCGGCTTCCCCATCGGCAGCATCGTCGCCGGTGCCGGCCTCATCGGCCTGACCGTCTCTCTGGCCGCGCAGGAGACCGCCGGCAACATCTTCAGCGGCATCGTCATCCTCGTGGACAAGCCCTTTGCCGTGGGCGATTGGATCATTGCGGGCGATGTGGAGGGCGAGGTCATCGACATCAACTTCCGCTCCATCAAGATCCGTGGGCTGGACAAATCCGTCAGCATTCTCACCAACAGCAAGGTGTGCTCCTCCACCATCGTCAACTGCGCCATGCGCACCACCCGGCCCTATAAGTTCACGCTGGGCGTCACCTACGGCACCAGCCGCGCCAAGCTGGAGCAGCTCATGGCCGACCTGACCGCCATGCTGGAGGCCAGCGAGTACGTGGAAAAAGGCTCTGCCCTCGTCCGCCTTACCAGCTTTGGCGATTCCAGCATCAACCTGCTGGTCTCCGCCTATCTGCGCACCAATCAAGCCGGGACCTTTTTGCAGATGCAGAACGACCTCAACCTCAACGTCATGGACGTGATGCAGAGGGACGGCGTGGATTTCGCCTTCCCCTCCACGACGGTTTATCTGGCGAAATAAGTCGAGATGCTTGCTGGTTGCGAGCGGGAGTTTGCCCAAGCAAGTGTCCGACGGGTGGGCCCCTGTTGCCGCAGGCAATAGGGCGGGGTATGGAATCCCCGACTCACTTGCGTGGGAATATCCGAAAGCCCTGTCAGGACACATCCAAATCGTCCAGATACTCCGCGCCGTGCTGTGCAATGTGCTCCTTGCGTCCGGCAAGGTTGTCACCCAGCAGCAGGTCGAACACCTGGGCCGTCTCCTCCACATCGGTGGGCAGCACCTTGATGAGACGGCGGCTCTCGGGATTCATGGTGGTCAGCCACATCATCTCGGGGTC
>ERZ1026860.1201-NODE-1201-length-13817-cov-4.610522_pt1 | contig 13817 bp, 13 predicted proteins | sample MGYA00380160_ERZ1026860 | MGnify/ENA primary metagenome ERZ1026860 (study PRJEB33269, sample SAMEA4719796) | human gut metagenome | biome: human-associated habitat; feature: organic feature; material: feces | place: Cameroon | collected 2013-10 ... | reverse complement strand
GCTGTGGTGGGGATGGGACCCGCCACATTGCCGCGCGGCACACGAGCATGTGGGTTCTTAAGCACAGACGCCTCCTCAGAGGCGGATGTGCGCCCTACTTGCCGCAGCAGTGCTTGTATTTTTTGCCGCTGCCGCAGGGGCAGGGCTGGTTGCGGCCTACTGCGCCGGGCTTGGACTTGTCGGTGGGGGCTCCGCCCTTTTTGGCCTGGCCGTTGGTATTGCCTGCGGACAGGTTGGTTTGGGTGGCCTCCAGGTTCACGGCACGGCGGCGTTCCGGCAGGCGCTCCACATGGCTTTGGTACAGGCGGCGCACGGTTTCCTCCCGGATAAAGTGAACCATGTCGTTAAACATATCGTAGCTTTCCATGCGATATTCCTGCACAGGATCCCGCTGGCCGTAAGCACGCAGGCCGATGCCGTCCCGCAGGCTGTCCATGGCGTCGATATGGTCCATCCAGTGGCGGTCAATGGCGTTCAGCAGCACCACGCGCTCAAACTCGCGCATGTCGATGCCCATGTCGGTCAGCAGCTTTTCCCGCTCGGCGTAGAAGTCCTCGGCCTCCTGATACAAAATGGGCAGCAGGTCGCCAGCATCCTCCATGTTCTTCATCTCGTCGGCATGGCGGGCAAAGGTGCCGGGTTTCAGGCACAAATGCTCCAGATAGGCGGCCGCGTCGTCAACGCTCCATTCGGTGCTGTCCTCGCCGGTCAGGTTGCGCTCGGCGGTGGAATCAATCAGCTTGTGCACCATATCGATGATGTTTTGATGCACATCGTGACCCATCAGAATATCCCGGCGCTGGCCGTAAATCAGCTCGCGCTGCTTGTTCATCACGTCGTCATACTGCAAAACGCTTTTGCGGATGGCATAGTTGCGGCCCTCGATGCGCTTCTGGGCGGCCTCGATCTGCTTGGTCAGCATACCGGCCTCCAGAGGCTCGTCCTCGGGCATGCCCAGCTTTTCCACCATGCCGCTGAGACGCTCGCCGCCAAACAGGCGCATCACGTCGTCCTCCAGGCTGATGAAGAACTGAGAGGAGCCTGGGTCGCCCTGACGGCCGGACCGGCCCCGCAGCTGGTTGTCGATGCGGCGGCTTTCGTGCCGCTCGGTACCCAGAATATGCAGGCCGCCCAGAGCCATGACCCGCTCGTGCTCCGCGTCGGTTTCCTTCTTAAATTCGGCGAAATACTGCTGGTACAGCTTGCGCGCGTCCAGCACCGGCTGGGCCACATCCTCGTTGTGGCCAATGGCCTCCATGATGATTTCCTCCGGAATGTCCTCCTGACGCATACGGCGGCGGGCCAGATAGTCCGGGTTGCCGCCCAGCAGAATATCCGTGCCGCGGCCCGCCATGTTGGTGGCGATGGTGACCGCGCCCACATGACCGGCCTGGGCCACAATTTCGGCTTCCTTCTGGTGGTTTTTGGCGTTCAGCACCTCATGGGGCACGCCCCGCAGCTTAATCATGTGGGACAGCATTTCGCTGGTTTCCACGTTGACGGTGCCCACCAGAATGGGCTGGCCCGTGGCGTGGCGGGACACGATTTCCTCCACCACGGCGTTAAACTTGCCCCGCCTGGTCTTGTAGACCATGTCGTTCATGTCCTTGCGGATCATGGGGCGGTTGGTGGGAATCTGCACCACGTCCAGGTTGTAGATGCCCTCAAATTCTTCTTCCTCGGTCTTGGCGGTACCGGTCATGCCGGCCAGCTTGTGGTACATGCGGAAGTAGTTTTGGAAGGTGATGGTGGCCAGGGTTTTGCTCTCCCGCTCCACCTTTACATGCTCCTTGGCCTCGATGGCCTGATGCAGGCCGTCGGAGTAGCGGCGGCCCACCATCAGGCGGCCGGTGAACTCGTCCACAATCACAACCTCGCCGTTTTGCACCACATAGTCCACATCCCGCTTCATCAGGGCATGGGCCTTCAGGGCGGCCAGAATGTGATGGTACAGCTCCTGGTTGTCCAGATCGGCGATGTTGTCCACCCCGAAATGGCGCTGGGCCTTGTCGATGCCCTGCTCGGTCAGGGAAACGGCCTTTTCCTTTTCCTCAATGGTGTAGTCCTCCTCATTTTTGAGGCGGGCCACAAAACGGTCGGCCTTTTCGTACAAATCGGTGGATTTGTCCCCCTGACCGGAGATAATCAGAGGCGTGCGGGCCTCGTCAATCAGGATGGAGTCCACCTCGTCCACAATGGCAAAGGCGTGGCCCCGCTGCACCATATCGCTTTCACGGATGACCATATTATCCCGCAGGTAGTCAAAGCCCATTTCGTTGTTGGTGCCGTAGGTAACGTCGCAGGCATAGGCGGCCCGGCGCTGGGCGTTATCCATATCATGCACGATAACGCCTACGGTCATGCCCATAAAGCGGAAGATGTTTCCCATCCACTCGCCCTGAAATTTGGCCAGATAGTCGTTGACGGTGACGATATGCACGCCTTCGCCGGTCAGGGCGTTCAAATAGGCGGGCAGGGTGGCGGTGTGGGTTTTGCCCTCGCCGGTTTTCATCTCGGCAATGCGGCCCTGATGCAGGCAGATGCCGCCGATGATCTGCACCGGAAACAGGCGCTTGCCGTCCACGCGCCATACGGCCTCGCGAAACGCGGCGAAAGCGTCGGGCAAAATCTGGTCCAGCGTTTCGCCGTTTTGCAGGCGGGCCTTCAGTTCCGGGGTTTTGGCTTGCAGCTGCTCGTCTGTCAGGGCCTTGCAGGTATCCTCCAGCGCAAGCACTTTATCGGCAATCTTTTGCAGACGCCTGACCTCGGCATCGTTGCCCTGGCCAAACAGTTTTTTGAGTCCTTCCATCATTCCCAAAGCGGCAGGTCTCCTTCCCTATCCACCGGCGTGAAAAGACGTCTGTGGATGCATTCTATCGCAACTTAGATTATAGCATGAAGGGCATGGAATGCGCAACCGCAAGCCTGCCGCGGTTTTTTGCTTTTTTTGCCCGTTTATGATAAGATAAACGCAGCTTGCGCCGGGCCGGATACGGCCTTGCGAACAGGAAAAGAAAGGATGATAAATTCCCATGAAAAAGCTGCTGTGTGTACTGTTGGCGGTTTTGCTGCTGCCCGCTCTGGCTCTGGCCGAAAACGAAATTACCTTTGACGAAAGCACCGTCGCCAACCTGGAGGGTGAGTTTACCGCTCTGGAGGATTTTGGCCTGATGTTTTACCTGCCCGCCGTCCTGCAGGCGCAGGAAGTGACGGACGAAATGGCCCAGCAGGGCGTTTACGCCCAGTTTGCCAACGGGGATGACAGCTGCCGCATGAACATTGGCTACGCCCCCGCGGTGGACGGAAACGGCGCCGCCATTGAGGATGTAAACGGTTTGGCGGAGTTTTTCCGCGCCGGCGGCCTGACCGACGCCGAGGTGGGGTCCATCAACGGCCTGCCCTGCGTGGCCTGGTCGGACGACGCTACCGCGCTGATGGGCGTCGCCTATGTAACCGAGGCGGGCAACCAGCTGGCCTTCAACTTTTACCCCACCACCAATGAAGAATTTAAAAACATGGCGTATGTGATCATCTCCTCTGTGATGGAGCTGCAATACGCGGAATAAGCCGGATTTACGCAAAAGGTCCGCCTTGATTTGGCGGACCTTTTTGCTATGCTGTTTAGCGGCGGTATTTCGCCAGGGTGGCAATCAGCACATCCCTTTGCAGGGGCTTTGCCAGATGGGCGTTCATGCCCGCTTTCAAACACTCCTGCGCGTCCTCCTGAAAGGCGTTGGCCGTCATGGCGATGATGGGAATGGTCTTTGCGTCGGGCCGGTTCATGGAGCGAATTTCCCGGGTGGCGGTCAGGCCGTCCTTGACGGGCATCATCATGTCCGTCAAAATGGCGTCATACGTATTCGGCGGCTGTGAGGCAAACAGGTCCACGGCCTGCTGGCCATCGCCCGCCAGGGTGACGGTTGCGCCCGCGTCCTGAAGCAGCAGTTGGGTGATCTCAGCGTTTAGCTTGTTGTCTTCTGTCATCAGCAGCCGCATGCCCTGAATGCTTCCGCTGGACAGGTCCGATGGCTGGGTAAGGGCCGCCTGGCCTTCGGCGATGTCAAAGGACAGGGTGACCACAAAGGTGGAACCCTCGCCCTCCATGCTGGAAACGGTAATGGAGCCGCCCATTTGATCCACCAGGTTTTTGACAATGGCCATGCCCAGCCCTGTGCCGTTATGGGCGCTGCGGGCGTCGGTGCGTTCCTGGGCGAAGGGGTCAAAGATATGCACCAAAAAGGCCTGGCTCATGCCGATGCCGGTGTCGGAAATGGTCCACTGGTAGGTAACCCGGACGTTATCATGGCCCAGACAGTCAACCCGGGTATCTACCCTGCCGCCGGGTTTGTTGTACTTGATGCAGTTGCTGTACAGGTTTAAGAAAATTTGCCGGATATGCAGGGGGCTGCCGTACAAATACGGATAGGGAACCCGTTCGATGGCCTTGTCGTACCAAAGGGTAATGCCCGCGTCCGCGGCCCGCTGCTCGATAATGGTTAAAATATCCTGGGAAAGCCGGTTCAGATCAAACGCTTCGCGGGACAGAACCACCTCGCCGCTTTCCAGCTTGCTCATTTGCAGAATGTCGTTAATCAGGGACAAAAGATGATTGGCGGCCACGTTCATTTTTTCCTGATTGGCATGGAGCAGTTGCAGATCGTCCGGATGGGCCTTGTCAATTTCCAGCAGGCCGATAATGCCGTTCAGCGGCGTGCGGATATCGTGGCTCATGCGGGACAAAAAGCTGGTTTTGGCCGCGTTGGCCCGGTCGGCGTCCTCCACCGCCTGCTGAAGCAGCAGGTTTTTGGCGTGCAGCTTCGCGTTATAGTCCTGTTGAATTTGCAGCTGCTGCTCCCGGTAGCTTTGGGCCGTGCGCCAATGCACGCCGGCAATCAAAAACAGAATCAGCACATAGGCCACCAACGCCAAAAACACGTTTTGCAGCGTGATGTCAAAAATCTGCTTTCCCGGTATATAAGCGTAAATGTAGCAGCTGTGCCCCCGCACCATCAGCCCAAAATCGTGGGATATGGAGGAAACGCCGCTGGAGGCGTGGGTCAGCTCGTTTTCGACTCCGCGCTGGCTCAGCTTCGCGAGAATGGGAATGGCGTTTGTGCTTTGGCCGATCATGCCGGGGTCGTTGCAGGAGGCGATGGCGGAGCCGCTGGCCACCACAATGGTGCCGTCCTGAACGGCGCTGTAGCCGGACAGCAGCGACCGGATGGACAGGTTAAAGGTATTCAGGTATTCCACCGGCGTATGGAAATAGGCGGCCACAATATCGCCGTTGGCGCGGCCTACCGCGGCCAGGTCCACCGATGAGCCGTCGTCAAGAAAAAAACGGGCGGAATAGGATTTTGCCAAAAAGGTGGAGGTGTCCAGCAGAATATCGGAGGACAGGTAGTCGGCAAAGCTATCGGCGGTCAAATTGTCGGAAAAATAGCTGCCTTTTACCGTGCCCTGGCTGTCCAGCAGCATCAGGCCCGTCACATAGCTCTGCCGGGCGCAGGCTTGCAGCATATCCTCCGTATACGCCGCTTCCGGCAGGGCGTGATCCGCCTGATGGACGCTTTCAATCATGCGGATCAGGCTTTTGGTTTGGGTGGAATAATCCAGCCGCTGGTAAATGTTGCACTGCTCCTTGATATAGGTAACGGTGGCGGCCAGCCGTTTCTGGGCGGATGACAAATCGGCGCGAACGCTTACGGAAACCACAAAAACCAGCATCACCACGCCGATGATGATTTTCAGCGGCAGAAAAGAATCTCTGTGAGCGGCCTTCTTTTTACTTGCGTTCATAAAGGTCTACCTCCAGGTACTTTTCCGGCTGCTCCAGATAGTTGCCAATGATTTTGGCGATGGTTCCGTCCAGACGCATTTCCTCAAAGGTCTGGGTCAGCTTTTCCGCGACGCCCCGCTGGTCCCGGTTGCTGAAGGCCACGCCCAGGCCCACGGTCAGCAGGGTTTCGTCCAAAATGCGGTACTGCACGTTGTAATCCTTCATGTATTGTAAAATGGCGGTTTCGTGGGCGGCGATAGCGTCCGCGTAGCCCTTGCTGAGAAAGGGATAAATCAATTCCCGGTTTTGCAGGGAAAAAACCTCGGCCACCTGGGGAATGCGCGGGTCGGAATGGTTTAGAAAAAGCTCCTCCGGTTTGGTGGTAGACTGCACGGCCACGCGCTTGCCCGCCAAATCCGCAAGGGTGGTAATATCGCTTTCCGGCCGCACGGCCACCGCCTGATAGCTGACCATGTAAGGCCCGGCCCAGCGGTAATCCGCCTCCCGGCCGTTTATGGAAAAGCTGCCCCAGATGCAGTCGAGCTGTCCGCCGTTGACCAGGTTTTCCTTATCTTCCCAATTGATCAGCACAAAAACCGGCTCGTATCCCATCCGGCGAAAAGCCTCGTTGGCCAGGTCCACGTCAATGCCGGTGCGTTCGCCGTTGGCGTCCTCATAATTAAAGGGAGGATAGTTGTCGCTGCCAATAACGATTTGGGGCAGTGATGTCTGCTCGGCCGGCTGCCGCCGGGCGCAGCCGCCAAGCAGCGCCAGACAAAGCAAAACCAGCAAAACAAAACGGCGATGATGGTTGCACATAGGCAGCAACACCTTTCAGGCTAGAATCAAAATATGCATTTATCATATCCCAAAACACACGATTTTTCAAATCAAAGTTGTGTATTTCACATCAGCCCGGCAAACAGGGGCAGCAGGGCTACGGTGGTAACGCCCGCCACCACCAGGGACAGGCTGGCCATGGCCCCCTCCACTGGGCCCAACTCCAGGGCGCGGGTGGTGCCGATGGCGTGGGCCGCCGTACCCAGAGCCACGCCCCGGGCCACCGGATCCCGTACCCGGAACAGGTTCAGTATTTCCGGCCCGAGGCTGTTGCCCAAAACGCCGGTCAGCATAATGGCAATCAGCGTCAGGGGCACAATGCCGCCGTAGCTTTCCGACAGGGGCTTGGCAATGGCGGCGGTAATGCTTTTGGGCAGCAGGGTCATAAACAGGGCGCGGCCCAGACCAAACAGCCTGCACATGGCCCAGATGCTTACCAGCGCCGTTACCACGCCGCACAGCACCCCCGCCAGGATGGCCCGCCAGTTTTGCTTCAGCGCGTTCAGCTTTTCATAAAGGGGCACGGCCAGGCATACGGTGGCAGGGGTAAGGAACCAGGTAATGGTTTGGGCGCTGCGGTTGTAGGTTTGGTAATCCACCCCCAGCAGGGACAAAATGGCAATGCACAGCAGCGTGGATAAAAAGATGGGGTTCAGCAGCGCCACGCGAAACCGCCGCTGAAGCGCCCAGGCCCCCAAAAAGGTCACAAAGGTAAGCGCCGCGCCAAAATACAATGAATCAGTCATGCTCCCCATCCTTTCCCGCGCGAATCACCCGCTGGGTTACCCGGCCAGATACCCCCAGCACCAGCACCGTGCTTGCCAGACTGATGACCACAAAAGGCAGCGCCACCGGCAGCAGCTGGTCAAACACATCCATCAGGCCCACGCAGGCGGGCACAAACATCATGCTCATCCAGTCGATGATCTGGTAAGCGGTGCGGCGGATTTTGTCCGGCTTGACCGCGCCGGTCATCAGCAGGGCCAGCATGATCAGCAGCCCGTATACGCTGGCGGGAATGGGCAGGGGAACCCAGCGGTTCAGCATTTCCCCCGCCAGGGAAACGCACAGGATGATTCCAAAGGGAAACAGGTATTGCATGGTTCATCGCTCCTTTGGTGGTATTATAGGCTTGGAAAGCCACTGGCGTCAAGGCGGCGCTTATGCTACAATGGTTCGGGAAGGGAGGGCTCTTGGATGCGCGTTTTAACCCAGTACGCCTTTCACACAGGCAAGACCGCCGCGCCCATTGACTTTGCCGTGGTCAGCGACCTGCACAACGAGGCCTATGACGATTTGTGGCCCCTGATTGAAGGGGCGGACGCTTTGCTGGTGCCCGGGGATATCAGCAACCGCTACCATCAGGCCGCGGACACGGGGCTGATGTTTTTGCGGGAGGCGGCCCGGCTGATGCCGGTGTTTTTTTCCGTGGGAAACCACGAAACCCGTCAGCAGCGGTATAGCGATTTGCTAAGCGCCGTCTGGGACGCCGGAGCCCAGGTGCTGGTGAACCGGTTTGTGCCCTTTCGGGATGTGTTCATCGGCGGATGGTACCCTCCAAAGATTGCAGGCGTGCCGGACATGATGGACGATTTTGAAAAGCTGCCCGGCGCGAAAGTGCTGCTGTGCCACAAGCCCAATCATTATATGGAATATCTGCGGAACCGGGATGTGGATCTGGTCGTTGCCGGCCACGCCCACGGCGGGCAGATTCGCATTGGAAACCAGGGGCTGTACGCGCCCGGACAGGGGCTGTTTCCCAGGTATACCCGAGGGCTGGCGGACGGCCGCATGATTATTTCCGCCGGGGCGGGCAACCCGGCGGGGGCGCCCCGCTGGGGCAATCCCTGCGAGGTTTTGCGCATTACCCTGGACTAGGAGGCTGAAGAGCCATGAGAGAAATTTCCTGTGAAACCATTGCCAATGCGGTGGCCCGCCTGTGCGTTCAGGCCTGCACGGAGCTGCCGCAGCAGGTGCGGAGCCTGCTGGATCACGCCGCCCAAAACGAGCCTTTTCCCCCGGCCCGGGAAACCATGGACCTGATTCGCCAGAACGCCCGCATTGCCCGCGACCAGCAAATGCCCATCTGTCAGGATACGGGCATGGCGGTGGTGTACGCGGATGTGGGGCAGGAGGTACATATCACCGGCGGCCTGCTGGCCGACGCGGTGAACCGGGGCGTGGCCCGGGGCTATACGGACGGTTACCTGCGCAAAAGCATTGTGGCCGACCCCATTCGCCGGGGCAATACCGGCGACAACACCCCGGCGGTGCTGCATGTGCGCCTGACGGAGGGGGACAGACTGGGGCTGACCATGGCCCCCAAGGGATTCGGCAGCGAAAACATGAGCCGTCTGGGAATGCTGACCCCGGCCCAGGGCCTGCAGGGGGTAAAGGATTTTGTGGTGGAAACGGCCCGCATGGCCGGGGCCAATCCCTGCCCGCCCATGATGCTGGGGGTGGGCGTTGGCGGCACCTTTGAAAAGGTGGCGGAACTGGCCAAGGAGGCGCTGGTGGAAATGCGCCAGGGCCCGCACCCCGACCCCTATTACGACGCGCTGGAGCGGGAGCTGCTGGAGGCGGTGAACGCCTTGGGCGTTGGCCCTCAGGGTTTCGGGGGACGCACCACCGCCCTGAGCGTGCGCATCAAGGCGTACCCCACCCATATTGCCGGGCTGCCGGTGGCCGTGAACGTGGGCTGCCATGTAACCCGCCACGCCAGCGCCATTTTGTAAAGGAGAAGATGCCACATGCCCATCCGGCTTACCACGCCCTTTGACCCGCAGGCCCTGCGCACCCTGCGCGCCGGGGACAGCGTGCTTGTATCCGGCGTGATTTACACCGCCCGGGACGCGGCCCATGGCCGCCTGATCGCCGCCCTGGAAAAGGGCGAGCCCCTGCCGGTGGATTTGCGGGGACAGACGGTTTATTACGCGGGGCCGTCGCCCACGCCTCCCGGCCGGGCCAGCGGGTCCATCGGCCCCACCACCAGCATGCGCATGGACCCCTATACGCCCGCGCTGCTGCGCTATGGCGTGCGGGCGCTGATTGGAAAAGGAGACAGGAATCAGGCGGTTCGGGACGCGCTGGTGGAAACCGGCGGCGTGTATTTTGCGGCCATTGGCGGCTGCGCGGCGTATATGGCGGCCTGCGTTCAGCGGCTGGACGTGGCGGCCTATGACGACCTGGGAACGGAAAGCGTCAAACGGCTGGTGGTAAAGGACATGCCCCTGACGGTGGCCATTGACACGCGGGGGAACGACGCCTACCAGCAGGGGGTTCGTGCATATCTGGAAGAATATATGCACGAATAAACAGAGAATATTCATCTGTATGGGGGTGGACGCAAGGGCTGTTTTGCCGTTGTGTCCGCCTTTTTGATGGAAACGTCACAAATGGAAAAAGATGAAAATCATTCAAATCAACGGTTTTAAGAGCCTGTGAAACGCCTCTGAAAATTTTTTGAATAAATATTCAAAAAGGTGTTGACAAGATGAATAATTAGTCGTATACTATGCACGTTCCCAAACGAAAGAAGCAAGTAAGAATGCAGGAGGTAATGAACATGAAAAAGATCGCCGCTTTGGTTCTGGCCCTGATGATTTCCCTGACCGCCGTTTCCGCTCTGGCCGACACGCTGGTAATGTGCACCAACGCTTCCTTTCCTCCTTATGAATATGTAGAGGGCGACAAGGTGGTGGGTATCGACGCCGATATCGCCGCCGCTATCTGCGAAAAGCTGGGCTACGACCTGCAAATCGACGATATGGAGTTTGATTCCCTGATCGCCGCCGTGCAGAGCGGCAAGGCCGACTTCGCCATGGCCGGCATGACCGTGACCGAGGAACGTCAGCAGATGATCAACTTCTCTGATTCCTATGCCACCGGCATTCAGAGCGTGATTGTAAAGGAAGACAGCGACATCACCTCTGTGGACGACCTGTTTGCCGAGGGCGCCAACCACACCGTGGGTGTGCAGCTGTCCACCACCGGCGACATCTACACCACCGGCGATATTGAGGAAGCCGGTCTGGGCACCGTGCAGCGCTTCCCCAATGGCAACGAGGCTGTAATGGCTCTGGTCAACGGCAAGATTGACTGCGTGGTTATCGACAATGAGCCCGCCAAGGCCTATGTGGCCGCCAACCCCGGTCTGAAGGTGCTGGACAGCTCCTACGCCGTGGAGGATTACGCCGCCGCCATCGCCAAGGATAACACCGAGCTGCTGGAAAAATTCAACGCCGCCCTGGCTGAACTGAAGGCCGATGGCACCATCGACGCCATCATCGCCAAGTACATCAGCGCTGAATAAGAAGGCCTGATGCCGCAGCCCAAAATCCGCAAGGGGAAAACTGCCCCTTGCGGATTTGGCCGTATTGCAATATGATAAACGGGATTGGATGGACGGGAGGTTTTTCCTTGACGTTTTTGACAAACATCGCCGCATGGTTTGACGGCGTAAAAGCTGAATTCATCCTGAACTTTGTGGATAAAAACCGCTGGAAGCTGCTGCTGAACGGCCTGGGCAATACGCTGCTGATATCGCTGCTGGCCTGCCTGATCGGCATTGTGCTGGGCGTGCTGATTGCCATTGTGCGCACCAGCTGGGATAACACCGGCCGCGACAGGCCCAAGGGCTTTGCCCGGGGCGTTATGGCGGTGCTGAACCGTATCTGCGTGCTGTATACCACCGTCATCCGCGGTACGCCTGTGGTGATTCAGCTGCTGATTATGTATTACGTCATCTTTGCCTCCTCCTCCAACGGGCTGATGGTGGCGACCATAGCCTTTGGCCTGAACAGCGGCGCCTATGTGTCCGAAATTGTGCGCGGCGGCATTCTGTCTGTGGAAAAAGGGCAGATGGAGGCCGGGCGCAGCCTGGGCCTGAATTATGTGCAGACCATGTGGTTTGTTATCGCACCCCAGGTGCTGAAAACCGTGCTGCCCACCCTGGCCAACGAGTTCATCAGCCTGCTGAAGGAAACGTCCGTGGCGGGCTATGTGGCCGTGGCGGATTTGACCTTTGCCGGCAACCGCATCCGCGGCGTCACCTATTCGGCCTTTATGCCGCTGATTGCCGTGGCGATGATTTATCTGCTGCTGGTGGTCTTTTTAACCCACCTGGTGGGCAAGCTGGAAAGGAGGCTGCGTCAAGGTGATAACCGTTAAGAATTTGCAAAAATCCTTTGGCAAGCTGGATGTGCTCAAGGGCATTAACCAGCACATCGCTCCCGGTGAAAAAGTGGTGGTGATCGGCCCCAGCGGCAGCGGCAAAAGCACCTTTCTGCGCTGCCTGAACCTGCTGGAAAAGCCCACCGGCGGCCAGATTTTGTTTGAGGGGACCGATATTACCGACCCCAAGTGCGATATTAACCTGGTGCGCCGCCGCATGGGCATGGTGTTTCAGCAGTTTAACCTGTTCCCCCACCTGACCGTGATGAAAAACCTGATTCTGGCCCCGGTGCAAACCGGCCTGATGACCAGGGAACAGGCCACCGAAAAGGCCACAAAGCTGCTGGCCCGGGTGGGCCTGCTGGAAAAAGCCAGCGTGTACCCCAAGCAGCTGTCCGGCGGCCAGCAGCAGCGCATTGCCATTGTGCGGGCCCTGTGCATGAACCCGGACGTGATGCTGTTTGACGAACCCACCAGCGCCCTGGACCCGGAAATGGTGGGCGAGGTGCTGGATGTAATGAAGAACCTGGCCAAAGAGGGCATGACCATGGTGGTGGTAACCCACGAGATGGGCTTTGCCCGTGAGGTAGGCGACCGGGTGCTGTTTATGGACGAGGGCGTTGTCATGGAGGAAGGCACGCCGGAGCAGATTTTTGAGCATCCCAGGAATGCCAGAACCCAGGACTTCCTGCGCAAGGTATTGTAAAACAAAAGAAAAAATCCGTTTGACCGCCGCGTCAAACGGATTTTTTTTGCTTAATCCCAACCGGCTCCTTCTTCCCAGCCGGTGGCCGGATCCTGCCAATCGGAGGAGTCCGCCCAGCCGCTGCTTACCACCGCGTCCGGGGGAACGGTTTCATCCACCCAGCCCGGGTTGGCATAGCCGCCAGCCGTATCCGCCTTCTGGGTCCTGGAGGAATTGGACGTTTTGCCCTGATGCATAAAGGGGAAGGCGTACACCTGCTGGCCCACATACAGGGTAATCAAATAAGGAACGGTGCCGTCCGCCAGGGGCAGGTACACCACGCCGCTGTCAAAATACCCGCTTTGGTAACCGTAATCCCGGTCAAACAGCAGGGTATGGGTGTTCATCTGGGTGATGGTCAGGCGGACGCTTTCCGCCAGCTCGCTGGAATCGCTGACAGCTTTGCACACATCGATGCCCTGGCATTGGGCCGTCAGTTTATCCGCCACATAATCGTTGCTGCCTACCCGGGACATATCCAGCGCGTCCACATCCAGCGTAAAGGCTCCCCCCGCCAGGGCGGGGCAGCAGGCCAGTACCAGCGCGCACAGCAGCGCGGCGGTTAACAGCTTCTTCATCATAATTCATTACTCCTTTGGAATGGGGATACAGCCCCATTCACCTGTTCCAACGATTCAGTTTACCATTTTATTGCATGGAATGTGCTTCTTTTTTTCAAAAGATTGTTTGCGTGGAAAAGCAGCATCGTAACAAGTTTGTAATAATTACTTTACTTTTTAGAAATGAATGATATACTAAACAGGACGAAGGTCCCCTGTATTTTGGGCTGTTTTATAATGCCGCCCGGGGGTGAAAAGACAAGGAGGAGCATTGTTGATGAAACGTTTTTACACCCGCGCGCTGCTGCTTTTTCTGGCCGCGGCGATGCTGGCATCGTCCGCTCAGGCGGCGGTAAGCTACAGCACCCTGGCCTTTGGCTCGCGGGGTACGGAGGTAAAGCAGCTGCAAACCATGCTGCTTCAGCTGGGCTTTTATACCGGCACGGCGGACGGCAAATATGGCCGGGGCACGGAAAGCGCCGTTACGGCCTATCAGCAGGCGCGGGGATTGACAGCGGACGGCAAGGCGGGCAGTCTGACCCGGGCCAAGCTGGTAAGCGAGTGCGGCGGCGTCACATCCACCGGAACCGTCAGCAAAAACGACCCCAACACCCTGGTGCGGGGAGACAGCGGCGACAAGGTAAGCCAGCTGCAAGCCGCCCTGAAAAATTTGGGCTATTACAGCGGCACGGTGGACGGCAATTTTGGCAGCGGCACAGAG
>ERZ1026860.1200-NODE-1200-length-13819-cov-4.122130_pt1 | contig 13819 bp, 11 predicted proteins | sample MGYA00380160_ERZ1026860 | MGnify/ENA primary metagenome ERZ1026860 (study PRJEB33269, sample SAMEA4719796) | human gut metagenome | biome: human-associated habitat; feature: organic feature; material: feces | place: Cameroon | collected 2013-10 ... | reverse complement strand
CGTCTATGCTGTTTTCCACCAGTTCCTTCACCGCGGACGCGGGGCGCTCCACCACCTCGCCCGCGGCAATTTGACCGATGATTTCATTGGGCAGCTTGTGAATGGCAGCCATGCTTCCTCCTTACAGCTTGCGTGCTTTTTCCCGAATGCGGAACAGGATGTTCAGCGCGTCCATGGGCGTGATGGACAGCACATCCAGATTTTGAATTTCCTCAATCAGGTCGTCCTGGGCCATATGGAACAAATCCACCTGCCTGTTTTCCTTCTTTTTCTTTTCCAGAATATTGGAGGAAATGGTTTCCTGATTAATATCGCTGACCTCCAGCCGGGCCTGAATTTCGTGGGCGCGGGCCACCACCGGCGCGGGAATGCCCGCCAGGCGGGCCACATGCACGCCGTAGCTTTTATCCGCGCCGCCGGGAATGATTTTGCGCAGGAAAATCACGTCCTCGCCATGCTCCATGACGGTGATGCAGTAATTCTTCACCCCGGGAAACCGGCCCTCAAGCTCGCTGAGTTCATGATAATGGGTGGCGAACAGGGTCTTCGCGCCGATTTTCTTTGGGTCCAGCAGATACTCCACCACGGCCCACGCAATGGCCAGACCGTCAAAGGTGCTGGTGCCCCGGCCGATTTCATCCAGAATGACCAGCGATTTGGCGGTAGCGCCGCGCAATATGGCGGCGGTTTCCGTCATTTCCACCATAAAGGTGCTTTGTCCCCCCGCCAGATCGTCCGACGCGCCGATGCGGGTAAAAATACGGTCGCACAGGCTGATGTTGGCCTCCCTGGCGGGTACAAAGCTGCCGATATGGGCCATCAGGGTGATAATGGCCACCTGACGCATATAGGTGCTTTTACCGGCCATATTGGGACCTGTGATAATCAGCATCCGGTTGTCGCCGGTATCCATGGTCACGTCGTTGGGCACAAACGCGCCGTCGGTCACCGTGCGTTCCACAATGGGATGGCGGCCCTCGATAATGTGCAGTTCTCCCGTTTCGTTCAGGGTAGGCTTTACATAGTCGTATTCCCTTGCCACCGTAGCCAGCGACAGCAGCGCGTCCGCCGTTTTCAGCGCCAGGGCGTTTTGCTGAATGGCCCCGATTTCGGCGGCAATGGCGTTTCTTACCTCGCCAAACAGGGTAGCTTCCAGCGCCAGCGACATCTGCTGGGCGTTGACGATTTTGCGCTCAATTTCCTGCAATTCCGGGGTTACAAACCTTTCGGCGTTGGCCAGGGTCTGGCGGCGGGTATAGCGCAGGGGCACCAGATTCAGGTTGCTCTTGGTTACCTCGATATAGTAGCCGAATACCCGGTTGTATTGGATGCGCAGGTTTTTGATGCCTGTTTCCTGACGCTCGGCGGCCTCCATATCCAGAATCCATTGCTTGCCGTTGACCATGGCCTCCCGGTATTCGTCCAATTCGGCGCTGTAGCCGTCCCGAATCACATTGCCATCGGAAAGCAAAATGGGCGCGTCCGGGTTAATGGCCCGCTCCAGCAGGTCGCACAGGCTGTCCAGAGGCGACATGGTATGGGCCAGCGCCTGAACCGGCACGCTGTCAAAGCCGGACAGCAGCTGCTTGACCGGCGCTACCGCCTGCAAAGACCGCAGCAGCGCCAGACAGTCCCGGGCCGTCAGGCTGTTGTAGCTGATTTTACCCAGCAGCCGTTCCATATCCGCCACGGTTTCCAGGGACTGGCCCACTTCCTCGGCCTGCATATAATTATCCTTCAGGGCCTCCACCGCGTCCAGACGGGTCTGAATGGCCTGCCGGTCAATCATGGGGTTTTCCACCCAGGACCGCAGCAGGCGGGCCCCCATAGCGGTGCGTGTCTTGTCCAGCAGCCACAGCAGCGACCCGCGCCGCTCGCCGGAGCGCAGACTTTCGGTCAGTTCCAGATTGCGGCGGGTCATGCGGTCCAGAAACATGGTCTGGGAGCCCTGATAAATGGTCAGCTGGGTAATGTGGCTCAGGGCGTTGCGCTGGGTATCGCTCAGGTAGCTGAGCAGCGCGCCCGCCGCCTGATAGCGCTTTTCCCGCTCGTCCAGACCCAAAGCGCCCAGACTGCCCACCTGAAAGTGGTCCAATATGGCGTGTACGGCGTTTTTCTTCTGAAAGGCGCTGTCCGGCAGCTGGGAGCAGCTGATTTCCTCCACCAGATAAGGCTTCAGCTTATCCAGTGCGTTGGTGACGACTTCATGGGGGCGGATGCGCATCAGCTCATCCCGCAGGGTACGGTCGTAGTCCATCAGCTGATGCACAATCAATTCGCCGGTGCTTACGTCCGCATAGGCCAGCGCGGCGGCCCGGCCGGAAAAAGCCACGCACAGCACATAGCTGGCGCTTTTTTCATCCAGCAGCGCCGGGTCCACCACCGTACCGGGGGTAACGATGCGAATCACGCCCCGCTCCACCAGTCCCTTGCTCAGCGCCGGGTCGGTCAGCTGCTCGCAAATGGCCACCTTGTACCCTTTTTCAATCAGCCGGGCAATATAGGTGGAGGCGGCGTGATAGGGCACGCCGCACATGGGCGCGCGCTCGTCCAGCCCGCAGTCCTTGCCGGTAAGGGTCAGTTCCAACTCCTTGGAAGCCAGCTGAGCGTCCTCGTAAAACATTTCGTAAAAATCGCCCAGGCGAAAAAACAAAATGCAATCCGGGTACTGACGCTTCTGGTCCAAATACTGCTGCATCATGGGGGTGACTGTGCCTGCCAAAATCTGCCCGCCCCTTTCTCTGGTATAACGGCCTCATTCAAAAGGCCGCCGCTTTTATCAGGCGCGAAGGATCGATCAATGATGGTGGCCGCATCCGCCGCCGCAGCTGGAGCAGGAGCCGGTGCAACCCTCGTGCTCGTCCTCGGTTTCGCCGGTCACCACTTCCCGGATGATGCTGTTGACCTTTTTCATCATGGCGGTAAAAGCGTCGTTGGTGGTACGCATTTTGCTGATAACCGGGTTTTCGTCAATGGCATGCTCCACGTTTTCCAGTTCCTCGCCTGCCCTGGCCAGCTCGCCATGATCCAGATTGGGGTTGGACAGCAGGTTTTCCACAGCCTGACGCTTTTCGCTGTAGGCGGCAATCAGCTGGTTGGCCTTTTCATCCTTCAGAGCCTCCTGCTCGGCCAGCCGCATGGCGATATATTCGTTGCTTTCCAAAATGGCTTCCGCCAGCAGCTCCGCCTGATTCAGTACCTTTTCCATGTTTTATCTCACCTTTCTGTTCTTTCGCCCCGCAGGGTGTTGACCGCAGCGGAGGTAATGGTTACGGGTATGATTTTGCCAATGTCATCCGTGGTGCCGTCCAGGGTAACGGTAATGTTGCGGGCGCCCTTGCCGGATACCTTGGTGGCGTCCCGTTTGGACAGGCCCTCTACCAGCACCATCTCCCGCTGCCCGATCATGCTTTGATGCACCTTTGCGGTAGAGGCTTCCACCTGGGCAATCAGCTTTTCAATGCGCCGGGTGGATTCGTCCGCAGGAATCTGCCCGGGCATCTGCGCGGCCCGGGTGCCCTCCCGGGGGGAGTAAATGAAGGTAAAGGCCGCGTCGTAGCCTACCTGATCCACCAGCGAGCAGGTATCCTCAAACTGGCTTTTCGTCTCGCCGGGGAAGCTGACAATCAGGTCCGTGGTCAGGCCGATATTGGGAATGGCGGCGCGCAGCTTTTCCACCTTGCGCAGGTAATCGTCCCGGGTATAGCGGCGGTTCATCAGGCGCAGAATTTCGTCGTTGCCGCTTTGCACCGGCAGGTGCAGGTGGTTGCAGATATGTTTGCCGTTTGCCATGACCTCTATCAGGTCGTCGCTTAAATCCTTGGGGTGGGAGGTCATAAACCGGATGCGGGGCACGCCCAGATCGTCCAGCGCCTTCAGCAGCTTGGGGAAGGTATCGCCGTTTTGCGACCCGTTGCCATAGCTGTTGACGTTTTGCCCCAGCAGCATGATTTCCTGCACGCCGCCGTTCACCAGTTCTTCCGCCTCCCGCAGGATATCGTCCATGCGGCGGGAGCGTTCCCGGCCCCGCACATAGGGCACAATGCAGTAGGAGCAGAAATTGTCGCAGCCGTACATGATGGTGATATAGGCGTGATAATCGTTCAGGCGTTTAACCGGCAGGCCCTCGGCGATCAGGGTTTCCTGATCGGTAATGCTGACCACCCGGCTTTTGCCGGTAAGCAGGTTCAGCATCAGCGAGGGCAGCCTGTGCAGGTTGTGGGTGCCAAAGGCCAGGTCGATAAAGCGATACTGCTTCAGGATTTTTTCCGCCATCTGGGGCTGCTGCACCATGCAGCCGCATACCCCGATCAGCAGCTCCGGCTTTTCCTTTTTCAGTTCCTTCAGCCAGGTTACGTTGCCCAGCGCCCGCCGCTCGGCGTTATCCCGGATGCAGCAGGTGTTAAACAGCACAAAATCCGCGCTGCGGCGGTCGTCCGCCTGGGTCATGCCCATATCGGCCAGCATACCCGCCAGCTTTTCGCTGTCGTGCGCGTTCATCTGGCAGCCGTAGGTAACAATATGAAAGCTTCTGGGCCGGTTAGGCAATTCCTTCACCGCCTGAGCCGCCCGCTGCTGCTCCAGCTGCTCCTGCGGCGTTACAAAAACAGGTTCCCGTTTCAAAGACGTTCGTTCCTTTCCTTAGCCGCGAATTACGCGGCCGGTTTCGCGGCATGCGCCGCAGGGCTGCGTCAGTAAATCCCGCAGGCTGTCCCGGGTGCGCTTACGGGTCAGCTCCAGCAGGCCCAGGCTGGTAAAACCGTGGACCACCGTTTTTACCCGGTCCTCCGACAGAGCCTCTTCCATGGCGGCCTGCACCTGAGCGCGCTGACCGTCCAAATCCATATCGATAAAATCCACCAGCACAATGCCGCTCAGGTTGCGCAGGCGAATCTGCCGGGCGATTTCCGGCACAGCCCGCAGGTTTTCCTCCAGCGGCAGGCCGTCCCCATCGCTGGCAAACACCGTGCTTCCGCTGTTCACGTCGATGGTGCTGAGCGCTTCCCGCTCGTCAACAATCAGGCTGCCGCCTCCGGGCAGGGGAACGTAACGGCTCAGCGCTTCCCGAAGCTGGCGCTGAACATGGGCCGCGTTCCAGGCCGCGTCCATCGCCACGGAACCCATGTCCGCCTCCCTTTGCAGGGTGATTTCACAGCGCGCGCCGTAATCCCGCTGAAGCATTTCCACCGGGGACACATCCCGGTACATGACGCAGGGGGCTTTGGTACAGGCGGCCTTTTGCTGAATACCCTGCCAGGTCTGCCACAATTCTTCCGCCTCGTCCCGCACCGCCTGGGGCCGTGCAAACAGCGCCGCGTGCCGCACAATCACGCCGAATCTTTCTCCGGCAATCTGCCGGCCCAGCCGTTTGGCCCGGGCATGGTCCTGGGCGTCCTCCACCCGTTTGCTTACGCCCACAAAACGGTTTTGAGGCATCACCAGAATATACTGTCCCGGCAGAACAATGTCACGGGTTAAGAACGCGCCCTTCTCCCCCTTGGGGTCCTTTTTCACCTGCACCAGAATTTCCTGACCGCTCATCAGCGAAACATTGCCGTGGGTCTGATGAAAGCTGTCCGACTCCCTGAGGGGCAAAAAGCCGTTCTTGGGCTGACCGATTTTGACGAACGCCGCCTTGATGTCCGGCAGCACCCGTTCCACCCGGCCCAGAAAAACGGAGCCAACCAGCGTACCGGCCGTTTCGTCCGTCTGGTAATATTCCAGCAGCCGGTTTTCCGAAAGCACCGCCGTGCGGCCATCCTGCCGGCACAGAATCGATAACGCCCGCCCCATCAAACCGTCTCCATGGGCACAAGGTCGCCCTCATCGTTTCTGGCCAGCACCGCCGTGCGGTAAATCATGTGGGGAAAATCCCCGCAGTCCGTAAACTCGCACAGGCATTTCAGCCACAAGGCGGGCTTCAAGGCTCCCGCTTTGGTCATGACCGTGCGCAGCGTAATGGCGTAGCCGCCTTCCTGCTCCGTGCAGCCGCCGCTTAACACAAAGGGGCGAATATCGCAGGGGTTGTCGCCGCTTTTGGTGCGCCGCTGGGCAATATAGCTGTCCAGCGCCATAAAGCGGTCAAAAGCGGCCGCGGCCTTCTGGCTTTCCTGCGTTTTGGGAAAGGTAATCCGGTAGTCGGACCCTGCCATCAGGGCCATCAATGCGGGAAAGGCATCGTCCACCGCCCGGCACTGGCAAATGCGCAGGCAGCCTGGCAGCACGGCGTTCATGCGGGAAACAAATTCGTCCTCGGTCAGGCCGTCCTCCACCGGAACCTCCATCATTTCCCGCAGGCCCACCACGCCGACGCTCAACGGCGCGGCAAAGCTGAGCCGGATATGGGGATTGAAGCCGTTGGAATATTTGATGGGCAAATCGCTGCGGCGCAGGGCGCGCTGCATGGCGCGCATCAAATCCAGATGGCCGATATAGCGCAGGTCCGGCCCTTTTTCAAACACCACCATCATCCGCATACGCTGCATACCCCCTTCAGCTTTTGCAATCCGCAGCCGTTGCAGCCTTCCCGGCAATCCCGGGTGGTTTGGGCAGCCAGCGCCTTCTGGTATTCCCGCTTCAAAAATTCCTTGCTGATACCGGAATCAATATGATCCCAGGGCAGCGCCTCATCCAGGCCGCGTACCCGGTGGGCGTAAAAATCCACATCCAGTCCGCAGTCCTGGAAAGCCTGCATCCACAGGTCGTAATGGAACTGGTCGTTCCAGCCGTCCAGCTTGCAGCCCAGCTGCCAGGCGCGGTACAGCACCCTGCCCAACCGGCGGTCGCCCACGGCAAAGCAGGCCTCAATTTCGCTGATGGCGGAATCATGGTAATGGAACGCGGCGGAACGCACCTGCATAAACTGCTCCTTTACCAGCCGCTGCTTCCGTTTAACCTCGTCCGGCCGGTCCTGCGCGCACCACTGGAAGGGCGTAAAGGGCTTGGGCACAAACACGGACGCGCTGCAGGTAACCCGCAGGCCCTTTACCCTTTTTTCTTTGGGAACGCTGTAATACGCCCCTATGGCGGCCCTGGCCGTTTCGGCGATGCCAATCAGGTCCTCGTCGGTTTCGGTGGGCAGGCCGGTCATAAAGTACAGCTTTACCGCGTTCCAGCCGTTGGAAAAGGCGTTGGTCAGGGTGTTTTTCAGGTCTTCTTCCGTCACGTTTTTGTTGATAACGTCCCGAAGGCGCTGGGTGCCCGCCTCCGGCGCAAAGGTGAGGCTGCTCTTTTTCACCTTTTGGGTATGGGTCAGGGTGTCCTGCACAAACTTATCCACCCGCAGGCTGGGCAGGGACAGGGATACCCGCTTGTCCTTCAGTTCCTCCGTCAGGCGGTTGGCCAGCTCCTCAATGTGGGAATAATCGCTGGAGGACAGGGACGACAGGGAAATTTCTTCATAGCCCGTATTGGCGATGGATTCCCTGGCCGCCTGGACAAGGGTTTCCACGCTGCGTTCCCGCACCGGACGGTACAGCATCCCCGCCTGACAAAAACGGCAGCCCCGTGTGCAGCCGCGCATAATTTCCAGCATGATGCGGTCAAAAACCACCTGCGTATAGGGTACCGGCGGTTTGGTGGGAATATAGGCGTGCTCAAAATCGGTCACGAAATAGCGCAGCACTCTTTCCGGCGCGGCGGGATCGATGGGCCGGATGGACTGAAAGGTGCCGTCCTCGTGGTAACTGACCTGATACAGGCTGGGCACATACACGCCCCTGAGACCCGCCAGTTTCCGCAGGATTTCCCCACGGGACAGGCCCGCCTTGCGGCCCTCCATCACCGTGTTGGTTACGTCAATGATGGACTGTTCGCCGTCGCCAATCATAAAAGCGTCGATAAACGGACACAAAGGCTCCGGGTTAAAGGCGCAGGGGCCGCCCGCCACCACAAAGGGGTCGCTTTCCCGCCGTTCCTCGCACAGCACCGGAATCCCGCCCAAATCCAGCATTTCCAGAATGTTGGTATAGCTCATTTCATATTGCAGGGTAAAGCCAACCAGGTCAAACTGGTTCAGCGGGGTTTTGCTTTCCAGACTGAGCAGGGGCACCTGTTGCTCGCGCATTTCCTTGAGCATATCCACCCAGGGCATACAAACCCGCTCGCACACTGCGTAGGGCAGGTCGTTTAAAATGCCGTAGAGAATCTTCATTCCCAGATGGCTCATGGCCACTTCATATGTATCGGGAAAGCAAAACGCGAAGGACACTTCCGCATCCTCGGGCGTTTTGGTTGTGGCGTTCATTTCGCTGCCGGTATAGCGGGCCGGTTTTTCCACCCGGCACAAAAGCGCGTCCAAATCGTACTGCATACTTCCTCCTTGATCGCAAAGGGCATACACTTTTATGATAGCATGGACCAGCGCCGCCTGGCAAGGGTTGACGCAAATTTTGATGAAGGAAGGCAGAAAAATGCCCGGCGAAGATGTCTGTCTTCGCCGGGACGTGCCGCATTATTGATACAGTTCCCGCTTTTGATAGGTGGTGTGCAGCAGTTCGTGAGCCTTATGACTGTTGGGCTTGCCCAGGAAGTCGGCATAAATCTGCTTGATTTCCGGGTTTTCATGGCTCTTGCGGATGGTCTTGGCCTCGTCCTCGGAATAGAGAGCCTTGGCGCGGGCCACACGGATATCCGTCCAGTTGCGCACCTGGGCGGATACAATGGGCTGGCCGCCGCCATTAACGCAGCCGCCGGGGCAGCCCATAATCTCGATGAAATGATAGGTTTTTTCGCCGCGCCGGATGCTGTCCAGCAGCTCGGCGGCCTTGCCGGTGGAGCTGGCCACGGCCACCTTCACCTCCAGATCGCCCACCTGCACGGCGGCTTCCTTGATGCCCTCCATTCCGCGCACCTGGGTAAATTCCAGCTTTTCCAAAGTCTTGCCGGTAACCACTTCATAGGCGGTGCGCAGGGCGGCCTCCATCACGCCGCCGGTTACGCCAAAGATGACGGCAGCGCCGGTGCTCTGGCCCATCAGGCTGTCAAAGTCCTCATCGGGCAGGGCGGTAAAGTCGATGCCGGCTTCCTTAATCATGCGGGCCAGCTCGCGGGTGGTGATGACCTCGTCCACATCCTTCAGGCCGTCATGACCCAGCTCGGGGCGCTTCGCCTCAAATTTTTTGGCGGTGCAGGGCATAACCGATACCACCACAATATCCTCCGGGTTAACGCCCGCCTTTTCGGCGTAGTAGGTTTTGATCATAGCGCCCGCCATCTCGTGAGGCGATTTGCAGGAGCTCAGGTTGGGGATGAAATCCGGATAGTAATGCTCGCAGAATTTAATCCACCCGGGAGAGCAGCTGGTAATCATGGGCAGCACGCCGCCGTTGTTTACACGGTCCAGCAGCTCGTTGGCTTCTTCCATAATGGTCAGGTCGGCGCCAAAATCCGTGTCAAACACGCGGTCAAAGCCCAGACGGCGCAGGGCGGCTACCATTTTGCCGGTTACGCTGGTGCCCATGGGCAGGCCGAATTCCTCGCCCAGGGCAGCGCGCACGGCGGGAGCGGGCTGCACCACCACATGCTTGGAGGGGTCGCCCAGGGCTTCCCATACCTTGCGGGTGCTGTCCTTCTCGGTCAAAGCGCCAACGGGGCAGGCGGTGATACACTGGCCGCAGTTGATGCAGGCCATCTGGTTCAGCTTTTTATCCCAGGGGCTGGCAATGGCGGTTTTGAAGCCCCGGTTTACCGGGCCGATAACGCCGATTTTCTGCACATTGGCGCACGCGCCCACACAGCGGCGGCACAGTACGCATTTGTTGTTATTGCGCACAATGGACGGGGACAAATCGTCAATGTCGTAGTGATTCTGCGCACCGCTGAAGCGGTCGCTGCTTTCCACACCCAGGTCCAGACACAGCTTTTGCAATTCGCAATTCTGGCTGCGTTCGCAGGTCAGGCACTTTTTGTCATGATTGCTCAGAATCAGTTCCAGATTCATCCGCCGGGCTTCCCGCACGGCGGGCGTATTGGTTTTAACCACCATACCGGGCGTTACGGGCAGCACGCAGGCGGCCTGCAGGGCGCGTCCGCCGCAGTCCACAACGCACAGGCGGCAGTTGGCGGTTTCGTTGATATCCTTTAAAAAGCACAGGGTGGGAATATTTACGCCGGCCTTATGCGCGGCCTCAAGCACCGTAGAACCGGCAGGCACTTCCACCTGCACGCCGTCAATGGTGACCGGAATCATCTGTTCCATGGTGAAACCTCCTTTATGCAGATCTTAGCGCTTTTCAATCGCGCCAAAGCGGCACTTCTCCATGCACGCTCCGCACTTTAAGCACTTGCTGGTGTCGATGTGGTGCTTTTCCTTCACCGTGCCGGTGATGGCCCCGGCAGGGCATACCCGGGCGCACATGGTGCATCCGCGGCACTGGTCGGTAATAACATAATTCAGCAACTTGCGGCAATGATGGGCCGGGCAGCGCTTTTCTTTAATATGCGCCTCGTACTCGCTACGGAAATACTTCAGCGTGCTCAGCACCGGGTTGGGGGCCGTCTGTCCCAGGCCGCACAAAGCGGTTGCCTTGATGTTATGGGCCAGCGCTTCCAGCTTTTCAATGTCGCCTTCCTCGCCCTTGCCCTCGGTAATCCGTTCCAGGATTTCCAGCATACGCTTGGTGCCGATACGGCAGGGGGTGCATTTGCCGCAGCTTTCATCCACGGTAAAGTCCAGGAAGAAGCGGGCGATGTCCACCATGCAGTTATCCTCATCCATAACGATCATACCGCCGGAGCCCATCATGGAGCCAATGGCCGTCAGGGAATCGTAATCGATGGCGATGTCCAGCTGCTCCGCCGGAATGCATCCGCCGGAGGGACCGCCGGTTTGCACGGCCTTAAAGGCCTTGCCATTGGGAATGCCGCCGCCGATCTTAAAGATAATATCCCTAAGAGGCGTGCCCATGGGCACCTCCACCAGACCCGTATTGTTGATTTTGCCGCCCAGGGCAAATACCTTTGTGCCCTTGCTGCGCTCGGTGCCGATGGAGGCAAACCACTCCGCGCCCTTGTTAATGATGGGCGGAATGTTGGCCAGGGTTTCTACGTTATTGATGTTGGTGGGCTTGTCAAACAGGCCGCGCACCGCGGGGAACGGAGGCTTGGGCTTGGGCTCGCCGCGGCCGCCCTCGATGGAGTGCATCAGCGCGGTTTCCTCGCCGCATACAAACGCGCCAGCGCCCAGACGGATAAATACGTCAAAATCAAAGCCGCTGCCAAAAATATTTTTGCCCAGCACGCCGTAATCCCGGGCCTGCTGAATGGCGATTTCCAGACGCTTTACGGCGATGGGATATTCGGCGCGTACATAAATGTAGCCCTCGGAAGCGCCGATGGCATAGCCGCCAATGGCCATGGCCTCCAGCACGGAATGGGGGTCGCCCTCCAGCACGGAGCGGTCCATGAATGCGCCGGGGTCGCCCTCGTCCGCATTGCAAACCATGTACTTCTGATCCGCCTTGGAAGCGGCGGCAAACTGCCACTTTTTGCCCGTGGGAAAGCCAGCGCCGCCGCGGCCACGCAGCCCGGAGTTAAGCACCTCCGTGGTAACCTGCTCGGGGGTCATCTGGGTCAGTACCTTTTCCAGGGCCTTATAGCCGTCAAAGGCGATATACTCGTCAATGTTTTCCGGGTCGATTACGCCGCAGTTGCGCAGGGCCAGGCGCATCTGGGGACGGTAAAAATCAATATTGCTAAGGGTGGAATGCTGCTCCTCGTCCGCCTTTTCCTGATAAACCAGGCGCTGGGCAATACGGCCCTTCAGCAGGTGCTCGGTAACGATTTCATCCACATCTTCTACACGAATATGGCTGTAGAAGGTGCCTTCCGGGTATACAATCACCACGGGACCGGCCTCGCACAGGCCAAAGCAGCCGGTACGAACCACCTGCACTTCTTTTTCCAGTCCGTTTTTTTCAATCTGCTCATGAAAGCGCTTGATCAGTTCGGCAGAGCCGCTGGAAGAACAGCCGGTGCCGCCGCAAACAAGCACATGTGCGCGAATAAGATTCATGTTCCTTCCTCCTTGCGTTCTTACTTGCCTTCCGCGGCGTCCAGCGTGTATTCCTCAACCGGCTTACCGCCAACGATATGCTCCTCCACAATACGCTGAACCATATCGGGGGTCAGTTTGACATAGGTAACGGTTTCCCTGCCGGGCGTGTATACGCTCAGCATGGGTTCCAGCTCGCACAAACCGGCGCAGCCCGTCAGGCTGACGGTTACATGGCGCAGGTTGCGGGTGTGCAGTTCCTCCAGAAATTTCAGCATTACCGGGCGCGCGCCGGCGGCGATGCCGCAGGTGCCCATATTGACCACAACGCGCACAGCCTTGCTGCCATCCTTGCGCATTTCAATTTCCGCCAGCGTTTTTTGACGGATTGCTTCCAATTCGCTCAGGGACTTCATAGAATCGTTACACCTCCAAAATCGGTTTGAATGCTTGATCGATGCTTTCCTTTACCCAGCCGTAGTCATTCGGCCCAAGGGGCCTGCCGCCCAAAACGGACCTGGCTGTGCGGGTATCAAAGCAGGCTTGTCCCTTGGGGGATGTGGCCTGCAAAAGAAAGTCGGGCTTTTGGGGATTGAGCATCACCAGCGTCAAAAAAGACGCGCACACATCCCCCAGGGGGATGCAGTCCATGCTGCGCCTGTCCATCCGCGCCGTAACCAGCGTGCCCTGTTCCATCTTACTTTCAATGGTCAGGCTGCCGCCGGTTCTTTCCGCGCTTTGCTTCAGCAGCGGAAGTCCCAGGCCAACCCGGCGCGCTGTGCCGGTGGTGACAAAGGGTTCCGCCGCGTGGGCCAGCAGTCTGGGCGGCATGCCGTGGCCGTCGTCCTTCGCGCTGAAAAGGAGCCAGCCGTCCGCCTGCATTTGAATGGAAAGACACACCCGTTTTGCGCCTGCCTGAATGCTGTTCTGGGCAATGTCCAGAATATGCATGCTCAAATCGCGCATCGCCCTTTAGGAAGCCCTGTACTTGGCCAGGATGCCGGGAATTTGATCCGGAGTCAGCCGGCCGTAGACTTCGTCGTTAATCATCATAACAGGGGCCAGACCGCACGCGCCCAGGCAGCGTGTGGCCTGCACGGTAAACAGCCCGTCGGCGGTGGTATTGCCGGGCTGTACGCCCAGTTCCTCGCACAGCTTGTTCAGCACGGCCTGGGACCCCTTTACATAGCACGCCGTACCCAGGCACACGCCGCAGACGTACTGCCCCTTGGGCTGAAGGGAAAACTGGGAATAAAACGTAGCGACGCCGTACACCTCGCTGAGGGTAACGCCCAGACCCTCGGCAATGATTTTCTGCACATCCTCGGATACGCAGCCAAAGATGTTTTGCGCCTGCTGCAGCACAGGCATGAGCGCGCCCTTTTCATTCCTGTGCGCCTTGATGACTTCCGCCAGCTTTTCATAGTTTTCGGTATGATTGGACATGGCAACTTGAAACCTCCTCCATTTAAGTTGCGAACAGCCTGTATGCCTATAAACATACATAACATATGTATGTTACCATATAATTAAGCAAAACGCACGCTTTTTTTCCCGAATTTGTGAAATTTTTATCTAATGTTATGTTTTTGACCATATAATTGTTCAAAATGTACAAATTTCGATATTCTCCATATCGAATTGTACATCTATTTTAATGTATAGTTTTTCAAAGCAGTGAATCGCGAAGCCTATGTTACACCTGAACAGGCTTAATCCGATGCGAATCTGGAACGCAAAAAAACCGCGGTTCCCATTTGGGAAAACCGCAGTCTTGGAAGTTGTGAAATAAGCAGGATTACTCATCGTGTTGAAAAACCGGAGGTG
>ERZ1026860.1199-NODE-1199-length-13835-cov-3.889623_pt1 | contig 13835 bp, 12 predicted proteins | sample MGYA00380160_ERZ1026860 | MGnify/ENA primary metagenome ERZ1026860 (study PRJEB33269, sample SAMEA4719796) | human gut metagenome | biome: human-associated habitat; feature: organic feature; material: feces | place: Cameroon | collected 2013-10 ... | reverse complement strand
GTATTTACCGATAACGTCGCCGACGACGCGGGCGCATTTTTTAAAGCCGGAAGCCGGATTCAGCTGCAATTCGTTCATCGCGTACAAAATGCGGCGATGCACGGGCTTCAATCCGTCGCGAACGTCGGGCAAAGCGCGGTCGGCGATGACGCTCAGCGAGTAAGACAAGTATCCCTGCGACAGAATGTCCTTGAAGGATTTATCGCTGATTCTTTCCGTAACTTCCATTTTCACACCTTTTCGATTAAGCGATTCCGAGCCGTCGGAATACGGTAGTCTACCGTTTTTGCTCCATAATTTTCAAGGAAAAAACCAGTTAATTTTAAGGCTTTTTTAATTTCTTCCCGATTTTCGGCGCGTCCGTCCGTATGAGTCAGAAAAGCGGGTAAACTCAACAGCTTGTCAGCCCAAGGCGCACCCGCTTCGCGGCAAACGGCGCGTCCGCTTTTGGGTGAAACGTAGCATAAATCCGCCGTTGTTCCCGTCAAAGCGCAGACCGACAAATCCAAACCGAAACCCAAAGCGGACAGCAAATCGACCTCCCAGCGGGCATACGCTTCCCAAAAGCCGTCGAACGGCAAAACCGCCAGCAGCTTGACCGTTTTTTCAAAAAAATCGGGGTTGGGTTCGCGTTCGGGCAGCAACAACAGCAAAGCGCACGCCGACGCCAAAACACTTAACCGTTCGGCATCAGCCAAAACAGCGGCGGCATAAGGCGTCAACAGCTCGACCTTTGCCGTTCCCAGATGTTCTTCCAATCGGGCGTTCCAAGCGATTTGAACCAAGTTTCCGATTTGAAAAGTCCCGCTGTTGCGTTTTGAAAAAACAGACGAGCACAGCGCATTGTGCCGCCCGTGTTCCTGTGTGAAAAACGTAACGACCGCCCCTGTTTCGGCGTATTTGCGAACATTGACGATAACGCCGCAGTCCGACCATTCAGGCATTGAAATCCAATCCCCACGGGCGGTAAAGTTCGGGATTGTCGCCCCACTTTTCGCGGACTTTGACGAACAAAAACAGGTGGACGCGACATTCAAACAGGTCTTCCAGCTCTTTGCGCGCCTGCATGCCGATTTTTTTAATCATCGCGCCGTTTTTGCCCAAAACAATCTGCCGCTGTTTTTCGCGTTCGACGTAAATCGTCTGGTCAAGGCGAATCGCGCCGTTGTCCAAATCTTTCCAAGAATCCGTCAGAACGGTTGTGACATACGGCAATTCCTGATTCAAGTTCATATACAGCTTTTCGCGCGTGATTTCCGCCGCCAGCAAACGGTTCGGCAAATCGGAAACCTGATCTGCGGGGAACATGAAAGGGCTTTCCGGCATTTGAGCGGCAATCCGATTTTCAAATTCCTTGACCCCCTCGCCCGTTGAAGCGGACAGCATAAACGTTTCCGAAAAATCGTGCAAAGCGTTTAATTGCGCCGATAATTCCAACAGTTTTTCGGGTTTGACCAAATCGATTTTGTTCAAAACCAAAACAGCCGCCAGCTTATTCTTTTTTAAAGAGTCTACAATCGCGCGCGTGTCGTCGTCCCCCCCGCGCCGCGCGTCCACCATCAAAACGCGCAAGTCGGTGTATTCGGCTTCCTGCCAAGCGGCGGCAACCATCGCCCTGTCAAGACGGCGTTTCGGTTTGAAAATCCCCGGCGTGTCCACCAGCACGATTTCGCAGTCGTCTTTGACCACAATGCCGCGGACTCTGGAACGCGTCGTCTGAACTTTGGGCGACACAATCGACACTTTCGCCCCAACCATGGTATTGACCAAAGTCGATTTGCCGGCATTCGGCGCGCCCAACAAAGTAACAAAGCCGCAACGCGTCATTTTTTCATTTTCTCCAATAATTCCGCGGCGGCGGCTTGGGAAGCCTCGCGCTTGGAAGCTCCGCTCGCCTTGCACGGCTCAAAGCCCCGAACTTCAACCTGCATTGTAAAGACAGGACTGTGGTCGGGTCCCGTGCGTTCCAATTCCGTATAAACGGGCAAAGGCAATTTGCGGGCTTGAGCGGCCTCCTGCAATCGGGTTTTGGCGTCAACGGGCGGCAAAGCCAGTTCGTACATCAGATTTTTCCAATGTTTTCGCACAAAACCCGCCGCCGTTTCAAAATCGCTGTCGCAATAAATCGCGGCGATGACGGCTTCGCAAATATCAGACAGCACGGAAACGGTCACGTCGTTTTTCGTTCCCGAATGCAGACACGTCAAGTAATTTTTAAAGCCCAGTTTTTCCGATACGACCGCCAGCGTTTCCGCACGGGTCAGCTGAGCAAAGCGGCGCGCCAAGTCGCCTTCGGCTTCGGTCGGAAAGCTTTCAAACAGCATCGTCGCGACGGTCAGTCCCAAAACGCGGTCGCCCAAGAACTCCAAGCGTTCATATCCGTTGATATGGTCGCCGAAACCCAAAGTCAGCGCGCGGCGCAACAAAGATTCGTCCTTGAACGAATAGCCCAGAACGCCGTACAGCTCCGATACGTTTGCTTTCTTCATTACTTGATTCCGTTAAACAGACGCGACCAGCGCACAGCCATCGGCCATTTGTAGACTTGCCACCACGCCGCTGAATCGTCGTGCGAGAAAAACAGGAATTTCGCCCGTCCGACCAAGTTGTTTTTCGGCACAAAACCGACTTTTAAGGAACGGCTGTCCAGCGAATTGTCGCGGTTGTCCCCCATCATAAAGAAGTGGTCTTCGGGAACGGTGAATTCCTCGGTATTGTCGAAAGGTCCTTCGTCTGTCGCTTCCAAAATCGGATGCTGTCTGCCGTTCGGCAAAGTTTCCGTGTATTTTTCAAAGCGCATGGCTTTGCCAGATTCATCGCGCATAACGTATTCGCCTTCGCTTTTGCGATTGACCATTTCGCCGTTGATGAACAACCGTCCGTCTTTCATCTGGATTTTATCGCCGGGAAGCCCGATAAGACGCTTGATGTAATCCGTTTTGTTGTCGGACGGCATTTTAAAGACAATCACGTCGCCGCGTTCGGGCTGTGTGTAAAAAATTCTGTCTTTAATCAAAGGCATGCTCAGCGGCAAAGAATGTCGGCTGTACCCGTAGGACATTTTCGACACGAACAAGTAATCGCCGACCAGCAAAGTCGGAATCATGGAACCCGACGGAATGCGGAACGGTTCGGCAAAAACCGTGCGGATAAACAAAGCGATTAAGACGGCGTAAACGACCGTTTTTGTTGTTTCCCAAAACCCGCCCTGCGTGTTTTTTTCTTCCATAATGACTTCTCCTGTTTAAGAATCGGCGCTTAAAACGACGGTAGCCATAGCATACGGCGTTTCATCCGTCAAAGAAACATTTACAACGCCCGTCTTTTCACCCGCCAGCGACCGCAGACGGTTCAAAGCATTTCCCGACAAAATCAGTTCGGGCTTTCCGCTCGGCAAAGAAAGAACCTCCATTTCCGTCCAAGAAACGCCCTTCATTCCCGTTCCCAACGCTTTGGAACACGCTTCTTTGGCGGCAAAGCGGGCGGCATAGGCGCAAATTCTTTTTGATTCGGATTTGGCGTTGCAGTACGCCTGCTCCCGTTTTGTGAAAACACGATTGACAAACGCGTCGCCGAAACGCCCGATTGCTTTTTCGATACGGCGAATATCCGTTAAATCCGTCCCCAACCCGATAATCATCGTCAATCCTGCGAACGGCGGACGGAACTGATGCCGGGACTGGCGCGCAAAGCCGCCATAATGTCGTTTAAGTGACTGACGTCATGCACTTCGATATCCACGGTCAGTTCAAAAAAGCCCAAAGAACGCTCTATAATGTTCAAATTCGCGATGTTGCCGTGATTTTTGGCAATCACGTTCGACAAAGTCCCCAAACTGCCGGGCTGGTTTGCCAAAACAATGCGCAATCGGGCGACATGGCTTTGTCCTTCCAGCGAATCCTCGTTCCACGACACGTCCAGCCAGCGTTCGGGTTCCGCCGAAAATTTTTCCAGCGTCGGACAGTCGATTGTATGAATGGTCACGCCCTTGCCCGTTGTGACAATGCCGACAATCCTGTCGCCCGGCAACGGATGGCAGCATTTGGCAAAGTTAATCGCCATCCCCGGAATCAAGCCGTTAATCGGGCTTTGTTTTTTATGGTCGGTCTTGTCGCTGATTTTCTTGGCGCCGCGTTTCAGCGCGTCAACCGCGCGGGCGAAACGGGATTTGTGTCCCGGAAAAACGGAATCGACAACATCCGAAGCCTGAATGACGCCTTCCCCGACCGCCGCCGCCAAATCCTCGGCAGTAGCCTGCTTGAAATTCGTCAAAACGTTTTCAAGGCTTTTGTCGGTGTATTCGTATCCCTCGGATTTATAAGCGCGCTGCAGGATTTGCCGTCCGACCTCCAAGTACTGTTCGCGTTTTTGCGCGCGGACGAAACGGCGAATGGCGGCGCGCGCCTTGCCCGTTACGGCAAAGCGTTCCCATTCGGGCGACGGGGTTTGCGTTTTGGACGTCAGAATCTCGACTTGGTCGCCGTTGACCAAGACCGTACGCAAAGGACGGATTTTCCCGTTGATTTTAACCCCGACGCAACGGTTGCCCACCCCCGAATGAACGGCGTACGCAAAGTCAATCGCGGTCGCGCCTTTGGGCAGGGAAATCAAGTCGCCTTTCGGGGAAAAGCAAAACACTTGATCTTGGAACATTTCCATTTTGGTATGTTCCAAAAATTCCTCGGGGTTGTCGGACTGTTCCATAATGTCCAACAGCTCGCGCAGCCAAGCGAACTGCCGTCCGTCGGTTTTGTAATCGCCCTGTTTGTAACGCCAATGCGCCGCCAAACCGATTTCCGCGACTTCGTGCATTTCGCGCGTTCTGATTTGAATTTCGATGCGATGCTTTTCGGGACCGATGACACCCGTGTGAAGCGAACGGTATCCGTTCGGTTTCGGGGTCGAGATGTAATCCTTGTAGCGTCCCGGAATCATCGGATATTTGGTGTGAATGACGCCCAAAACATGATAACAGTCCGCAACCGTCGGCACGATGACGCGGAACGCCATAATGTCGCACAGCTGTTCAAACGTCGCGTTTTGCCGCTTCATCTTGCGCCAAATCGAATACGGCGATTTTTCACGTCCCGTAACTTCGATATCCAGCCCCGTGTCTTTTAAATCGTCTTTCAGCCGCGCGATGATGCGTCCGACCAAATCGCCGCCTTCCTGCCGCAGGAAAGCCAGACGCGCCGTAATGGATTCGTAAGCTTCGGGATACAGTTCTTTGAAAGACAAGTCTTCCAGCTCGTTTTTCATTTCCTGCATGCCGATGCGTTCCGCCAAAGGCGCGTAGATTTCCATCGTTTCGCGGGCGATACGCTTGCGCTTTTCGGGGTTTTTGTGGAATTGGAGGGTGCGCATGTTGTGGACGCGGTCGGCAAGCTTGACCAGCAACACGCGGATGTCATCCGACATCGCCAACAGCAGTTTGCGGAAATTTTCCGCCTGCTTGGTTTGGTCGGACTGCAGCTGAAGCTTGCTCAGCTTGGTCACGCCCTCGACCAGTTTGGCGACTTCTTCGCCGAACATTTCCTTGATGTCGTTATAGGAAGCGGCGGTGTCTTCAATCGTGTCGTGAAGCAACGCGGTGATAATCGACGCGCTGTCCAGTTTGTATTCGGTCAGAATACCCGCGACCTCGACGGGATGGGAAAAGTACGGGTCGCCCGACGCGCGTTTTTGCGACCCGTGCATTTTCACGGCAAAAACGTACGCCCTGTCCAGCGCTTCCTCATCGACATTCGGGTCGTAGGAACGCACGCGTTCAACCAATTCGAACTGACGCAGCATAAGGGCGGCACCCCTCTTTTACAAACGGCGTTTATTCTTCCGTCGTTTCAGCCGAAACTTCGGAAAATCCCGCTGCCGCGGCGGCTTGTTCGTTGTCGTTCAAGTGAGCGAATTCATCGGTCAAAGCAGCCAATTCGGCATCGGCGGCTTGGATTTCGGCTTCCGCAGAGATGTCTTCTTCGACGGGATTTTTCTGCATGCCGGTGACCAGCGTGTTTCTCAAATCATCCAAAGCAATTTTGTCTTCGGCGATTTCGCGCAAAGCAATAACGGTGTTTTTATCGTTGTCGCGGTCGACGGAGGGCGCCGAACCGGCGGCAATGTTTTTGGCGCGCTGAGCCGCCAGCAAAACCAATTCAAAGCGATTGGGAACTTTTAAAACGCAATCTTCTACAGTAACGCGAGCCATTTTGTATCTTCCAAGTTTATAAGTGTGCACAAAAAAACTTCAGTGAATTGTTATATCGTCTTTTTGTGCCGAATTGCAAGCGTATTTTCAACATTTTTTCCCTAACCTCAAAATCAGCTTGGCATCCTCTTTTTTTCGTTCTAAACTACATGCGTTATCAATAATTTTAATGACGAAAGGATGTATTTTATGCGTTGTTATGCCGGTGAAAAAATAGCTTTGTTCATTGACGGATCGAACCTGTACGCCGCCGCGCGCGCGTTGGGCTTTGACATTGATTACAGAAAACTGTTGGATTTCTTTTCCACCAAAGGGCGCTTGATTCGCGCGTTTTACTATACCGCTTTGGTCGAAGATCAGGAATATTCGCCGATTCGCCCGCTGGTCGACTGGCTGGACTATAACGGCTACACCATGGTAACCAAACCGACCAAAGAGTTTACCGACGCTTCGGGACGCCGCAAAATCAAAGGCAATATGGATATCGAGCTGGCGGTTGATTTGATGGAAATGGCGGAAAGCATCGACCATGCCATCTTGTTTTCGGGCGACGGGGATTTCCGTTCCTTGGTCGAAGCCGTTCAGCGCAAAGGCGTTCGCGTAACGGTCGTCAGCACCGTTCAGTCCCAGCCGCCCATGGTCGCGGACGAACTGCGCCGCCAAGCCGACCATTTCACGGATTTGTGCGATTTGGCGCCGAACATTTCCCGCACGCCGCAAAGCGCGAAGCTTGATCCCGCTTTGGTCGAAGCACAAAAAGCGATGTACGCCGAACTTGACGACGAAAAGTCCGACTATGTGCCGTGATTTTGCCTGTCCCGACAGGGATTGCGCGCTGTGTCCGCGTCTGAAAGCGTTCATCGATAACAACCGCAGGCTTTATCCCGACTTTTTCAACGCGCCCGTTCCGTCTTTCGGCGATTTGAACGGCGAGTTGCTGATTGTCGGGCTTGCCCCCGGTTTGCGCGGGGCGAACAGGACGGGACGCCCCTTTACGGGCGATTTTGCGGGGGATTTGCTGTATAAAAGCCTGATTGACTACGGCTTTGCGGCGGGAACTTATCAAGCCCGCCCCGACGACGGGTTAAAGCTGATCAACACGCGATTGACCAACGCCGTGCGCTGTGTTCCGCCCGAAAACAAACCGACGGGCGGCGAAGTCAAAACCTGTTCCGCTTTTTTAATTCGTGAAATCAACGCCATGCCGAATTTGAAAGTCGTCTTGGCTTTGGGCAGTTTGGCACACAACGCCGTTTTGTCGGTGTTCGGCGCGAAAAAATCCGCCTGCAAATTCGCGCACAACGCGCTGCACTCCGTTTCGTTCGGCGAACGGGAAATCAAGCTGTTGGATACTTACCACACGTCGCGCTACAACGTGAACACGGGCAAGTTGACGCCTGAAATGTTCGACGCCGTATTCAAAACGCTGGCGACTTTAATGCCACGGAGTTGAATCGTCGTCAATGCTTGCAAACAAGCCGCCTGTCTTTCGGGCGGCTTTTTTCATGCCGTCCGATTTTATTCCGCCAAGAGCTTTGATGCGGTCGTCAAGCCCGGGATGCGTCGAAAACAGTTCGGCAAACGACGGCAGATCAACCACGCCGAACGCCCGCATTTCCGACGGCAAAGGCTTGACTTCGCCCTGCCCCAAGGCTTTCAAGGCGGAAATCATATCTTCGGCGTTTGTCAGTTCCGCCGCGCCCGCGTCCGCCCGATATTCGCGATGCCGCGAAAAAGCACACGCCACAATCGACGCCAGAATCCCGAAAATCACTTCAAAAATCTGAATCAGAAAGTACGATCCGAAACCGCCTCGGCGGCGCCCGTCCTCATCCCTTTGATTGTTAAGAAATATCGTCAAAACGCGCGCCAAAAAGAACACAAACGTATTTAAAACGCCTTGAAGCAAAGTCATCGTCACCATATCGCCGTTTCTGACATGCGACATTTCATGCGCCAAAACCGCTCTGACCTGCGGGGGCGTCATGGATTGCAGTAACCCCGTCGAAACGGCAACCAAAGCGTCGTTCTTAAACGCGCCCGTCGCAAAAGCGTTTGGCGAGCCTTTGTAAATCGCGACTTCGGGCATGGCTACGCCCGCTTTGTCCGCCAGTTCCCGCACGGTTTCAACCAGCCAAGCCTCGGTTTTGTTCGCGGGCGTTCGGATGACTTGCGCCCCGACCGACATTTTGGCAATGGATTTCGACATCAGCAACGAAACGACCGCGCCGCCAAAGCCCCAAATGGCGCAAAACGCCAGCATACTTTGATAATCGACACCCTCCGCCGTCATCCAGCGGTCGACGCCGAACAGCCGCACCACAACGCCGATTGTCAGCAAAACAACAAAGTTAATCACCAAAAACAAAGCGACACGTTTTAACATTCTTCCCCCTTTTTCGCGCGAACGGCGATAATCAGCCAAAACAAGCATAGCACGGCAAACATCGCGCCGATATACAGACTGAAGTGGTACGCCCCCAAAAAAGCGTTTTTCATATCCGCCCCTTGCGTCAGCAAGGCGGCTTTGTATCGTTCAAACATCGTCACGGACAAAACGCTGCCCGTCGCAATACCCGTATTGCGGAACAAAGACATAATCCCGCTTGCCATGCCGATATTCTGTTTCGGCGCGCAGCTTAAAATCGCGGCATTGGCGGAGGGCTGAAACAAAGCGTTGCTGACGCCGATAAGGATTTGCATTAAAATCAACAAGATATTCGACGTTGTTAAAGTTGTTTGTGCAAATAAAACCAACGCCGCGCCCATTAATGAAATGCCGCAAACCATTCTTTTATACGGCGGCAAAGTTCCCGTATTGATGGAAGTAATCAGATAAAACAGCGAAAAGGGCAAAATCAGCTCGCCTGTCAGCTGAGCCGAATTTTCCAACACGCCCTGCGAATAAAACGGAAACAGCACCGTATTCGGATACATTGCCCAATACGATGTCATCAGCGCCAGATTGCCGAACAAAAACGCTTTGTTTTCAAACAGATGAAAGTTGACCAAAGGAGCCGAAACTTTCCGTTCATGATGCAAAAACAGCGCGGCGGACGCAATCAAAGCGGCGGCGGCAGAAATGAACACCCCCGGCAAAAAGATGCACCGCCATGCGAAATGTTCGATGATAAAGCCGCTGACGACAGGGGCGCTCATTCCCGCCAAATGCGTTACCGCCCCCATGAAACCCAAAGCTTTGCCGCGCTGTTTCCCTTTGAAAATCAGCGAAACGATACTGAACGAATTGGCGATAAGGATTGACCCGCCAATGCCCTGCACCGTGCGCGCCGCCAGCAAAAACGCAAAGCTCTGCGCCGAATACGCCGCCAAAGCCCCTGCCCCGAACAGAAAAAATCCCGCCGTGTACAGCTTTTTGCGGTTGGTCAAATCCCCCAAACGCCCGAAGAATATCAACAGCGACGTCAAAACGATTTGATAGGACAGCATCACCCATTGCACGGTGGAAACGGGCAAAGCGAACGAGTTTGAAATTTGGTACAAAGCGATGTTGACGGACGAAAAATCCAGCATCGAGGAAAAATTCCCCAACGTGGTTACCGCAAAAATCGACCATTTCACACTTTGTCTTGTCATACGCCCGTTTTAATCAAAAATTTTCGGAAAATCAATAAACGATTAAGGGTTTTTCTTTATTCTGGCTTCAGTTGTTTTTCAAGAAAGGACGAACTTTATGAAGAAATCTTTGCTGCTTTGCACCGCGTTGTGTTTAACGTCGACATCGGCTTTTGCGGACATCACCAACCCGTTTTACATTCCGGAACGCGCGTTTTTGACGGATTCCAAGATTGAGTTCGGCAGAAAGAATTTGGACGCTTCCGTCAAAGCCCCGCGCGGAAAATATCTGCAGGACGGAAAGTTCGTCAAAATGTCCGAAAAAGTAACTTACGGCATTACGGGAACATGGGCGGTCTATGCGGGCGCGGGCTATGACTGGATGCGTAAAAACCACGACGGTTCTTTCAACATCGGCGATTGGACGGTCGGCACAAAAATCAACACGATTGACGAAGCTTGGCGCGTTCAAATCGGCGGCGAAGTTACCCGTTTCAACTACAGCAAATGGCGCGGCGTTTCAAACGACAACCGCAAAGACACGAACCTGTACCTTATGGCGGGCACGGAAACGGGCGCAAACGTCTTTTTCTACACCAAGTTTTTATACCAAGACACCGATTACGCCGACAACCGCGGTTATGACAATTACGCTTTGACCGCGGCGGTGCATTTGACTTCGGGCAAAGGCGCGACGGGCGATGTCGGCATGACGTTTAACTTTGACAACATTTCACACGTTCGCGATCGCGATTTGACATTGTTCGGCGCGGGATACCTCAGCATTCAGAACAACATCGCCGTCGGGTTTGAAGCGGATTACGTCCTTGCCAGCAACAACAGCATCAAAACGGCGTACGCTCCCGACAACCAAGGCAGTTATTCGCTGGGTGTCAACTTGAAATACGAATTTTAACAAAGCTCCCCCGCGTAAAACGCGGGGGTTCTTCCATAACGGGCGTAGCCCTCATACTACCGGCGATGCCTAAACGGCGTTAGTTGTTCGGACGCCGCGTCTTCTTCCAACTTCGGTACTTCGGCGCAAATATTATGTGATATTTGCTGTTTCATGTTGAATGCGGCAATGTATGCGCTGTATTAATTTGAATTACTCCTTGAATATCTTTAGACGCGGCTCACCAGACCGGCGCCTATTGTATCAAAGGATGTTTGTTTTGTTGCAAATGCAAAAATGTATTTGCAAATAAATCTGCGGGACGATAGACTTAAGGCTTGATGTCCGTTTGTTTTTGAGGGGAAAAACCAATGAACCTGTCCAAAACCGCCCTGCGTGAACTGTCCGCGAAATACCGTGCCGTTTTGATTAAATGCGCGCTGATGAATATGATGATTTTTGCGGGCGCGCTGATGCCGCACACGGCGAACGCCGATTTTAAAGACGGCATACTGACCGTGGATCAAGACACGGTGCTTGATAAAAGTGTACCCAATGTCAAGACAATCGCGTTCGACGATACGGGATCAAATCATTTCACTCTGGATGGCAATCAAGGTCTTCGGTCGATTTACGGTGTTGTCAATGGTAATATGTCAATCACGGGCGCCGGCACTTTAAAAAATACGCGCATATACATCTATGGCAATGTTACGGGAAATGGCAACACATTGTCCATTAACGGAGATAACGGTGTCATAGGCAGCGGCAACCATACGATATCGGGAATCAATTTTAAAATTTTGGGCAATTCCAATCTTTCTTTGAACACGAACACAATGCGGGGCGGCACGTTGACCGGATCGACGTTGTCAACGATTACACAGGGTATTTTTGATGGCGTAGATATTGATGATTTTTTCGGCACCGCCTGGCGTGCGCAGTTTAAAAACAGCGGCACGTTTTCCCTTGGCAAGAAATCTGCCGCCGAAAGTATGAAATACGGCGAAAAAGTGTATATCTACGCCGATAAAACCACCGGATATTATCACGGATATGACAACCCCGACGCCGCCAACGAATTTTATTCAAACGACCGGCTGTATTTGAGAAAATACGGCGAAACCGCCGGCAAAAACAACGGCGAATGGCTGCTGGAAGGCAAGGCCGTTTCCCTGAAAGGTGGCAAAATCGAAGGAAACCTGAACGGCGGCAGCCTGCGCATTTTCGATGAAAGTTCGTGGTTCAGCGGCGAATTGACGAATGTCCAAATATATATCGAAAAGGCGGACTACACCTGGAACGACAATATAAAAATCAATCCGTTGTCAACCGGCGCCGAATTTTACATCGGCGATTTCAACGGTTCCGAACAACGCGTTTTCAATATGAACGCGGACATTACCCTGTCGAATGAAACATCTTCTGTGGCCGCCCGTTACGTAACCGTCAACGGGAACGGAAATATCATAACGACCCGCACCTTGTTCGTCGAGGGAAACAGCTGGTTTAACGACGTTACAATCAAATTTGACGACAATCTTGACGTGACGGGGGGGGGTACGTTGAATATGACCAACTCCACTCTGCACGCGTTAAAAAACCTTACAGCAGGCAATCTTAACACGACCAATTCGTCGCTGAGCGCGGAAAATTCGATTACGGCGACGAATATCAACGTGAACGGCACGTTGGACGTTGATTTGTACGCGGCCGCCGGCGACACCACTTTTTCCGCCGACAAGATTACGGGCGCGAACGGGGCGAAGGTCACTTTCCGGACAAGCGGAAAATCATCGGACGGAACCGTGTATTTCAACAAAAACAAGGAAAATCAGATAGAAATCAAAGACGTTTCTTTGAATTTTTCGGGAACGAACGTCATGTTTATGAGCGATGTTTATTTTACAAATGCCAAAATATCGACGACGCAACGGGATACCGCTTTTGAAATTCAAGGTATCCCCTCCGCTTTTTTCAGCGGGGAAAACACCATTTTCGCCGACAATATTAAAACAGATACCGGCCGCGCCTTTGTTGGTGAAAACGCCAGTCTGACATTGAAAAACATTGACGGAACGGGCAACGGTTCGCTGACGGGCAATTTATATCTGTACGGACATTTCACGGGCGATGTGAAAGACGGACAATTAACCCTCAATGCCGGTTCCGACTGGTCGTTCAGCGGAAAATTGAATGCCGATTCGGTTACAGCTCATTTTACCGACGACGACACCCTCGATATGGCAAATTTAAAATTGACGGCGGGTTCGTCCATAGAACAATTGACTTTGATAAGCAGTAAATCCCAATTAACGCCTCGCATGATTGTCAATTCCGACTTTTCCGTTAATGAATTGTGGCTTGTTAACAACGTTAGCTCTGCGGAAACCGCGGCGCGGATCGCCGGAACGGGAACGTTGAAAACGAACAAAATCTATCCGTATGACAACAAAAACGCAAAGCTAACCGTTTATTTTGACGGAATCAACATCGCCGCGTTGAACAATGATCTGGATTTCACGGGAGGATATTTAGGAAAAGCCGCCTTTACGAACAACGCGATTTCCGCGGCAAATCACATCGGGATTGCGGCGGATGCGGATTTCAACGGCAATTCGTCGCTGACCGCGCAAACCATATCGGTGCATAAAGCCACCATTAACGGAACCTTGACGGTCAACGGCAAGCTGGTGGCAGGCGGCGGCATCACGGGCGGCACACTGACGATGAACGGCAGATTGGTGGCGAAAAACATCACGGACAGCACGCTGAACATTGTGCTGCCCTCTGTCGCCGACCCGATTTCGAAAGGCGCGATCCTCCTCGGATCGGCGAACAACGTCAATTTGAACCTTGATTTGAAAAACGTCAAAAGCAAAAACGCGCAGCAATACTTTGTGGTTGACGAGGTGCACTACGGCGAATACACCCTTTCCGGAAATTACGGCAAATGGGCGTTTTCCGCCGATAACTCCTTTACTTTGGAAGACTGGAAAGCCGACAAAGACAAATACCTGTTGTCCAACGTATGGGGTAATTCAAAAGGCAAACTGTGGATTTTAAAGGTTGCGGGCGGCGCGGAAAGCGCGATCGACGATCTGCGCGCGGCGGGGATTTACGTTTCCCCGACCGAGGAAAACGCGTCCAAAATCCTTGACC
>ERZ1026860.1197-NODE-1197-length-13867-cov-3.378077_pt1 | contig 13867 bp, 12 predicted proteins | sample MGYA00380160_ERZ1026860 | MGnify/ENA primary metagenome ERZ1026860 (study PRJEB33269, sample SAMEA4719796) | human gut metagenome | biome: human-associated habitat; feature: organic feature; material: feces | place: Cameroon | collected 2013-10 ... | reverse complement strand
CCCGCCCCCGTGGTGTCCACGGGTTTGACGGGCAAAGAAGAAACCGAAAACACTTGTCCGTCCATGGCGGCGACAACCCCTTTTTTGCCCAAAGTAATCAAGCATGCCCCGCCTGTTTTTTCCGCCAAAGCAAGCGCGGTTTGTTCGGCTGATTTTCCCTCTTGCCCCATCACCGTTTCGGCTTCGATTTCGTTGACAATCAGGTAATCGACGTCTTGCAAAGCGTCCGACGGCACTTCGCGCGCGGGGGCGACGTTCAGAACCGTTTTTGCGCCTTTGGCTTTCGCGCGTTTCAACAGGCGGAAGTTTTCGGCGGGCGGGACTTCCATTTGCATCACGACGACCGTTTCGGAAGACAGCAGAGAATCGGGAACGGCGACCGACGAAGCGCCGGCATTCGCGCCGCTTGCCACGACAATCGAGTTTTCAGCCGTTTCGTCGACCATAATCATCGCCATTCCCGTCGCAGATTCCGCCGTTTGCATAAAAGAACAATCGACGCCGACCGCTTTTAACGCCGTCAGCGGCACTTTGGCGATTTCGTCCGCGCCGACCGCGCCGACCATTTTGACGATACCGCCCGCTTTTGCCGCAGCGGCGGCTTGATTAGCCCCTTTTCCGCCCGCTTTGACGGCGGCGCAAGGGGTTAAAACCGTTTCCCCCGGTTTTGGAAACGACTTGACATTCAAAAAGAAATCGGCATTCAGCGATCCGAAAACGACTATCATAAACAGCTCCTTGTTTGATTTTGCCCAGCATAGCAAAACAGCCATATTCCGACAAGCGCGGATTTTTGTTTTGTATTTTGACCAAAACGCGATAATCTGAATCAATATCTTAAACAACAAGGCTGATACCGCTATGGCTAAAAAAGACGACGATTGGGATTTGAACGACTTGAACGAAGACGAAGACGACTACGATGACGACGAAGAAGATGCAGACGGGGATGACGACAATTCCGACGAGGACGCCGAAGATTCGGCGCGGTCGAAACGCCTGATTTTTGCGTCGCTGAAAATCCTTGTGTCTTTGGCGTTGCTGGCGGCGGCGGGCGTTATGGTGTTTGCGCCCGAAAAAATCCCCGATTCCGTTACGGACAAGCTGGAGCAAGTCAAACCGCTGGTCGGTCAAGCCAAACAGCGCGTCGAAAACATCGTCGCCAAAATCGCAAAAGACGAACCGTCCCCCGCCAAGCCCGCCGATTTGCCGAAAATTCAACACCCCGCCCCCGAACCGAAGCGGGCGGAACCCGTCAATTTCGCACAAAAGCGCGCCTTGCCCGCCCCGCAATCCGTCGAAAACGCCCCTCAACAGGCGCAACAGCCTCAACAGCCCCGGCAGACTCAGCAAAACCGCTTTAACCTGCGCGGCGCGGGTCAAATTCCCGATTTGCTGACTGCGATTTCACAAAGACCGCAACTGCGCGAAGCTCTGTTAAAAGCCGATGTCTATACTTTTGAAAGCTTGCCCCGTCTGCGCCCCTTTATCCGTTCGTTCATTCTGCAATGGGCGAACGTCGCCACGACAGGCGAAGCGGCGGCGCTGGCAAGCATGCCTTTTTCCGATTTTGAAAATCGTGTCTTGATTGATTTATTGCCGTTTACGACACTCAGACGCGCCGGACTGACACCGTCTTATGACGGAACTTTGATAAAAGAAAGCCCCGAAGAAGCGGCGGCTTCGCTGTTCATGTATCTGAAACCGATTGTAGACTCCAAAACGACCGACAACGAAAAGCTTGCGGTTGTCGAACCTGTTTCGACATTTTTGCTGTACCGTTGCGGAAATCGGAAAGAATGTCTGGAATCGTGGGATTTGCTGATTGATATGCTGGAACTGTCCGACTTTAAAGAAAGGCTGCGGCAATGATAAACCCGCGTGATTTTTTCTGGCGTTTGAAAATCGGCGTTTTAAGCCGCGCCGCTTCGATAAAAGCAAAAATCGTCCGTTTCGCGAACGGCATGCGGCACTTTTCAATCCGCCAAAGTCTGCATGCGTTCGTTCCCGCCGCAAAGCTTTTTTTCAAAGAAACACCTTTGACGCTGACGATGTGGACCACCAAAGCCAAAAACGGCGGATTGCGGCTATTTTTGCTGTTTGCTCTGCTGTCTTTGATTTTCGGATTGACCGCAAAGTCCCTTTATTTCATCGCGAACGACGGTTTCGTGTCGTTTCGCTATGTTGCGCAAGCCGTTGACGGGCACGGTTTTGTCTGGAATCCTCCGCCGTTCGAACCCGTCAACGGATACACGGGTATTTTATGGCTGCTGTGTTTGCGCGTTCTGTGGTTTTTGGGCATTTTGCCGCCGTTTTCGGCAAATCTGCTCAGCTTCTGTTTTTCCATGGGGATTGTCGCACTGGGATTTTTGTTCCTGCGCCGCATGCCTATGCCGTCAGCTCTGCAAACCAAAAGCCTGCTGTTCTTTTTAATCTATTGCGCCGTTTTGCTGACCAACAGAACTTTTTTGATGTTTTTTTGGTCGGGAACGGAAGCGGCGTTGTTTAACTTTTTGGTTATCGGCTGGGTGTATCTGGCGACGGACAAAACAAAACATCCCGTTCGGCTGGCTCTGCTTGCCGTATTGCTGAGTCTGACCCGCTGGGACGGAGCTTTGTTTTTGCCGTTCACTTTGATTTTGGATTTGATTTCGTTCAGACAAGCTAAAGCAAAATCCGTTTTCGGCATTCTTTTGCTGGGACTGCCGCTGTTTTACGTCGACTGGATGCAAAAAAAATACGGCACGTTTCCTCCGACGGTCTTTTCCGCTTACTACAAAGAACCGTTCCCGTTCGGATTGGACTACGCAATCAGCTTTGCCGTCGAATACGCGCTGTGGTTTTGGCTGATTTTCGTTTTTGCGTGGGCGGCGTTTAAAATGATGCGCCATAAAAAAGCCGAACTGAGTCTTCCTTTTTTGCTGGCTTTTTTCTTTGCCGCGTATATTGCGGCTTACAGCGTGTTGTCGGGCGCGGATATTTTGTCGTATCGCCCGCTGTCCTTTTTCATTCCGCTGATAACGCTGGGCGCATTGCGGATAATAACGGAAAACATCACCAAACGGCTGCGCACGGTCGCCGCTATTTTTGCCGTTTATTTGCTGCTGGCAAGCGCTATTCCCGTCGCTTACGGCAATTCCGTCAAAGACCTGGCAACCCGCAAGCAAACCGCGTTTTTATACAAACCGATTCCGCCCGAAAAGCAACACTTTTACACTTTTTTCGCCGATGTGTGGAACAAAGCGCAAAAACGTCTGATTTATCAAGGCGCGGCACTGCGCCACAAAGAACATCAGGTTCTGTTCACGGAATTGACCAAAAGCCTGCCTTCGCGCGAGGAAGGCAAATTGCTCAAAGCCGAATACCGCCGTTTGCTGGCATGGGATTTCGCGGGGCAAATCGCATGGACTTTTCCGTACGTCTATATTTTGGACACGTCGGGGCAAAACGATTTGTTTGTAACGCTGGCGGATTTCAAGTACGACAACCGTCGGGTTTTGGGGCACGAAAAGAACGTTCCCGTCGGATACGCGGGTTGTTTCGGGGGCAATTCGATAATGATTACGCCGTTTGACGGAACGCCGGACGTTACGTATATGCCGTCCTTGTTCCCGTTGACCGACAGCGTCATCAAAGGATGCGAAAAACTGTGGCGTTATCAGGGCGAGCTGGCAAAATTCAAGCGCAACCCGCAAATCCGCGACATCAAACGCTAATCTTTGCTTTTCAGCATTTCGGCGACCAGAAACGCCAGTTCCAGCGATTGATTGGCATTCAGCCGCGGATCGCAAAGCGTGTTGTAACGCTGACCGAGCGTTTCTTCGGTAATCGCCTGCGCGCCGCCGACACATTCCGTCACGTCCTGTCCCGTCATTTCGAAATGCAGACCGCCCGCGTAAGTGCCTTCGGCTTTGTGGACGGCGAAAAAGTTCTTCACTTCCTCTAAAATCGCGTTGAAATCGCGTGTTTTATAGCCGTTTGAAGCGACTTGCGTATTGGCGTGCATCGGATCGCACGACCAAACGACCTGATACCCTTCGCGTTCAACCGCGCGGATAAGGGACGGAAGCTTTTCCGCGACTTTATGCCGTCCCATACGGATAATCAGAGTCAGCCTGCCCGCTTCGTTCAGCGGATTCAAAATATCGCACAGCCGCAGCAAATCGTCGGTTTGAACATTGGGACCGACCTTGACCCCCAGCGGATTGGACACGCCGCGCGCAAATTCGACATGCGCGCCGTTCGGATCGCGGGTGCGTTCCCCAATCCAAAGCATGTGCGCCGAACAGTCGTACCAGTCGCCTGTTGACGAATCGACGCGGGTCAGCGCCTCCTCAAACGGAAGCAGCAACGCTTCATGCGACGTGTAAAAGGGTGTTTCCCGCACCAAAGGAACGGTTGCCGCAGAAATGCCGCACGCGGTCATAAAATCCAGCGTTTCGCTGATGCGTTCGGAAAAGCGGCGATAACGCTCGCCTTGCAAAGAGTTTTCGACAAATCCCAGATTCCATTCCTGCACTTTGTTCAAATCGGCGAAACCGCCCTGAGAAAACGCGCGCAGCAAGTTCAGCGTCGCCGACGCGTGGTGGTACGCCTGCAACATCCGTTCGGGCTGGGCGGCGCGAGCTTCGGGCGTAAATTCGATGCCGTTGATGTTGTCGCCTTTGTACGACGGCAAAGTAACGCCGTTGATTGTTTCAAAGGCGGAGGAACGCGGTTTGGCGAACTGCCCCGCCATACGTCCGACTTTGACGACGGGACGCGCCGCGCCGTACATCAAAACGACCGCCATTTGCAGTAAAATGCGGAACATATCGCGGATATTGTTGGCGCCGAAATCCTCGAAACTTTCGGCACAGTCGCCGCCTTGCAACAAAAAAGCTTTGCCGTTGGCGACTTCGCCCAGCGATTTTTTCAGCCGCATGGATTCTTCGGCGAAAACCAAAGGCGGATATTTGTGCAGTTTCCGTTCGACACACTTTAACACAGCGGCGTCGTCATATTCGGGCAAATGCGCCGCGGGCTTTGAACGCCAGCTGTCGGGCAGCCATTCTTCCATTGTGATTCCTCGTGAACCGTATAAGACTTTTAAAAGTTTTATAAACTTTATTGCGCGTTTTGACCAGATTTATTTTCCAGTTGTTCCAACAGAGCTTTGTTTTGTTCTTCAATCTCTTTTTCCAGCTTCAGCCGTTCCTGACGCGCTTGATCCATCAACGCTTTGGCGTCTTCGGGAAAAACTTCGGACGGCGGCAAGCTGTCGAACTCTTTAAACTGCTCTTCCAGATATTCCTGCCGAGTCAGCTTGTCAAACAGCTCCTTGTCCGCTTTTTCGTCAATCGGAGGCTAAGCAACCGCAGCCGACAAATCGGGCGGCAAGAATTCTTCGCCCGACACTTTTCCCCAAACGACGCGCGCGTCGCACCATACCGTTTGATATGCGCACGATGTCATCCGCGTCATTTTTCGCAAAGACAAATCAGCTTTGACTTCATCGCCCATGCAAACGAACAACTGCGACCCGCACCCTTTGAAAGAGCCGTCTTTGGACGTTGAAACAAAAACCGCCAAAACAACCGCAAAAACCAGCAAAACCGCGGCGGGCAGCCAGAGCGCAAAGGAGTGCTTCGCGCTTTTTCTGAAATTCCGTGCAATTCTGCAGATTTTTTCCTTCATTCCGAATCCTTATTCAACGGTCACGCTTTTGGCCAGATTGCGGGGCTGGTCGACGTCCGTTCCTTTGGCAACCGCCGTATGGTAAGCCAGCAGCTGAACGGGAATGGCGTACAAAATCGGCGCGACAAAGGGATCGACCGTCGGCAGAACAATCGCCGCCGCGGAACGGTCTTTGACCGTGCCGACGCCGTCTTTGTCGCCAAAGAAAACGACCTTGCCGCCGCGCGCCAAGACCTCCTGCATATTGGAAATCGTTTTGTCGAACAGTTCGTCCGTCGGCGCGACAACCACGACGGGCACGCCTTCGTCAATCAAGGCAATCGGTCCGTGCTTCATTTCGCCCGCGGCGTATCCTTCGGCGTGAATGTACGAGATTTCTTTGAGCTTCAGCGCGCCTTCCAAAGCAATCGGATAGCTGCTGCCGCGCCCCAAATACAAAACGTCGTGCGCGGGAACCATCAGATTTTGCGCGATTTTTTCAATCGCTTGGTCATTGTTCAGCACTTCGGCGGCGCGGGACGGCACTTCGACCAAAGCGCGGGACAGGCGGCTTTCCTCCGATCGGGACAGCGCGCCTTTCGCCCGCCCCAAGGCAATCGCAAAACACGCCAGCAACGTCAGCTGAGTCGTGAACGCTTTTGTGGACGCGACGCCGATTTCGGGACCCGCCAAGGTTTTCAGCACGCAATCGGATTCGCGCGCCATGGTGCTGGCGGAAACGTTGACGATGGAAACGATTTTCTGCCCCTGCTCTTTGCAATAGCGCAAAGCCGCCAGCGTGTCCGCCGTTTCGCCCGATTGGGAAATGAACAGCGCGACGCCGCCTTTTTCCATCACGGGACGGCGATAGCGGAATTCGGACGCGACGTCGATGTCGACGGGAACGCGCGCAATCGATTCGATCCAGTATTTTCCGACCAAGCCCGCGTAATACGACGTGCCGCATGCGACAATCGTCAAACGGGTCATTTCCTTTAAATCAAACGGCACGTTCGGCAACGTGATGGTGTCCATATCCTGATTGATCATCGTGTTCAGCGTATCGCCGATGACTTGCGGCTGTTCATAGATTTCTTTAAGCATAAAGTGACGGTAGCCGCCTTTGCCAATCATCGCCCCCGATGTCGAAGATTGTTCAACGGGACGTTCCGCTTCCTTGCCGTTTTCGTCATAGACCGTGGCGGACGAGTGCGTCAAAACGACCCAGTCGCCGTCTTCCAAATACATAATCTTTTGCGTCAAAGACGCCAGAGCCAAAGCGTCGGAGCCGAGGAACATCTCGCCGTCGCCGAAGCCGACCGCCAAGGGAGCGCCTTTGCGCGCGCCGATTAAAATGTCTTCGCGTCCCGCGAAAATAATCGCCAGAGCAAACGCGCCGTTCAGCCGTTTCAACGACTGCGCGACCGCCGTTTGCGGGTCAAGCCCTTCCTCGATTTTCTGGGAAATCAGATGAACGACGACTTCGGTGTCCGTTTCGCTTTCGAAAACGTGTCCCAGTTCTTTCAATTCGTCGCGCAGTTCGCGGTAGTTTTCGATAATGCCGTTATGCACGACGGCGACGTATTTCGTCGCATGCGGATGCGCGTTCGTTTCGTTCGGAACGCCATGGGTCGCCCAGCGGGTATGACCGATTCCGATTGTCCCCGGCAGCGGGTTTTCGGCGATTTTCTTTTCCAAATTGACGATTTTGCCCTTGGCGCGGCGGCGTTCGATTTTGCCGTCGACCAGCGTCGCGACCCCCGCGGAATCGTATCCGCGGTATTCCAGCCGCTTCAGCCCGTCAATCAGCAACGGAGTCACTTGTCTGTTCGATATAATGCCTACAATTCCGCACATGGTTGTTTTTCCTTATTTTTTCAAAGATTCTTTTAACGCTTTTTTCTGTTCGCGGAATTTTTCCGCCCAGCCGTCCATCACCGTTTGCTTGCCGCGCGCGACAGCCATGGCGTTTTTGCCGACTTTTTTGGTAATGACCGACCCCGCCGCCGTCATCGCGCCGTCTTCTATCGTGCAGGGCGCGACGATAATCGTGTTTGACCCGATAAAAGCCCCCGCGCCGATGTCGGTTTTCGATTTGAAATAACCGTCGTAGTTGCAGGTAATCGTTCCCGCGCCGATGTTGGTTTTCGCCCCGATTCGCGCGTCGCCGATATAGGACAAGTGGTTGACTTTCGCACCCGATTCGATAACGGATTTCTTGATTTCGACGAAATCGCCGATATGGCAGTTTTCGCCGATGTCGGCTTCGGGACGCAAACGGGCAAAGGGTCCGACTTTTGCGCCTTTGCGGATACGCGTTCCCTCGAAATGGCAAAAGCCTTTGATTTCAACGTCGTCTTCGACCGAACAGCCCGTTTCAAAGATAACGTTCGGCTCGATAACGACATCTTTGCCCAACACGGTGTCATAAGAAAAATACACCGTCTTCGGGTCAATCATGGTGACGCCCTGCGCCAAGAATTTTTCGCGCAGTTCGTTTTGAACGACCGCTTCAATCGCCGCCAAATCCGCGCGGGAATTCGCGCCCGCGACTTCCGATTCGGCACATTCGATGGCAACGGCTTTCCCCCCGTCCGCACGCGCCAAAGCCACCAAATCGGTCAGGTAGTATTCGCCCGCCGCGTTATCGTTGGTCAAGCGGTCCAGCCAGCCGAACAGCTTTTCGGCGGCAACGCACATCACGCCCGAATTGCACAGGCGAACGGCGCGTTCGGTTTCGGAAGCGTCCTTGTATTCGACAATGCGTTCCAGCGTGCCGTTTTTGACGATTAAACGCCCGTAGCGCGCGGGATTTTCGGGACAAAAACCCAAAACGACCACATCCGCGCCGTTTTCGCGTTCTTTAATCATCGATTCCAGCGTTTCCTTGCGCACCAAAGGCGTATCGCCGTACAGCACCAAAACGCTTCCTGACGTGCCCTTTAAAGCTTCGCGCGCGGCTTTGACCGCGTCGCCCGTTCCCTGCTGTTTATGCTGAACGGCGACCGCGTGCGGCGCGACCGCTTCGGCGACTTGCTCCATATTCGGACCGACGACAACAACGGCTTTTTCGGCATGCAAAGAATCGACGGTCGCCAACAAATGCGACACCATCGGACGCCCTGCGATTTTGTGCAGGACTTTGGGCAAAGCGGACTTCATGCGCGTTCCCTGCCCCGCCGCCAGCACGACGGCATAAATCGAATTTTCAGCCATAAGCTTCCCTCTTTATCTTTCTGCCGAAATTTGGCATACTTAAGTTCAAATTTGAAATAAATTATGGCTACATATTGTTACGGAAGTTTAAACAAATGGCAAAAAAGTATCTGGTTTTCGATTTGGACGGCACGCTGATTAACTCGATTCCCGACATGTGCCGCGAAATCGGGCTGTTTTTGCAAAAGCAGGGAAAGCGTCCGCTGACCGAAGCCGAAACCGTTTCGATTATCGGCAACGGCGCGCGGGTCATGCTGGCGGGCGCGCTTAAATTAACCGGCATGGAAACAACGCCCGAACAGTTTGAAGCTTTGCTGTCCGATTGGCTGAAACAGTACGCCGAAGCCCCGATGAACCATACAAAGCCGTGGAAAAACGTTGTTGAAACGCTTGAAAAACTGAAATCGGCGGGATGTCGCATGGCGGTTTGCACGAACAAGCCTGCCGCCCCGACCAAAGCCATTTTGCAAAAGCTCGATTTGGAAAAATACTTTGACGTCGTACTGAGCGCGGATTCGCTTCCCGTGCGCAAACCGCGCCCCGAACCGCTGTGGGAAGCCGTCAAGCGCATGGGCGGAACGAACGACAACGCCGTGATGATAGGCGACAGCGAAGCGGACGCGGAAGCCGCCCGGAACGCGGGCTTTCCCGTTATTTTGCTCAGTTTCGGCTACGCGCACGTTCCGTTTTCGGAAATCAAGCCCGACGCCTTGATAGACGATTTCGGCGATTTGCCCGAAGCGTTAGGACAGCTTTAATCCGTTCAAAAACTTGTCGAAGTCTTTGCCGTCATAATCTTCGATTTTGCCCGCGTCGCACATTTTCGCCGTTTCGGGGTTCATCGGCAGCTGAACGGTATACGGAATCGCATACTTGCCCGCGATTTCAAAGATATGGCTTTCCCCGAAAATGTAATGCTTTTTATGACAGTCGGGACATTCAAAGTACGCCATGTTTTCGACGATTCCCAAAACGGGAATGTTCATTTTGTTCGCCATTTTGACCGCTTTTTCAACAATCATCGAAACCAGTTCCTGCGGCGAAGTCACAATCACGATACCGTCAACGGGAATCGATTGAAACACGGTCAGCGGCACGTCGCCCGTTCCGGGAGGCATATCGATAAACATCACGTCGACATCGTTCCAAATCACGTCCGTCCAAAACTGCTTGACCGTTCCCGCAATCACGGGACCGCGCCACAAAACGGGGTCCGTGTCGTTTTCCAACAGCATATTGACGGACATAATCTCAATGCCCGTATCCGTTTCGGCGGGGAAAATGCCGCTGTCGTTGCCCATCGCCTTTTGCGTCACGCCGAACGTTTTGGGAATCGAGGGACCTGTAATATCCGCATCCAACACGGCTGTTTTCAGCCCCTTTTTCCGTGCCGCAACCGCCAGCATGCTCGTCACGGACGATTTGCCGACTCCGCCTTTGCCGCTGACGACCGCAATGACTTTTTTGACATGCGCGTTTGTGTTCGATTTCGCTATCAAGTCTTCTTTACTGACCTGCCGTTCCGAACAATGGTGCGTACACGTTGAACAGTTATGCGAACATTCAGTCATTGTTTGTTTTCCTTTATCAAGTTCAAAATCGCGTCGGCGGCTTTTTGACTGGGCGTTTCAGCCCCATCAGCCCCGAGCATTTTCAGCACGTCGAACGCGCCGTTCACTTCGGCGTTTTTGTACGCTTCATCGGTTAAGAGCCTTTCGACTTCCAAAGCCAAAAGGTCGGGCCGGCAGTCCTCCAGCAAGTATTCTTTGACGATTTCCCCGTCCGCCAAAATGTTGACCAAGTTTGCGTACTTTCCGCTGACCAGTTTGCGCGCCAAGAACGACGACACGGGATTCATCTTGTACGCAATCGTGTAGGGGACTTTCGCCATCGCCAGTTCCAAAGCAACCGTTCCCGACGCCGCCAAAGCCGCATCCGCCGCCGCAAACGCGTCATAACGCGCCGTTTCTCCCGTTACGACGCAAACGGGCAAAGCCCATTCCCTGACCGCCGCCTTGACCGCGTCTTGCACCGTCGCGACCGTCGGCACGACGATTTTCATATCGGGATGCTTTTGCGCCAGCAAAGCGACCGTATCCTTGAACACGGGCAGCAAGTATTTGATTTCCGAACGCCTGCTTCCCGGCAAAACGCACAGCAGCTTTTCATTTTCGGCAATACCGTGTTCGGCGCGGAAAGCCGCTCCGTTTCCTTTCGCCGCGCCGCCCTCGACAACGGGATGCCCGACGAAATCGACTTTCAAGCCGTAGGGCGTAAAGTATTTCGCTTCATACGGCAGCAAAGCCAGCAACAAATCAATATAGCGTCCGCACGTTTTCGCGCGTCCCTTTTTCCACGCCCACACTTGCGGCGCGACGTAATGCACCTGCGGAATCCCCGTGCACAAAGAACGCAATCCCTGATTGACCCGCGCGGAAAAGCTCCAGCTGTCGACAGTAATGACGACCGCAGGCTTTTTGGCAACAATGTCGTCAACCGTTTGACGGATGCGCGCCATAATGCGGGGAATGGACGGAATAACCTCCGCCAAGCCCATCACCGCCAGTTCCGACGAATCGAACAGGCTTTCAAAACCCTGCTCTGCCATGGTTTCCCCGCCGACACCCGCAAAGCGGACTTTTCCGTCCGTTTTTTCACGCAAAGCCTTCATCAGTCTGGACGCCAGCAAATCGCCCGACGGCTCGCCCGCAATCAGATAAATCAGTTTTTCTTCCACAGCGGTTACTCCCGTATTTTCACCCCGACGACGAACAGCCCCAGTTCATCGGCTTTTTCGACCACGGCGGCGCGGTCGACGATTAAAGTCTTGCCCGCCTGCACCGCAATTCCGCGCAATCCCGAATCCGCCGCATTTTCCACCGTCGAAACGCCGATGGTCGGCAAATCCGCACGCTGTTCCTGTTGCGGTTTTTTCGTTTTGACCAGCACGCCGCCCAAACCGTCGCGCTTCAAGTCTTTGCACCGTTTTATCAAAGCGTCCGTTCCTTCGACCGCTTCGACGCCCAGCACGATTCCCTGCTGAACGATAACGGACTGTCCGACATCCAAAGCCCCCAAACCGCGCGCGATTTTAACACCGTGTTCGATGTCCGCCAAAGCCTGCTCATCGGGCTTGATTTTACCGAATACGCCCTCGGTTGCCAGAATATCGCCCAAAATTTCGTGAACTCCGATGATTTTAAAGCCCTCTGTTTCGATATACTTGATGACCGAAGTCAGCAAATGATCGTCGCCGAACGCTTTGAATCCGATTTTGGCAAGGAATTTCGCCGTCCACCAATCGGGGCGCAGCTGAAACAAAGACGGACGGCGGACGGGACCGATCATCACGATTTCCTCGACGCCCTGTTCATGAAAGAACTTGACCGCCTTGCCCGCTTCGCCCAAGCGAATCCACAGCCCGACGTCGGCGCCGATTGAATCGGGCAAAGCAAAATCTTTCAGCCCGACAACGGCAAAGGGGCGACCCTGCGCCCGACAGCCGTCAATCAGCTGACGCGGCAAAGAACCGCCCCCCGCTATAATACCCAGTTTTTTCATCATTCCGCAGTCTTGGGGTGCATAAAGCCGCGCTTGTAATCGGTTTGCATAAACGTAACGATTTCCTGCACGGGTTCACAGGCGGAATACGTTTCGGCGACTTTTGCGACGCGTTCGGACAGCGTTCCTTCGCCGTTGAAGATTTCACCGACCGCCAAACGCAGCGTGTTAATCGTTTCCAGCGAAAAACCGCGACGTTTCAATCCGACGATGTTGACCCCTTCCAATATATTGAAAGAAATCAAGGAATACGGAATAACGTCGCGGGCGATACCGCACATGCCGCCAACCATCGCATGCGCGCCGATTCGCGTGAATTGATGCACCGCGGACAGACCGCCGATAATCGCGCGGTCGCCGACTTTGACGTGTCCCGCCAAAGTCGCGTTGTTTGACATGATGACGTTGTTGCCGACTTGGCAATCGTGCGCGATGTGCGTCCCGATCATAAACAAGCCGTTGTCCCCGACGCGGGTTACGTTACCGCCGTCGGGCGATCCGGGCTGCATGGTCGCATGTTCGCGAATGGAGTTGTTTTTGCCGATAATCAGCTTGCCTTTCTTTTCCTTGTCCTTCAAGTCTTGGTTTTTACCGCCGATGACGGCAAAAGGGCTGATTTCGGTATTTTCGCCGACAGTCGTGTCGCCGCCGACCCACACATGGGAAATCAAAGTAACGCCGTCGTCCAAAACGACTTGCGGTCCGACATAGCAGAAGGGACCGACCGTTACATTGTCGCCCAGCCGAGCGCCGTCTTCAATAATGGCGGTAGGATGAATATTGTTCATGGATTATTTCTTTTCTTCAAAAATCATGGCGGTAAAGACGGCTTCGGCGTGCAGAACACCGTCAACCGTCGCTTCGCCGCGGAAACGGTAAACGTTGCGGCGTTCCTGTTCCTTGACGACATGCATTTTCAGCTGATGACCGGGCAGAACGGGCTTGCGGAACTTGGCGTTTTCGACGCTCATAAAGAAAACGCTTTTCTTGTGTCCTTCTTCCTGATTGCTCATCACGGTCACGGCGGCGGTCTGCGCCATCGCTTCGACAATCAAAACGCCCGGCATAACGGGATTTTCGGGAAAATGCCCCGTAAATTGCGGTTCGTTCATCGTAATATTCTTCAGACCGACGGCTTCTTCGTTCGGTTTGATAATGTCAACCTTGTCCACCAGCAAAAACGGATAGCGGTGGGGAATCATTTTTAAAATTTCGTTGATTCCGATTTGTCTGACAACTTCTTTTTCCACGGAAAACACTCCTTAACGTTTAATCAGTTTTTTCAAAGTGGCAACTTGGCGCATATATTCTTTCAACGGAACGGCGGGAGTCCCCATCAAATGTTCCATCGGTTCGACATCGCGCAAAATACCGGATTGAGCCGCGATTTGCGCCCCGCTGCCGATATTCAAGTGCCCCGCAACCCCTGCTTGCC
>ERZ1026860.1196-NODE-1196-length-13876-cov-4.527892_pt1 | contig 13876 bp, 12 predicted proteins | sample MGYA00380160_ERZ1026860 | MGnify/ENA primary metagenome ERZ1026860 (study PRJEB33269, sample SAMEA4719796) | human gut metagenome | biome: human-associated habitat; feature: organic feature; material: feces | place: Cameroon | collected 2013-10 ... | reverse complement strand
CGCGTCCGCGCCGTATTTATCGATAATTTCCAGCGGATCCACGCCGTTACCCAGGGATTTGGACATTTTGCGCCCCTGGGAATCGCGCACCAGACCGTGAATCAGCACGGTATGGAAGGGCGTTTCGCCCATCTGCTCGATGCCGGAGAAGATCATGCGGGCCACCCAGAAGAAGATGATATCATAGCCTGTTACCAGCATATCGGTGGGATAGAAGTACTTCAAATCCTCGGTTTTATGGGGCCAGCCCAAAGTGGAGAATGGCCACAGGGCAGAGGAGAACCAGGTATCCAGCACGTCCTCATCCTGATGCAGGTGCTCGCTTCCGCACTTGGGGCACTTGTGAGGCGCTTCCTTGGCCACGATGGTTTCGCCGCAGTCGTCACAGTACCAGGCGGGGATGCGGTGGCCCCACCACAGCTGGCGGCTGATGCACCAGTCCCGGATGTTCTCCATCCAGTTGAAATAGGTCTTGGAAAAGCGGTCCGGCACAAAACGGGTTTTGCCGCTGCGCACCGCCTCAATGGCAGGCTTGGCCAGAGGCTCCATTTTCACAAACCACTGGGTGCTGGTTACCGGGTCCACCGTGTGGTGGCAGCGGTAGCAGGTGCCCACGTTGTGGGTATAATCCTCAATTTTCACCAGATAGCCCTGCTGGCGCAGGTCGTTCACCACGGCCTCGCGGCACTCCATGGCGGTCATGCCCTGATACTTGCCCGCGTTTTCATTCATGGTGCCGTCGTCGTTGGTGACGCGGATGATTTCCAGGTTGTGCCGCTTGCCCACCTCAAAGTCGTTGGGGTCGTGGGCGGGGGTCATCTTCACCGCGCCGGTGCCAAACTCCATATCCACGTATTCGTCGGCCACCACGGGAATGGGCTTGTTCAGCAGGGGCAGGATGACATTTTTGCCCACCAGGGCGGTATAGCGCTCATCGTTGGGGTTCACGGCCACGCCGGTATCGCCCAGCATGGTTTCGGGACGGGTGGTGGCCACAACTACCCCTTCGCCGCCATCCGCGCCGGGATAGCGGATATGCCACAGGTGACTGGCCTGCTCCTCATATTCCACCTCCGCGTCGGACAGGGCGGTCTGGCACTCGGGGCACCAGTTGATGATGCGGCTGCCCCGGTAGATCAGGCCCTTTTCATACAGGCGCACAAACACCTCACGGACGGCCTCGTTGCAGCCTTCGTCCATGGTAAAGCGTTCCCGGCTCCAGTCGCAGCTGGCTCCCAGGCGGCGCTGCTGGCGGTTGATGCGGCCGCCGTATTCCTTTTTCCAGGCCCAGGCGCGCTCCAGAAAACCCTCGCGGCCCACCATGTCCTTGGTCAGGCCCTCCTTGGCCATCTGCTCCACCACCTTCACCTCGGTGGCGATAGAAGCATGGTCCGTACCGGGCAGCCACAGGGTGGGGTCGCCCTTCATGCGATGGTAGCGAATGGGCGCGTCCTGAAGCAGGCAGTCCATGGCATGGCCCATATGCAGCTGACCGGTGATGTTGGGCGGCGGCATGACGATGGTAAAGGGCTTCTTGCCCGGCACACGGTGGGCCACAAACGCGCCGCTTTCCTCCCACATTTTATACAGCTTGTCCTCAATGCTTTGCGGGCTGTATACCTTATCCATTTCAAATTCCATTGCGTTTCCCTCCATTACATTCCGGGGATGATATCCAGCAGAATCGCCGCGCCCAGCAGGGCCAAAGCAAGACCGGCAGCCTTGCAGGGAAGAGCCTGCTTTTCTTTTTTGCACCATTTGGGAGCCGTCAGGCACAGGGCCGCGCCTGCCAGCAGCAGCGCCAATCCGGGCACGCTTAGTTTCGACGTGATTTTCTGCCAGCTCATCCAGTCCGCCTCCCAGTCATTGCAATAAAAAAACCGCCCCCTGTCCAAAGGACGGAGCAGCTCCGCGGTACCACCTTATTTTACGGCCTTTCCGGGCCGCCTCTTTGCGCTGTAACGGGCGCGCGCGGCAGGGCTGACAACCATCACCCTGCGCCCTCCCAGGCGACCTTCCCCCACGCGCGGATGCAAGCCGTCTTTCAGCCACGGACGGCCCTCTCTTTTGGGCGGCGGGCGGGGTACTCCTCCTGTTCATAGGGACGATGATATACGACAAGGCCGCCTGAGAATTGTCAAGCAGCCTTGTCGTCAGAAGAAAGCCTCAGGCATTCTCCTTCTTGGTCATATCAATGACCTGAACACCGTTGTAATAACCGCAATGCTTGCACACGCGGTGAGCCAGCTTCTTTTCGTGGCACTGGGGGCACTCCACAATGCCGGGCGCGCTCAGCTTCCAGTTGGCGCGGCGGGAACGACCACGAGCCTTGGAAATTTTACCCTTCGGTACTGCCATGGTTACACCTCCTCATTCCGTTAGCCTGTCTGCCCCTGGGCAAATAGGCTCCAAAAATCTTTCGGGGAGGACTGTGCAAACCTTCAGCAACTGCTTCCGTATTTCCGCCACGTCCCGGCCCTTACAGACAAAATCCATTTGCCTTCTTGCAGCGCTGCAAAACCTGCAGCGTGACCAATTTGTATTATAGGATGGGCCTTTGCTTTTGTCAAGGGTTTTTTGGGAAATCCGGCGTTCATTCCTGCCCGGGGTCCCTGGGTTCGTCCTGCTTGCCGCCAAGGGAATCCACCGCGTCCTTAACGGTCGCCCTGGCGTCCCGCACCACCTGCTGAAAATCCCCGCAAAACTCCGGCGCGTCCCGCTGAACGCCGATGTGATACCCCAGCGCCAGCGCCACAACCAGACCGATGACGGCCAGCCAGGGGGCGCACACCACAGCCACAATGGTAAACAGCAGCGAGAAATTCAAAATCGGCGTTTCATCCTTGGTTACCTTTACCCGGGTGCGATACAGAAACGAAAAAACATTTTTGCCCTTCATGGGAAAAGCCTCCTTGCAAAATGCGTTGATAGTTTTTTCCGGCCTCCGCCGGCATTTCAAAGGATAGCATATTTTCCCTGCGGGTGCTTGAAGGCCGCCTGTGAGGCTCATGAGAATTGCATGAGAATTGGCTGTTCACGCAAAACACGTTTGTTTTAAAGAAAGAACCGGCATAGCCGGATTTCTCCAGTCATGCCGGTCCTTCTGCTTTTTCACAGGCTGCTCGGTTTTATTCCGCCGTCTGGGTGGCTTCGCTGCCGCTGCTCATAAACAGTTGCAGGGTGCTTTGCGGCAGGGCGCTCATGACGTTCATCAGCACGGTCATGGCGTTGGACTGCAAGGTTTGCAGCCACGCGGTGCGCTCGTCCGCCGTCATCTTCAACAGGTCTACAGCGTTTTGAGTGTCAAAGCCGGACAGCGCGCTCTGGTCCACGTCCTGGCTGGTTACCTTTACGGTGAACACGGGACGGTCGGACGCGGCGGGCGGCACAATGGCGGCGGCGTTGTCCCGCACATACAGAGCAACCGTCTTGACCGACGCGTCGTCCTGCTGTTCCTTCTTCACCTGGACGGTCATTTCGGTGCCGGCCACCAGCATGGCAAAGAAGCCGTCGGCCTTATCCTGCGCGTTCAGCAAATCCAGCTTCATCACGGCCTGCTGCTGTTCGTCGCCATCGGTGAAATCCATCACAAAGTCGCCCTTATGGGACACGCCGTCGGCGGTGGTCAGGCGGTTATAGACCAGGGTGGAGGTAACGCCGTCCGTCTCATCGTCGTCCTTTATTTCCATGCTCATGGACATGTTCAGGCCCATCAGGGTTTCGCCGGAAGCGTCGGTATACGTTTCCATGGTAAAGGTGTAGCCGCTGTCCGCCAGAACCTTGCGGGCTTCCTCCAGCTCTTCATCCACCTCGGCGTTCAGCTGTTCCTGGGAAAGCTCCTTGTTTTCGCTGTCGCTGAGCAGGCTTTGCAGCATCGTGTTGCGCAGATAGTTGGTTTCAAACAGGGGCAGCAAATCCTCCGCCGTCATGGTTATGGTCGTCTTTTTGGCGGCGGCGTCATGATCGTCGGAGGTAAACTCGCCGTCCTCCTCCTGCACCTTATCCATCAAGCCCTTCAGCCATTCCACCATCTTGGGGTCGTCCTGGAACTGCTCCAGAGCCTTGTCCAGGTTGGCCTGCGCATCTTCCTGGCTGGCGGCTTCGCCGCTGAACGCCATGGCGATGGACTGGACGGCCTGCTCCATCTGGGCTTCCACCTGGGCGTATTCCTCGGCGGGCAGGTTATCCTTCATCAGCTGCATCAGGAACGTCAGGCCCTCCTGCCAGTTGACAAAGTACACATCGCTGCCCAGCAGCTCGCTTTGTACATACAGACCGTTTTCATCAGCCGCCAGCTTCACGTTCAGCACATCGGTGCCGGACAGGTTCAGGGTCAGTGCGCCCGCCTTGTCGTTTGTGGTTACCTTCACAGCCAGCGCGTCGCACAAATCCTTGATGCCGTCCACAGAAGCCATATCGTCGCCGGGAATCACCTGCACCGTATGCTGGGTGTCCGCCAGGGCGCACAGGGGCAGCGCCAGGGACAGCAGCAGGCAAAGCAGAGTGGTCAGCCATTTACGAATCATTGTTTCATCCTCCTCTTCCAAGTCACTCAGGTTTGACCTTCGCGTATAGTATAACGTAGCAAGGCCGTTTTGTCATCCAAAAGACGATAAAAACCCCTCTTTTTGCCTTCAACCGTCAAAAGAGGGGTATCAACGTTTCATATTTTGGACAGAAGCATTCGGTAAATGCGCTCCGCAGCGCCCGCGGGAATATGCTGCCGCTGACACAGACGCATTTGGTCCGCCGCCTGAGGGGAATGCAGCAGATCCAGCCCGGCCCGCACCTGGCCTTCCGCCGTGGCGGCGGTTACGCTCATGCCCCGGGCGGCAAAATAGCGCTGGTTTTCCGTTTCGCAGCCGGGAATGGGCGCCGTATGCACCATGGGAATCTGGCACACAGCCGCCTCGGTGGAGGTAAGGCCGCCGGGCTTGGTAAACAGCAGGCTGCAAGCCCGCAGGTACAAGGGCACCTGCGCCGTGCGGCTGATAACGGACAGACGTGGGCAATTCAGCTGGGTCAGGCTTTGCAGCACCCTGGCATTGCCCCCCGCCACCGCAATGATTTTTTCCGTCCGGGTTTGCCGAATCAGGCACTGAACCAGTTCCAGCATGTCCCCCGCGCCCATGCTGCCGCCCATCGCCATGATAAAGGTTTCCTGACTGTCCAGTCCCAGCCTTTCACAGGCCTGCTGGCGGGTAAGGGGCAGCTCGCACTCCCGGGACACGGGAATGCCCAGAGGCAGCAGCTTCTCCCGCGGAATGCCCCGGCCGGCAAAATCGTCCATCAGTTCGGGTGCTGGCAGCACATAGTAGTCGCAGTCCGTTTCCTCCCAGAAGGGCACGCAGGTATAGTCCGTGGCAATGGCCACCGTCAGGGGCAGCTTCATCCCCTTGCGCCGCATCCAGGTAACGGTTTCCGCAGGGTACAGATGGGGCATCACAATCGCCTCCACCGGATGCTGCCGCAAATAGTCCTGCAGATACCCGGCCATGCGGCTGTTGGCGTAATACACCGGGCTGCGCTTCCAATGCCTGGACACCGCCATGCCCAGATGGTACACCTGACCAAACAGCCTGGGCGCGTGGCGCACGGTGCCAATGTAGGCGTTATCCACCACCCGGGCCACCCTGTCCCCCGCCCAGGTCAGGTAATCGGGAAACAGCGCCTGTCCCCCGTGGCTGGCGACAATCTGGGCCATGGCCCGGCCGGTAGCGTTGTGGCCTCCTCCTGTTCCGCAGGACAAAATCAGTATTCGCATCCTTCCTCCCGAGCTTTCATGGGCTTGGGCAGGTGCTTGAGCACCACCACAGCCGAAATCATGGTGCAGCCGATTTTCACCGGCATGGGAACCGGCGACGCCGCGCACAGCGCGGAAAAAACCGCAAAGGTGACGATGCTGCGCACCCGGTGCGGGTTCACCACCCAAATCAGGGTAAAAAACAGATAGCATCCCGCCAGCAGCACCGCGGGCAGATACATGGGAAACAACCCCAGCAGCACCCCAAAGCTGGCAGCAATGGCCTTGCCCCCATGGCCGTGATGCAAAACGGAAAAGGCGTGACCCATCACGGGGGCCGCCAGGGTAAGCGCGAACACGGACAGTGTCTGGCAGCCGGGGGCCGTGCGCAGGCAGGCCGCCACCGGCAGCGTACCCTTCAGCAGGTCCAGCAGCAGCGTGGCCGTGCCGCACCAGAAGCCGCCAAACTGATAGGCGTTGCAGGTGCCCGGGTTGCCGTCGGGCGACACGGCCTTTACGTCAATGCCCTTAAAACGCCGCAGGATAAAATCGCAAAAATGCATGCTGCCCAGCAGGTATCCAAGCGCGGCAAACAGCAGGCACATTTCGGCCCCTTTCATCACCGCCGCCTCCTTCTTTGGTTTGATAACGCGCAAAAGCCGGAGGGCCGTAAGCCCTCCGACCAGCTGTGCGGGTCAGCCCCTTGGCTTACCCCTACAGTATAGCATATTCAGCGCTGAATTGCATCCGTCCGCCAGATGAAGCGCACGCTGCCATCCATGCCGTCCGCGATACCGGCGTAGTTGTTATATTCCTTCGCCAGATTGATCATGACGCGCAGACGGGCGCACAGGCCGTCCGCATCCTGGTTGACCAGCCTGACCAGTTTGTCCACGCCCTGCTGGTTGAAGGTGTCCAGGCCTTTCTTCAGTTCCCTGGAACCGCTTACCAGCTGAGCTGCGCCGTCCTTCAGCTTTGCCGCGCCCTCAGCCGCGCTGGACACGCCCTGGGTGTAGGCGACCAGACCAGTATAGAAGGTATTGTAGCTGTCCAGCTGTTCCTTCAAAGCGGTCAGCCTGGCGCAGGTTTCGGCGTACTTTTGCGTGTTGTCGGCAATCTGCTTCTGTACGTCCTTGCTGCTCAGGTTTTGCTCAATCAGGGCCTGAATCTGGCTTTCGGTATTCTCCTCAATCAGCTTCTGCACATCCGCGCTTTCCATTTGCTGCTGGGTCTGCTGCTGCAAAGCCGCCTGCACGTCGTCCGACTTCATCTGCTGCTCCACAGCGGCCTCAATCTGCTTTTGCTGGTCCTTGGTCACCTGACCGGCCTTCTTGGCGGCGGCATAGGTTTCCGGGGTCAGGTTCAGGGTTTCCAGCACCCTGGTCAGCACGGTTTCCTGCACGGCCGCTTCCACCTGCGGCGCTACCTGGGCCTGTACGGTCTGGGTTACGCCCTGGCGCACCTCGCTTTCCCTGACGCGCACGGCCTGCTCCACCTGGGTCCTGGCCTGCTGGGCAATGGCCTCCTCCGTCATGGAGCCGATCAGGCTGGACAGAGTATCGGCATAGGTTTCAATGGTCAGCTCGGGCACCTGCGCGCCGGAGGCGGCCAGCTGCTGATTCGCCGTATCCAGCAGAGCCTGGAATACCTGAGCGGATCCGGCGACCAGAGCGTCGTTATTCGCCGTCAGGGTGGTCAGTCCATCAGACAGGGCGGCGACGCCTTCGCTCAGCTGGCCCGCGCCATCATACAGCTGGCTGCCGCCGTCCAGCAGCTGGCTCATGCCATCGGTCAGCTCCGTCATGGAAGCCTTCAAATCGTCCAGAGAATCCAGCCTGGTTTCGTCCAGACTGGCAAATACCTCGTCTGTAGCCACGGTAACGGTTACCGGCAGCTCAAACGCCTCCGCGTCGGCGCTGATCTGCACATACTCCGGCAGTTCCACCTGATCGGTATCCAGATTCTTCTGCATCCCGGGCAGGGCCATACCCATGACGATGGTATGGTCGCCGTCGTTCACCAGGCGGCCGTTGACCACCTCAATATTGGTCAGGGTATCGTTGTCCAGCAGCGCGCCGGTCAGCACAACATAGGGCACGGTCAGCTCCACATTCTTGTCCTGCACCTTAACGGTTTTGCTGGCGCTGACGGTATAATCAAACCGAATCACCACATGGCCGCTTTTGCCCGCCAGTTCGTCGGCGGAAATTTCCGCGCCGTCCAGGGTGTAGGTAATCTTTACCTGAACGGGCAGGTCCCGCCGGCTGTCGCCCTGATAGTAAATATCCTTTCCATCGGCTTTCCATACGCCGCCTTCAAAGGCGCCGTCGCCTTTCACGTTCTGCGGATTTTCCAGCAGGGTTTCATCGGGCAGCTCCTCCAGTCCGTCCGGGTTGGTCAGCCAGTCGCTGACGATAATCCGGTTGGCCGCGCCGTCCGTGGCGGCCAGCACATACACGGTTTCATCCTTGCGGCTTTCCGCCAGAGCGGGCAGAGTCAGGCCGCACAGAAGCATCAAGGACGTTACAACAGCAATCAGCTTTTTCATGATGTTACTCCTTTGTTTTCATGTTCAGCGTGGTGTGGCGTACCGCGCCGTCCAGCAGCATAAGCATCGCGGGCAGGAAGAAGATGACGCACACCACGCTGATCAGCGCGCCGCGGGCCATCAGCATGCACATGGAGCCGACGATATCGATGTTGGAATACACCGCCACGCCGAAGGTCGCGGCAAACAGCCCCAGACCGCTGACGATGATGGACGGAATCGCCGCCGCCAGCGCGGTGGAAATGGCGTCAAACTTGTTTTTGCCCGCCACACGCTCCGCCTTGTAGCGGGTGGTCATCAAAATGGCGTAGTCCACCGTGGCGCCCAGTTGAATGGTAGAGATGCAGATGGGCGCGATAAAGGGCAGCGACTGTCCCAGATAGTGGGGCAGGCCCAGGTTGATGAAGATGGCCAGCTCGATCACCGCAATCAAAATCACGGGCAGACTCAGGCTCTTTTCCACCAGCAGAATAATCACAAAGATCGCCAGAATCGACACTGTGTTGACCACCTGGAAGTCGTGGCCGGTAATATCGATCATGTCCTTCATGCAGGGGGCCTCGCCAATCAGCATACCGGAGGGGTCATACTTTTTCAGAATGGCGTTCAGGCTTTCCACCTGCCGGCCTACCTGATCGCTGGCTACCCGGTATTCGGAGTTAATCAGCATCAGTTCCCAGCGGTCGCTTTTCAGCAGGCTGGTCACGCTTTCGGGAAGCATTTCCTCCGGCACCCGGCTGCCCACCACGCTTTCCAGCGACAGCACATATTTTACGCCGTCCACCTGGTTCATTTCCCGAATCATGCCGTGCACGTCCCGGCTGGGCAGGTGCGCGTCCACCAGCACCATGTGAGTGGACGCGATGTCAAATTCCTCCGACAGCTTGCTGTTGGCAATCACATACTCGATGTCCTGGGGCAGGCACTGTCCCATATCGTAGTATACCTCGTCGTTGGTCCTGCTGTAGCCCATATAGGCGGGCACGACCAGCAGCACAAACACTGCCAGAAATACGGGAAACGCCCTGGTTACCCATTTGGCAAAGCGGGTGCTGTCGGGAATCAGCGACTTATGGCGGGTCTTTTGCAGGGGCCCGTCCAAAAGCAGAATCATGGAGGGCAGCACCGTTACGCAGCCCAAAACGCCCAGCAGCACGCCCTTGGCCATCACAATGCCCAAATCCCGGCCCATGGTAAAGCTCATAAAGCACAGGGCGATAAAACCGGCAATGGTGGTGGCGGCGCTGCCGATAACGGACGCGAAGGTTTCGTGAATGGCGGCCGCCATGGCCTCGTTGCGGTCGGCGTAATGCAGCCGCTGCTCGTTATAGCTGTGCCACAGGAAGATGGAATAGTCCATGGTCACAGCCAGCTGCAGCACGGCGGACAGGGCCTTGGTAATGTAGGAAATTTCGCCCAGGAAGCAGTTGCTGCCCAGGTTGATGACAATGCTGATGCCAATGCTGGCCAAAAACACCAGCGGCACCAGCCAGCCGTCCAGCAGCAGCATCATGGCGGCGCAGGCGCACAAAACCGCCAGCCCCACATAAATGGGCTCTTCCTTTTCGCACAGGTCCTTCAAATCGGTTACCAGCGCGCTCATGCCGGACACAAAGCACTGCTTGCCCGCGATGGAGCGGATTTCCCGGATGGCGTCCATGGTCACATCCGCAGATGTGGCGCTGTCAAAGAACACAGCCAGCATGGTGGAATCGCCCGCGTTAAACTCGCTGTACACCTGATCGGGCAGAATTTCCATGGGCACGGACAGATCCGCCAGGTCGTCGTACCACAGCACGCTTTCCACATGGTCCACGGCGGCGATTTTTTCCTTTAAGGCCGCCACGTCCCTGGCGGGCATGTCCTCCACAATGATCAGGGAGAAAGCGCCCTTGCCAAAGTCGTTCAGCAATCCATTCTGGCCGATGACGGTATCCATGTCCTCGGGCAGATAATCCAGCATATCGTAATTGATGCGGGTATTGATCATGCCCAGCACCGAGGGAACCAGCAGCACCAGCGCCACAATCAGGATGGGTACGCGGTATTTGACCACCGCTTTGGATAAACGCATCTTTCGTCATTCCTGCCTTTCTTCCGTATGAATCCAGAATTCTTTGACCTCTGGCTGCTGATGCTTGACGATTTTTATCGCAAACAGCGCCATGCACAGGTTCAAAACGCCCTCAAACAGCATACCGACGCCCAGCAGAATCATCATCACCCGGGCGCTGTCCGTGGGACGCAGGGCCAGCGCCGCGCCAATCACCCCCGCGCAGATGGCCAGTCCCAGCAGCAGGCCCCACTGGCTCAGGCCAAAGCGTCTGGCGTCCATGGCGGATTGCAGCTTAAACAGCCCGTCCGCCATGATGGCGATGCCCAGCGTCAGGCACAGAAAGGAAAGCGCCCGGTCCGGGCTGCGCAGCACCACCACGCCCAAAGCAATCAGCAATACACCGAAGGCCAGGTCGAACTGAAAAGCCAGCCGGTACAGATCCTTGGAAAAGTAACCGATCAGCTTAACAATGCCAAAAGCGATCAGCATCATGCCGGACACAACGCCCACCGCCGATACAGACAATTCCGGTTTGACAATCAGCACCACGCCCAGTGCGCAAAACAGCAGGGACATGATTACATAGCAGGCCTTGGCGGCCCGAATCGGCTTTACAGACCGCGTCATGTTTGCTCACCTCCGTTTCGCCCCCTTCTCTTGGGGCCTGACTATCATAGCCAATCGCGGGGGAAGCCCGCAACGGTCAGGCCCGGCGGATTGCGCAAAAAACAGACAGCCACCCCCAAATGTCTGAAAAACGGTCACAGGCCCGCAAATGCCGTATTTTCTGTCAAAGGACAAATTTTGACCATGGAGGACAACGTCAAGGCCCGGTATACTAGGCAGGCCAGACAACGGTACAAAAGGAGGTACAACGGTTTATGAACATTTCGGACAAGCTGAAGGGCTTTGCCATGAAGCAGGTATACGCCTGTCTGGACAAGGACCCGGATACCAACATTCCCAAGGTACTGGATTATTTACAGGCCCACGACAAGGGCGGCGGCATCTCCAGCCAGGTGGATTCCGTGCGCCAGGCCATCAGCGACCCCAACAACAACTGGGCCCGGCTGGTTAAAAGCCTGTGGACGGATATCGACGCGGCCCAGCGCAAGGCGCTGGTGGAAACCGCCGTGGTGAACGGCTCCATGATCGGCACCCCCATGTCGGAAAAAATGCAGGAAAAATATCAGTGCAACGTGCCCTGGGCCATTCTGATGGACCCCACGTCCGCCTGCAACCTGCACTGCACCGGCTGCTGGGCGGCGGAATATGGCAACAAGCTGAACCTGTCCTTTGGCGAGCTGGACGATATCATTCGTCAGGGCAAGGCCCTGGGCACCTACATTTATATTTACTCCGGCGGCGAGCCTCTGGTGCGCAGGGACGATTTGATCCGTCTGTGCGAAAAGCACTCCGACTGCGCCTTTTTGGCCTTTACCAACGGCACGCTGATTGACGATGCCTTTGCCGACGAAATGCTGCGGGTTCACAATTTTGTGCCCGCCATCAGCATCGAGGGCTTTGAAGCCGCCACAGACAGCCGCCGGGGCCAGGGCACCTACCGCAAGGTCATTGAGGCCATGGAGCGGCTGAAGGCCCGCAAGCTGCTGTTTGGCATCTCCTGCTGCTATACCAGCGCCAATACCGAGGTCATCGGCAGCGAGGAGTATTTTGACGCGATGATTGACATGGGCGCGAAATTCGCCTGGTTCTTTACCTACATGCCCATCGGCGCGGACGCTGTGCCGGAACTGATCGCCACCGCCCAGCAGCGCAAATTCATGTACGACCAGATTCACAAATTCCGCCAGACCAAGCCCATCTTTACCATGGACTTCTGGAACGACGGCGACGCAGTGGGCGGCTGCATCGCGGGGGGCCGGGGCTACCTGCACATCAACGCCAACGGCGATGTGGAACCCTGCGCCTTTGTACACTATTCCGATTCCAACATCCGGGAAAAGACGCTGCTTCAGGCTTACCAGTCCCCGCTGTTTATGGCCTACCGTAAGGCCCAGCCCTTTAACGACAACATGCTGCGGCCCTGTCCCGTTCTGGACAACCCCGGCGCGCTGACCCGCATTGTGGATGAATCCGGCGCCCACTCCACCGACCTGGAGGCTCCGGAGCGGGCCTGCGACTACTGCCATAAATGCGAAAAGGCCGCGGCGGCCTGGGCCCCCGTGGCGGATGAAATCTGGGACAGCCTGCCTGACAAGCGGGGCGTTGTCACCTACGGCAAAATGGCCAAAAAAGGGTGAGCAAAAGGCGTTCCTTTCCTGCCGCGCTCCTGACGGGGCGCGGTCAGGCCGTCAAAAAAGCTCGTCTGACGACGATCTTTTCTGACGAAGGACTGGAGGAATGTTTTCGGCAAAGCCGAAAACTCCCCGCCCGACCGGCAAAGCCGGTCGATACGAATCCAGTCAGAGGGGGTACGGCCCCTCTGACAACTCCCCCGAAAAGGGTTTTTCGACAGTCTGGCCGCGCTCCTGACGGGGCGCGGCTTTTTTACATACATTTGACGTTCCTCCGGTTTTGATTTTGACACGCGGGATTTATCCTGTCAGCGTCGGGTGAAAAGAAGACCCGGCTGAGGAATGTAAGGAGGATGTTAGGTATGAAGAAGTTTGTCAGTATCCTGCTGGCCCTGGTTTTGACCCTTGGCGCTTGCGCGGCCATGGCGGAGGGCAGCGTGTCTACGGATGGTTCCACTTCTATGGAAAAGGTCATCGGCGCTTTGGGCGAGAGCTTTATGGAGCAGAACAGCGGCGTTGCCTTTACCTATAACCCCACCGGTTCCGGCTCCGGCATTGCCGCCGTCAAGGAAGGGCGCTGCGACATCGGCCTGTCCAGCCGTGCCCTGAAGGACGATGAAAAGGCCGACGGCCTGGTGGAAACCGTGCTGGCCTATGACGGCATCGCCATCGTGGTCAACCCGGCCAACCCTGTTGCCGACCTGCCCCTGGATACGATCGCAAAGATCTATACCGGCGAAATCACCAATTGGAAAGACGTTGGCGGTGACGACGCCGAAATCGTACTCATCGGGCGTGAGGCCGGCAGCGGTACCCGCGACGGCTTTGAAACCATCACCGGCACCAAGGACGCCTGCCAGTACCGTCAGGAGCTGACCTCCACCGGCGACGTGCTGACCGCCGTCAGCCAGAACCCCAACGCCATCGGCTACGCCTCTCTGGCAGCCGTAAAGGACAGTGTAAAGGCCCTGTCCGTGGACGGTGTGGTTCCCTCTGAGGATACCGTAAAGGATGGCAGCTACAAGGTGCAGCGCCCCTTCGTGCTGGTCACCAAGGAAGGGGCCGCCCTGTCTGAAACCGCTCAGAAGTTCTTCGACTACGCCATCTCCGCCGAAGCAGCGCCCATCATCAGCGCCGCCGGCGCGGTGCCTGTGGCCGATGAAGCCAAGTAAACAAGCCAAACCTGTCGCCGGCCCGCGGCAAAACGCAGGCCGGTCTGTCCGTCAAAAAAGCTCGCCTGACGGCGATCTTTTCTGCCGAAGGACTGGAGG
>ERZ1026860.1194-NODE-1194-length-13888-cov-7.351334_pt1 | contig 13888 bp, 16 predicted proteins | sample MGYA00380160_ERZ1026860 | MGnify/ENA primary metagenome ERZ1026860 (study PRJEB33269, sample SAMEA4719796) | human gut metagenome | biome: human-associated habitat; feature: organic feature; material: feces | place: Cameroon | collected 2013-10 ... | reverse complement strand
AGGCATACAAGGCGTGTGCATCCACCGCCACCTCCCTCGGCTACTCTGTCGAGGAAACCACCGCAGTTCTCGCTACCATGGCCAATGCCGGTGTTAAGGGCGGCGAGGCTGGCACAGCCCTGAACGCCATCTTCACCCGCCTTGCCACCAACACGAAAAAGTGTGGTGACGAACTGGCAAACTATGGCGTGAACATCTACGATGCACAGGGCAATATGCAGTCCCTGTCCAGCATCCTTACCGGGATTGCTGGGGTCTGGGGTGACCTGACCGACCAAGAGCAGGCCAACCTTGCCAAGACCATCGCTGGCACGAACCAGTATTCCAAGCTGCAAACCATCATGGCCGGGTGCAGCGAGGCCGCCGCCGAGGGCGGGCAGTCGTTCTCTGACTACACCGAAGTCCTGAACAACTGCGCCGGATCTGCCGACAAGATGGCGGGCACCATGCTCGACAACATGAACGGCAGACTGGTTCTGATGCAGTCCGCCGCTGACGGCCTGAAAATCGCCATCGGCGAGGATTTGACCCCTGCCATGTCCGGCCTGTACGATGTTGGCGCGCAGGTTCTGGGCTGGATACAGGGCTTCGTCGAGGAAAACCCCGGCGTGATCAAGGGCATTGCCGCCGGGACGGTCACGCTGGGCGGTCTGGCCGGGTCCATCACCGCCGTAAATGCTGCCCTCAAGCTCAGCAAGGCGCTTGCACCCGCTCTGACTACCGTTGCACCTGTGTTGGGCACCGCTGCGCTGGCTGCCGGCGGCGTGGCGGCAGTCGTGGCTTTGCTTTCCTCTGCTGCTAACGATACAGTTCCCTCTGTGCAGGAACTGACCGCCGCAGCACAGAACATGGGTGGTGCCATGAAAGAGGCCGGTACAGATTACGACACTACCTTGTCCAGCATGGAAGCGACCGCCAGTGTTGCAGACCAGTACATCAGCAAGCTGGAGGCCATCGAGGCGGCTACCGGCGGCAACACCGCCGGGAACGCCGAGTATCACGATACCCTTGCCCGCCTGTCTGCGCTGGTGCCCAGTCTGGCCGATGACATTGACCTTGAAACGGATTCCATCAAGGGCGGCACCGAAGCCCTGCGCCAGCACACAGACGCTTACGTAGCCGATGCAAAGGCGCAAGCCCGGCAGGACTATCTGAACACTCTGTATGAGAAATACCGGGATGTGCTAAGCGAAAGCGCAGAGAACGAGGTCAAGCTGAACGCTGCACAGGCTAAGGTTGAGAAGTCCAATGCCGGCATGGCTACCAGCTATGATAAGCTGCTTGCCACTCTCGGCATGACGGACGAACAGTTTAAGCTGACCTATGGCACCGTTCAGGACATTCCTTGGCGTTCCATGGGCGAGGATGTTCAGCAGCTGCGCAGCGAATACCTCAGCTATTCGGCAGACCTTGTGACTGCCCGGCGGGAGGTAGAGAGCTACACCGAGGCGATGACACAGGATCAGGAAGCGGTAGACGCTGCCCAGACCGAGTATCAAGAAGCAGAGGCCGCAATCAACGGCATGGCAGCTGCACAGGATTCTGCCGCAGACAGTGCCGAGGATGTTGCCGCCGCCCTGTCTGCTGCCCAAGATAATATTCAGGACATCATCTCGGCCTATAACGAGGCCTACGATGCAGCCTTGAAGAGCGTCAGCGGACAGTATGACCTGTGGGATACCGCTGAAAAAGTCGTTGCCACCTCCGCATCCAGCATCAACTCCGCGCTGGAAAGCCAGATCACCTACTGGGACAGCTACAACCAGAATCTTGAGAGCCTGAATGCCCGCGCCGCTGACATTGACGGCTTGAGCGATGTTATTGCCAGCTTTGCCGATGGCAGCAAGGATTCTGTAAACGCCATTGCCGGCATGGCATCGGCCTCTGACGCTGACCTTGCCAAGATGGTCCAGAACTATCAGGAACTGCAGGAGGCGCAGAAAACCACCAGCGAGAGCATGGCCGACCTCGAAACCGGCATGAGCAATGCCATGGACGAGATTGCACAGAACGTAGCCGACAGTGTGGCCGACATGGACCTCAGTGACGAGGCTAAGGAAAGCGCACAGGCCACCATTCAGGGCTTTGTGGATGGCGCAGAGGGGATGCTCTCTCGTGTTCAGACCGTATTCTCCAAAATCGCCTCCGCTGCTTCCACCGCACTGGCAGGAGCAGGCGGCAGCTACAGCGGCAACATCCCCGGCTATGCAGTCGGTACGGAATCCGCTGCGCCGGGCTTTGCCATTGTTGGTGAGAACGGCCCGGAGCTGGTCTACTTCAACGGTGGCGAAACCGTGCTGACTGCGCCGGAGACCCGCGCAGCGTTCGATGAAGCGCAGCAGTTCACGCAGATCGTCAGCAAAAACGCCCTTGACTTTGCCGCCATTCAGGAAGCCGCCGGGTTGTCCGAGGATTCCATGCAGACGCTCTGCCACGACTGGACAGTGTACAACGAGTATGAAGCACTCACCACGAACACCGCTGCCCCGGCGGAAGTTGTGCCGGCATCCAGCTTCACACCTTCCGAGGGCAGTCCGATCTCCGTCAACTTCGCCCCGGTCTACAACTTCTCTGGCGTATCCGACACACAGCAGTTTGAAAGCCTCCTGACTTCCCACGATGACGATATGCGGGAGTACATCCTCGGCGTTGTCGAAGAAGCGGAGCACGATAAATTCCGCAAAGCATACGCATGATGTGCCTTGCACCTGCAAGCAGTGCGCCGTGGTACCACCATAGGCGCTGCAAGCAGTGTCTTTGTATGTACAAAGCCCCTTGCCTTGCAAGGACTTGTTGGGCAGCATCCCAAACCCTTTGAACGTGCAGCACCCGCCGGGCGTAGCACTTCAGCTACACGATTCTGTTGACCTCAACAAAATCGCTGCATGACAAAGCCCTCAGACCGCGACAGCGCGTGTCTGAGGGCTTTTCTTGTTGCTTTTTGGTAAATTCCTTGCGGCGGCTCTGTCCGCGCTCTGACAGCCCCGGCGGGCTGTTACGCTGCACAATCCGGGAAGTTCACAACGGTGATCTCTGCCACGGCCTTTTCGACCGTCTGCAAGATTCGCTCTATCTTCTCCACCGTGTCAGCCGATAGAACCACCTCGCCGCACTGTTCGCACTTCAGGCAAGGCACGTTCTTGATGACCACAACACAGTTCTTCAGCTGAACCGTGTGAATAGTCGTGCCGGGCTTCATTTCGCCTTTGCAAAGCAGACAGGTCATGTACGCCCTACTCCTTCAGCTTCTTCTTTTCCTGTTCACGTTCCAGCTGCTGAATGCTCTTTTCCGGTGTAGGAAGGTTTTCGGGCATCGTACCTCCCAGTTCCTTGATGGTCTGGCGTACCTTTGCACCTACCTGATAATGCACCTGATTAGCTGCCGCTTTGCCCTGAACATTGTCCCGGCGGAGCTTTTCGTCTGTCTGCGTGGCACGGAAAAGATTGGCCGCAAGTTCTGTGCTGCCCATGTGGTCAAGAATATTCTGGCTCTTCTTCAAGCCTTTCCGCGCCTTAATGTCAGCTGCTTTCAAACCGCCATACAGACCCATGTACCCATAGTTCTGGAATGTGGCATATTCCAGCTGTGTTTCCACCCCTGCCATTTTCGCTGCATCCGCCAGTGACTTGTTATGTTCTGTCAACTCATGCCGAATCGCTATCCGCTTCTGGTTTTCTGACAGTTGGTCATATTCTTCTGTCAGTTCCTGCTTTCGAGTTTGGGTAGCAAAGTAGGTCTGTCCAGCAGCAATAGACTCTTTGCGAGGATCACCATTCATTACAGTCAGATAACTGGCATACCGGGACAACTCAATATCATCAACTTCACGCTCTGCACCTGAACCCAGCGGAACCATTTTGTTGACGTCAACAAAATGGTCATCTACGGGATTTCCGCTTGTAACGCAGGCCTCTTTTGCTTTGTCTATGATTTTTTTGAAGTTTCGCCATTCGGTATACTCAAGCGCAACTTGCAGCTCTCTCGCATACCAAAACTCTTGCCCATATTCGTTGATATGCTTAATGCTCTCGAACGTCTGTTCACTGTACTTCTGAATGTCGGCCATTTTCACACATCCTTCCTATTCATTTCCCGGCGGGCTATCAGTCGCGGTAGAACTTGCCCAGTGCTTTCAGCAGGGGCAGGAAGTCGTTGCAGATCTGTGCAGCCACATCCTCGGCGGTCTTTTCATCGTAGACATGGGAGGTGATGTTGCGGGCTGTGATGATCTTGCTCCATTCCTCTGCGTCCTGAATCACTCCGGCGGCAAAGGCTTCTTTCAGCACAGCACGCGGGGTAGCGATGGGCGTTGTGCTGCCCTGATCTTCCAGATACTCCTTGATGGACTTCCATGCCAACTCCACCGTAAACTCAAATCGCTGGATCAGGCCGTCACGGTAAAGGGCATCCTGCTGGCTTTTCTGGTAGATGGCCACAGCCTGTTCCAGCTGAGCCAGTGCGCTGATATAGTGTTCAATCTTCTGCAGCATAAAGGGTTACACCGTCCTTCTTGATATTTTCGATAAACACCGGGTTCATACCGTCCGTGATATGCACGATGTCAAATTTCAGCAGCGTGGGCAAGTCCTCGCAATCCATCCAGAAGTTTGCCCGGTTGCCCTCTGGCATCCCATACACGGCCAGATCCACGTCACTGTTATAGCGGTTGTCCCCTCTGGCACGAGAGCCAAACAGCACAAGCCGCCGGGCTCCGTGCTGGCGGGCGAGTGCTGCCAGCTGCTTATACAGTTCTTCCATGATCATTCCTCCCCGGCGGGTTCATCCAGCAGCTTCTTTACAAGTTCTTCCGTGGAGCCTGTGAAGTGTTCGCCGCCGCCCGTCTGAATCATGCCGTTCACTTCATCTATCGCGGCTTGCGTTTCAGCGTTCGGAATCTCATCGGGCACATATTCCAGCAGGTCGCCCGGCTGGCAGTCCAGCAAGCGGCATACCGTGTCAATCGTTTTCCATGATGCAAGCTCACCATGCCGCAACTGCTGCAAGGTAGCCTGTCCCATGAGTTTATCTGTACGAATTTTGTTGGTGCTGTATCCTGCTGCCTTGAGTGCAGGCAGAATCTCCATTCTATACCGAATCATTCTAACACCTTCCTTTCCATAATTTATTTTACTGCACTTTTGCACTCTTTGCAAGTGCAAAAGTGATAATTGTAGCACTTAATTCTTGTGCAATTTATCAATAGACTGCACCTCATTCAAGTGCTATAATAAAGACACAGCAAGGGAAGCACGACCGGAAGGCAAGGGGCGAAGGATGTACCGGGAGCGCAAGAGCAGAACGCCAGCTAAGACAGTAACCCACTTTCCAAAAGCTGTATATGAAAAAAGCCCGGTGCCAGTCGCCAAACCAAACACCGAGCCAACCCCAACAACAGGGTCAGGCCCATTATACAGGAGCTGACCCGCAAAGTAAAGCGAGGACAGTATGAAGAAGTACAATCTCTCCGAGATCATGCACAAGGCATGGAAGTTGTACCGCAAGGGCGTGCGCAGCTTTGCCGAAGCCCTGCACCGGGCATGGAACAGTGCAAAGGCTGCCCCGGTCAACGCCCAGCGCATCGAGGAAGCCCAGCAGGCCGCCGGGATCACCGAGCCGGTGAACACATGGGCAGGCTGGAAAGCCGCCGGGTACATGGTGGAGCATGGCGCAAAGGCCTTGTTTCAGGCGGTGCTGATCCACAGCAGCAGGGGAGACGGTCAGACCTACCGGGCATCGTTCTTCGGTGCATCACAGGTGCAGCCGCTGGAAGTCCAGTAACACGAACAGAGACCCCCGGCGGGAAGATGGAAGCACGCCGGACATGATGGGAGGATATGACCATGAAGTTAGAGAAGAAAATCAGCTTGCACGCCTTTGAGGTGGAGTACATCGACCAGCGGGAAGCAAAGCCCCGCACCCTGCACCGGGAAAGCATCGTGCTGGATGGTGGCCGGATGAACACGCTCGACCACCTGAACCAGACCCCGCAGAGCTGGATCCGGCAGCAGTACGCCCAGCAGGGCTACACCGTGGCAGCAATCCACAAGGGCGAGAGCCTGACCGCCAAGGTTGACACCGGCTTTCTGTGGAAGATGGCCGCACTGGATGCAGCTGCAGCAAAGGCCGGCAAGAGCGTGGCCAAGCTGCTGGAAGGGGGTGCAGCAGTATGACCGTAGCCCAGTGGCAAGAAGTCCTCTGCCGTGTCAGCAGCCTGTCCGCAGCCGACAAGGACCGCCTGTTGACCTATCTCCGTGCGCTGCACGATGCAGAGCCGCAGCCCCAGAGAGCGGAAGCCATGCCGAACACGCCCAAGGTACTGTAAAGACCCCGCCGGGCTGGCAGCGGGCTTTCCAAGCCCTATCTTTACCCAGTCAGCCGAGAAAATTTCCGGCACTTTAATTGAATTTTGAAAGTGAGGTACACTATGCAGCACTCTGATTGCACCCCCAGAATTCCCACCGTTACCGCAGAAGAAGCCGTGAAAATGTCATGGCTGTGGAGTTCGTCCCAGACCCTCAAGGAAGTGAGTCAGCTTTTCAACGCCATTACAGAAGTCCCCAATGAATTTGGCCTAACAGGCGCATATCGCTTTATGGGGCTTATCACCGCCCTTTGGAACGCTGGCAGGGTGCAGGGCATCCGGGAAGAACGTGCCCGGCGGAAGCGCAAGGCACAGACCATCGAACAGTGACAGAAACACCCTCTGGCAGCCCAAAACGGCCGCCGAGGGTGTTTTTCATCGTTCTATGATAGATTCTTGGTTTCTTCTGTGGTAAAATAGGCGCAGTCGAATTGATGAAAGGGGAAACAATGACACTCACAGAGATCTCTCGCTACTTCCATCTGAACGAGACCATCCAAAAGAACCGTGAGGCTTTGAAGTTCCTGCGCGAACGAGCCGAACCCGCTGCACCCTCACTGAACGGTATGCCCCATGCATCCGGCGTGAAAGACAGCACCGGGCGGCTGGCCGTTGAGATTGCCGACATGGATGCGCGAATCACCTACCTTGAGGAACAGGCCGAACAGGAGCGAGATAAAGCCGTTGCCTTTTGCGCTACGATTCAGGACGCACGCCTGTATCTGATCTTCCGTCTGCGCTTTGTCCGCTGCCTGACATGGGCAGAGGTTGCGGACATCTTGGGAGACTACTACACCGAGGAGGGCGTCAGCCGGATGGCCTACAACTACCTTGCCAAGACGGAGAAAGAGAACCACACTGCCCAGAGTTCATGACCCATGATAGAGCCACAGCCCCCACAGACAGCACGAAAGCCCGCCCGGCATACGCCGGACAGGCTTTTTCTTTGCCATCAGACCGCCCCGCCGGGCATCCAGTATGAGGCACACGGTAAGGCACACGAGAGGTAGTTTTTGGGGCAACAAGGCACAAACGAGGCACTTTCCAGCCCTTTTGAAGCCTATGTAAAGCAAGAAATCCCACGATTTGCACCGCATTTTCAACGGTTAATCGTGGGATTTTACTTGGTGCGATGGAAGGGACTCGAACCCCCGGCCTACTGATTCGTAGTCAGTCACTCTATCCAGCTGAGCTACCAACGCATACGTTCCGTTCGGAACATGATGTATTTTATCACGCCGGATGGGTTTTGTCAACGGTTTTTTCAAAAATTTTTTGATTTTTCTCAAAAAGAGCGTCTTTTCGCCGTTCCGCCGGGAGCTTTGCGTGGTTTGCCAAGCGCGAGGCCGCGTTTTGCTCACGGCTGGGCGGCAAGGCGCTGGGCGATCCGAACGCCGGTGGGGGTGGCGGCAAGGCCGCCCTGGCCGGTCTCGCGGAGGTCGGGGGAGAGCAGGCTGCCCACCCGGCCCATGGCGTCGATGACCTCATCGCAGGGGATGGCGTAATCCACGCCGGCCAGAGCCATGTTGGCGCAGGAAACGGCATTCACCGCACCGACGACGTTCCGCTTGATGCAGGGCACTTCCACGAGGCCCGCCACCGGGTCGCAGACGAGGCCCAGCAGGTTGCCCAGGGCCATGGCGGCGGCGGCGGAGCACTGCTCCGGCGTGCCGCCTTTGAGGTGGCAGAGGGCGGCGGCAGCCATGGCGCTGGCCGCGCCCACCTCGGCCTGACAGCCGCCCTCCGCGCCCGCGAGGGTCGCGCGGGCCGCGATGACCTGCCCAAAGCCTGCGGCGACATAGAGAGCGTCGCAGATCTCTTCTTCATTGGCCTCGCCTGCGCGGGCCAAAGGCAGCAGCACCGCCGGGAGGACGCCGCAGCTGCCTGCCGTGGGGGCGGCCACGATCCGCTTCATGCAGGCGTTGCACTCGGCCGTCTTGAGGGCTTCGGCCGTCACGGCGGCAAGGTAATCGCCGCCCAGGCTTTTGCCTGCCGCGTGGGCCTGTTCCACCTTGGCCGCGTCGCCGCCGGAAAGCCCGCTGCAGCTGCGCTGGGCCGGGTCGTAATCCCGGCTGGTGGCCTGCATCACCTGCCACAGGTGGCGCATGGATTCCCGGCTGTGTTCCTCGGTGAGGCGGCTTTCGGCCAGGTCGCTGCGGAGGATGGTCTCGGACAGCGAGAGGTTCTGGCTGCGGGCTGCCGCCAGCATTTCTTCACAGGATAAAAAAGACATCGGCTCATTCCTCCGTTGATTCGTCCGGCTCGTCCACGTTCAGGCAGGTCACCTTGCGGATGCCCGGCAGGACGGAAAGCTGCTGCTCCAGCGGGCGGGGGATGTGGCTGTCGCATTCCAGCACCATGACGGCGCTGCCGCCGGTGGAAGCCCGGAACACCTGCATGGAGGCAATGTTGATCCGCCGCATGGCCAGACAGGTGGTCACCTCGGCGATGCAGCCGGGGGTGTCCTCGTTGTGGATGATGAGGGTGTTGCTGTCGCCGCCAAAATCGGCGGGCACGCCGTCGATCTCCGTCACCCGGATGCGTCCGCCGCCCACGGAGGCGGCTTTCAGGGTCAGGGTGCGGCCGCTTCGGCTTTTCAGGGTGAGCACAGCGGTGTTGGGGTGGGCAGCCCGGAGCTCCACCGGGTGGATGGTAAACTTCATGCCGGCCGTTTGGGCCAGTGCAAAGCCGTCCGGCAGGCGGGGGTCGTCGGGGCGCAGGCCCAGCAGGCCCGCCACCAACGCCCGGTCGGTGCCATGGCCCTTGCCGGTGGTGGCAAAGCTGCCGTAAAGGCCGATATCCGCCTCGGCGGGGAGCTCGCCCAGCAGCTCCCGGGCCGTATATCCGATCTTGGCCGCACCGGCGGTGTGGCTGGAGGAGGGGCCGATCATCACCGGCCCGAGCACATCAAACAAGCGCATCGCTGTACATCCTTTCGGGGTCGTTTGTGGAAAATGCCATTTGCAGCACTTTTTCTGCTTTTTATTATACCGCTTTTGCCCCACTTGTGCTATAATAACTTTACTAATGTTTGAAAACCGCTCCTTCGGGGGCAGCACGGAGGATGATCCTATGAAACTGGTAAGCGTGGAAACTCCCGAAAAGAGTGTTTGCAAAATGACCTTCAGCGCATCCGCTGAGGAATTGGAGGCCGCGTCCAACGTTGTCTATGAGCGCACCCGCGCCAACTACACCATCAAGGGCTTTGCCAAGGGCGAGGCCGACCGCGCCCAGATCGAGGCCGACCGCGGCGAGCACACCTTCTGGTACGACGCCATCAACGACCTGATGGACAAGGACGTGCCTGCCCTGTACGAGGCTGCCATGGCCGAGCACCACTTCCACGCCGTGGACGAGCCGGTGTACGACCTGGTGAGCGTGAAGAAGGACGAGGGCTTTGTGGCCACCGCCACAACCGCCCTGCAGCCCGAGCTGAAGCTGAGTCAGACCTCCGGCTTCACCACCGAGTGCGTCACCCCCGCCGTCACCGATAAGGAGATCGACAACGTGCTGGAGCGCCGCCGTCAGGCAGCCGCCGAGCTGGTGCCCCACAAGGGCCCGGCCGTCAAGGGCAACATCGTCCGCATGGATTACGAGGGCCTGCTGGAGGGCAAGCCCTTCAACGGCGGCACCGCCAAAAACCAGAGCCTGCAGCTGGGCAGCGGTCGGATGATCCCCGGCTTTGAGGAGGGCATCCTGGGCCACAAGGGCGGCGAGGAGTTTGAGATCTTCGTCACCTTCCCCGCCCGCTACCACGTCAAGGATCTGGCCGGCAAGCCCGTGGTCTTCAAGATCCAGCTGCACGACGTCTGCGTCCGCCAGCTGCCCGCCCTGAACAGCGATTTTGCCAAGAAGGTGGGCAAGGTGGACACCATGGAGGAGTTCCGGGAGCAGATCCGCCAGCAGCTGCACGACGGCAAGCACGCCGCCGCCCTCAACCGCGCCAAGGACGCCGTCCTGACCCAGCTGGCAGCTGCCGCCGAGGGCGAGCTGCCCAGCGTACTGGTGGAGAGCACCTACCAGCATGAGATGGAGAACATCCAGCAGCAGCTGCAGATGCAGCGGCTGAGCCTGGACCGCTACCTGAGCCAGATCCACCAGACCCGCGAGACCTTTACGGCCAACGTCCGCACCGCCGCCGAGAAGAACACCCGCGCCCGGATGGCCCTGCTGCAGGTGGCCCAGCAGGAGAACCTCGTGCCCACCGATGAGGAGATCGAGAAGAACCTGCAGGAGCGGGCCGACCGCACCAAAAAGCCTCTGGAGGAGATCAAGGCCAGCGCCAACATCCCCGCCATGCGCCGCAACGAGGCCATCCGCCGCGCGGCCGATTGGGTCATTGCCCACTCCACCATCGAGGAAAAGTAAATCCGTCTTCCCGCCCGTGCCCGTGCACGGGCTTTTTTGTATCACTTTGGGTCCATTGCTTGACTTTCGGCCCTGTTTGCGCTATTTTTATAGTAGGATCAGACAAAATCCCGGGGAGGTTCCCCAGCTTTTATGTCGGGAGGTTTGAATACTATGAAAAAGCTTTTCTGCGCACTTCTGTCTGCGGCGGCAGCGGTGGCTCTGCTCTGCGGTTTTGCACCTCTGGAACAGGAAAACGGTTCCACGACCCGCAGTTATGAGACCGCTGCCGGGGTGCAGACCCTCAACATCAGCGACAAATGCACCACGGTGACGGTGGAATCCGCCGACGTGGACCACATCATTGCGGAATACACCTACTCCACGGCCTATGGTGCCGTCTTCCCGGGGGAGGAGCTCTACACCTTCACCCTCGACGGCAGCACCCTGACCATTGCCAAGACCATGGATCCCTCTTCCAACTTCTCGCTGCTGCAAAGCCCCAAGGTGGACCGCAGTTGCAGCCTGACTGTCAAGCTGCCCCGCCGGGCCTTTGCGGGCGTCTCGGTGGACACCACCAACGGCGACATCACCCTCAGTGACATCACCGCCAACACCAGCGTGCTGAACGCCGTCAACGGCCACATCATTCTGACGGGAGGCAGCCTGGACAACCTGACGGCTGCCGCCGCCAACGGCCGGCTGGAGGCCAACAACACGGCTTTCCAGAACTTTGTCGGCACCGCCCGCAACGGCCGGGTCAGCCTTGCCAACGTCTCGGCGCTCTCCGTTACCGCCGAGGCCCAGAACGGCGACGTGAAACTGGAAAGCGTCTCCTGCCCCCGGTTCGACTGCCGCTCCACCAATTCCAGCGTGGTGGGCACGCTCCTGGGCCGGGCTGCCGATTTCGCCTTTGACCTTACCGCCGCCAGCGGCCGGGTCACCGTCATCGACGACAGCGACGCTTCCTTCTCCATCCGCAGCAGCGCCCCGGTCCAGCAGAATGCGGGCGCTCCCCAGAGCTTTACCGCCGCCGTCAACAACGGCAACGTGAATCTGGAGTTCCTGGGCTGAGTTTTGCATACAGCAATGCCGCCTGTGCAGCACGCACGGGCGGCATTTTTTTGCGCTCTTTTATTTTGTCAGCAGGTTAAAGCCCATGACCACGACGCCCAGCACCACGAGGACGACGCCGGTGGCGCGGTTGAGGGTCTTGGCATCGGCTTTGTTGGCAAACACAGCCGCAATGCGGGCCCACAGAAGGGTAAAGAGGACGCAGAGCGCGAAGACGGGCCAATCCGGCGCACCGCCGATGGCAAAGTGGGAGACCGCACCCGTCAGGGCCGTGAAGGTCATGATGAAGACGCTGGTGCCCACGGCGGTCTTCAGCTCGTAGCCCAGCACGCTGGTGAGGATGAGCAGCATCATCATGCCGCCGCCTGCGCCCACAAAGCCGCAGATGAGGCCGATGGCTACGCCGCAGACGATGGACTGCACTGCCCGCTTCCGGGCGGACACCCCCTGCATGGCCTCCTTGGTGGTCATCACGGGCCGGACGATGAACTTGACGCCCAGCAGGAAAGTCATGAACACCGAGAAGCTGCCCATGGTCCGGGAGGGGAGCAGACTAGCCAGCCAGCTGCCCACCACCGTGAACACCAGCACGCTGGCCATCATGATGAGGCCGTTTTTCACGTCGAGGTTTTTGTTTTTGTGGTAGGTGTAGGCCGAGACGGCGCTGGCCAGCACGTCGGACGAAAGGGCGATGCCCACGGCCATGTAGGGGTCCATCCCCAAAAAGGTGATGAGCATGGGGCTGATTACGGCGGCGGCGCTCATGCCCGCAAAGCCGGTGCCAAGGCCGGCCCCCATCCCGGCAAAAAAGGTGACGATCACGGTATATAAAAAGCTCATCTCAATCTTCTCCCTCTAAAATCGCATCCAGATTTTGATTCATAGCCTCCAGCGTCGCCGTAAAAGCCCTCAGCTGCGCCTCGTCCACTCCGGCTACCAGCCGGGCGAAAAACCACTCCTGCATGCTGCGGCCCTGCTCGATGACGGGAGCCGCCTTTTCGGTGCAGACAAGGCAGGTCTTACGGCGGTCGCTCTCCACGGCTTCCCGGCGCAGATAGCCCTCCTGCACCAGCCGGTCCACGTTCACCGAGACGAGATTCGCCTTGATGTGGCGCACCTCCACGATGTCCCGTGCCGTATGATAGCCGGGGTTGTTGGCCAAAAACATCAGGATATCGAAGGCCGTCTGGGGCAGATGCAGCTGCTGGCAAAGCGGCTTGCACACCCGACTGTAGGCAAGGCCGGTCTTGTTGGCAAATTCCACACTGGGGTTCATCTTGTCCACTCCTTTGCTTCATTTTTAGATTGTTCAAATTCGAAGTGATTATAACACAGCCTTCCGCCCCTGTCAACCAAAAAAGCCCTGACCGCATCGGTCAGAGCTTTTTTCACAGAGTTCTCAGATTCTTTTCGTCAGACCGCCAGGGCGATCAGATGTACCACAAAGGCGCACACCCAGGCCACGATGCACTGGTTTGCCACCATGATGGCCGCCCACTTGCCGCCCAGCTCCCGCTTGACGGAGGCCACCGCCGCAATGCAGGGGGTGTACAGCAGGCAGAACACCAGCAGCGGGGCCGCCTGGGCTGGGGTCAGGGCCGCCGCAAAGGCAGCCGACGAGCCAAAAAGGATGGTCAGAGTGGAGACGACGCTCTCCTTGGCCATAAAGCCGGTGATGAGGGCGGTGGAGATCCGCCAATCGCCAAAGCCCAGCGGCGCAAACAGGGGGGCAATGTCCCCCGCCAGCAGGGCCAGGATGCTGGTCTGCGGGTCGGAAGTCAGGCTGAAGCGGAGGTCGAAGTTCTGCAAAAACCAGATGACGATGGTGGCCAGGAAGATGACGGTAAAGGCGCGCTCCAAAAAGTCCTTCGCCTTATCCCAGAGCAGCTGCGCCACATTCTTCAGACCCGGCAGGCGGTAGTTGGGCAGCTCCATCACAAAGGGCACCGCTTCGCCCTTGAAGACCGTCCCCTTGAGCAAAATGGCCATCAGCACGCCCACGGCAATGCCCAGGAAATAGAGCCCTACCATTACAAAGGCAGCGTGCCGGGGGAAGAACGCCGCCGCAAACAGGCTGTAGATGGGCAGCTTTGCCGAGCAGCTCA
>ERZ1026860.1193-NODE-1193-length-13895-cov-4.014379_pt1 | contig 13895 bp, 10 predicted proteins | sample MGYA00380160_ERZ1026860 | MGnify/ENA primary metagenome ERZ1026860 (study PRJEB33269, sample SAMEA4719796) | human gut metagenome | biome: human-associated habitat; feature: organic feature; material: feces | place: Cameroon | collected 2013-10 ... | reverse complement strand
GCCCGCCGCGCCGCCTCCGCGGCGGCCCGTATCCGCGCGGCCGCCCGCGCGGACGCCGCGACCTTCCCGGACGCCGCCCTCCGCCCGGGCGCCGTCGTCCGGGACGCCTGGTTCCGCGCGGATGTCGGAGCCGTTCCGGTTGCCGCAATCCGCCCGACCGCCCCTATCGTCCGCACCGCCGTTTCCGATTTCGCCGCCATGGTCTTTCCCCTCCTTGCCGCCGCACAGTCTAGCAGAAGGGGCGGCGGGACGCAATGAGATTTCACTGCGTAATAATCTTGAAGACGCCGAGGTCGCGGTGAAGATGCCGAGAGTGCGGGTTCGGCAGGGCAAGCCGGGATGCAATGGTCGGGACGCAATGAGATTTCAGCGCGTAATAATCTTGCTTGAAAGCCGTATCTTGCTTGAAAGCCGCGTCGCGGCGTGACGGATTCGGAGATTGTAGACCTCCACGCGGCGCGCGACGTAATACGTTCGGCCGCGATGAATTGCGGTCCTCCCCGTGGCGGACACTGTCGCCCCCGTTCAGCGGGAAACCGGCAGCCGGATGCCCCGCGCGGCACAGGCCGCACGAAGCCAACGGGACAGATAGAGCCACGACCGCCGCTGCCTCGCCTCCGCACGGACGGCCATGCGCGCCAGTTCCGCACGAACGGACGAATCCTGCAACGGTGCCACCATGTCCGGGCAACGAGCAATCACCTCGCGTGCCGCAGAAGGAAGTCCAAGACTCTTCAACGGCTCCATCAGCAGACGGCTTCCATTAACGGTACGCCCTTCCGCCAGCAGTCTTTTCAACCGCTCGGCATCCAGAAATTCCGGCGTGTTACGCTCCTGGTGCGAATACGCCTGAATCTTGCGCGTGATTTCCGCAATCCCGCCAAGGAAGGAGAAATGCCAGCCCCCGTCCCTGACAAGTACCGAGTCCTTCATGCGACGTACCTTCACGAGCGAAGCCCCCTGATTGCAGACCCTTGGAGCAAACTTGCAATACTTGAACCGACGCAGTTCCGCCGTGCGCCGGAACTCTCCATACGTCAACACCTTCGGACTCCCGAACCAAAGCGGTTTCGCCACCGGCACTGCATTGACGAACATTCTGAAATCACGCATCAACAGCCACTTGACGCCCGGGAGTCCGAAAGCACGGGCCAACGCATCTGGGTTCGGGATCTCGTCCAGGTCTGAGACGATAAGCTGCGCATCATCCGGCAAATCGCCCAACCCCCGCGCCCCGGCATTCCGCTGGTGGTTCTCGTAAAGCCACGGGTCCCGAGAATCCGGCCAGTCATCGACGACTACATGCCGAATCTTCGGCAGCCATTTCGCATAACGGTCACGATGTTCGACGAACCACAGTGGCTTGGGTTGTCCGGAGAAGGTTCGCGTCCCCTCAACGATGACAAACCGATCCACAATGGAATCCAGCACGGCGAGACGGAGTTCCAACAAGTCGAACTCCCGGAAAAACGGAAACACGTCAACAACCATTCTCGATCCTTTCCTGGACAACATTTCCGTGCGTTTGACGCACGGTCCCATCCTCGTCCCCCGTGCGGGCATGTCCAACCCGCCATTCATTGATCATCTCGTCGAACATTTCATCCAGGCCAATACGCGGACTCCATCCCAATGATCGCAACTTGGAGACATCAAGGCAAATGTGGACCTCTGGTGCATATCCACGCCCCTCGGCGGCAGCCAGATCCGAGACCACGTGTACTCCCGGATAACGCATGGCGATACGGTCAGCCATCTCACGGATTGTACAATACGTACTCGGATTGGCCACGTTGTATGCTTCTCCATCTGTTCCCTGATGAAGGATGACATCAAGTGCGCGTACTGCGTCGGAGACCGCACAATAACAGCGAGCTGTCGTGCCTGGAGTATGCAGAACAATGTCCCGCCCCGTCAAGGCCGCCTCTGCGAACTGGGCAAAGACACGCGAATCACCACGAACCACGCCGGTTCCAAACGTTTGCGTCAGGCGCGCAATTCGAACGGGCACCCCGTATTCACGGTAATAGGCAACACACAACGTTTCGGCCAGGCGCTTGGCCTCGGGGTAACTTGACCGAACGGCCATTGAATCAAGGGCTCCACAATCGGTCTCGGACAGACACTCTTTATCCGAAGCCGTTCCGTAGACCTCCAATGTGGAAAGGAAGACAACGGAGCGCACGCCAACGGTACGCGCAAACTCCAGAACATTGCGTGTGCCGTCCACAATGGACACGATGGTCTCAACAGGCCGCGTAACAAAACACGCAGAAGAGGTCTCGGAAGCGGCATGGATCAACCGATCAATCGAAATGTTCTCCGAGGCCTTGTTCAGAACATCCCATTCAATGATGCGGACATTGGGCATTTCTCCTAAGAGTGCCCGCCCCTTCGCCTTGTCCCTGACGGCTGCGACAACGGTATCGCCTTTCCCTGAAAAATACCTCACGAGAGACTTTCCGAGAAGCCCCGTAGCCCCCGTTATGAGAACCGTCTCAGCCATGGCCTGATCCCCTCCACTCGATTAACGCCCTCAGCGTCACAAGGTCTTCCGGCGTCGTCACCTTAATGTTTCCACGGCACCCCGGAACAAGATGCACGCCGATCCCCAGCGAATGGCAGAGCGTGGCCTGATCAACCAACCCCCTGTAACCAGTTACAGACGCCCTGACCTTTTCATGGGCGGCAAGGATATCTCCAAGCCGGAAACTTTGCGGCGCCTGCGCGACATACGAGTCCTCGCGCACAGGAATCCCGTCGATCGACTTGCCGTCGTGTGAAAGCACAACCGTCTCAAAACAAGGCGTGTACGTAATTGCGGAACCGAAACGCCGTACAGAGTCAATGTTCGCCGAAATCACGTCAGGGGTCACGTAAGGGCGGGCACCGTCATGTACGAGGACAATCGTATCCTTTGGCTCATGCCGTGCGATGAAGGCAAGACCCTTGTAAATTGAATCCTGAGCGGTCTCTCCCCCATGGACAAAACCGCGGATCTTCCCGATTGCATACTCCGACACCATCTTCCGCGCGGCATTCTCCCAGATCGGACTAACCACAAGATAAATTCCGTCAACAGACGGGTGGTCCGCATACAGGCAAAGTGTATGCGCGAGTACAGGCCGATCTCCCAACATCAGATACTGCTTGGGGATGTCGGCCCCCATACGGATTCCATCCCCCCCGGCAAATATAAGCGCAATCGTCACCCTGACCTCACTAATCAATGTTCCACCACCTCATCTTGCCTACAGCCCGTTGCAAGATGAAGCGAAGTAACTTCTTGTTCGACTGCCAATAGAGAAATCGCGGCCATTCATGCCCATCCCCCTCCCCTGACTTCCGCTGCTGTGCGTTCAACATCATCATCACATCATCATCGTCTGTTGTTGACGGAAGCACGCACCCTCGATCATATCCTGTGAACGTCCGGCATGTTTCAACCAAACGATCACGAAGTACCTGATATGCCGTACTAGGCTGAAGGCTCTCCAACACGTCGACGGACAATTCTTCCACAAACCGTTCCGCCGTCACAACTCGCGGGAAAAGGCCAAGAAAATCGGAACACCGCTCAGCAACCGTGTTGTAGTTCGGCTCGTTAACAAAGATAACAGGCGTTCCTAGAGCCATCGCCGGCAATGCCGCATGTAATCTTCGAGTAATGACACATTTAGCCTGTTGGAGTTTCTTGAGGAATAGGGTAACCTGCGGAAGTCGCTCATAAAACGATGCAGAAACATCCCACATTGGATGCGCCTCGTAAACGGGGCCGGGGAAAACGTTCCGTACGTGCGCAACACAAGCCGGTTCAAGATCGACACAGAATGCATAATCCCGCTTAGGAAAAGTAGGATTTGGCTCCAGCGTCAACGTTAAACAACCAGAAAAATAAGCGGGAATACCCTGCCGCGCCATCAATCGCAGCGTATAGGAATCCCGGCATCCAACTGGTCCGTGGTCTCGGAGATAGGCGACGACATCCGGTCTAAAGAAACGTTCTGCGGCCTTCGGCGCAACATGCATCGAGATCAAGAGCGGAACCAGGCTCCGATGCAGACGAAAATTCTCCGGACGATGCAAGAACCACCCATTGAGAATGATTTTATGCGCTTCCTCAAACACATACGTATTCAATGCCTCGCGATTACACCATGCATCGACCTGTGGAATAAAACGGCTCGACGCGATGATCTGAACCACGTCGCCAATGTTGGAACCATAATATCGCAGCGAGGCATACTTCATCTTTCAATCCGTTCAATTACTTTGCGGACTACCAAATCTACAGAATGTGGATGGTAGAGACAGACTTCATTAGCGGCAAATGCCTGACGTTTTTCAGACATCAGATCCTTCCCATTGACAACCGTCGTACGAATGAACTCAATAATGTCTTCTTCCGTCTGTGCATGGGCGACGTACCGATGCAACCGTTTGCCAAACTCCGTGAACTCGCGGGTAAGCACGGTGTTGTCTTCGACGATGTAGCACTGAGGGTGGCCTGTATAAAAATACTCGGCAAAAAACGATCCACAATCGTGAACAAGGGCATCTGAATTCACAAATGTCTCGAAGTAATCGCCACCTTCCTGAAGCGTGACATTACGCAACCTCCCCAAGGCGGCACGGTACTCAGCAACCCTCCGTTCACCCCACCACTCCCGGGTGGCAAGGCGGGGAAACAACAAAGGATGCGGGCGAAAGACAAAATGGACATCAGGGAACAACGTTGGCAGACGCAGGAAGAAATTCGAGAACCGCAGGAAATTGGACAGCGCCACACCCTTCATATCACCACGCCCCAACGAATGATGAGGGCAAATCAACACCGTCTTCGCACGATTTCCAATCCTCCCAACTCGCGAGAGGCGATCCATCTTGGGGTACCCCCCCACCATCAAGACACCAGCAAGGAGGGGATTGGCTTTAACCCAGGCGGCCCTTGTCGACTCAACCGGTACGACCCCCTGCCAAAACAAGGCCAACTCAGGCAGAAACACCAAACGCCGAAGGTCCGCCGCCAACGGTCCACTGTACCCATAGGGGATGTAGACCGTCAAAGCCTGTTCACTGAGGCTTTCCGATGTATAGTCCGGAAACGTCTGGTCCGAATAGACTATCGACGTGAAGACGATGTCCGCCCGCCCGGCAAGTGAACGGCGGACCTTGGTCTCTGGATCATAGAGAGCTTCCACCTTCCCAGTGTAACGTGGCGCAAGCGTCTCTAACGTCTTCGCGAGCGTTTCGCGCAGAAACGCCTCGCCCCGCGTCACGCGCGGCACGATGGCGATGAACGGCTCGAAGCGCGCGTCGTCCACCATCGCCTGGAAGACCGGCTCGGCGGAGAACATCGACGCATCGCAGACAAGGAAGGCGACACGCAGCCGCTCCCCGCGCGCGAGCTTGTCGCGGCAGCGCCGCGCATGGACCGCATACCGCGCACGCACAATGGGGACACGCCACGCCGTCCGCGCGTCGCGCGCGCGGTCGAGAAGCCGCCGCCGCACGCGCACGCGCACCCTTTTCACCGGGATCAGGGCCGTCATCAGCCGGATGAGGAAACAGGCCAAGGCGGCGCGGTCAATGGAAATCTTCGTCACATGCATCACCTTACATCAAGACGGCCCACAGTATACCGCTTCCACCTTGATGGGTCAACATCCGCCGCGTCACGGGCCGCGCTCCTGGAGGTCTGGACGGTCTTGCGGCATCGGCGCGCCCGCCTCCTCCTTGAACGTCCCCCGCACCGTCCGCCAGCGGCGCGCCAGCTGCGCGTACTTGCGGTGGCGCCGCCCGCGTAGAAGCATCTGGAGACGCAGCGACCAGCCGTAGAGCCAGAGGCGCAGCCGGTCGAGGCCCTGCGGCGGCGCGGAGAAGGCCATCTCAGGCGCAAGGGCGGCCAGTTCCGACGCGACGGCCCGCACGCGCCCAGTCTGCGGAAACTGCGCAAGGATCTTCCCGAGCGCGTGGAAATCATTCCACACCCCCAGCCCGAGTTCGCGGTTCACGCCGAAGACGACGTAGCGGAACTTCCAGTTCTTCGCCACCCACGGATCCTCGCGGTAGGCATGTCGGTCGATGGCAAGCTGCCAGTCGATCGCCTTCAGGTGCCCGTCGGCGCCGAGGAGCAGGTTGTCCGAAAAGAGATCGCGGTGGACCACCCCCGTCTCCCGCAGCGCATGGGCCAGGTCGCGGATGTCCCCGGCGAACGCATCCGCCTGGTCCGCCGAAAGCCCCTGCGCAAGCAGCGTCGTCAGGGACGGTCCTTCGCGCGCGGTCACTACGAACGCCGGCGCGGCATGGACGGCGAGCGCTTCCGCGACGACCTGCGGCGCTCGCGCGAAGAGGCGGCTTGCCACACGGTATTCGTTCTCGATCGACCAGGGGCACTTCGACGAACACTTCACGACGCAGGGCCGCCCCTTGAACCGCCCCGTGTAGAAAACGTCGTTGATGTACTTCCCCTCCAGCATCACACGGCAGTCCGTCAGCCCGAGGTCGGTGCCGGGGCCTTCCAGCGCAAGGCTCCACCGGGCCTGAGCGGGGATGTTGAGGGCGATGCCCTCGGGGACGCCCCGCGCCCACTCCTCCGCCGTGTGGCCCGTCAAGAGCCAGACATCCCGCGCGAACTCGTCTCGGTCCGTGGTCCCGTGAACGCGGTGCCTGCGCCCCGCCCACTCCCGGTAGCGCGCCTTGAGGTCGTACATCCGCTCGTTCGCCTCGTAATACTTGCCGGCGCGGGCGAGGCGTTGGCCGTAGTGCGGATCGTCGTCCCGCACGACGATCACGCGGAAGCGCCCGCCGCCGCACTTCTTGACCTTGACCGCACCGTTGACGGGCCGCCGCACGCCGTAGAACGCCTCGTAGGCCGCCGCCGCGTCGCCGTGAAACGCCATTTCGCCCTGCCAGACGACCGGCATCTCGCGGGCGAGATCCGCGAGGATGCGCGCCTCCGCAGCGCGCGCCTTCTCCCAGAGGACGAACAGGTGCAGTTCCGGCGCGGCCATCACGGGTTCTCCCAGAGTTCCTTCACCCACGGCGTAGGCAGGCAGGTGAGATGCATGGGGATCTTCTCGCCCTTGTGCGTGAAGAACCCGTCAATCGCCTCGGGGATATCGGGATTCCCGTGGAAGGCGATCACGCTCGGCCCCTTCGGGCGGCGCGGGACGAGGAACCGGTTGAAGGGCCAGAGCGGCACGCACTGCCGCTTGAACGAACAGACCCACTCCTCCGGCCACCAGGAAACGTTCCCCCGCTCGAACATCGCGCGCGTCTGGAACTTCTGGGATCCTTTTCGGAAATACCAGTCGAGCGAGGGGTCTTCCTTGTCCCGCAGGAACGACTCGTAGACCCCGTGCGCCGCGTCCGTGCCCGCGTCGAAGCGGAAACAGGACGAATTGCCGATGGGCGGGCGCCGGAAGAAGGCCTTGCGCCGCTCGACCCAGTTGTGGATGATGCAGAAGTCGCCCGGCCTGTACGAAAAGAACCGGTCAAGCGGCCCCGTGATCAGCACGTCGACGTCGAAGAACAGCGTCGGGCCCTCCAGCTGCGCGAAGCCGCGCCGGAAGAACGTGAGCTTTGCGTGGATGTTCGGCCAGTTCCGGTTCTTGACATGGGGGTTCGGATCGAGCGCCACGCATTCGACCTCCGGCCGGATGCCCTCCGGCTCGTTCGTCGCGCAGACGAACCGGAACGGACGCGCGAGCCACTTCGCCACGCCCGCGTAGAGGCTGTTCACATAGTACGCCGGATACTTCGTCCCCCACTTCGCACAAAGCACATTGACTCGTTCTTCCGCCATGTCCATTCTCCTCGTCTCAAGTCTCGTCAATTCGCGGTCCGTTCATCGTTCCGCCGGATCCGCAGGGAAAGGATGCGTTCATCCGCATGCCCGTCGCCATCCGAAATCAGCAGCAACGTGCGGGAACCATCGTCGAGCACGGGGCCGAGGCACATACCCTCGTACATCGCGTGCCCCGTCTCCGCTTCGTAGACGATCTGCTTGCGTACCGGGACGAAGGGCCGCTCCGAGAGCGATTGCCAGCCCGATACGTCCGTCGCGCCGGGGAAGACCACGCGGCACACGCGCATGCGGAACGACGCCTTCTCCCCCTTTCCCGTCTTCTCCCGCTCAAGGACGAGTACCACGCCGTCATCCAGCACGCACAGCGCGGCCACACCGTTCCGGGTCCGTCCCCGCGCCAGCCCCGTTCCCGGAGACTCCAGGCGATAGGCCCATTGCCCCGATACGCGCCAGGGCTGCGCCGGCGTGCGACGCGTGAAGCGCGTCAGGCGCACGAACTCGATCCGACCGGGCGAGACCGCGTCGTCCACCGGAAGCTCGTTCTCGTTGCACGTCCACATGTCGTGCCCGTCCGGATGGATCGCCAGGGCCTCAAGCCCCCGGTTCTTCCGCACCCCCAGATAGACGGCGGGCAGATCCACGCGGGCATTCGCGTCCCGTCCATCAAAGGAGAATCCCCGAATGGAGGGGCCCGTCTCATCGCCGACCCACACAACCGCGCGCAGCGGATCCGTCGCCACGTCCTCCAGGTCGGACGCTCCCTGCAGCTTATGGACGCCGACGACCTCGCACCCCAGCACGCGCCCCGATGCACGGTCCACCGGAATCCGAAGGCTGTAGAGTTCGCCGTCCGTGTCGCGTACCGCCCAGTAGAGATCCCCCCCGCGGGGTGAGAGGCCACTGAGGTCCGCCGGATGCGCGGGCCGTGCGACGTCCCCCACCCGCTCCACGGTGAAGGGCCAATCAGGAGGCATGCGAACCTCCGCGCAATTCCGCCGGTAGTCCAAGTCCGCCAGCACGCACACCCCCAGCAGCGCCAGCACGGGGATGAAATAGTGAAGGGGGTTCCGGCGCTCGCGCCGCATCATGCCCACAAGCACGAAGGGCAGCGCCCAGCAGAGGACCAGGCCGCACCCCAGAAGCACGCACCCCTCCTCGACGATGCGGCTGACGGCGGCGGACGGGGCTTCGCCCGGCACCACGGCCCGCCACAGGGACGCATTCCCCATGAGCCGCGCAAAGCCGAGCGCCGTCATCACGCCGGCGGCAAGATAGCCCACGCCACGCGACGTACAAATCGCGAGAAGTCCCGCCGGAACCGAATCTCGCCAGCGCCAGGCAAGAGCAAGAGTGGCGCCAACCACGAGCGCGGCAAGCGGCATCCAGGCCCATGCGGCGAACATGTACGCCGCAAGTCCGTCCAGCTCGCGAACGGCGGCAAGGAAGAATCCCCCCGCCACCAACACCAGGCCTCCCCGTTCCCGGGCGAGGCACCGCGCCCGATAGGCCAGAAGCGAAGCCACCGTCAACACGCCGCCAATCTGGCACCACCGCACGAGCCCCATGTCTCCGCACCCCTGTCCCAACGCGCTGACATCCACATGGACGAGGACGGCCGCCAGCACGCAGACGAAGACAGCCGGGGACAGGCACTCCAGCAGGGCGAGGGCCGCCTTGACCCGCGGGGCACACCGACGCCCGTCAAGTTCACCTGGCAGCGCACCGGCGGCCGAGAACGACAGCGCCACACGTTCCACCCCACACGCCAGACATGCGCTCACGCGGTGATGGCCCTGTCGGAGCGAATCCTCCACCCCTCTCGTGCGGCAGAGCATCACGGTGAGCGGACGCGTGTCGTCGTATCCATGCGTGCGCAGACTCTCCTGCAGCCTTCTCATGGCGGCCATGCGGTCCTGACGGCCGCGCTTCTGGGGCGCATCGACACGGCGGATCGCGCGTTCGATCCCCAATCCGCGAATGGTCTGCGCCGACGTGTGGTAGACACCCGTTCCGTGAAACCGACGACCGTTCCGGAACACGCGCAGCAACGTGCCGAGCAGGTTCCACTTCGCGATGGCGGGCTTGAAGACAACCCGCACGGGGACAACGGCGTGCGGATCGGACGCGGCGGCGGCATCGACCCGCGTCCGTCCCCGCAACAGCGCATCCGGTCCATCCGGGCGAACGAAGAGAACGATGGCGTCCGGCGGCAGCGCCGCGTCCGGAATCGGCGCGCCCGTGTAGTCGGGCACCGCCGCGAGGTCCCCCGCCTCCAGCGGATAGACGTGCGACGACCAGCCGAGATGGGGCAGGCGGCTCATCGCAGGGCCTCCCCCGCCCACTCGTAGGCTTCCGAGAACCTCTCGCCCCGCGCCGCCTCCACGAGGTAGCGGACAACGCGGCGCGCGTCGAAGAGCGCGTGGTACTTCGCGCGCCCGGCGGCGGCAACGGCCCGGCGGGCGTCGTCGTGCGCCTGGTAGAAGGCGATCTTTTCCGCGAGTTCGCCGGGCGTGTGGAAGTAGACGGCCTCGCGGCCCGAGAAGAATTCCTGCATCTGGTTGCCGTCGTACAGGAAGGTCAGGACGCCGTTGCCCATCAGGTGCGTGATGCGGTCCGACGCATACCACTTCCAGTTTTCGAAGCGGTTGATCGAGAGGCCCATCTTCGAGGCGGCGATCGCCTCCTCGTAGGCACGGCCGACGACCAACGGCTTCCCCATGCCGAAAAGACCGAGGCGCACCGAAGGGTCGAGGCGAGGCACGAGCGCGTCCAGCAGCGCACGGCGCGCGTCGGCGAGGGCGGGACGCCCCGCGAAGAAGAGGTCGTAGGCGAAGTCCGTCTTCGCCGCGTTGTCCTCCACCTCGTAGGAGGGATCGCTCGGGTTCGGGAAGAACCCGACGACGTTCCGCGCCGTCTTCCAGGTCTTCAGCACTTCGCCCGCCGTCGTCACGAAGACGGCGTCGCAGGAATCCATGCGCCGCGCGATCTGCGCGCGGCAGTGCGCCGTCTCGACGGGGTCGCAGTTGATGTGGACGATCTTCACGCCGGGCACGGCCGCGTGGATCCGGTCCAGCGTCTCGTTCGCCACGTAGTCGCAGTGGCTCATGAAGACGACGTCCGGCTTCCAGTTCCGCGCCGTCTTCACGAGGCGCGCGTTCATCATCCGCGCGCCGATGTTCCGCATGAAGCCGAGCGGCGCGAGGAAGCGCGCGATGTCGCGTTCGGAGAACGTGTGGACCTGCCAGCCGTTCCGCAGCGCCCCCGCGACGAGGCGCAGGTCGATGCCCGTACGCCCGTTTCCCCAGTGGCGGATGAGGAAGTTCCCGACGAAGAGGAGGCGCGGCACCCTCACGACGGCACCTCCCGCGCATGTCCGCGCGCGGCGGCCTTCGCCTCGCGTTCCAGCAACTGCTCCCGCTCGGCCTCCTTCGGCGTCTTGCGGAAATAGCGGTAGTTGAGCACCCAGCAGGACGGGTGGCGGCGGATGACGCGCTCCAGGTCACGCAGACAGGCCTGCGTCAGCCCCCACACGTCCCGCGCGGCCTCGGGCGGATAGGTGGCCACCACCTCGCACCGGTAGTGTCCGTTCTTCAGCGGACGGCTCCACGCCACCGCGACCGGCGCCTTCCCCTTCGCGGCGAAGAACGCCGGCGCGGCGGAAACCGGCATCGGGCGACCCCAGAAACGCACCCAGACGCCGCCGTCCTCCGGGCGCACGACCTGGTCGACGAGCAGCCCGAGCGACTTCCCGTCCTTGATGCCCCGCATGAGCGGACGGAATGCGCCGTCCGCATGCACGATCTCCTGTCCGATGGACCGCCGCGCCCGCATGAGCAGCTTCGTCATCCCCGCCGTCCCGATGTCCTTCGCGACGGACATCATCCGATGCCCCTCCAGGAACGCGAGCTGCGACAGGATCTCCCAGCAGCCGATGTGTCCCGACACCGTCACCGCCGGCTTGTTCGCCGCGAGGAACGCCTTCCCCCACGCACTCATCTCCCCCACGGCCGCCACCCGCGCCCGCGCGTTGCGGCACGTCCAGAACGCATGCCCGATCGTCCGCGCCATGTTGCGGTAGCTACGCTTCAGGATCAACGTTTCCCGCCGCGTCGGCGGCGTCCCGTGCGCCACCCGAATATCGCGTTCGGGCGGGTAGACGCCCTCGATCACCCGCAGATTGAACAGCGCCAAGTCCCGCCCCCTGCGGTCAAAGGCGAACATCACGGCCCCCGCGAAGTCGCAGACCGCGAGAAGCGCCCGATGGGGCAGGTTCGTGAAGACCAGCAGCCCCAGAACCACCCCCAACCATTCAAAGGGTCGCCGCAGACCCCGCAGGATCTTCTTCCCCCGTCGCGTCTTCATCATCTCAACCACGGAACTCAGAGCCGTCTGGCGGCCGCGTGCAGAAGAAGGACATGCGGCTCGGATCGGCAACGAGCCGATGGAGGCACGCCGCCTTGTCGACAGAGAGCTGACCGCGCTTCCGTAGGGTCTCGAAGTCGGCGCTGTTGGTGGCAATCGGTTTCATGACACGGACAGTATAGCACAAACCCAATCATCCTGGCGTCTCCCCAAGATTCCGGCGGGACAGGGGAGGGCCGCGCGGCCGTTCGGACGCCACGCGCCGAGGGCGGCGCGGGTACTTCGCGCGCCGGGCCGGCAGGTCGCTTATGGGCCGGCAGATCGCTTATGGGCCGACAGGTCGCTCACAGGCCGATAGGTCGCCCGCAGGTTGCAGGCGACAGTCGGTCGTAAGCTGACAAGGCGCGCGAGAACTCAGCTCCGCAGGGTCGTCTTCTCGACCAACGTCTTCGCGAGCGAGGCGAGCTTGCGTTCGGGCGTCACGCCCTCGACGTGCCCGACGAACGCGACATCGGGCGAACCGGTCCGGTAGAAGACCGCACGCCCGTTGCGCACATCGAGCCGGCTCACGCCCGCGCGCGCGCAGAGGACGCGGAACTCGGCGAGCTTCATCAGGCGGACGGCCGCCTTGGGCAGGCGCCCGTAGCGGTCGGCGAGTTCCGTGCGCAGCCTGCGGACGGCGGGCAGCGTCGCCGTCTCGGCGAGTCGCCGGTGGAAGTCCATCCGCTGCGCCTCCTCCTCCACGTAGTCGTAGGGCAGACAGGCCCCCGTCGTCTCCAGGTCCGCCGCGCCCGGCGAGAAGTCGAGAAAGTCGAGATTGAGCGTCACGTCCACGAGATCGGGCACCTTGTCACCCTTCAGACGGGCGATCGTGCGCTGCAGCAGCTGGCAGTAGAGCTGGAAGCCGACCGCCGCGATGTGCCCGCTCTGTGCGCTGCCGAGCAGGTTGCCCGCGCCCCGGATCTCCAGGTCGCGCAGGGCGAGGTTGAAGCCCGCGCCGAGCCCGGCATGTTTCCTGAGGGCATCGAGGCGTTCGCGGGCCTCGGCGTCGAGCGACCCCTCCTCGGGCAACAGGAAGTAGGCGTAGCCCTGCCAGGAGGACCGTCCGACGCGTCCGCGAAGCTGGTAGAGCTCCGCGATGCCGAAGCGGTCCGCGCGGTCGACGAGGATCGTGTTCGCACGCGGGATGTCGAGTCCGCTTTCGACGATCGTCGTCGAGAGGAGGACGTTCGCCTTGCCGCGCGCGAAGCGCTGCATCTTCGTCGCGAGCAGCGACGCGGGCATCTGCCCGTGGGCGACCTCCAGCTTCACCCCGGGCACGAGCGCGCGGATGCGCGCGGCGACCTTCTCGATCGTGAGGACGCGGTTGTGGAGGAAGTAGACCTGTCCGCCGCGCGCGAGTTCCCGTTCGATCGCGGTGCGGACCGTCTGGTCCGTATCGCGCACGATCTTCGTCTCGGTCGCCACGCGCTCGCGCGGCGGCGTGCGCAGGAGGGACAGGTCGCGGGCGCCGGTCATGGAGAGGTAGAGCGTGCGGGGAATCGGCGTGGCGCTCATGGTCAGCACGTCCGCCGTCGCGCGCAGGCGCTTGAGGTGTTCCTTGTCCTTCACGCCGAAGCGCTGTTCCTCGTCGATCACGATGAGGCCGAGGTCGTGGAAGTTGACCTTCGACGAAAGGAGCGCGTGGGTGCCGATGACGATGTCCGTGGCGCCGGAGAGGAGG
>ERZ1026860.1188-NODE-1188-length-13916-cov-10.370175_pt1 | contig 13916 bp, 8 predicted proteins | sample MGYA00380160_ERZ1026860 | MGnify/ENA primary metagenome ERZ1026860 (study PRJEB33269, sample SAMEA4719796) | human gut metagenome | biome: human-associated habitat; feature: organic feature; material: feces | place: Cameroon | collected 2013-10 ... | reverse complement strand
CCAAAAGAAATCTATCCTCATAAATCTGATACAAATTTAGTTCAAGTTATTTTTTAACGATTACTAAAAAAAACAAAGAAATGGACACTGAAAAGACTGTTGTGAAATCCGGAAGAATCGCTGCCATTGACATCCTCCGCTGCCTCGCCATCATCGGGATGACATTCAGCGCCAACGAAGGGTTCTTCTCCGACCTTCCGGGATGGATGTTTCACGCGCAGACGCCACCTCCGACCTACGACTTCAACCCGAACAACCCCGGACTGACCTGGGTAGACCTCGTATTTCCGTTTTTCCTTCTGTCAATGGGAGCTGCACTGCCGTTTTCCCTGCGTAAGAAACTCTCAAAGGGAGAAAGCAAGGCGGCCGTCTGCGGTGGGCTCGTGAAAAGATGGCTGACGCTCACGGCATTCGCACTTGTGCTCGGCAACGCCTACAGAGTGGGGAGCGGAGTGCAGCCGCAATGGGCGCAGTCTCTGCTCAGGATGTTCGTGTGGGCAGCGCTCTGCCTCGCGCTGATGAGAGTGAATTCGGAGAAAAGATGGGTTCATATCGCCATCAACGTCTCCGGAGTGGTCATGCTTGTCGCTTGTGCCGTCCTGCTGAAGTTCGTGTTCGGGGTTCCGCTCACGACTGACAATGACATCATAATTATGATTCTCGCTGTGGCCTCGCTCTTAGGAGGGCTTCTTTGGCTTCTCACAAAAGACAGCATTCCGCTTCGTTGGCTGTGCCTTGCGCTTGTCGTGGCACTGAAAGCCGTGTCTTCGTATGCCCCAAAGGCTCTCTCGTTCATTCCGGCCGTGCCTCCGGTTGCAGGATGGGCATTCCAATGGTCTTTCCTCCAGTACCTCATCCCTGTCCTCGCCGGCTCCATCGTCGGAGACATTATCCTCGGCTACGTCAGGACTCCGGAAAGAAACGGGGCTCTTGAAGAGAATATGTGGCTTCCGGCATCACTCATTGCAGTTTCTGCCGTCATCGTCCAACTATGGGGGCTCTACACGCGAAACATACTCGCAGATTTGCTCCTGTCCGTCGCCCTTGCCGGAATATTCCTCGCCGTCACCAGAAAAGTAACAAAGTCCGTATGGGCCCGCATCGGCTACATCGGGTTCATATTCCTCGTTTCAGGAGTGCTGTTCGACCCTCTTGACGGCGGCATAACAAAGGACTACTGCAATCTCTCCTACCTCTTCACGACATCCGGAATGGGCATACTCGTCGTCTCCGCCCTGCTTTGCTGTGAGCTAAACGCCGGACTCCGCTGCCGTTTCCTATCATCCGTGGGGCAGAACCCGATGGTCGCCTACACGGTGACCGGATTTGTCGTAGGTCCGGTCCTGACGCTCACCGGAGCGATGTCGCTGCTTGAAAGCCTGAGCCTCGGCTCCCCGTTCTGGGGCGTCGCGAAAGGAGCAGTCCCCACCCTCCTGATGATGCTATGCACCTGGCTCTGCACAAAAGTCAAAATCTTCTGGCGCAGCTGATTTGACATATTTTCCGTGTCTACTTTTCGGAGTTGGTACACAAATATACTATTTGAGGCAAAATCTACAAAATTTGCCGAAAATAATATTACTTTAGTACTTTCACGAGTGTCTTCAGCAGGCAGATATAGAGTATTTCGTGCCGGACGAGACAACAGGCGGCGGGCCCTTTCGGACCCGCCGCCTGATATATAACGATTAAATCGAACTATTGTAATTCAATGCAACCGGCTGCACCGTAATTGACATCGATAAAGTAGAGATATAAAACTTCTCCTTTGGCAACGAGGCAGACATCCGCAAAAATGCCGGCACCGGTCCAATCCAAGTTTTTGTAATCTTTATTTCTTTCTACCAGAGTATCCGCAGCATATTTTGTCACAAGCTGAACTGCGGCAGGATCTGTGACGTCAAGAATTGACAAATCTGTACTATCATAGTCGAAATGGCAACTTGCAGATATCGCCATATATTTTTTATCACCAACCTTTGCCGTTGAAATACAGTCATAATTCTCCATCCAAGTACTTCCTGTCACATAGGCATCCGACCATTTGTTAGTTGCAGAATCAGCACAATATTTCAAGTTGTAGTTTCCACCATAACCGATAAACCAAAGGCCATCAGCAAGTGCAGCACCATTCGGATATACACAACCGCAATATGCAGCGGATGTGTATGGCGTTACCGCACACTTGAGAGCACCGACAACTCCTCCCTTCACTTCCCAAGCCATCCAGTAAGCGCTGTATGAAGCATAAGCAGTGATCACGGCATCCTTCTCAATATTTCCTTGAACACGGACATTACCCATTTCACCGCACCAAATGTTACCTGAATTATACTCTATGAGAAGTTTTGGAGCTTCAGTAACTGATTTTGTAGTATAAATACGGAACATTTCAGCAGCTCCGTCAGCAGCCCATTTTGCATTCGCTGCAAAAATGACATTTCCTGCATCATCAACGCACAGACTCTGAGCCTTCATTCCTTCAGGAAGAGAAATTGTTTGAGCGATTGTTCCATCTTTTGGATTCAACGCAAAAATCTTGGAGCCGTTCGCCAAAAGTATAAAATCACCGTAAGCTGCCATACGTGCGCCACCGCCTAAGTTGAAATCTGCCCAATCAGTTTTTGGTTTCTTGGACCAAACGAGAGAGAGTCGTCCATTCTGGACTACCCTAATGTCAACTGTAAGGTCTTCGTGACCTTCAGCTTTAACAGAAACATTCAATTTACGAGAGTCCGGAGACTTGTTTTCGCTTGCAGAGAATTTGATTGAAGACTCATCAGTATTAATAGTCAACCAATCATTTTCTTCAGCAACAGCAGTAAACTTCACATTAGTAGTAACAGGCACTACGACCTCATTCCCCTTAAGGTCGATAATAACCCTTTTCATCTCAATATCAAGATGAGGAATACCGCTTTGATGCAAAGTAAAGACTTTTTCAGCCGTTTCTGCCTTTACAGTAATAGTCGCAGAACGGTCTTCTCTAAGAGTATTGGCCTCTGCAACCACCTTAATTTTTGCTGCACCCGCAACACCTTTCTTAGGAGTTATGGTACACCATTCAATAGTAGGATCAACAGCTGCAGTCCATTCTACATTAGTTGAAAACTCAACGAAAAACTCTTCCTCTTCGGTTCCTGCAAGAGGAATAGTGATTTCAGTCTTGTCAGCCTTGATTTCAGGAACGATCTGTTCCTCTTTTTTGCAGGCTGTGAGTGCAATGGCTAAAGCCATAAGCGAAAATAAAACCTTTTTCATAATGTTTGTGATTAGTTGTGTTTAAAATTAATTCAGAGTTTGCAGATATTGGTCGAAAGCTTTTTTAAAATCGCCCCAATAATCGTACATTTTAATGTGTATGAGGTCGAAGATGAACAGACCGTCGGCGCTGTTGATGCAGGCGTCCACAATCTGCGGCATAAGCGCACCCTGTCCCCCATTTTCAAATCCGGAGCCGTTGCCCACGTCCGGTCCTCCGTAGTAAGGCACATCCCCCTTGAAGAGATTTGCCGCAAGCTTGCAGAATCCCTGCATCGTCCATTCCGTAGAGCCATAGATGCTTGCCGTTCCGGCATAAGCTCCGATGAGCATAAGGTCGCAATGGTCTGCATAGCCGTAGTTTTTGTAGTCATCAGACGCCCATTTGTAGCCGGCGGCCTTAGGGTCGTACTTCGGACTCGCCCAGTTTACGCCACTTATGTAATAGTCTGAGTACCAAGCTCCGACATAGGCCCCGAACTGGCAGCTGGAATTGACCGAATGAACCTTTGCCGAAACTTTTTCAATAAAGTCGTGGATTATCTTCGCGCGGAAGGCAAGCCAGGACTTCTGCATCGTGGTCACCACAGCACCGAGTTTTTCCTGTCCCGGAGAAAAAATGTCGGAAGGCCAGTTTTTCACGTTCTTGCCAAGATAGGCCTCGAACTTTTCGCGGGCAGCATCGGAAAAGTCGCTCTGTAGTCCGTGGTCATCGAAACGGCAACGGTCGAGAATGATTCCGTCGACATTGTATGTCGCAAGTTCGGCGATAAGATTGAGAAAATATTCCTGCACCCTGTCGTTTGCCGGACTCAAGAATTTGGCCCCCGTATCATCGATGTCAAGGATATTCTTGAGCCCTTCGGACGTGTTGGCAACTGACGCCCAAGACTTGTCAACGCTTCCGTCGTAAAGAATACCGGCTGTTCCAAGTCCATACGCACAATTACATCCACCCACAAAAGTATTCATCGCAGCATAGACTTTCAGCCCGTTTTTGTGGCCTTCATCTATAAACTTTTGGAGATAGTCAAAGTCCGCGGTCCTTTTCACCCACTTGTATGCGCCATTAATCCAGGCATCGACCTTCGTGAGAGGAGCCTCTGTCTTGGATTTGAAAAGCACTCCGGTATTGGTCGGACGCACGTCTACCACAATGTGAGTGAAACCGGTCTCAGCGATTTTCTTCACGTCAGAGGCAATATTCGACTCGCTGTTGGCGTAGTCATTGAAATTTGCCGCAGAGTCAATCCACACAAATCTCGGTTTACCCTTGTTTCCCGGCTGAGGCTCCGGTTCCGGATTCGGATTCGGTTCCGGCTGAGGCTCCGGATTCGGCTCAGGCTCCTGCCATTCGTCCCTCCAAATGAAACCGGAGTCAGGCTTCTCGCAAGCGAGAGTTCCGCAAACGAGCGCAAGGGTCAAAAACAAATAATAGAATCTTCTAATCTTCATTATAATTACTTACTTAAACATAACCGTACTTGCCACAGCCCTCTGACGCCCGTCAGAAAGCTTGATGGTCTCCTTTCCGCCAATGAGCATACAGGAAGAACCGCCGCCGTCGAGATTAATCGCATCCTTGATTCCCAGGCTGTAAAGCACTTTTGCCACTTCACCGGTGGTGAGTCCCTTAACTCCCTCCGTCATTTCACGTCCTTCGCAAACAAAGAGCAGAAGTTTTGAGTCCGCGGAAATACCCACTGCCGTTCTCGGAGCATAGACATCCGGTCCGATGCCGGATTTTCCATTGAAAAGTTCCTCCACATAACTGTCAATAATCTTGGAATCCTTCAGCAGAACAGGTCCTCCCCCGATGGCATTCTTGGCTTCAAACTCCACTGCATTCTCCGGGAATGTTGCAGAAGGCACTTTCTCAGGTTTTTTCTTCCAAGAGTTCGGTGCCGGAATCTGATAGGTAAAATGCTTGCCGCCCGAGGTCCAATAGGTCCAGCAAGTTTCGTAACTGCCGTCGGAGTGCTCGATAAACGCTGCTCTTGTCGGGTAGTAGATTGTCTTCCAGTCTTCGGAAGCATAGTTGACATTCATCCCAAGAACGTTTCCCTCACTTACGGCTACTGATGCATTATAGTTCTTGCCGTCTGATGAATAGAAGAATCCGCCGTTGACTATAACTGAGGATGAACTTGCCTCATAAACCTTGGATGGAGTCTTGAAGGCATCGTCAGAACCTTGAAGTTCGGGGGCATTGATGCTCCAAATGCTGAAACCGGCAGCAGACGCATCAGCAACGGCGATGTAGGCAATCGCCGGACGGCCGAAGAACTTGTCGGTGAAACGATAGATGCTGATGCCGGAACGAAGTCCGGGATAGTCAGCTGTCACATCTGTCCACCCGGCCTCGGTCGGATTGACAAAGGCAGTGTGCGGGGTCTCAGGAAGCAAAGGAAATTCCGGCTCTGTCGGTTTGTCAGGAATTTCCGGCTCCGGCTCGGTCCAAGGCCACTGCGGAACAGTTCCCGTGTCCTTGGCACATCCCGGTGTCAGTGCAAGCCCCAATAGGGATGCAAGAATGAATGAGAATGTGCGGGTCATAACTAATTCCTTTTAATGCAGTCTGCAACAAAGCCGCCGATGGCTCCCGCATACTGGTCGTAGTAGTAGACAAAAATCTTGAATCCGTCTGCCGATTGGGCAACCGTGACATCTCCCGAAGAAATTGTATCCTCTGCATTCACCGCATTGAATGATTTGATAGTCAGAGATTTGACATTATCAGAACAAGCAACGAGTGCCGGAGAGTCAGTAAACTCACCCGTAAGGGAGGCCTTGTTGTTGACATTGTAGATGTAGAGAGTCGGATGACCGCCCCACTGCGGGAAATGTGCAAGGACAAGCATCGCAAGATACTCGACATTGTTGAAGAGTTTGCAGTCAAGGCAGTTAGTGTTCCAAGCCCAAGCAAGTTTACTGGTCGAGGCAAGCGAACGGCCAATCTTGAAAGAGGAATCAAGCCAGTTGAGAAAGTTAGGCCTGTAAGAATATGAAGCTGTAAAAACGCCATCCTTTGGATCTGAAGAGGCCGCAGCGAAACCCGCTGAACTTGCAGAGAATGCGCCCCAAGACAAACCGGCAGGAGCGAGGTCAACGACCTTTGCCTCAGTCACGTGCCCTGCCTCAACAGTGATGTGCAGGAACTGCAAGGCCTCGGTAATGCCCGTCACGCCCGAATAAGGAAGGGTGATTATGGCCTTGTCATCAATGTTTCCGTTCACCTTGAGTTTCGCACCCACAGGAAGGGCTGTCTCGTTGTCATACTCATAGAAGAGTGTCGGAGCTGTCTCCACAGAAGAAGTCCTATAGATCCGGAGCTTGCCCTTGCCAGAAAGAGCATTCGCAATAAGAAGATTTCCGGCATCGTCATTCGCAATTCCACCCGGAGAAGCCTCGCCAAGTGCGATTTCACCGAGTTTGTCGCCCGTCGTTCCGTGAACATAGAATGGAGTCGCACCGGTGCCAAGACAAACCACGAGCTTTCCTTCAATGGAGGCGATGGAAGGATTGACATTAGGGTCGAGGTAGTCAGGAGTGCCGTAGCGGGACTTAGGGTCAACGTTGAAGAGAGACTTGATGGACTCCTTGTTGAAGCCGTTTCTGATTTTGACCGGTTCAGCCTTCTGTGTCACATACTCATACTCCTTGCCGTTATGAGCCTTGATGACAATCTTCTGAGGCTCGTTGTAGTTTTTCGCGACACTCAGGTCGGTCACAATTTCTGCGTGTGCCGAGACCTGAGCCTCCGCCTTGCAGGAAGAAAGGTCATCTTTGGTGTAGAGATAGATAATACGCTCATCATTATCGACAAACCCATCAAACAGTCCCACAAGCGAGAAGGAGACGAAACTTGCCTTGTCCGATTTGACTCTTTTTCCGGTAATCACAATCGGATAGTCATTTCCCTTGGCATCCGTGTAGGTGAACTCGTTTTCGAGGTTCAAATCCAAAATGGTGAGCGGAGGATAGATGCGGCAGTTTTTGTCGAGTTCCGCCTTCATCCTGAGATTTCCAAGATACTTGGTCGTTGCCTTGTCTGAGCTCTCCGGATAGTAATAAGGCACCTTAATCACAAGACGACCTTCGCGGAGCATATCGCCGGTCACTTCGAGCCGCGCCAACTCGAGATTATTGTATTCTCCCGAAGTGAAATAGGCACTGATGCTGGTAAAACCCTCGCGTTCCGTGGTAGGGAGCACATACTGAGGCTCGCAGGCAGCGAAAATGAGCGCTGCCACAGCCGTAAGGAATATATTAGAAAGAATTCTTTTCATAATCCACTGTCTTTTGAGTCATTATTTCCATTCAGGGAACTGATTGACAGAACCATTATTGTTAAGCTCTGCGGCAGGAAGCGGGAAGCGGTAGAGTCTCTGTGGGAAGTTACGTTTCTGATCATCCACGCTGATGTAGTCGTAAGTGAAGTTACCCTCTTCATCCTTGGTAATCTTGAATCCGTGAACCATATAGTCCGACAGCCCGAGAGGGTATTTTTCGTGAGCTATGCCCCAACGGCGCAAATCCCAGTACCATAGTCCCTCGAATGCGAACTCCACTTTGCGTTCCTGACGGATTGCAGCCATAAGTTCCTCTCCGTCAACGCTCAGAGCAGGAAGGCCGACTCTGTCACGAATCTTGTTCACAATGTCGTTAGCCTCGCCCTCTTTTCCGGTCTTGTAGAGAGCCTCCGCCCTGTTGAGAAGAACTTCGGCGTAACGGATGACAGTGAATGGCTGCACACCGCTGGTGTACTGGATGACATTATGTGTTTCGTCCACCATTTTGCGGAGATAGTAGCCGGTTGTCGTCCTTCCGTCAGGTTCCGGTTCCACATTCCATTCGCAGAAGCCGTCTGCACCGCCGAGCCAAGGCTGAATCTCCCTTCCTTTCCATTGTGAACCATTATAAAGCACAGTAGCCTGGAAACGAGGTTCGAGAAGTGCATAAGGAGGTGTTTGGGTGACTCCCACATCGTGCCAGACGCTCCAGTCAGGGAAGCCTCCGGTCGCCAATTCATAGGACTCCACAAGTTCCTGGGTAGGAGTTCCATAGCCACCTCCGGATGCTCCGTTGATAGTAAAGTCACCTCCAGGAGTGTAGTAGAAATCAAATGTGTGAGTGATATTCTCCGCACGGCTGAAAAGGTATTGGAGAATGGCTTCAATGTTTCCACCGGCTATGGTCTTGGAATAAGAGTCCGAGTAATTCTTTTCAAGATCATAACCGAGAGACTTGAGCTCATTGGAAGCGGAAATCACTGCGTCATACCTTTGTGCATAAAGCATCGCGCGAGTGAGGAAGGCATAAGCCGCACCCTTGTCCAGACGACCTTTAGCCTGAGACTTCTCAGGAAGATTGGCAGCGGCAAAATCGAAATCAGCCTGAATGAAGTCCCAAGCCTGCGCTTCTGTCGAAAGAGCCTTGTCCTTCACGATGGCTTCCATATTCTCGTCATAAATGATGACCTCCTTGTAGCGTTTTACAAGGTCGAAATAGACATAAGCCCTCATAAAACGGATTTCTGCCTCAAGACGGGTTTTGTCCGCGTCGGACATCTTTCCATATTTCTTCAGATTGCTGAAAGCCTCGTTGATGTTGGTAATCTGGCTGTAACGGGTGCCCCAATAGCCCATATAGGAGTCGACATAGCCGGCTTTGATGGTGTGGTCCTCTCCGTAGGCGAACTCGCTCGGGATGAAGGCCAGGGAGTTGTAGTTGTAGGAGCCATATTTCATCATATCGGTCAGCGACTCTGTGAGACCCACCACGCTCTGATTTGCCACAACGCTGTATACATAAGTATAGAGTGAGTTAACTGCCCATTCGGCATTCTCCGTTTTCTCCCACATCGTCTTGTCGGAAACAAGATTCGTAGGAGTCATATCAAGCAAATCCGTACAGGAGACGCCTCCTGCCAGCACAAGCGCCGCAGCGCAGCATTTCAATATATTCTTCTTCATAATCATTGTCCCGTTTAGAATGTTAATGTCAAACCTCCCATAAGAAGCCTCTGCTGAGGATAGTAACCATTGTTGGTGCCCGGAGACTCAGGGTCGATGCCCTTAGGGAGACCGTCGATGGTGAAGAGATTCTGACCTTCGACAAACAGACGGAGCGTGTCGACTTTGATTCTCTCCATCCATTTGCGAGGGAAGGTGTAGCCAAGCTGTGCAGTCTTGAGACGGATGTATTTTCCATCACGCAGCCAGAATGTTGAACCGAGCCCGTTGGCACCTCCGTGTCCCGGATTGCTGAGTGTAATACGAGGGAAGGTTCCGTCAGGATTGTAGATGCTGTAGGCATTTTCGACGAGATAGAGCGGCGAATTGGCCCATTCCTTGAAAGTCTGTGTCCAGACGGTGTTGTCGTCATTGTGATTGAAATATGTTCCGGTGAGTGAAACGTCAAAGAGTGCTCCTCCCGTAAACTGTGCGCTCAGGTCAAAACCGTACCAAGAGAAATTGAGGTTGAGACCATAGGTGAGCTGCGGACGGTTGTTTCGTCCAATACGGCATTTATCGTCGTAGTCGATTTTACCGTCACCGTTGATATCCACATACTTGATGTCGCCGATACAAGGTCGTGTACCATACCAGGCGGAATTGTCGATTTCCTCTTCGGTCTTATAGAGTCCGTCAGCAATCCAAGTCATTATAGAGCCCACTTCCGTTCCGGTAACTTTCTGATATTCCGGAATATTCGGTTGGTCAGGATAGATGATGTAGCGGGATTTCGCATAAGTGATGCTCCCGGCGATGCCGTAGGTGAATGGCTGACCGGCAAGCATAACCGTATTCTTGTGCGAAAGCATTATGTCTATACCTCCCGTGTCGATGGCGTTGCCATTGATGTATGTCGGGAAATATCCTCCCATAGATGGAGGGAAATTCGTTCCCTGGGCCACAAGCATATCGTAGGTGTAGCTGTAGTATGCGTCAATCTCGGCGCCGAGTTTTCCGTTCCACATATTAAGATCGAGACCGACATTGTAGGAAGAAATCTTCTCCCACGAGAGATTCGGGCTTGCGATGACATTGGTGTAGTAGGAAGGGTTGACAGTATTTCCAAGAACCACCTTGCCGCCCTGTGCGTAGGTGCTCAGATAGGCGTAAGGGCTGACGGAGTCGTTGCCGAGCAGTCCGACAGAAGCGCGGAGTTTCAAATCGTCAAGACAGGAAGCGTTTTCGAGCCAATGCTCTTTCGCCATATTCCATCCAAGCGAGAAAGACGGGAAGAACCCCCAACGGGTCTTGGTCATTCCTGCGAATTTGTAGGAACCGTCCACTCTGGCAGAGAATTCAGCGAGATATCTCTCATCGTAGTTGTAGCGTGCCCTCAGCACATATCCGGCAGAACGTGTGGCATTGCTGCTGCCATAGACCGAGCCCTCTTCCTGACGTCCGTAGCTCAACTCCGGAAGCGAAGAGAAGGCGACATCCTTCACAGCAGCGCCCAGTCCGTTTGCCTTCCAATCCCTGATTTCCGCAAGAGCGAGAAGGTCGAGATTGTGCTTTCCGAATGAATGGATATAGGAGACGCTTGCCTGTCCGATGAGACTGCGCGACCAGTTGGCGCTTTCGCGGACAGTGTTTCCCGAGCCCACTCCGTTTGGTGAGTTCACCTTCTTCCACCCCCACTCCCCAAGCGCAGAGTCGTAGGACGAAGACATCAAGCTGTATGGAGTGTAGAGAGTTTTTCCGTTCGCGGTGTAACCCATATATGAACCGGAAACCTTCAGCTGAAGTCCCTCAAGGAAAGGAACGTCATAGGAAAGGGACGTGTTGACCGAAACGTCGGCAGTGCTGTTCTTTCTGAAGCCCGAATTGTAGATTGCAGCAAGCGGAGACTGCGGGAGACCGGTGTTCTTTTTGGTGGAGGCGGTGTAGAGTCCGTTGTAGGTCTTCGGAAGGTAAGGATGCATCTGAATGGTCTGGTTGGCGATTGAGAGCCAGCCTGTAGCCTCACTTCCTCCGTAAATTACACTCTCGCCGGAGCCTGCATTATAATAAGGTGCGTCTTTCTTGCCAATGACTCCCGAAAGGCCGAGAGTGAAGTTGAAATTCTTGGCAATTTTGGATTCGAGGTTCGCGCGCACGTTGTATCTCTTGTAACCGAAATTGTCGATATTACCCTTCTGTCCGAGATAGCCGAAGGATGCGAAATAGCGGGTCTTGTCGTTTCCACCCTGAACGGTCACACTGTGCTTCTGGTTGAAACCCGTACCGAAAACCTCGTCGATGTAGTTGACATTGTCCCATCCGTCAGACGGGTCGCCGTTGAGCATCATTTCCACCTGATGTTTGGTGAAATATGGTTTGTATTCGCTGTCGTCTTTAATGACCCCGCGGGCGAGTTGGTCCATCATCTCCGCCACATTGTAGTAGTAGGCGAACTGCGGGCCGTTCATAAACTTAGGGAAATTGGCATTCATCGAGGCTCCGAAAGATGCGTTGTAGGTGATTTTGGTCTGGCCCTTCTGTCCTTTCTTGGTGGAGATGATAATCACACCGCCTGAACCGCCGAAACCATAAACCGCAGCGGAAGCACCGTCCTTAAGAACGGAAATGCTCTCGATGTCTGCCGGATCGATGTCGTTTATGTCAGAAACAGGAAATCCGTCCACCACATAGGAAACGCTGCGGATGTTGCCTCGTATGCGCAGGGAAGCCTGGTCTTCACCCGGCTGTCCTGACTCCTGAACGGATGAAATGCCGGGAAGTTTTCCGGCAAGCACCTGAGAGACATTTGTGGAAGGAGCCTTGAGAAGTTCCTCTCCCTTCATTGCCGAGACTGCTGAAGTCATCGAGGATTTCTTTTGAGTACCATAACCCACGACTATAGTCTCCTCAATGAAATGGGAGTCCTCTTTCATAGTGATGTTTATGTTTGCTGTCCTCGAGTCGCAGCGATGCGTCTGAGTGGCGAGACCAAGGCAGGAAAATTCGAGAACATCGCCCTCTTTCACTTTGAGAGTCCAGGTTCCGTCCGTATCAGTCATCGTTCCGTTGGTTGTGCCTTTGACCATCACGGTAACTCCCGCTACGGGGCGCCCATCCCCGTCAACGACCTTTCCCTTCACCGGTGACTGTGCGTGGGCGGAGAATAATGCCGTAAATGTCAGCAGGACTGCCACGAACGCGGATCTTGACCGGAGGCTCGAAATCAGATTCAATAAAGCTTTCATTATTGTCTTGTTTTGTTAAAAGTGGTGTTTTGCAGTATTCATCGCCGCCGAGAGTTCATCCCAGAGATGATGCTTGTTAAGATGCACTATGTCGAAAATCATCACCCCGCCGGTGCTTCGAAGAGCCTGCTCGACTGCCGGACGGAATTTCCCGAAATCGCCCAGATACTGCTCGACATAGATTGAGCCCACAACCGGCACAACTCCTTTCGTGACGGCTTTGGCAAGTTCAGCACCTCCCTCAACGCTGTAGCAGTAGGTAAGACTGTCGTCCATTCCGGCTTCGGAACGCTGCCCGACAACTCCGGTGGCATTGTCAACATCATCCTTTGTGATGAGAGAGTAGTAGAGACCCGTCATATAGAGGTCAAGAAGTTCGGCATAGGCTGTTTCACGATAGGATTCGCTTGCCCACTCGCTGTACTCCGGAACTGCTGAAGGGTCATATTCCCTGCTCGCCCAATTGACACCAAGTTGCCAATAGGTAGGATACCACGCCCCGGTGTAGTCGCCGATGATGAGTTCGGGATTGATTTCCTTGAGAAGATTGTGTGCCTTTGCCACGAAATCGTGGATTACGGACGCTCTCCATTCCACCCATTTCTTTCCGTAAGGTCCGAGCACCCAGTTTTTCCGAAGTTCACCATTCCCGTCATACCAACTGAGCACATCTTCCGGGTATCTTTCGAGTTTCACTCCGGCATATTCCTCAAACTGTTTGCGTGAGAGTTCACTGAAATCGGAGGTGATGCCGTCGTAGCGCAAACGGTCGAAAACGAGTCCGTCCGTTTCGGGATACATTCTGACAAACTCCTCGAGAATGTCGAGCTGATACTGCTGAACTTCCGGATTGGAAGGGTTCAACATTCCGTTGTAGTTTGTCTTGATTGAAGAAATCGGGACAAGTTGCCCTTTTTCATAACAGATTGATTGCCAGGCAGCCTTATCCTGATAGATGATTCCCCTGTCGAAGTAGTTGTGTCCGCCGGCAAAAATGTTGAGCGAAGCGAAAACCTTCATTCCGAGTTCGTGACCATACTTGATGAAATAACCCATCATATCATAGTCCCGGGAACGCCCGACACCTTCCCACTCACCCATATACGGAGCGATTTTGCTGTCATACAGAACCTCGCCCATAATGGATTTCACGTCAACCACGGCATTGTTGAAACCGAGGTCACGGCATTTCTCAAGATAGAACCGGATGGAATCAGGATGTGAAAGAGTCGCGTAGTTCGCCTCGCAGTCGAACCACATATAGTTTCTGTTGCTGTCAGTCAGCTTGCCCCCCCCAGTGCAGGAAACAGCGGACATGGAAGCCACAATCGCAATGATTGTGATACGGAGTCGGCTCATAAATATTCAGTTATCAGTTCAGCTCCGCAAATATAAAATAAATTTTGTAATAAAGCGGTATGATTTATGAAATAATTTAAAAATCACGCCGCAACTT
>ERZ1026860.1185-NODE-1185-length-13939-cov-60.219677_pt1 | contig 13939 bp, 13 predicted proteins | sample MGYA00380160_ERZ1026860 | MGnify/ENA primary metagenome ERZ1026860 (study PRJEB33269, sample SAMEA4719796) | human gut metagenome | biome: human-associated habitat; feature: organic feature; material: feces | place: Cameroon | collected 2013-10 ... | reverse complement strand
AAGATAAAGGAGATCGGCATCGAGGCCGAAAAAGCGATGCTGAAGGCCACCGGCGGAGTGAACACCCACAAAGGAGCCCTCTTCTGCATCGGCCTTTCCGTCGCCGTGGCCTCTTACCTGGCATCGACAACGGGATCTGTGCAGGCATATTCATTTAAAGAGCTTGTGTCCCGCGTCGCGTCGGAGATCCCGTCCGCTGAAGGCACTCACGGAGCGGAGGCGAAGAGGAGTTTCAATGTCCGAGGTGCGCTTGAGAACGCCCGCCAGGCCTATCCGGAATTGTTTTCGGACTGGCTGCCGTACTACCGCAGTCTGGAAAACGATCCATACCGCTGCCACAAGACCCTGCTTCACATAATGACGACCCTTGACGACACCAACATTCTTCACAGAAGGGGAGCGGAGGGTCTCGCCCGCGCCAAGTCCGAGGCCGCAAGGCTTCTGGAAGATTTCAGCGAGAGCGGTCTGTCGTCTTTGAACCAGGATTTCATCAGGGAGAACATCTCGCCCGGAGGAAGTGCCGACATATTGTCCCTGACTATATTCATAAGTAGTATAATTAATTGCTAACTAATAATTTATTAACACAAAACTAATTTTGTTATGGTAGAATTGATTCCCAATGGCGTTTACCTGAAAAATGGCAAGACTATCGTCAACGATGCCGCAGGAATGCCATCTGCCGATGAGGCCCGCGAAAACACTATCGCCTACAGAATCCTCCGTGCCCACGATGTGGACGGAAGCAAAGGCAAGAAGATGCGCATCAGGTTCGATGCGATGGCTTCACACGACATCACTTATGTCGGAATTATCCAGACAGCCCGCGCCAGCGGACTTGACAAGTTCCCTATCCCTTATGCGATGACCAACTGCCACAACTCCCTGTGCGCTGTGGGCGGTACCATCAACGAGGACGACCATATCTTCGGACTCTCCGCCGCCAAGAAGTACGGCGGAATCTATGTCCCTGCCAACCAGGCGGTTATTCATCAATATGTCCGTGAGGCTCTCGCCGGTTGTGGCCGTATGATACTCGGTTCTGACAGCCATACCCGCTACGGCTCTCTTGGCTGTATGGGTGTCGGCGAAGGCGGCGGTGAGCTTGTGAAGCAGCTCCTCCACAACACTTGGGACATCAACGCTCCTGAGGTTGTTCTGGTTTGGCTCGAAGGCAAGCCTAAGAAGGGTGTCGGCCCTCACGATGTGGCCATATCCCTCGTAAAGGCCGTGTTCGAGAACGGTTTCGTGAAGAACAAGGTGCTTGAGTTCGCTGGCCCAGGCGTGGCTTCCCTCCCTACCGATTTCCGTAACGGAATCGACGTGATGACCACCGAGACCACCTGTCTGAGCTCTATCTGGGTGACGGACGAGAAGGTTGAGGAGTATTACAGGATGCACGAGCGTCCGGAGGCTTACAAAGAACTCCAGCCGGGCGAGATCGCTTACTACGACGCGATGATCCGCATCGATCTCTCCAAGCAGGAGTCAATGATCGCCCTTCCGTTCCACCCATCCAACGCCTACACGATCCACGAGTTCCAGGCTGATCCTGAGGGAATCCTGAAGAAGGTCGAGGAGGATGCCAAGAAGCGTTTCGGCGACAAGATCTCCATAGATCTTGAGAGCAAGGTGAAGAACGGCAAGGCTTTCGCCGACCAGGCCATCATCGCCGGCTGCTCCGGAGGTACCTACGACAACCTCAGCGAGGCCGCTTCTATCATGAAGGGCAAGACCATCGGCAACGACTACTTCACGATGTCCGCCTACCCTCAGTCAACCCCTGTCTATCTCGCGACCACCCGCAATCACATCGCCGAGGAGTTGCTTGAGGCCGGTGTAGTGATCAAGCCGGCGTTCTGCGGCCCTTGCTTCGGAGCCGGTGACGTTCCAGCCAACAACGGACTCTCGATCCGTCACACCACCCGTAACTTCCCTAACCGCGAGGGCTCGAAGCCTGGCCAGGGACAGATCTCCCTTGTCTGCCTGATGGACGCGCGCTCTATCGCCGCCACAGCCGCCAACGGTGGAGTCATCACCGCCGCCACTGACATTGAATATGAGGATACGCACAAGCCATATTCATTCGATGACCGCATCTACAAGAGTCGCATCTACTACGGTTTCGGCAAGGCCGACCCTACCGTCGAGCTCCGCTACGGACCGAACATCAAGGACTGGCCTAAGATGTACCCGATGCAGGATAACATGCTCCTCGAACTCGCCGCTGTCATCCATGACCCTGTCACCACGACCGACGAGCTCATCCCTTCGGGCGAGACTTCCAGCTACCGTTCCAACCCGCTGAAACTCTCCGAGTTCGCTCTCTCACGCCGTGTCCCTGAATATGTCGGATTGAGCAAGCGCATTCAGTCTGAGGATCTTGAGCGCCGCGAAGGCAAGGCTCCGCAGCACGTTCTCGACGCCCTTGCCAAGGTGGGTGCCAAGCCGGAGGACACCTCGTTCGGCTCCTGCGTGTTCGCCAACAAGCCTGGCGACGGCTCTGCCCGCGAGCAGGCCGCTTCCTGCCAGAAGGTGCTCGGCGGCGACGCCAACATCTGCTATGAATATGCCACCAAGCGTTACCGCAGCAACTGCATCAACTGGGGCATCGTTCCTTTCACCATCTCAAAGGAGACTCCTTTTGAATATGTAGCCGGCGATTTCGTCTATGTTCCCGGCATCCGTGAGGCCATCCTTTCCGGAAAGGAGGAGATCGACGCCAAGGTGATCAGCGCCGAGGGAGTCAAGGATATTCATCTCTACTTCCAGAACCTGACGGCCGATGAGCGTGAGATTCTCGCCGACGGCTGCCTGATGAACTTCTACGCCGCGCAGAAGAACAAGTAACCACGTAATTATATTCGTAAAACACTTTAATTTTTGATATTCAATTATGAAAAAAATTCAGATGGTCACTCCTCTCGTAGAGATGGATGGTGATGAAATGACAAGGATCCTGTGGAAGATGATTAAGGATGAGCTTATCATTCCATTTGTTGATCTGAAGACAGAATACTATGACCTTGGCCTCGTTCACCGTGACGAGACCGCCGACCAGGTGACTGTGGATTCCGCCAACGCCACAAAGAAGTACGGCGTGGCTGTGAAGTGCGCCACCATCACTCCGAACGCCAAGCGTATGACCGAGTACAACCTGCACCAGATGTGGAAGAGCCCGAACGGAACCATCCGTTCAATGCTGGACGGCACGGTGTTCCGCACACCTATCACCATCCCTTCCATCTCTCCGGCCGTGAAGTTCTGGAAGAAGCCTATCACCATCGCCCGTCACGCCTACGGTGATGTCTATAAGAGCGTTGACATCCGTGTCGAGGAACCGGGAGTCGCCAAGCTTGTCTTCGAAGGTGAGAGCGGCAAGAAGGAAGAGCAGATCGTGCACACCTTCAAGGGTCCTGGCGTTCTCCAGGGAATGCACAACACCGACGCTTCCATCCGTTCATTCGCCCACGCTTGCTTCAAGTACGCCCTTGACCTCAAGCAGAGCATCTGGTTCGCCACCAAGGACACCATCGCCAAGAAGTACGACGGACGTTTCCGTGAGATCTTCGAGGAGGTGTTCGAGGAGTACAAGGAGGCTTTCGCCGCCGCCGGCATCGAGTACTTCTACACCCTTATTGATGACGCGGTCGCACGTGTGATGCGCAGCGAGGGCGGATTCATCTGGGCCTGCAAGAACTACGACGGTGACGTGATGAGCGACATGGTCTCCACGGCATTCGGTTCCCTTGCCATGATGACCTCTGTTCTTGTCAGCCCTGACGGCAAGTACGAGTACGAGGCCGCCCACGGCACCGTTACCCGTCACTACTACAAGCATCTCCAAGGTGAGGAGACCTCCACGAACCCGATCGCCACGATCTTCGCGTGGAGCGGTGCCTTCCGCAAGAGAGGTGAGCTGGACAACATCCCTGAGCTTGTGAACTACGCCAACGAGCTAGAGGCCGCCTGCTTCGACACCCTCAACGAAGGCATCGTGACCAAGGATCTCGCCAACCTGATGGAAGGCGTCACCCCTCAGGTCAAGAACTCCGCCGACTTCATCGCCGCCATCCGCGAACGCCTCGAAAAGCGCCTCGCCTAAGGCAGTGCTATCCGGCCACAATGTCGCCCGAAGCACCTTGCGTAGTGTTACGCTGACCGGTAACTGAGCAAGTTGTTCGACTAAACTCGCCAGCGAAGCACTTTGCGTAGTGTTACGCTTGTTGGTCGCCGAGCCTGTCTAAGCGACATTCACGCCCGATGAATAAGAGAGCCATCTGTATGGTGGCGACAGCTAAAAAGGACTTTCCGAATTTTTGCACGTTACCAAAAATTCGGAAAGTCTTTTTTCGCTGCCTTATTCCGCTATCTACTTTACGCTACACTTGCCCTACCCATGCCCTTGACTTTCCCCACTCCAGTCTCGCAGCAAAGTTTTGTCCGTTGAAACGCCTTTATAGTCAAGGACGTTAAACCATCTTTATGTTTGTCCGGTGGAAAGCCTTTCAGCTGGACAAACTGTGCAAAACGGTGTGTTTGTCCGGCTTAAAACCGTCTTCCCGGACAAAGTGCCCAACATAGCAAGTTTGTCCGGTGGATTGCCGTTTCGGTGGACATTCTTCTTATTGAGTGCGCTAGATTCCACATATCACACTCGTCTATGTCTCCGTTCTAAGCACGGAGCCGCTTGCCTGTTAACTTTCTGAGTCACTTACCGGGTCACTTTCAGTGGCATTTTGTGCACGGACATCTGTTTTTACTTGCGACACCATATCTGATCTCTTAACCTGATGAGTGCCCGTTATTCAGGTCGAATATAAAATGTTGTGTTTGCTAAATTGTTTATTATTAAGACATTACTAAATACTGGCAGTCAAAATGAGAGGCCACTGTTTTGTAACTGGTTGAGAGTCATAGGGTGATGTTCCACTATTTTATAATCAGAGTTTTACAAAATCGTACATTTCTCTCCAAGACGACAAAAGTTGTCGCTTTTGATTGTTATATTTGCGCCAAACACTTCTGAATATGTTGAACCAGATCAAGCGGTTAAGCGCGATAGTGAACAAACTCAGCGGCATCAGTGAATATGTCAGCAAAGAGGAACTGCTGGAGGCTATGTCAGGTGATATGGCCGAGAACGGTTCCTATACTTTGCGGACTCTTCAGCGGGACATCAGGACCATTGAGGAGGTTTTCGGAATGGAGATAGAGAATGTCAAGGGAGAAGGCTATCGCATCGTGGGCTGGGATCCGGTTTACACCGACCGGTTCAAGGAGCTTCTTTCAGAGTTTGAGATCCTGAGTACAGTCGGCTCGGATTCCGGGACACGTGACTACATCATTCCGGAACAGAGAAAGATGACGTTCAGTGTTGATATTCAGAAAGTCTTAAGGTCGATAAAGCAAAGGCGCAAGGTGCGCTTTTCATATTCATTGCCAAGGCTTGGAGGCAAGGAGGTGGAATATCTCGCCGAGCCGTATTTCCTGAAGCAGTCGCAGAATCGATGGTATCTTGTCGCGATGGTGGAGGGAATCTTGAAATGCTTCGAGCTGGGCAGGTTCGTATCTTTCAAGGTGCTTGACGAAGAATTTTCCCGTGATGAGAGCGTTCAGGCGGAGAACCTTTTCCGCGATTGCTTCGGAATATGGGATGACCTGAAGATGCCCGTTGAGGACATCCGTTTGAGGTTCAGCCCCTTGGACGGTCGCTTCATTAAAACTCTCCCTATTCATTCTTCCCAGAAGATCGTTGCCGAGACCAATGAATATGTTGAAGTGACTCTCCGCCTGAAAATCACCAACGATTTCGTGATGGCCCTCCTCTCCCGAAGCTCCTCCATCGAAATCCTCGCGCCCCAGTCCCTCAAGGACCGGATGAACGCCATCTGGGCCGCCGCCTTGGAACGGAATAAATGATTGTTAATTAAATGATTAATTCTATGAAAGGAAAGAGTAATTTTACAAAGTCTGAATGTGTAATCTTAATGCGACTAATTAAGCGTAAGGTGAATTCTAACAGGTTGGAGCAAAAGAAAATTCGAGGTGAGATGAGAGATATGGACTTTTATATATCAGATTTCACGGACAAAAAAGGCTTTGATGTTGATGATTTTTATGGCGCATATAAAGACGGGGCGGATACTGTGAAATTAAAGGAATATAACTCCATCCGGTGGTAGCAATCACCTTCTCTTGTTATTTTAGATAAGGTGAGAAGTGGCTCGGTAAAAGATAAAGTAGAAAGTATAGTGAATAATACTGAAATATAATTAAGAATATGAAACAGTTAGATGAAATTATGTTGATTCCGGAAGTGTATGACGAAGAATCATTAGCCAAAGTCGGTTTTGTGGGATTCCGACCAATCAAGGAATGCCGTAGAGATTATACGGTTTTTCCTAAAGTTCCGGGTGTTTACATTATTATAAGAAGAACCAAAACAAGGCCGGAATATCTGACCGTTGGTTCTGGTGGTCATTTTAAAAGGAGAGATCCGAATGTGAAAACTGATAAATTATCTGAAAATTGGGTGGATAATGCTAATGTTGTTTATATTGGTATGACAACAAAAACTTTGTATAAAAGATTATCTGACTATCTTGATTTTGGACAAGGTGAAGATGTAGGTCATTGGGGCGGTCGTTATATATGGCAGTTGAAGGATCACGAGGAGTTATTGGTTTGCTGGAAAGAAATGCCTATTGGATCACCTGAAGAATATGAAAAGAAATTAATCTTTGATTTCAAAATGAAGTACGGAGAAAGACCGTTTGCTAACCTGAGAGATTAAAACTAAGGAACTCTCACTTGGTGTGGGTGGTTTGTTATGATATTGTTAGTGCTACAACCTAAAATTTCTGGATGCTAATGTGATGTTCAACGGCTCAGAGGAGACATATTCATTGAAAGAGAAGTTTGTGGTGGCGGCGGTGCTGCTTCTGCCGGTGACGCTTGCGGTGGTGGCGATGATTGGGGAGAATAGGCGTCTGAGGGAGGTGGAAGCGATGAAGAATAGACCGGTCCGCTACTATGAATATGCCATCCGGCCGGTGGACACTGTCCTGAATCATCCGGTCGGGTTGAGGGGGCGGAATCTCTTTGGGGATGACGGACGAGGCAACGACGTGGTGTTGAACTCCGGCGGGAAGAAGGTCGTCACCGGCCTTTCCTCTGAAGAGATTCTTGAACAGCTTGACCTTGACTATCAGGATGTCTATGACTATTACGGTGGCGCCGAGGAACTTTGGTGAATCGGGATAATGATGGATATTTAGCCTGGAATTTGTCTTCTGTTTCCCGTTGTTTGAAGAAAAGTTATTAGTTTTGCGTAAGGCACCGGTATGGCTGACTTGTTTGTCAGAAAGCCGTATTGGTGTCATGACGTGAACGCAGGAATAAATGAAAGACAACGCGGCAATGGATAATATTCAACAGACTTTTTAGGTTTCGGTTATAATGAGATATTTCATCATCTAGAAAAATAGCATTAACAATCTCTATGCAAGGAAAATACAAAATAGTCACCCTGTGCGGAAGCACGCGGTTCAAGGATGAATTTCTGAGGGTACAGAAGGAACTTACCCTTAAAGGTCATATTGTGATTTCGGTCGGGCTGTTCGGGCACAGCGGCGATGACGATGTCTTGAATGACGGTGTGAAGGAAATGCTGGATGAGATGCATTTGGCGAAGATCGATATGGCCGATGAGATATTCATCGTCAATCCCGGCGGCTACATCGGAAAAAGCACAGCGAGGGAGATTGCCTATGCCCGAAGCCAAGGGAAACCGGTGCGGTCGTTATGCCCGCTTACGCAGGAATAGAAATGATGCTGAAGCATTCGAGATGACCATTTGATTAGGGTTAATGAAAATCGAGGAGGCTATACTTTATGTGCTTGCCGAGAGAGGGGGCGGGCTGAAGACGGAACAGATAGCGGAAATCATCAACCGGCGTCGGTTGCATATTCGTAAGGATGGGCAGTCGGTGACTTCGGCGCAGGTCTATGCTGTGGTGATGCGTTATCCGGACACTTTCGTTAAGGCGGAGGGACGGATAATGCTGATGATCTGATTCTCGGGTGCGAAAAGGTCGTTTATGCACCCGGCAGGCTCCTCCAAGCGCTCTTCGGGTGCATTACGTTGTGATTTGCACCCGATATAAAAATAAACGTTATGAGAACATCATATTCCGACATCCAGCCGGAGGATGTCGCGGGTTAGGCCGATGTACTTGGTCTTGGTCTCGGCGACATGGAAGCCTTGGGCGAGGAAGTTGCGCTCGCTCGGGATGTTCTGCGGATCCACTGTGGCGACTATGTGCTTGACACCTATGCTTTTGGCCAGATCGATGGACCAACCGATGAACATCCGCTGAAAACCTCTGCCACGATATTCATTGTCCACCGCTACGGCATCGAATGTGAGCACTTCGGATGGGCTGAAGTGAAGGTCAGCCGCAAGGCTGCGCTCACCGCTGCGGTTGCTGACGATGACGCTGAAAGCCGCCATACGGCCTTCGGGCGAGAATATTCCTAAAACATAGTCAAGTTGAAGGGATTCAATTAATTCCTCTCGGCTGAGCGGATAGAAAAGGTTCTTGTTCTCCATTCCGTCAACCACTTGCCGCTGAAGGCTTTCCACCGCGCTGAGGCTGTCGAAGCCCAGCCTTTTCATTGTGAAGCCGTCCGGCAATTCGCTGATCACTTTGTTATATTCGGAAGTTCCGTAGTCAAAAAGATAGAGTTTGTTCTGAAGGTACTTCTCCGGGAACATAAACTGGTGACTCGGAATGTGGCGCTGCCAGCCTTTCGCACCGCTGTTCTCCTTCTCACGGTACTTGATCCAGATCTTGTACAACTCGAAGACCTGCACGTAGGAGGACGAGGTCGGCAGTATGTAGTTCTCCTGGATGTACGGATTGTTCATAAACAGGAAGAAACGGTAGCCGAAAAGGTCGTCCAGATCGTCGATGCTGGCGATATGGTGCCGGTAGAGCAGGTACAGGTTCTCGAAGAAGGTGCAGTACTGCGCCACCTCCACGCTGGAGACATCCTTCCACCGCTCATAGCTGTAATCCCCGTCAATTTCAGCGTTTTCCAGCACCTCATAGACCTTCATCAGGCGGTCGCTGTCGTGGAAATAGTTGTTCAGGTTGATCAGCATCTCACTGCACGTGACCTCTGACCCGTTCTTCAACTCAATGGCTATGAATATGGTACCGACCAGCGTCGCTGCGAGTGAGAAGATTCCTACGGTCGCCTCCTCGCCCGTGCGGAACGTGTGCACGATCAGCAGGCACAGCAGCACCAGCAGGATGCTCGCGAGTACTATCAGGAGGGAAATGCTTGTCTTGTACTTTATCTTTTGCATAATCTATGAATATCTTAGCGTACTTCCGGAATATCACGACATTATGGAATGTCTCCAAATATAGACATTTTTCCGCGATTAGTTGTTTTGTTTGTAAGAGGGTTTTTCGGTATATTTGGATATTCAATAATAATATGATTGGAAAGATGAGAAAAATTCTTGTGATGGTTGCGGCTCTTTGCGCCGTGGGATTCGTCGCTTGGGCTCAGGACGATGAGAATTCGGGGCTGGAGTGCACCAGCATTGTGGTCGGAAGGTTGGCCAGTACGGACGGGTCGGTGATGACCTCGCACACTTGCGACGGGACTTCTCACACCTGGGTGAACATCGTTCCGGCCAAGGATCACAAGCCGGGCTCTATGACCAAGATCCGCAAGAATTGGCGCAAGACCAAGTTCGTGACCGACACCGCAGGGATCAAGATTGTGGGAGAGATTCCGCAGGTCGCGCATACATATTCCTACGTCAACACAGGCTATCCGTCGTTGAACGAGAAGCAGGTGGGCATTGGTGAGACGACGTTCACCGGACCGGACACGCTCATCAACAAGGATGCTCCGCTGCTAATCGAGGAGCTCTGCCGTTTGGCTATGGAGAGATGCGCCACAGCGCGTGAGGCTGTCAAACTGATGGGCTCTTTGGCTGAGGAATATGGCTACGGCGATGGTGGTGAATGCCTTACGGTTTCCGATCCGAAGGAAGTATGGCAGTTTGAGATCGTGGGAGTCGGCAAGCATAAGCTCGGGGCGGCATGGGCTGCGCAGAGGATTCCGGACGGACACGTCGGAATCTCCGCCAATATTCCAAGAATCGGGAAGATTGACCGCTCTGACACAGAGAATTTTATGGCTTCCGACAACCTTGAGCAGGTCGCTATCGATAACGGCCTTTGGGACGGGAAAGGCGATTTCGTTTTCTGGAAGGTGATTGTCTGCTCCTACGCTCAGGGCAGGAACTACCGCGAGAGGGAGTTCAGGGTGTTCGATCTACTGGCTCCGTCGCTCGGCCTTAAGTACGGGATGGACGATTTCCCGTTCTCCGTCAAACCGGACTCCTTGGTCGATGTCAGAAAGGTAATGGCGTTGCTGAGAGATACTTACGAGGGTACAGAATGGGATATGTGCAAGAATTGGACGATAGATGTGCCTGAGAAGGACGGCGTTCCGGCGCACAAGGAGATGAGTCCTTTGGCAAACCCTTGGCTGACCACTCCGATGCGCAACACATTGAACAGCATTGCTCCGGGCGTGATTGATTTCAAAAGGACGCTCGCGGTGGCCTGGTGTTCATATTCGACGGTCATTCAGAGCCGAGCCTGGTTGCCGGACGGCATCGGGGGAGTCTGCTGGTACGCTGTGGACAATCCGGCGCAAAGTCCTCGTATCCCGATCTTCTGCGGAAGCACGAAACTGCCGGCGGCCTTTGAGAAGTGTGGCCAGAGGGAATATTATCCGAACAGCGTTCTGTGGGAGTTCCGCCGTGCCAACAAGCTGGCGACACTTTCGTGGCAGAAGACCAAGAAAGAGTTTACCGACAATGTGTTGGAGATGGAGGCGATGACCTTCGATGGACTGCCTGAGCTTGAGGCTGAATATTCAAAAGCATCGGCTCGCAAGAGAGCCAAGCTGCTGAACGCCTACACCGCTGCCATCCATGACAAGTGCGCCGCCCGCTGGAAGAAGCTTGAGGCGAAGTACTGGTCGATGTTCGGAAGAGGGTTTTAGTTTGTGTCGGTCACTGAGCCTGTCGAAGTGACCTGACATTCACAGATCCTGTGGTTCGATAATCTCACCAACCATCGTCGTGATCGCTATTGACATCGGCTATCTCCTGATGGAGGTGTTCCTCTCCAAGGTCACTAGTCTATGCTCTACGGTGTCTAGCCGATACATTGTCCATTTCCCGTTGAGGAACTGTGCTTTGCTGTTATCGTCGATGGTCATACCATGCACTGCGTTCATGTGCAGCATCCATTTCTTTATCTCGGATTTACTTAGTTTCCGCTCTTTGTAGTTTTCTAGATCCTTGCCTGTCAGATCCGAACCGAAGGATTTCCTTTCCGCACTCATCTCCGGCGTGTCGAATTGGTCATAGATCACCATACGCATGGAGTCGGTCGGGGAAGTCTCTTGTACTTTGGACTTGCAGGTGTCTTTGACAGAACATGACATCAGGCTGATTGACAGTAATAATATCAGTGCTTGCTTTGGATATGATAATATTTTCATATTGTCTTCTATTATTTACGTTCAACTGGTTTTTCGTTTGTGAAATAACCCCTTAATGTGAGTTCTCTTACTTTATCTATGTCAAGCAAGGCTCCGGGGGTTAAATTGTAAATAATAAACACGAATCGTTCCCTAATGCGGATAGTTATGATTCCACCTGTGATCTTGTCAATTATCTCACTCTTTTTAGTCCCGTTATATTCGGAAGCAAGTGCGACATCGTTATAGAAATAATAGAGATCTCCTGGATCCCAGTCCCATACGCCTCCTTTGTATACAACGCTTTCTTCAACCCATGTTATGTCATCCGTATAATATTTTTGTTCAACAACACCGTTGAATGAGATGTATATCCAAGGCAATAAGAAAGCATTAAAGGTCACTCTCATATATCTGCAATCACGATTGTGAGATGTGTATTTTGATTCTCCCGGTTTATGATATCCGTCAGTAAGCGTCATTGTTACATTGTCGGTGTCATTAAAATTATTGCCAATTATATCCTCTCCACCATCTCCATTATAGGCTGTTATGCAGTGAATGAGTAATTCACTGTCATCTCCCTCGCCATATTCTACTGATTTTGTTGTTGGGCTTGAATTTCTCAGTAGTTCTTCTAATTTATTGAAAGTATCATCTGATAGTACACAATCTTCAGTCAGGTCATAGTCAAAATTGCAATTATATAGTTGCTTAAGACTATCGATCTTTTGGGAGATTTGAGGTTCAGAGTAATAATGGTTAGAGTCAATTTGTGGAGGTTCCATCTCGCTCTTTGTGCAAGAACAAGAAGCGGCACAGATGATAGCAATGACAATTATTTTGAATCTTAAATTTCTAATCATGGCTTAATTATTTGTATATTGCAAAATTATATCTTTTTTTTGTAAAAACAAAAACGTTTTATCTAAATGGCAATGATATTTGGGATAATTGTTGGTCTTCTGACCATGTTCCTTTCCACCGGCATCGCCTACGCCCAGGAGGATTGCGGATGCGATTCTGTTTGCGAGGAAGTCTTGAAACCGAAATATGTCGCCCTGTCTTTCGATGACGGGCCGAGCTTGAGATGCACTCCGATGATGCTGGACGTGCTGGAGGAAAACGGCGTGAAGGCCTCGTTCTTCCTGATTGGTCAGAACATCACAGAGGAGACCGCCCCGATCATCCAGCGTATGGTTCAGATGGGATGTGATGTCGAGAACCATACATATTCCCATCCTAATCTCACGCAGATCCCTGACGCTCAGATTCTTGAGGAGGTCGCCAAGACGGATTCACTGATAGAGGTTTACGCCGGAGCCAAGCCGGAATATCTCCGTCCTCCGTTCACCGCGCATAACGCCCACGTTGCGGATCTTATTGACGGAAAGATATTCATCGCCGGACTCAGCTGTCGTGACTGGAGAGCCGATATGCCCGTTGAGGATCGTGTCACGATGACCCTTGACCGTGTGGAAGACGGCCGCATCCTCCTCTTCCACGACACCAACGAGCGCACCGTCGAGGCGATGAAGACCATCATCCCCCAACTCAAGTCCCGTGGCTACGAGATTGTCACCATCCCCGATCTCTTCCGCCTCTCCGGCCACACTCCCGCCTTCAACTCCCCGAAGATGTACGGCAAAGCCTACTAAGCTGATCTCTTTTAGGGCATCACTGGATATATTTTAATCGATATTCGCGAACTCACCGGCCAGTCACTGATCTTGTCGGGAACTGAGCCAGTCATTCGGTCACTGAGCCTGCCGAAGTGACCGATAGGCTCAAGGGGGTTAACTGCTTAGCCACTTCGACAAACTCAGAGCCCCACAAACTCAACGTCCTTGCTTAATGTATGCGTAGTAAAGCAAGGAATCCTTCTGTAGCCTAGCGGGTTAAGAGGTAAATTCGGCGGTCCTGTCTTTTGGACGACGTTTTAGTCTTAAAATGTTGCCCAAGAGGGATTCTCCTCCCTCTTGAGGAACGAAAACGCCAGAAATCGTTACCGCAGAACTTCTCTTGATCATCAGCGGCAACGAATCCGTTCGAAAATGTCGCTATCGAGAGCCTTCCCATTTCCTGAGATATAAGCTGTTTGCAAAAGCTCACCTGCCTCGCCAAAGTATTACAAACCTCGGCCCTGAAATATGCCATGGACTTCACTCGGAGGCCACTTTCCCGGCAGACCCGGCTTTTATCCATGGATTGGCCGCATAATCAGCCTTGTGCGTCATTCTGGACTGAGTCTTCCGGCCGTGCTTTGTAATATTCCTACAAGCATTTGGAAATAGTGTTTATATTCCTTGAGGCAAATGATTTGTTGGATACTATGGCAGCATCGGCTTCGGGATGA
>ERZ1026860.1181-NODE-1181-length-13976-cov-8.248402_pt1 | contig 13976 bp, 15 predicted proteins | sample MGYA00380160_ERZ1026860 | MGnify/ENA primary metagenome ERZ1026860 (study PRJEB33269, sample SAMEA4719796) | human gut metagenome | biome: human-associated habitat; feature: organic feature; material: feces | place: Cameroon | collected 2013-10 ... | reverse complement strand
CGAAACGCAGCAAGGAGGTAAACAATGCTGAGAACTCTTAAAAATCTGTTCAAGCAGGACAGGGAAAAGTTTGTTGTGCCGAAGTCGGTACAGAATGTTATCCCGATTAAGACAATCTGGGAGGACGGCATATTCCTTGTAGGCAGGAACAAGTACGCAAAGACCTTTAAGTTTGAGGATATAAACTATGCCGTGGCAAGCCGTGAGGATAAGGAAGCGATGTTCCTTGAATACTCGGAGCTTCTTAATTCCCTTGACAGCGGTGCGACCACGAAAATCACTATCAACAACCGTCGCTTGAACAAAGCTGATTTTGAACAGACCATTTTAATCCCAATGGCTGATGACGGTCTGGATAAGTACCGTAAGGAATACAACAAAATGCTTCTGGATAAGGCGACAGGGGCTAATTCCATCGTACAGGATAAGTATGTAACCGTATCTGTCTGCAAGAAGAATATCGAGGAAGCCCGAAACTACTTCGCCCGTGTGGGTGCTGACCTTATCGCCCACTTTAACCGTCTGGGGTCGAAATGTGTGGAACTGGACGCAGGCGACAAGCTGCGTATCTTCCACGACTTCTACCGTACAGGAGAAGAAACAGCGTTCCACTTCGATATTACCCAGACGATGCGGAAAGGTCACGATTTCAAGGATTTTATTTGTCCCGATACCTTTGAATTTGAGAGCGACTGCTTCAGAATGGGTGACAGATATGGGCGTGTGATTTTTCTCAGAGAGTATGCGGCATATATCAAGGACAGTATGGTGGCGGAGCTTTGTGAGCTGAACAGGAATATGATGATGTCCGTTGACATTATCCCCGTTCCCACAGATGAAGCCGTGCGGGAGGTGGAAAACCGTCTGCTTGGTGTGGAAACCAATATCACGAATTGGCAGAGGAAGCAGAACCAGAACAACAATTTTTCTGCCGTTATTCCCTATGACTTGGAACAGCAGCGAAAGGAAAGCAAGGAATTTTTAGATGACCTTACAACCCGTGACCAGAGAATGATGTTTGCCGTGCTGACGATGGTGCATACGGCAGATACCAAAGAGCAGCTCGACAATGATACAGAAGCTCTCTTGACTACCGCAAGAAAGCATTTGTGCCAGTTTGCGGTGTTGAAATATCAGCAGATGGACGGATTGAATACAGCCCTGCCATTTGGTGTACGGAAGATAGATGCCCTGCGTACCCTCACAACAGAGAGCCTTGCAGTGTTTATCCCGTTTCGAGTGCAGGAAATCTACCACGAAAATGGTGTGTATTACGGTCAGAATGTCATCAGCAAAAATATGATTATCGCCAACCGCAGGCAGCTCCTTAACGGCAATTCCTTTATTCTCGGTGTGTCGGGTGCGGGAAAATCCTTTACTGCAAAGGAAGAAATGACGAATATCATTCTGACCGACCCTAATGCCGATATAATCATCATTGACCCAGAGCGTGAATATTCCCCGCTTGTTAAAGCAATGCAGGGAGAGGTCATTCATATCTCTGCGACAAGTGAAAATCACATCAATGCTATGGATATGAACTCCGATTACGGTGACGGTGCAAACCCTGTCATTCTGAAATCGGAGTTTATTTTATCCCTTTGCGAACAGCTCATCGGCGGCACGAACTTGGGAGCAAAGCAGAAATCCATTATTGACCGATGTACGGCAAGCGTGTACCGCTACTATCAGCAGGGCAACTATATGGGAACGCCGCCCACCTTGCAGGACTTTCGTGAGGAACTTCTTAAACAGAACGAACCAGAAGCACAGGAAATCGCCCTTGCGATTGAGCTGTTTACGGACGGGTCGCTCAACACCTTTGCAAAGCACACGAATGTTGATACCCACAGCCGTCTTATCTGCTATGACATTCTGGATTTGGGCAAGCAGTTACAGCCTATCGGTATGCTTGTGGTGCTTGACAGCATCTTAAACCGTATCACGCAGAACAGAGCCAAAGGCAGAAACACTTTTATTTTCATTGATGAAATCTATCTGCTCTTTCAGCATGAATACTCTGCAAACTTCCTCTTTACCCTCTGGAAGCGTGTGCGTAAATACGGTGCGTACTGTACGGGTATTACGCAGAATGTGGACGACCTTTTGCAGAGCCATACGGCAAGGACGATGCTTGCTAACAGCGAATTTATCATTATGCTTAACCAAGCATCTACGGACAGACTTGAGCTTGCCAAGCTCCTTAATATCTCCGACCTTCAGATGAGCTATATCACGAATGTCGGTGCAGGACAGGGATTACTCAAAGTAGGCAGCTCCCTTGTACCGTTTGTAAACAAGTTCCCACGAAATACCGAGCTTTATAAGTTGATGACGACTAAGTTCGGTGAGGTCTAAGAAAGGAGGTCTTTTATGTCTGATATTAAATTCCGTGATACGGCTCACCGTGATTTCTTTCTGGAAAATATGATGAAATGCAGAGTGAACGACTGTTATCACAGGGCGTTTTTCTATGTGATGGGTATCGCTTCGGAAACGAGGGCGAACATCAACCAGATGTTCAATTTCAAGGAGGACTGCATCGAGCCAGAGGGTATGCACGGCGGCTGGCAGACAAGTGGAACAGTCAAGGTCTGCCATCTTGCTTTTAACCTTTGGAACGGGTATGTAGAGGAAGGGCGGGAACGGTATTTCACGCCAGAGGAGTTGTTCTGCTGTGAGTTTGCTCCCTACTTTATGGAGGGTATCAAGGTCAGATACCCCGAATATTGCAGGGAGCTTCCTGTTCCCAGAAAACAGACGGAAATTTCAAGATAAGAAAGGAAAAGCCTATGAAGAATTATAAATCTATTATCTGTGTTGCCGCCGTGTGCCTGTTAGGTACGGCGGCTTTTTGCGGCTTCCGCATTTATCATTACTATGCAGAGGTGGACGAGCAGACGGAAGCCTTTGAGGAGATTGCCGAGATGGTAGAGCAGGCTCCCACGGATGAAACCGTGCCAGACGATGCCCCTGTCAGCGAGGGAGAAGATGTGCTTGCCAAGTATCAGGAATTGTATTTACAGAATGAGGATATGGTCGGTTGGATTTCCATTGCCGGCACGACAATCAATTATCCTGTGATGCAGAGCAGGAACAATCCGAATTTTTATCTGAAGCATAATTTTGAAAAAGAGTACAGTGACTTAGGTACGCCTTATGTGCAGGAGAATTGTGATATTGCCGAAAGTGACAATCTGGTTATCTACGGTCATCACATCAAGGGTGGCAAGATGTTTGGGGCGTTGGAGGATTACAAGTCCAAGAGCTTCTATGAGGAACACAAGACTATTCAGTTTGATACCCTCACAGAGCAGGCAGAGTATGAAATCGTCGCTGTATTTAAGACTGTGGCGTACAGCTCTGAGGGCTTCCGATACTACGACTTTGTTGATGCGGAGAATGAGGAAGAATTTAATTCTTATGTCGGGAAGTGCAAGGAGCTTGCTTTGTATGATACAGGTGTGACCGCTGAATACGGCGACAGGCTCATTACCCTTTCCACCTGCGAATACTCCGCACAGAACGGTAGGCTCGTTGTAGTGGCAAAAAAGGTCGGCTGATTTGAACGCAAATCCTCTGGGAAAGGAGGTTTTCTATGGCTGATATTAAAACCAGAGATGCGGTTAAAGGCACGATAAAGACCATAGATAAAGCCGCCATAGCCAGTGAGCGTATGAAGTCTGCCTATGTGGGGATAAAGGAAAAAGCGGAACAGGGATATTACGCTGATGAAAACTCTGCCACAGAATATGCTGCGGATAGGATTTCTTATGCGGCAGACCATGTAAAAGACGAAGGTATCCACCAGTTCAATAAGCAGGGGCAAAAGGCAGTCAAGACAACGCAGGAGAATATCGGTAAGGCAAAAGATAAAATAATCGATTTCAAGCAAAGTCGGGCTGTCAAAGCCGCAGAACAGAAAGCTGCACAGAATATGTCAGAACAACACGGCTTGCAGATCCGTCACGGGGCTGCAAGCCGTTCTTCTGCCACCGATGTTTCCCAGACAGCAAAATCGCAGTTGATAAAGACCCGACAGCAGGGGCAAAAAATGATTAAGACCACAGCCCGAAATGCAGAAAAAGCGGTGAAAGTAACTGCTAAGGGAACGGTCAAGACAACCGAAAAGGGAATTAAAACCGCACAGGCAACTTCTAAGGCGGCAATCAAAACGACAGAAACCTCGGTAAAAACAGCACAAGCAGCGGCAAAGGCTGCTGTGAAAACTGCTCAAAAGGCAGCACAGGTGGCAAAAGCCACCGCAAAGGCAACCGCCGAAGCAACGAAAGCTACGGTCAGAGCCACCATAGCTGCGGTCAAGGCGATTATTGCAGGAACAAAAGCTCTGATTTCCGCTTTAATTGCAGGAGGTTGGATTGCAGTTGTGATTATTCTCATTGTTGTCCTGCTCGGCTGTGCTGTTTCCCTGTTTGGCGGTGGAAGCGGGAGCAACGCCTATACCCCTGTCAGTGCAGAGGTGGAAGCCTATGAGCCTTTCATACAGAAATATGCCAAACAGTATGGTATTCCCGAATATGTGGAGCTTATCAAGGCGGTAATGATGCAGGAATCTGGCGGGCGTGGACTTGACCCCATGCAGGCGGCGGAAGGCAGCTTTAACACAAGGTATCCCCACGAGCCAAATGGGATTAAAGACCCAGAATATTCGATTGAGTGCGGGGTGCAGGAATTAAAGGCTGCCCTTATCTCTGCCGAGGTAGAAAATCCGATTGATATGGAGCATATTAAACTTGCTTTGCAAGGTTACAATTTCGGTAATGGCTATATCTCGTGGGCTAAGACCAACTATGGCGGCTATTCCTATGCCAATGCGGTAGAGTTCTCCACCATGCAGGCGGCACGGTTAGGTTGGGACAGCTATGGCGACACGCAGTATCCCGCCCATGTGCTGCGGTATTATCCATACGGGCGGGCGTTCACAAGCGGCGGTAACCAGGCGATTGTGGAGGTCGCTTTGACACAGCTCGGAAATGAGGGCGGTCAGCCTTATTGGAGTTGGTATGGCTTTGAGGGGCGTGTGGAATGGTGTGCCTGCTTTGTGTCATGGTGTGCCGACCAATGCGGATATATTGAGAGAGGGATTATCCCTAAATTTTCTGGCTGCGTGGACGGCTCAAATTGGTTTAAGGGTAACGGACAATGGCAAGACAGAAACTACGAGCCGCAGGCAGGCGATATTATTTTCTTTGATTGGGAAGGCGACGGAGAAACCGACCATGTAGGCATTGTGGAGAAATGCGAAAACGGTGTCGTTTACACCGTGGAGGGTAACTCTGGAGACGCTTGCAGGCAAAATCAATATACGGTTGGAAGCAGCTCCATCTATGGCTACGGCGTTCCTGCCTATTAAAAATGGACAAAAGAAAAACCAGAGGTTTATTCCTCTGGCTCTTTTGCCTTACATAGCCCGTTTACCGTTGCTTCGATTACCGATAGCTCTCTATCATCTAAAATGTCGAGCTGTGCGTCTAAGCGTCTGCGGACGGAACTCTTTTTGACTTCTTTTTGCGTGAATATGTACTCGTCAACCGATATATTAAACATCGTCACGAGCTGAATGAACAGCTCCAGACTTGGATATTGCCCCTCATTTTCGATTGCCTGCAAATGTCGAGGGTCGTAATCAACGATGCGGGCAAGCTGCTCTCTGGTCATACCCTGAGATGTTCTCGCTTTCTTAATTGCCTGTCCTATCGGCGTAAAATCGAAGTCAAAGTCGTTGTTTCTTGCGTCCATAAGCTCACCACCTATCCTCTGAAAATCTTACTCTTATATTTTACAGAGATGAGGCTTCTGATTGAACGCTGTGAAATCTCTTGTAATAGGATATGCAATCTCCGATTACAAGAAACATAATTACTTAAATCATCAAGGAGTCAGACGCAAAGACGCAGAGCCGATGAACTTGTGAGATACCTCACAGCTCATCGGCTCTTTATAAATTTGACTATGCGTTTTTATTGCAGCTTTCAAGCAAACGATTTGTTCCTGTTATTTCCGCATCTACTAAGTCAATCATTCGTTTTACATTTGCGGAATGAGTAGCAGAAACCTCATTTTCCCATAATGGATTAACTTGCTTTTCAATTCCTGTACGGTATTTTTGCAGAACTGTAAGGCGTTCCTGCAAAAGCTTCTGCTGTTCCTCTGGCGTAAATGTATTCAAGAAAAATGCGGCAATAGAAAAGATATTTGTATCATAATTAAATTGTAGAATAGATGCCTTTAATGTAGATATAAACTCGTCTTTCCCTTTTTCAGAAAGATTATAAACGGTACGGTCTGGCATATTTCCGACTTTCTCGGTTGTGCCTATTATGTATTCCTTTTTTTCAAGGGTTTTCAGCGTAGAATATACGGTTGAATCAGCGATATTAAACCACCATTTTACATTCATATAGTTTAAGAGCTTTATTATCTCATATGCGTTAAGAGGTTTTTCATAAATAAGACCTAAAAGCATAGTGGCAGGTTTTGATAACATACAGTTTCCTCCTTGACACCCTGTTGTATTTGCAGTACTATATATATAAAGTAGTCTTTGTAAGCACTACTATTGTATCACAGTCAAGTTGAAAATGGAATACCCAAAAAGGAGGTTTTTTCATGCCACAGCTTAATAAAGGCGGTAAATTTGTATTTGGTCTTTCTGTTATACGCTCAGATTTAACAATCCATATTCCGCCACAAGCATTGTTGGAGTACGATACAACACGAGATGGAAAAGTTATTATCTTTACAGGAAGCAAAATAACAGGAGGTTTTTGTGTTACTACATATTCGTTGCTGTCAAACTCAAAATTAAAGCATATTTTAGAGGATTGTCCTACATTAAGGGATTGTTTGCTTTCAGAGGGAGAGTTTATTCAATATAAAGGGCGTAAATATGCTTGGCTCGATATTGATAAAAATGGTGTGATTAAATTGCCGCACAGTACCTTGGCGGTCTTAGACCTACAATCTGGAATGGAATTGTTAGCCATTCGCAGTAGTGATATTGCATTTACGATGGGTGCAAAAGGACCGCTTCTTCAAAAAGCCCATAACTTTCAAGGTAGTATAGAGCAATATTAGGAGAACAATGAAATGAGAAACATAGCAGGCAATCGGGTTTTTAATATGATTTTGTTGTTCACAATTATAGGGGAGTTTATTGTTCCGTGGATACTGGAACGATTTTATTCTGAATATAACGGCAAGATAATGGTTATGAGTGTTTTAGGTAGTCCGCAAAGTCCTGTCCGACTTGTTTATAATATATGGCTTATCTGGCTTGGCGGTTTCTTAGCATATACAGCAGGTGTATACTTTTTGTCATTAAGAGCAAAGTTTCCTGTTCTGGCGGTTTTCATGCTTCTTTCGATTGGAATTTTTGCTGTTGGTGCAGGACTTATTTCTGGATTTTTTAGTGTGAACGAGAGCAAAGACATAGTTACTACAGCCTCAAAGATACATGGGATAGGTGCTGCAATCGGGTTTATGGCTTTACTGCTTTTCCCGTTACTAAATGGAATTGTAGCTTTTAAGCAAAACGGCATGGTTGAGGGCATAATTAGTATAAGTTCATTTGTTTTATCGCTTATTTTCTTTGCCTGTTTTGTTATGGGAGATAAGGAGCAATTTCAAAATACCCTTTTGAAGTATGAGGGATTATGGGAACGCCTTACTTTGTTTTGTATGTATATTCCGTTTGTTTATAAGTCGATGAGCAGCTTGTTCTTTTAGAACAATAGCGAGGTGTTGAAATGGCAAAAATAGAATGGATACTCTGTCCTGTTTGTGGCAATAAAACTCGTAATCAAATCAGAGAAGATACGGTTCTTTTGAATTTTCCCCTATACTGTCCGAAGTGTAAACAAGAAACATTGATTGAAGCAAAAAAACTTCAAGTAACGGTCATTGAAGATATTGATAAAAAGCGAGATGATAAGGAAAGGTAAAAACAACGCTTATGGATGAAAAATTATATCGTGAACTCGGTCAACTGACAAAAGATAAAACTATTTGGAAACAAAATATCCCCTATGTAGCTTCTTTACTTAAAAATCAATCTCCTAAAATAACGGCTAAAGCAATGTGGTTGCTTGGAGAGATGGGATTGATATATCCGCAGGAAATCGCACCATATACAAAAGAAATTGCTTCTTTTATCGTTTCGGAAAATGACTTATTAAGAGAGCGTACTGCTAATGCTTTAGGACGAATTGGCAGAGCAGATTACAAACTTGTTGCCCCTTATTTTAAGGAACTATTTATCTTGGCAGGAGATAAAAGCTCTAATGTACGGTTGAGTTTTATATGGGCTTCTGAAAACATTGCAACAAATACACCAACGGTGTATGAAGATTGTTTGCCAATATTTGCAGAGCTTCTTAACGATGAAAACGAAAGAGTCCGAATAGAAGCACCAGAGATGTTTCGGGTGTTAGGAAAACGAACGCCTGAGCTTGTGCGACCATATTTAGAAAAATTAGAATATATAGCAACGCACGATGAGGTTAGTGTAGTTCGTATTCACGCCAAAGGGGCAATTAGAGCTATATTATCTAAAACCATCAAAGAGCCAGACGCTAAGACGCAGAATAAATAAGTGAGATAACTCATAGCTCATTGGCTCTTTCATTTCTGGCTATTCGGCTTAATTACAGTTTTCATGCTTCTACTTTACTGCCCGAAGTGCAAGCAGGAAATATTGATTGAAGTAAAAACAGTCGTGGAAAATCCAGACAAGTAAACTATTGTATGAAATGGAGAAAACAGTATGGACTACAAGGAAACACATATAAGCTTTTTATATGACGATTTAGTTAAAGAATATGGAAATGAACAGGGGAAACAGCTTTATGCCTTAATGTGCAAAAAATTTGCTTATCTATGTGAGAAAGAGATGAAATCTGAAAATAATGAAATAAATGAGCATGTTTTTCAAAGGATGTTGCCAACGATAAGTATGTATTTAACCCTTATAGAAAATGATTTTACGCAAGAAGAAGCACTTATGATAGCTCATAAGGAAATACAGCATCATGCACGCAATATGGCAGAAGAAAATGCCAAGCTTAAAAAAATGCCCTTTACATACGGCTTATTTAAGATGTTTGCAAAATCACATATGAAGAAAAAGTATCCAATAGAAGGATTTACTGTAGAATGGAAAAGAAATGATAGTAATGAAATCCATTTTGATATAGCTCGTTGCCTTTACAGAGATATGTGTGAAAAATATTGTTGTCCCGAACTATGTACAGTTTTTTGTCAGAGTGATATAACTGCCTTTTCTGGATATGAACCTAAAATTAGATTTGAACGAGCAGGGACACTCGGAGAAGGTGCTGACTGCTGTGATTTTCATTTTATCCACGGAAGTCACTAAACACATAATCAATTACAATCATCAAAGAGCCAGACGCTAAGACGCAGAGCCGATGAACTTGTGAGGAAACTCACCATAGATCATCGGCTCTTTTATTTTCAATAAATTTGGCAGCACAGCCCACCAAATAAAAAAAACGGTGCTTTGGTGGGCAGTATAAACACGCCCAGACGAAAATTCAACTTCCCTCCGAACCCGTTTTCGAGTTTGGAGGAATTTTTTTATGCGATGGTCGAATATGACCGCAATGCTGCTCATCAGAAGCAGCTACTATTTACGGAGTGTCACAGTGGAGTGAAGATTATCTTTTAGAAAAAATCATCACTCACTCGTGGCACTCTTACATTTTACAAGTAGAGATTACATCTCTTGATTATAGATATGCTTACGCTTATTGCCGTAGAGGTCTTAGTACCTTTGCGGCTTTTTGTTTGTCGAAAAATGTCTTAACACAGAACAAGGCTACTTCTTGCGTTGGTTGTCGTTCTCCGCCTGCCAATCTGGATTTTCAAAAAAATTCAGATTGGAGGAAACAATATGACATATAACAAAGCCAAAGAAGAAAAGAAATGGCGGCTCTGGAAAGAAGCCGAGGAAAAACAATTACGGAACTTAGGTGTTGATGAAGACGATATAGAAAAGCTCCGTATTCACGATTGGGCGATTTTTAATTCCGACAGACGGTATTATCAGCGAGTGCAGGAAACAGGTACATATCTTGATGAGCTTGCTGTAGATACTACACAGCCCGAAGTCAAAACGGTTGAGGATTTTCTGGACAGTATCGAAAATCAGCACCTCTATCAAGTTTTGATTAAGGTGGACAGGCTTACATTGCAAGCTATTTTGTTGCAATTACAGGGATATTCCGTTGCTGAAATTGCTGCGAGGCTTGATATGAAAGAAGATGCTATCTATAAACGATTGAAACGGTTAAAAGAAAAAATTAAAAAACTTTTGGGATAGTGTCCAAAAAAGCACTTTCCCACGGGCTACAGGGTGAGAGGACAAAAACCTCTTGCCCTGTTTTCCTTTGTGTGGCGAAAACAGGGGCGTTCCTTGACAAGTGAATACCCATTCGCCAAATACTTTCTCTTTGTAATTGTGATGAGCATAAGCGTGTGCAGCGGTACGCCAAGACCTGCCGACAGGCAGCGAGCGATTGAAAGGTGGTGAGCCAATCTTACCGACTCAAAAAATCGGGTAGCTCCCGATTTCGCCATAACCCACAAAGAGGATAATGATACTCCCGTCCAGTCACAGTCCGAGCGTGATAAAACCGTCGCAGGCAATGAGGACGGCTCTGTCAGACCGACAGTTGGGGTGGAACTCCCGTGGTGTCAGTTCGCTGCTGACCGTTTGGCGACTTCCCATAGCATTTCGGGGTGTCGAGGACAAATTGAAATGCTCCTATCATATTCAGCCAAACGAAAGGCGGTCATAAGAACAGAGATTTTGTTTATACTCTCCCGACCTTAAATACTTCCTTTTGTTTGGCTGCCTACATAGGCAGAACATACCTGCCTAAATAAATCTGGGAGGTCAAACATAATGGAAAGAAAAATCAAGCGTGGAGATATTTACTACGCAAATCTAAATCCCGTTATCGGCTCGGAGCAAGGCGGAACAAGACCTGTACTTATCATTTCAAACGATGTCGGCAATAAGCATAGCCCTACGGTCATTGTCGCACCCATCACAAGCCGAATACACGCTAAAGCAAAATTGCCGACACACACTTTAATCAATGATTTTGAAGGTTTGGATAAGAACTCAATCATTTTGCTTGAACAGGTAAGAACGATTGATAAGCAGCGACTAAAGCAGTATTTGGGAATGATACCAGACAATATAGTGGCAAGGGTTGATAAGGCTCTTGCCATTAGTGTTGCATTGGAGAAAACGAAGGCAACAGATGTGTAAAAGGGACGAGAACGATAAATTTGCACATTGGTAAAAATGCGGCTGTATTTCTATAATTAAGAGTACAGCCGCTTGTTTTATAGCGGAGGTACTCATTATGGGAAATGAAAACTATATCCAAAATTCAGAATTGCAAAATGAACAGATGAAAGATGAAAGCGAAGTATTTAATTCATTTATCAATGTTATGGTGCAGATAGTTGAAAAATACGGAAAGACAGTTTTGCAAGAATTGGATTGTGCTGCGTAAGTTACGCAGCCTTACATATCACATTTCCCTATAAAATTATGGAGGTGGTACGATGAACAGAGAAGGAAAGAAATGTGTCCTGTATCCGAGAGTAAGTACCGAAATGCAGGTAGACGGATATAGCCTTGAAGGACAAAAAAACGGATTAAAACGATTTGCTGACCGAGAAGAAATGGAAATTGTCGGTATCTATGAGGATGCAGGTAAATCAGGAAAATCTATTGAAGGACGACCTGCATTTAAGAAAATGCTTTCCGATATAAAAAACGGATTGGAGATAGACTATATTCTGGTTTATAAACTTTCCCGTTTCGGAAGAAATGCAGCGGATATTCTAAATTCATTAGAGTTTGTACAATCTTATGGAATAAATCTTATTTGTATTGAAGAAGGAATTGACTCGTCACAGACAAGTGGAAAACTTTTAATCTCTGTTTTGTCTGCGGTTGCAGAAATAGAAAGAGAAAATATCATTGAACAGACAATGAATGGACGGAGAGAAAAAGCACGACAAGGTGGGTGGAATGGTGGATTTGCACCATACGGATATTATCTGAAAGACAATCAGCTCTTGATAGAAGAAACGGAAGCTGAAGCAATCAGAATTATATTTGATAAATTTGCTAATTCTGATATAGGACTTGGCGGAGTAGCAAAATATCTTAATCTTCAAGGTATAAAGAAGATACCTCGTCAGAACGGCACATTGGAAACTTGGAGCAGTCATTTTATACGGTTGATATTAGACAATCCTGTTTATTGTGGAAAGATTGCTTATGGCAGAAGAACACGAGAAAAGGTAAAAGGTACAAAAAATGAATATAAGCAGGTTCATGCAGAGGATTACATTCTGGAAGATGGACAACATGAAGGAATTATCAGCGAGGAATTGTGGCAAAAGGTTCACGCAAAGCGTATGGCAACAGGAATTAAACAGCCATCCAAAATCGGTAAGGATAGGTCACACCTTTTGACGGGGATATTAAAGTGTCCCCTTTGTGGAAGTTCAATGTATACGAACAAACACGCTTGGACAAATAAAGACGGCACATACAAAGAGGTTTACTATTATATTTGTGGTAGAAATAAGCAGGAGCGAGGACATCATTGTGATTATAAAGCATCGCTAAGAAAAACAGATATTGAGCCACTTGTAATTGAAGCTATTAAGGAATTGGTAAGCGATAAGTATTTTGCAAAAGAGATTGAAAAGCGTATTGGCGTACAGACCGATACAACAGCTATTGATAAGGAACTTGCCAATTACGAGAGTAAGCTGAAAGAAGTAGATTTGAATAAAGCCCGTCTGGAACGAGAGATTGATAATCTGCCTATTGATGCTCGTTTCAGAGAAAGGAAAATCCACGACATGACTTTAAGACTTGATGCCTTGTATGATACGATTGTCGAGTTGGAAGAACGAATTGAAGATGCAAAGCTGAGAAAAAGTTCTATCGAAATGGAAACAATCACTCTGGACAATATTTACAAGCTTATGCTGAATTTCGGAAAGCTCTATGATATAATAAGTGACGAGGAAAAGAAAAGCCTTATTACTTATCTCATAAAAGAAATTCAGATATATCCAAATGGGGAGTCAGAGCAGCCTTTGAAGTCGATAGAGTTTAATTTCCCAATATATCGGGATGGTCAAGAGGTAAGGCGGCTCTTGTGGGAAAAAGGTAATACCGTTGAGACGGTGTGTCTCTTAGTTCTGAGAAATCCGGTAACACATATCAACATTGATGTGGATGTGGAAGAAATGGTACAGGATAAAAGAGGACTGGCGACTTATGGGCAGATCAAGGAGTATGTTCTGGAACGCAGCGGCTTGAAGGTCAGTAGCCTTTATATCGCTCAGGTAAAGCAGAAGTGTGGTATCATTGAGCGGGAGAATTACAACAAGCCCAAGTCTGACGATGCCAGACAGCCCCAATGTCCGCCGGAAAAAGAGAAAGCAATCGAAGAGGCGTTGAAGCACTTCGGAATGATTTAGTCCAATATAAGATTCGGCAGGCAGGTCTATTCAAGAAAAAGAGTAGACTTGCCTGCTTTTTATGCGCTCTATAGCAACGATCATATGTTATCGGAGTTTTCCTAATAGAACCTGAACAGCCACACAAAACGGTTGTGCTGTGAGACATCATCGGTTCATTTTCCATACGTTTTAGGCATATTTTGACATAAGATATGTTGAGTTGACGCAGAAAATCTGCTATAATCATTCTAATTCAAACGAGGTGAAGGATATGGAGCTAAGAGCCTTAAAGTATTTCCTGATGGTGGCAAGAGAAGAAAATATAACCAAAGCAGCGCAGCTCCTGCATGTGACGCAGCCTACCCTCTCCAGACAGCTCATGCAGCTGGAGGAAGAATTGGGAGTGCAGCTATTTCACCGTGGAAAAC
>ERZ1026860.1180-NODE-1180-length-13994-cov-85.603343_pt1 | contig 13994 bp, 14 predicted proteins | sample MGYA00380160_ERZ1026860 | MGnify/ENA primary metagenome ERZ1026860 (study PRJEB33269, sample SAMEA4719796) | human gut metagenome | biome: human-associated habitat; feature: organic feature; material: feces | place: Cameroon | collected 2013-10 ... | reverse complement strand
ACTACCTTGTCAAACCGGTCAACTGATGCAACTAATTTTTTACACATTACTAAGTAAAGAATATGCCTGCCCAGACCAATGAGATTATCAAACGGACAGGATTGTCAAATACCCCGTTTCCAACGTTCCCGGTCAACAACACCAAGCCGTTGGTAACCGCTGCCCAGATCAGGTGAGTCTTGGCAAGTGCAACCGCATTAGGCAGTCGTTTGTGGAATGCAACCACAGTGTAAATTCCTATTGAGACAAAGCTTACCAACATCAAGATGTCACAGGCCAATAATGGCCAGCTGATTGAATAGGCCCTTGAAGCGGATACAACGGAATAGGCTCCTTTCATTAATCCTTCATCAGCTCTTGGCACAATGGAAACCAATGTGCTGATAATTGTCAGGATAATTCCGCCAATAACGCAGAAGTACAAGTAGAACGCCAGAAAACCGTGAATCCCCACGCTGTCCTCGACAACCCTCTGTTCATCCCTAATCGCCTTCTCCACTTCCGCCTCGTCCCCGACAAAATGCTCGCAACGATCCTCGAACTCCGGCCCCCTTCCCGTCAGCGAACACCTCCGTCCATCCTCCATCGAGAAGGTACTCTTACTGCAATGAGCACAGTACTCGAATTTGTCTTCTGTTTTCATAATGATTTGATTTATATATATTGTTAGGCATTTATCTTACTGACGTAAAAACTTACGATGCCAGTGTCTCATTGTCAATATCCTTAAAATAATTCACTTTAACAATTTCAGGCACAACCCATTCTCTCATAAGTGCAGTCAAAGTCTTGTTGTAAAAATGAACGAGGATTTGTTGAAGTTCACGGTACACTTCCACCAATTCTTTGTTGGACTCACTATGAGGCTTGGAAAAAAAGTTCGTAATCTCGTTAATGATTTCGCTCTTTTCTTCAATGTTTTTTGATATTATCAAGAACTTGGACTGGCCATCGGAATCTACATCCATAATTGCTTGTGATGCTGTCCTAAAATGAGACTCGGCGTGATTGACATATTCTATGGCCTTTGTGGAAGTATCGTTCCTTTGGGTGAGTTCAATAATGGTTTGAAAGGCGTCTCTAAGTTCATTTATGTCAGCAAGTAATCTACCTGTTTGGATTATTAAATGGAACAACAATCCGTTGTCATTATCCTGATTGGCTTTCTGTAGCATCCAATAATTGCAATGCCTCGCTATTTCTTCTGCTGCTTGTGCGAGAGGTGCATAATAATCTCTGTGTTTCTTAATAGGAACGTTGGTTCCAGTGCAAGGTATATTATCGTAGTAAAAAGACCTGGCAGAGGAGTTTTCATCGATAATTTGTTGTAAGTTGTTTAAGTCGTTGCTTGCAATGTTGTACTTCTCAAGCACATCCGCATTGGAAGGCGTGAATGGGAAAGACTCAAATTCCTTATTGGCGATACAGATGTCCTCGAAAGTCTGGTTAGAATAAAATAGAGTTGAATTATAGAAGTGACTCAGATAGCTTGGCATCCTTTCATCCAAGAAACACTTGACAACCTCGCTTGTGACATCATTTTTGAAGAATTCCGTACTATACGGAAACAGTTCTTTGGTAAATTCCGGTATCAGATCATTGAATACATCTTCTATAACCTTAGGCTGAAAGAATGTTATTGCGGGAGTATTGTCCCAATTGGTCTCAATATACGGCATTCTCTTGATCGCATCACATCTGTTAGTCATCGTAGGATGTGTGTATTCATTTACCCACGACAATTTGGAATTGTTTTCTGACAGAGGGGCTAATATATGCCTTGTCGGTTCCATTGTCACACTGGTTTTATTGTTTGCATCGTTAAGGAATGCGTCCACAACCATTAAGATATTTTGAGGAACCCGCTTTTCATCACGCATAAGGTGCTTAATGTATCCTGTAACATCGTCCCATAATCGAGAGAAATGACTGATTTTACTTAGAGCGGAAATGGAGCCATCCGTTCCAACCACTTGATATGAATATGCATCCGCGTCAAATTCTTGAGCACGGGAAAGAATCCCATTTAGCGGAGCAACTTCCATATAGTGTTTGGTCATAATTTTTGTGACAATGTGTGCGAACAGTCGTGCGGTGTCAGCCTGACTCTCCGCAGAGTTGTCCAATTCCTCACAAGATTGGTTTATTGAAGAACAAATAAATTCCGTCAAGTTGGCTATCCTGTTCATTTTTGTGGACTTCTGAGTGAAATGACCGAATTCGTGACTGAGGATAGACTTGAATTCTGTCTTGTTAAGAGTCATTAATAAAGGGAGCCCGATAGTAAGATTTTGCCTGCCTGGAAATAAGTAACCCCAGATGCTAGAATAGGAAACATAGGCATTGCATTCACTTGAGATATAGATGTGCTTGGGAGAACGACACTGGACTTTAGCTACGACTTCGTCTATCAACTCGAATAATTCACGGTAGTCTTTACGCTTTATCTCACGCCTCGTTGTCTTCCTGCTTTCAAACATCTTGAATAGTGGGTCGAGCATATAAAAAACACACGCCACGGAAAACACAAACAGACAAAGCATTATGATTATGACTCTTATGTCAAAACCACTGCCACTTTCAAATGCATTAGCCAAAATGATAATTACTGCTGAAAAGAGTATCAGAGACAGGAGTATCACGCTTGCTATCAGTGCAAAATAGGTCAATAGTAATCGGTTGACTTTCTTCCTTACTTGAGCGACAATGTCGGAAAGATTACTATGTTCGTTTAAATTGCTCGTTAACATCATTATGAAATTCTATCTCACGATTTATTTTATACATTTATTCATCGGTTGGCTTTTGTCACATCCTACCATCTAATGATAGCCTCTAATATCCTCAATTGGTCTTTATCTTCTTTTCCGAGACTACATATGTTTTTGACCACTTGTCGTGCCAATTCCCTGACAAAGTGTGGTCCTTTCGCCATCCACCGAAAAGAAATGATACCGATTCGTATGGAACAAAACGACAAAGTGTTCGTAATGCAATACGACCATTTGTAGGCTGATTACCGTCAATATCAACTACCCGTAGTCCTAACAAAAGTTTGCCAACAGTCTTTCCAGATTTACTTTCCATTAAATAATAATACAGGAATATTGTTGGCAAACTGATGATTGATATATTTATTTCAAGCCCCATAATCGTTGCAAATATGCTAACAACATATACAAGCAGTAGAATAATTGCATAATCGATCAGGTATTCCAAAAATCTGTTTTTTGATTCGTAATATTGTTCTGCATAATAGTCATATTGTGGCTCTTGGGGAGAACGAGAACCAACCGTATAACTGATGCCACGTTCATTCAGGACTGCTACTACGGCTTCACGAGCCGACTGTGTATAATCTCTGGCATCCACTTCGATGATCTGAAGCAGTTCATCATCTGTTTTGTTTCTCATCACTTTGATGAAATCTTCTTTGGTTCTTTCCATTGTTGAAAAAATAACATTTCAAGTAGACAAAATATTTAAACTGGATTAAATGCCACGATATGACTCTTTGTTATTTTACTGTGATAATGAACAATTTGGGTGAATTATCAACATAACCCCATACTGTTATATTCCCAGCTTTTAAAGCTTTCAATTCATCGTTATAGGCACGTACATAGGCAGATTTATTCTTGGAGATCTCCCATCGACTTACATATCCATTATCAATATACGCCTTTATTGTCTCGCCAACTCGCATATAGATATTCTTTGTATAAACCGTACGTACTTGTGAATGCTTGGTTTGCGAAACTACTGTCACTGTGCACATTTTATACTCCTTGCCTTTTGCCCATATGGTAGTACGTCCCTCAGAAATCCCTTTAATGATTCCTGAGGAAGAGATTGTCGCAACGCGTGGGTTGTCAGATTCCCAAAATAAGAATGTTCCATAGTTATACGCACTAATATATGTGATTGCTCCAACGTTTAATGAAATTGATTCGTTAGATAATGTCATTTTTGCATCACTATCGGAATAGACATTTGTTGATGCCGATGATATATTCGTAAATGGCGACTGATTTGAAGCTGAAGGGCGTGCTCGCCTGGCCCCCTTACAGTCTCTAATGAACTTCATCCATTGTCTTTTGCTATATGGAGTATTCTCGTCATACCAAATGCCATAGTTGTTTCTTACGTATCTCTTTGCGGTTGCGAATAGGCCATTATAACAATATGTTTTCACGAAACGACCTTTTATCACCTTCATTTGTGCATAGTTCGGGAACTTGTTTACGAAATCATTTAACACGTCTATGCTACAGGTGTTATCTCTGCAAACTATATAGTAACTGTTGGCGTACATCTCTTGATCAGATGTGGATAGGTACTTTATTCCTGATTCAAAATAAGGTTTTGCCGATGAATACAGTCCTTTTTGATAGCATTCCCTTGCTTCTAAAACAGACCGCCTAGCCTTGGCTTCTTCCTTATGCTTTGAATACGCAGGAGCATATATAATATAATTATTATAGCCCTTTATAGTATTGGTTCTCAACGCTCTTTGGAATTTATCTTCGTCCGTTTCAGAAATGTATATTGAAGATCCTGTTGCAGTCACATTTAAAGTCTTATGGATGTTTTCTGGTATTTTTCGTACCCGTATATCATCTTTTGGACTGATTACGACTGCAGTAATTACAACTTTAACTGGTTCGCCCAATTGTGACCGTCGGTTCACCAAAATTGATTTCTCGTAAAAAGCTGCTCCATTAGCTTGATAACCACTCGTCACAATCCAATTATTATCGGCTTTTCTATAAACGACCTTTGTTCCATTATATTGTTTAGTAACTTTGTCTAATATCTGAGAATCAGTCAATTCACCAAACTCAATCGATGTTATTAGTTTTATGCATATTTTAGAATCAGGAGACCAGAAGACTACGTTCTCATTGTTTGATTTCGTGTCCTTAGTCATAAACGAAGGCAGTTTTAATGAATATCCATAATTATTGTTTGTATAAGTTTGCAAATCATTGGCCGCCAAATAGGCTTCACGAAGTGTCTTGCATTTTTGTATTTGCGAAAGAGCTACGTTATCCGATGGGTTTTTAGCCAAAATTGATTGATACTTTCCAATCGCTTTTGTATACTGTTTCCTGGACATCAAGTGCATCGCCTCTTTCTGCAATTGTTCACACAACTCGCATATGGCGATTTCGCTTGCATATTTGTTGTAATTATCATTTAAAGCCTTCCAATAAGCCTTCGCTATATCATACTGGCCATTATTCATTCTCATTCTCGCTGATTCTACTGTTTGTGAGAATAATGAGAATGATAGTAAGAACAAGCAAAGAGTTATTATCGTCCTTTTCATTATTTCAGAGCGTTTATTCTTTGTTGATAATGGCTATATCTTGAAGAGGACTTGACTTTATTGAGTAATGATTCCGCCTCATTCAAAGTCTGTCGGTTTATAGGATCTCCATATCGTTTGGCCATTTCCATCCCTCTAAGTTTTGTCTCAAGTTCTTTTTCCAAAGATTCAATGTTGTTGGAGTTCTCTGTTAAGCTAGATGCTTGAGACTCTGATTGTTTTGTGGTGGTTTGATGGTTGCCCGCCTTAGTACCTACTTGAGAATCTTTATAAACGTTTTGTGAATTTGGAACCCGTTCAATATTTTCGATGACAATCTTTCCTACTACAACAATAGAGACAATTGCGGCACAACTCCAGAATAGCCGTTTTATGGTTTTCCCTATACGCTTACTTCGTTCTATGCCTTTCAGTTTACGTCTGGCATCATTGGCATACTTCCCATATGGGAGATCTTTCAAATATGACTGATATGCCGATTCCGTATTCGACCGTATTGTAAGATTCCATCGTAAGCTATCAATTATTTGGTTTGCCTCATTTATATGCTCCTTTAGTGCGGAGTGTTTAATGTAGTCCTGAAATGCTTTAATCGTATTCTCTTTAACAGCGTTATTCCAATAGTCATTTTCTTCCTGCCTATTCCTATTTTTAATCAATACCTTAAGTCGGCTGTTAGCTGCGGCCAAATGCTTTCCAGAAGGATAATTTGTTATATAATAGTGATATGATGCCTCCGTGTCAGTTTGAATAGCAGAATTCCAAGCCTTTTCCTCAATATATTTAGGAGAGGCTTCACCACAAACTTCACAATATAGAAGTTCGTCACTATTTTCCGTTTCGCATTTACCGCAAATCCAGCTCATAGTTTCTTGGCAATGTCTAAACCGTGACCACGTAATGTTGGTTTTGCGAGTTCACATTTGGTACCAGCAGCCATTAGAGTGCCTCTTATGGTAGGCCCGTGAGTTGGCGTAACTCCATCACTGACTGTTGAAGCCTTAAGTGCATTGAAGACTTCTTCAATAGTAGGCCTTTTGTCGGGATCCTTTTGCAACATATTGGCTATCAGGTTTTCAATGCCAGCAACAGGGATATCTTTAGCATATTTCGGAATGATACTATGATTCACACTATTCCAAGTCGTTTTATATTTATCCCCAACGATAGGCTTACATCCGGTGAAATATTCGCATAGAATTATTCCAAAAGTGAAAATATCTGATTTAAGAGTCAGATTTTTACCGTCAAATTCTCCATCTTCATCCATAATGTATGAAGCCTGCTCAGGAGAATAGTATTCTGGTGTTCCAACCAAATTTTCGCTGGTGGGAGGCTCTCCAGAAAAGAAGCTATCGTCAAAATCTATTAATTTGGCGGAAAATCCAGAGGAGGTCTTTTTGATCAATATGTTATCTGGCTTTAAGTCTCCGTGAACTATTCCAACACTATGCAGTATCTTTAAACTGTGGCAAACACATTTGGCAATGAGAAGAATACTCTCTATAGGAAGTCGTGCTATGTCTCCACAAGTGAGAGACTCGGTATCGATTTTCTCTGTTACTTTATAATAGCAGGGGCCATATCTGAAAAAGTCCACGGCGAAAACAAGATTTCCACCTAATGATACTTTAGATGCAATTTTTGCGTTCAAGTCACGGTGGTGTTTCTCAAAGAGATCACACGCTTTTTTCTTCTGTTCCTTAATTCTCTCACTGCCAGGACTCTCTGGTAATGGATACTTAGGGTATAAGAATTCCTTTATGAAATACTCTTTGCCTTCTTTTGAAGCAAAAGATATTTTACTCATACCTCCAGCAATTATAAAGTCTTGAAGTATCGTATAACCATTAATGACATCCCCTTTTAACATATCCCAAGTTGTTGTAATTGTGTTTATTATTATCTTTTATTGTGTTTTTTATTATTCAATCTCATTCTAATGTGTATCCTAGTGAACCTCCTAGTGAGCCACTTTATTCTTTTTGATAGACTTAAGCACAATTTCCCAAAACACCGATGCGAAGGAGGTGTTTTCTTTCCAATATCACTTGTTTCTTCATTGTAGTAGTCCCTGCTATCATCATCAATGTATTTACAATACGATGACTTATAGTTATTCCAACTAAGTTCAATTGTCCTTTGAAGTGCCGCTTCGGATTCATTTAACTCTTTGTGTAAATCTTCAATACGCTGTTGCTGGACAGTTATTTCTTCTACATATTGAGTTGATTTTTTCCCAAGTAATCTTTTTAGTTCACTGAAGTCCTTAAAACCCTTAGCTATTATTGCTATGGAAAAGTCATCTCCAGATATCTCCTGAATCTGCTCTTTCATCCTTCTCTCCCAATCTTCTTGGTTATTTGAAGAATACAACGAAGAAGCGAGCAAATGTTCAAAATGCATTGGAGTACGGCAATAACCAAAACATCCATCTGTGGCACTTAAAATCACATATGGCTGTTTGTCTATCTTGATTTCTTTATGATTTATAGTAAAGTCATTGTCAGCACAAACGCAATTCGATAGTGCACTGTCGCTCGTGAGGTTATCAAGCGGATCGTAGTCATTTACCAAATCATCTTTTGTTATTTGATAAAAACCACCATCTATCCATAGGTAATTTCTAGAATCTCCTGCCCAATAGCTATCGATAATTATATTAGCATTTTTATAATTAGCGACCGCTAAAGTAAATGTGGTAGGATAATTCCTTATAAGTTTACTCTTCAGCATTGACTTAGGTGAAGGATAGCTGGTTATTTCACGGTTTAGGCGTTCAACACATATTCGCTTTAAGGCTTCAGAATTAATGTTTGTCCCTTGATTGCTCACATAATCATCTATTGCATCACGAATAATTCTAGATGCCACATATGCTTTAGTGTGCTGCCCCTCATATCCAGAAGTACACAATGAAGCCCCAGAACCACCCATACCATCGTAAACACCTGTAATAGCAGATGATTCTGTCGAAAAGAGTATCGGATCGGAATCTTCCCCTTTACCGATACTCTTCTCAACCATAAACTTAAACTGGATGCAAGCTGTCATTAAATTGAATTTACTATTGACGATATAATCATATCATAATCTATATCGGTCAGGCCTTCGCCAGCTTTTGCCGGGTGATGAATGGCATTGCTCCAGTTTAACCCGATTTCTGTCCACGCACTTGCATCAGGAGCAAATATGATAATCCTTTTGGCAGACTTGTTCATCTTACCACTTTGCTCGTCTTCCCACCAATCCGTCAGTTCATCGAATGTTGAAGGCATATTTTGTGGATAGTATTCGGTCTTGGATTTTTCAAGACCAAGAGGATGCGTTGAAGCATCTGACCATGCTACAACAACGTGACGTCTTTTATCGCCACCTGATGTCCAGTCGGAATTGATAGCCATAGCAATGGCTTCTAGACCATTTTCGGGTTCATCTCCGCCACCAACTGGTTTGAGGCCTGAAATAAATGAACTGAACTCAGCTTCCTGTGCTGGAATGTTAAGAAATCCGGTATCAGATATAGCATTCTTTCCATCCGCACTGAAATCCCTAAATGCTATTGTACGGATGCGGAGTTCTGAAACGTCTTTCCCTTTTTCCTCGCACTTTTTGCATAAATCTGAGTAAAAATTTAGAGCATTAGATTTTACTGTATCAAGTAAACTCCCCATACTGCCTGTGCAATCTATGCACATTACAATGTCAACATTGTACTTTAAACCTTGTCCTGACATAATTTGAATAATTATAAAGATGTTATTGTCTGTGCTTTGTTATGCTACCCTTATTCGTTATTGCCTATTTTGCTGAATATTTACGCCTTCTATTGATAGTTCAGTTAATCGTTTGATCTTTTCTGTCAACTCTGTATCTTCATCGTCGTATTCTATTCTCATATTGACTAAGACACCCAATTCGTTCAGTTCGTGAATGAGTTTAGAGAAGTCATCGAGTCTTCCTTGTCTTTCCAATAGTTGCGGATTGACTATAATTGCTAATCTTTGCTTCATATGCTTATTTCCAGTCTGATAAAACGAGATAATTCTGTTCATTAAGATTATAAGGACGCATCCTTTCTATAGCATCGAGAATTGAAAAGAGAATTTGATCTGATCCGCCTTCTTTATAGACAAGATCATTGCCATTGTCATCTCGTAGGAATGAGCGTTTGAAGCCTTCTTTTAATACACCAATTATTTCTGCCTTTTTGCCATCGTCCCTTACGAAGATATTATCTTTGATAGTGCCTTCAGAGGGCACCGAAGCGCTATTAACAATCTTGTACCGATTCTCGTGAACAACAGTTACATTATATCCTGCCATACTCTATTAGTTATAAACCCCTTCGGCTCCAAAAGAGAACATTAGCAAACAAAAAGAAAGTGTGGAGCCCGTTTCGTCGCTTATCTTCAAGAAGGTTGTGGTAGAACCTGAGTATGAATAAACGGAAACAATCCCCACACCTGTATCGTTGAGTGTTGAATACACGCAAGCGAATACAGATGAACGGTGCTGTCGGTTTATCCTTATACTCGTTGAAAACTACCACATTTTCTTGAAAGGATAGTGCGAAAACACTTTCATCAATATGTCCGTTCCAGATCATAGGGTCTGAAACGTTGTAAAGGTAGTAATATTTTCGGACTTTCAGCACTTTTTCTGAGGATTATTTCCGTGGATATATTCATTAATGCCGTCTCCCTGTCGTTGAGGATGGCTTTTCTTCTCTTGTGCGCGGCACTTCGAGAGGAGGTGTCGGTGTTCCGTTAGGCGACTGTCTGACGTTTCCATTTTTGCTGTACCATCAAATACTGGCTGCAATATTACAAGTATATTCCCGCCGAATCAAGTTCATATCGGTTCATTTTTAGGAAGGTGGGTGGATTGATCATTAAGCGCTCCGCCTCTCGTCCTTGATGCTTTGAACGGAGGGGCGGTCTGGCGGTGTTCCGCTTTGCGGGTTGTGTTCATTCATATTCATTGTCTTGTGCTTTTACCATTAATGTCGCGTTTGGGGAAAGGTAAACCGGGAATTTAGGAAAAGATGATATGGCGGTTGTCTTCCCACAGGCCGATAGCGAGAAGCAGCAGCTACTCAAGAATCTTCCATTGGCCTCCGTAGGTCTGCGGTCCTATGCGGACGATTTTGCCAGTCTCTTTTAGTATTGATATGTATTTCTTTATCGTTGTCGGAGATTTTGAGAGAATCTTTGATATTTGTTTAGATGAAATTTTCGGATTTTTCCTTAGTTCATTCAAGATTGCGTCCATTAGAGTTTGGCCACTAGTTTGGCCACTAGTTTGGCCACTAGTTTGGTCACTAGTTTGGGTACCCTTATATGAAGGCCTCTTGAAACAAACAGTCACGAATCCTTTTCCATTCGTATATGTGGGCTCTTCCACGCCTGCCTCCCGGCAGCTGTCCGCTATCCTGCGAATGCCTGAACCCCAATTCTCCAAATAGGTCATCTTGTATAGTGCTTGAGCGATTATCGGATTGTACGGGAATGAATCGTGAGACTGAAGTATCGTTTCCGGTGATAACTCGTGCGGAAGCCTTCCCGGGTTCTCTATCTCGACTCGGTCATCGTAAATCGCCAGTCCTGTGGATGTCCCGCGATTTTCATAATCTCGATGTGCCAGACTGTTTATAATGGCTTCACGCAGAGCGACAATCGGTATCTCAAGCTTTTCTTCCCTTCGCAATCCCTCAATTTTTCCACTTAGGTTGAGGTGCTTGAAGCAGAATGCGACGGCAGCATCAAGAATGTCAAAGAAATTGCCGCTTACCTGCTGGTTGTCGATAAACTCATTCTTGTTGATGCCGGCAAATCGGGCAAGCCTGATTTTCAACTGGGTGTAGTAATGCGTTTCTTGTGCGAACAATACGACTGCGGCGTTATTCGGTCTGTCGTTCTCTATCAGCTTAAGTTTGTTGAGGACATTTATCTGTGGCTCGTTCAACGCACTGGAGTTCAAGCGACCACCATTAACACCAGCTCGAATCCCGTCACTGATTCTGTTTTCATCAAGGTCGGACAGCTCTACACCTACAGCTTCCTGTAACTCCCAAAAGAAATTCATTGGTTTGTAGGCCTTCAGCCGGCTTTCAAACATATCGCGAGACATTACCCGTGTAGTGCTCTCGGTCCTTAGGTAAGGTCGGCTGTCGTATGTAAATGGCCTGTCGCCCAAGTTCCATCTGTCAAAATGCAGGACAATCAATTGTTTGCCGTTTGATTCGGGGACATCGACATACTCTGGTTTGATGTCTATGGCGGGCTCTATCCCGGACAACGCCTGAGCGATTTCCCTCCTTGTGGCATCCGTGACATCCTGTCCTAAGATTTTGAGAGAAGCCGGGGCTATCCCGAAGATAATGAAGCCCCCGTCGGTGTTGAGGAAAGCGCAAGCCGTGCGCATAGCATCTTTAAGTTCTCCCGTGGTCTTCTTAAGTTCGAGAGTCCTTGTTTCATCCCTGCGGATGAGCTCTTGTATTTCGGCTATAGTCATAATCGTCGTCTCCTTTGTCCTTGCAAATTTATGAAAAGTTATTGAAGATTGGGACTTTGTGTAATTCTATTTCTTCCGATACCTCCTGTGCGAGACGTTTTCAAGATGACCGGTGTCGCACCAGCGGCGGATGATGCGGTCGGAGGTGCGGGGATGACCTCGCGAGTTTCAGCGAAAAAGGCGGTTATTCGCCGAGAAAATATCGGTGAATATCTTGTTTATTTGCCGGATTCTTTGGTAAACTTACTACCGGTAAGTGGGCGAAAATCGGCAAATGCTCCACTGACACCGCCCTTAATGACATTCGTGATCTTGTGAACAAAGGTGTCCTGAAAAAGAATGACGAAGGCGGCCGCAGCACGAATTATTCGTTGCTTGATTGAGAGGGGTGTCCTGTATTTTGTAAAATACATTTTGGGACCGTTTGTGTATTTTGTAGAATACACGCATATTTGCTAATATTGCTGAAAATTCGGATATGGGTTTCGTTTGCCTTCCTGTGTTGTCCAGAGTAAAATGAGGAGACTGGGAGCGATTTTCAGGTCTTTCCTGTTTTTTAGGAAATAATTGGCTATTTATTTCCTAAGTTTTAGGAAATGTCTATCTTTGTAAAAAAGAATCGCTATGTTGCTGCAGACATTTCAATCGCTGATTGCTTTGCATCAGGAAGAGTTCCCCTACGATCTGATTGAGAGGGAAACCGTTTTGCCTATGGACAGTAAGAACATCATTACTGTCACTGGCGTGAGAAGATGCGGAAAATCTTCTCAATTAAAATTGGTTGTCAATCGGCTGTTGAAAGCTGGTGTCGCAAAGGAAAGAATTATCTACATCGGATTTGACGATGAGCGTCTGGCGATGATGTCAACGGCGGACTTTGATGATATTCTTAAGGCATACCGAGAAATGTATCCCGGTCAATCGTTGAAGGATGTCTATATGTTCTTTGATGAGATACAATTGATTGACGGATGGGAACTATTCGTTCTTAGAGTCTATAAGAACTATTGTCAGAATATATTCATTACGGGAAGTACCTCAAAAATGTTGTCAGGAGAGATGATTTCCGCTCTTAGAGGCTATCCGGATGAGTACAAGCAGCAAGTACTCTCATTTACTGAATATCTTAAATTCAAAAACATTGAGGCGAACAGATTTTCGGAAGATGGTGCCGCTGTGCTTAAAAGCGCTTTCAGACAGTATTGCCTGGAAGGTGGCTACCCGAAGGCGGTGTTGACAGGGGAAAAGAGTGAACGGGTCAAATTGCTTCAATCATATTTCAACACGATGTTGTTCAGGGATCTTATGGAGCATTATAAGATCAAGTCTCCGGCTTCCGTGGTGAGATATTTTTTGAAGCGGGTTATGGAGAATCTCACCAAGCCAACCAGTATCCACAATATTTTCAATGAGCTGAAATCCATTGGAATGAAGGTAAGTAAGGATTATCTTTATGAATGGATGGATGATGCCTGTCAGATATTTATGTTTAACAAGGTACCCAAGTACACGAGGTCATTGGTGAAGGAAACTTCCCTGCCGGCGAAATATTATGTGGCGGATATGGGGATGAGGAACGCAGTGCTTTTGCCGCAGAGCCTGGATGAAGGGAAAGCGTTGGAGAACATAGTTTTCAGCAATATTAATTTAACTTTGGGAGAAGAGGATAAGGTCTTTTTCTTCAGTGAGGAAGTTGAGTGTGACTTTGTTGTCGTACGTTCCGGCAATGTTGCGGAACTGGTCCAGGTCTGCTGGTTGCTGGACAAAGATAACTACGAAAGGGAATTCGAAGGGCTTGTGGCTGCATCACAGGCTACAAAATGTTCAGACTGCCGCATAGTGACATTCGAACAGGAAGGCACATACAATTACAAGGGGCTGGACATTAAGGTGGAGTCGATATGGAAAGATGCGTGGTGGGTATCTCGCTGAAAATGAGCGATTTGGCTGATTGTCTTTGGCGGGATCGTGCCAAGGGTGGTTGCTTAACTTGTTGTGTGCGAATCGTTTAACCGCCACGGACTTCACGATTGATTTTGGTGACAAGTAATGCGGAGAAAGTAAAAGGAGAGGTTATTCCTCTCCTTTTTATTTGTTCGTCCAGCACGAACATACTCTAAAGGGTGCAAGTCCCTAAACCGCCCTG
>ERZ1026860.1179-NODE-1179-length-14008-cov-5.740486_pt1 | contig 14008 bp, 8 predicted proteins | sample MGYA00380160_ERZ1026860 | MGnify/ENA primary metagenome ERZ1026860 (study PRJEB33269, sample SAMEA4719796) | human gut metagenome | biome: human-associated habitat; feature: organic feature; material: feces | place: Cameroon | collected 2013-10 ... | reverse complement strand
ACCTCGACCTGTTCGCAGAAGGATGTGTACCGGATGAGGTAGTAATGCTCGTTGTCTTCTTTGGCAAAGCTGGCGTCCTTGCAGACCACGATGGACTCGCCGGTGTCAATATCCTTCAGCACCCGGACAACGAAAATAGGTTTCCCATCGTACCGTGTATAAAATCCGGCAAATACCCGTTTGAGTGCCATAAGAAAGCCCTCCTTCCGCTGATTTTCTTACAGTATAGCACAGATTTCGGCGGAGAGAAAGAGCGGCGTTGGGACGGAGAAAATTGGGATTTGAGAGAATAGCAAGCACAGCCGCTGTCCGGACACGCGGCAATTTTGGGATAATCACAAGCCCTTATGATGCTGACTTTGAGCGAAAAAGGAGAAGTAAAACTGCTGCCAAAGTATACGAACGATCTGAGCGTGAGAGTCTTGCATGCAAACTGCTTTTGGAATTAGAGGGTTTCGCAACATGATGCGAAGCTCTCTTGCCTTGTGATCGAGAAAGATGTATAATTAGAACGATATTTGTAGCCGGAGGTCGAACGGAAATGGCTATTTCGTATAACAAGCTTTGGAAGCTGCTCGTCGATAAGAAGATGAGCAAAGCCGATCTGCGCAAAGCAGCAGGCATCGCACCGAACACCATGACCCGGCTGCGGCGGGATGAAGAGGTTACGCTGTCCGTGCTCAATAGAATCTGCGTTGCGTTAGATGTCAATATCGGAGATGTGATGGAGTTTGTGGGTGGAGATTGAGCAATATCCATAACTGCAAGTAAATCTTATTCGTGAAGCAAAGAGGTGGGAGAAATGGCAATTCGCTTGTGGCCGCAGGATTATGAACGAAAGGATCATATTACAAAAGCGGAAAAAGGGATCCTTAGATATGCTGCGCGCAATTTTCAAAATGGCCATATGGTGGTTGGTATAGACCCTCTAGGCTTAAGCGGCGAAAAAGTGAAGCTGGGAATGTATATTTCTCCCAACGAAGGGCTTGTCACGTTCTCGATTTACTCCGGAATGATTAATGCAATGCCGGTGTTTTCGTATATCGCTTATGTCCAAATGGTCGAAGGTAAAATCTATGAACGACTTTTGGATTCCAAGCTTTTGATTGTTCGTAACGGAGAAAAGAAAGCACTTAAATTCCCATACAAACATATTGTTATGTTTCCGGATGAGGTGGTAGGAAAGACTACCGTGTCGAAGAATGATCTTCAGCAACTACGAAATTATGCAACATTTGATTCGTTTAGACCAATCACATCTGACGGCAAAGAAAAGAGAATTGAAGATTTGAAAATATTTGCGGGTATTCGCAAGGCATACGATAAGACGTTTAAGTCTCTGTCAGAACTAGAATGTCGAGCGATCTTTGAACGTTTGGCTCCCGAATACACTGTCGTGATGAATGAGACCATAAATGTTTGCGTTGCCGAAAAGAAAACGTTGGTAGCCGAAGCTGATCTGCGCATTACCGGAAAGGAACTGGAATATAAAACATTCTTCCTCGATGAGTACCAGGTAGGCGTTGTTAACGACATGGGTAAAGGTCATCGAGTCATTCTGGCAAACCCCGGAGCAGGAAAAAGCGTTCTGCTTCTTTCTAAAGCGTTTAAGTATGCAAGTCTGTACAAAGGGTCCAACGTACTCCTCACATGCTATAACAGCAACTTAGCCGATTCTTATAATTTCAAGCGCAGTTGTGCTAATTTTGGCAACGATATCAAACTGTTTATCATAACATTCCATAAGTTGGTAAAAAAGATTTATGAGGAATGCTTGCACTCTCATTGCGCATCAACCATTGCAACAGAAGAAGAAATTCAAAAATGCATAGACATGGTGAAACAAGGAAAGGTGAAGCTTCGATTTAAGGCGATTTTTATTGACGAGGTGCAGATTTTTGATCCTCTTTTTCTCGAGCTGTGTTATCGCCTTTTGGAAGATGACGATGATCGTGTGTTTTTAATGGCAGGCGATTTGAATCAAGCGGTTCGTGCGCTGAGCCGAAAAGGTGATGCCCCGTGGAAACGGATGAATGGAATCCAGCTTGACTTTACTGGACGTGTTCGCTACATCGAAAAAAATTACCGCAATAGTCAAGAGATAGGCGAGTATATTTCGCATATGTTGCAGCACATGAATACGCGCTTGTCAATGCTGGATCTAATTAACTCTTTGGAGTATGAATATAACTCGTTCAAAGTCGGCACAAATCCAACAATTGCGCTTAAAGTTAGGACCGGGGTTCAACGAACAAGTATCAAAACGAGTGTAATTGCAGCAATTAAAGAAATTGCAACAACGTATAGGATTAGTTACTCAGACATAGCTGTGTTATTCCCGTTTAGAAAAGTCCCCTATTTGAACTACCATTTCCTCTATTGGCTTCAGCAAGGGCTTGACGAGGAAGGTATTTCTTATTCGATGATCATTAACGAGAAAGATGGTTTCTTTGTGAAGAAAAAACCCGGAGACATTACGGGTGTAGTTATCTCTACGATTGAGTCCTCGTTGGGATTGGATTTTAAGGCCGTTATTTTGGCTGGCTTGTTCCCGTATAACTATGTCAATCTCAACGGACAAGTGGGTAGTGAAATAAAGACATGGAGCGCTATCAAAAATATGCCGGAAGAGCAGCAAACTGCGGTACAGAGCCAGATGCGAGCAGTATATACCGCCTGTTCAAGAGCCCGAGATGTTTTGTATGTAATTAGCGATCTGAAGCCTGGTACACCAATGGAAGAAATTATTAAGCAAGTGCCAGATAGAACACCTTTACCGCAGTCTTTAACGCAGAGCGGTACACCATCAACTGGGGTTCGTACGGGAAACAAACGGAATACTGTAACCAAACGTACAGCTTCAGCCACCATCAAAGAAAGATTGCTTAATGAAGTAGTCGATCATGTAACTATTAAGGCAGTAATTCAGGAAACAAAAAAGGACACAACCGTGATGGTTGATCTTGCAAAGTACCCTAAGCAAAAAGGAATTATAGGGAAAAAGGTCGGTGAAACCTTTAAACTTGCAGGAGTTTCTTTGACATATAAGATTACGAAAATTATTGCCAATGATACGCTTATCCCCAAAGATGTGGCAAGCTCTCCTGCAAAACAAGTATCTGCTGTACAAGCAGGTAAAACTCAGCCCAAAAGCTTGAAGGATTTCTTCGTGAGCAAGGGGTTCAAAGCTGTAGATTGCAGGTCAAATAATGGTTGTTTGTGGATCTTGGGAGAGCGAAAAGAATTAGCACCGTACGTGATGGAAGCAGAGCGACTATTTGGAGTGGCTGGCGGATATGGCGCGGGAAAAGCGTCGTCTTACAAGCCTGCGTGGTGGACAAAGTCAAACAAGTAATTACCCCATATGGCATTTGCATGTGCTGGGAGGAGAAATAGTATGGCAAACGATTACAACATACTTGCTGATTACATAGTCTCTAGATATATCGAAAGGATCGCTGGTGATGATATTGAAGAGACCTTTGTGGATGAATCTCCGGCAGATCGCGTTATGGTTGGCATGCTTGCTGAAAACCGCATGGAAGAGAAGTTTGATGGTGGGTATATCGAGAATAATAGTACCCGCTTTGAAAGTGTACCGTCCATAAGTATTTCGTTTATCGTCAAGAAGAATCCTTCAGGTGTTATTCGTGTGATTCCCAAGGGACTGTTGTTTTATACGGTCGAGCCGGATTATGACAAGACGATTGATTACTTGCTTCAGAAATACTCTGAAAAGGATAACGTTCAATATACCGAAATCCAGCAGCTCTGTGAATGCTATCCTGACCTGCGATTTAGTCTTCCGTTGACCTACAAAAAGGTGCGGGTTGAAGACGAGATGGGTGATGGTATATCAATCCGGCTTGACTCTATTAGTGATAAAAAGTTTCATTTGGAGCAGAAAATCAACGAACGCTTAAGGGCTCTGTCGGATAGAATCATCAGCGAAATAAAAGTCATTAAGAGTGACCGTGTTACATTTTTTGATCTGGTCGATAAGGAACGTTTCTACCTTGTGACAGGTGAAAGCGAAGAACGTGTAAACCCTCGATGGGATATTGACATTTATTGCACCGTTACCGATGAAGGGGATTCCTATCGATTCTTGATGCAAATGGTTAATAAGACTCCCGTGAATGGCAAGAGCAACATCGGATATTTGCCTAAAGTTTTCAATGCTGGTATTGATGTGGTTGGAGATGATAGTATCGAGTTTCAGAATATCAAACTGGACTATTTTAAAAACAGCTACAGAAAGCGTCCCATAGTGCATGTCGTTGCAGAAAACACTTCTGCAGCCTATCATGAAGAGGACAACTCCATTCGGACTGATAATATTCCGAGATATTATCAAATGCGCCTGAAGACCAAAGATGCGTTAACACAGTATGTTACATTTGAAAAACTTATTCAGGATCCGGTTGGCAATCTGACTGTTATTTACGAAGAAATGAAATCGGATTATGAGAAGTGTGTCTACGAGTTCAATCATACAAGGTTCCAAACGGTCAATGCAAAAGAACGGTTTAAAGATGCATTAGAGAACTATCAGCATGAAATTGGCCGTTTTAGGAAGGGCATTGATCAGATTGAGTACAGGGATTTTGTTAAAAAGGCGTTTGTTTATATGAACAAAACTTTTATGACGAAACTCGCTGGTGAACACAGACAGATTAGCGGTTGGCGTTTGTTCCAGATCGTTTTTATCGTTTCGCTTATCTGCGAGATGATTCGCAGCGAGTATAAAAATGATCCCAATATTGCGGAAGCGGACATTGAAACCGCGAACTTGCTTTACTTCCCGACAGGCGGTGGTAAAACAGAAGCGTTTCTTGGCGCATGCGTGTTCAACATGTTCTTTGACCGCCTGCGCGGAAAAAACGACGGCATTACTGCATTTCTTAAGTATCCGCTGAGACTGCTTGCAGTGCAACAGCTTGATCGTGTGCTTATGATCGTCATGAAAGCGAATGTTGTAAGAGAGTCCAGCGGGGAGTTGGCTCACAAAACACCGTTCCAAGTCGGCTTCTTTGTGGGCAAAGGAAATACACCGAATAAGATAGACTCCTTTGAACGTTTAAGTGAGCGCGGAGATAAGAATAAGGCAAAAGACCTTATTCTTGAAAGTGATCCTGAAACGCTAAATGAGTATTATCGCTTCATTGATACGTGCCCCTATTGTGGTAAAAAACACGTAAATCTAAGATTTAATCGTGACACTTGGAGATTGGAGCATGTTTGTGATAATCCAGAGTGCCCCATCATGGTTTTGCCGCTCATGATTGTAGATAACGAAATTTATCGCTATCTGCCTTCCATTGTGGTCAGCACGATTGATAAGATGGCTATGCTTGGCACAAGCAATGACTTTAAGATGCTGTTTGGTCAAGTGAAAAAAAAATGCCCGGTACATGGATTTACGGGAAATTCAAAATGCTCTTGCGCGTCATGCGGCGGACATGTGCTTCAAAACGTAGGATTGCTAAAAGATCCCATTCCGACTCTTTTTATTCAAGATGAGATGCATCTTGTAAAGGAAAGTTTGGGTACATTTGATGCGCACTACGAGTCGTTCTTGAGCTATTATGCAAAGGAACTGGTTCCAGAGGCGCAGCGCAAGCTAATCCGATTTGTTGGTGCAACAGCAACTATCTCCATGTATGAGAGCCATATTTGGCATTTGTATCACATGGATGGACGGAGATTTCCATGTGAATATCCTTCAGCAGAAGCAGGCAAAGATTTCTATTCTTACACCGATAATAATGACATTACACGCATTTTGATCGGATATGCCCCCTATGGACGGTCGATTACTGACGGCATGTGGGAATCGGTTTATATCATGCGACTTGTCGTGTATAGAATGATTCAATTCTTGAAAGAAAGCTACGAAAAACTCTGCGCTGCCGGTTTTTCTGGGAGTATTGATGAGTATCGGGATATGCTGTACGACTATTGGATTGAATTGGTCTACAATAATCGCAAGCAAGACGCAATGGAACTTGAGAACGCATTCCAGAACCAAGCTAACAACTATTTGGAGGCAAAGGGTGTTCCTAAGTATGTTATTGAACAGATGACCAGTGATGTGGACTTCCAAACCGTAAGAAAAACGTTGTTTGATATTCAGGCGAACAGAAAGAACTTCGAGAGTACCAACCTCCTGCTCGCAACAAGTACCATTTCTCATGGTGTGGATGAGGATTCCTTTAACGTGATGTACTTCTTTGGAATGCCAAACAACAATGCCGAATACATCCAAGCATATTCGCGTACTGGTCGTAAGTTTACGGGCATTGTCGTGGATATCATTCGACTAATGAGGGTGCGCGATAGATCCTACCTGAAAAATTTTGTTATTTTCCATCAGAATAGGGACGATCTTGTTGAGGCTGTCCCAATCAACAGATGGGCAAAAAATGCAATCTATAGCACCTTGCCCGGATTGCTTGCAGGCTTGATTAGGCAGTATTACACAATTAAAACCAATTCGGATAGTCTGCATAATGCAATTAAAGTACAGAAGTTGCTTCGTTCCGGAGAAATCGACGTTGATGATGCAGTTTCTAAACTTATTGCAGCTTACGGATGCAATGAACAGGAAAAAATGTCTCTGGCATATAAGGAAATCATCACCGAAGAAGCGGTCAACATTCTTTCTGGAATTAAAAATGGAAATTTCACAAAGGAACTTTCCCTTTCGGACGCAATAGGAAAGTTCTCGCACGGCAAGAAAACGCCAATGACGAGCTTACGTGATACAGAAGAGCAGATCGAGATTAAGATTTGAGGTAAGAGATTATGAAGAGAAGCAAAACTCAAGCTGTATATAGGTTCTTGCCGGAAATGTGGATATCCGAAAAAGGTGATTCTGAGAGAGCTGTTTCGGCTAAGATAAAAAATTGGAATTATATCAAGATGTCCGATATATATGAGGATTTTATCGAGGGTGAAATTAAGCGCCAAATAAAACTGTTTGGTGATCGAGGTGGTGACATCAGCGCGTTTGATCTTTCACCAGATACTCATTCGTTTGCAATTGTTGAAACCGCGTGCAACGAAGGAATCCCTGATATCATTGGTGAAATATCCCCGTTGGTGTTTTACTGTAGTTCCTGTGGTACAGTGAGCGATCTTCGTAATCCTGATGCGGTTGATAAGTATACTTGGAAATGCAAAAATCCTGATTGTGGAAAGTGGGCAGTCAAGCAACTCCAAATGATCTATGCCTGCGAATGCGGATATGCACAGCCCATAAAGATTCCGCATGTGCAGGGGGTAAAGAATTTCAAGTTCCGCCCCAATGAAACGCAATATAAAATGTTTTATAGGAGCGGCAACTCGGAAAAACCTGCAGAGTTTGTTCAGATTTGTCCGAACTGCAATTCGAGATTGGTGCCTGACAACGCAAATTCTGGCCGAAATTATAAGCCTTTCACGCTGAAGGTAATTAATCTGGTTGATCAGCGGAATGGTCAATTCTATAAGAAGGGCATAGATGCGCAAAAGACGATCGTTTGTAGATGGTTTGACAAATTGTCTACCGCTGACTATGAGGAGATCCTGAATAACATTGAATTAGCATTTAGTGACGCATTTAAAAGCGATGCGCAGAGACAAAATGTAAAACAGCAGGTTCGTGCCCTAATTGATGCGGGCATGCTTCCTCCTGAGATGTTTGAAAGCGCTGTAAATAACATGCTTCAGAATGCGCCGAACACAAAAAGTGTTGAGCGGTATGTAGCAATATGTGATGATCTATTTTCAAGAAAGAAAACGGAAAATCCGGTGGGCTACGCAGAATGGCTGAGCCATTTCTCGTTCAAGCTGATGCAGTATGATACGCTGAAATATGCTAAACGAATCATTACACTAGAAGAAGCAATTCAGCGTCAACTTGATATGGAGTTCATTGATTCTCCGGAGGAAGTTACAGCATTGAACAAAAAGATGGGTATCGCCAATATGCAGGTTTCTTGCGATATTCAGATTATCAACTGTACATATGGATATTCCAGAAGAGTTGCTGATCCGAAGAACTCTACAAATAAGAATTGCCGCTTGAAGCTCAATGCCTACGATAGAACTAGAGACGGAACGGCAAATCTTGTTTATGGAGCCAAACTGGATACGGAAGGCATCCTGTTTGAGATCAGCCAGCGAAAAATCGTTGAGTGGTTGTATGAGAACAACATCATCAGTGAGGAACAGTTGCCGGATCTTGACGACGATATTTCTGTGAAAAAGTGGTTTGCACAATATGTTCATAGTGATGTGATTTCGATGTTCGGTGAAATCGATGACAGTGAAAAAATCACTAAGAATGTTTTTGCGCTGCTCCACTCTATGTCCCATGCCTTTATGAATTCGGCAGGAGAACTAAGTGGTCTGTCCGGTAATTCTTTGACAGAGATTATCCTTGTAGAGACTGCGAGCATCTTTATCTATGCGCAAACTAGTCAGGGAATCCCCCTCGGCGCTCTGTCTGGAATGGCTGAATCCAACTATGCGTATTTCTTGAAGAAGGCTTTTGACGAGGCGAAAAATTGCGTATTTGATCCAATCTGCACGGAGCGAGATGATACGGCTTGCAGTGCATGTCTCATAATTCCGGAGATTTCTTGTAATCACTTCAACGCTGAGCTTGGCAGGAAGTATTTGTATTCGATTGACGGAGTGGATAACCCGACTGTTGGTTTTTGGGAGATGTAATTATGGCTAATATGTATCCGAAAAACATATCAGAGTATTTGCCAACGGATTCTGAAAGAATTGTTTATCAGGAATTAAAAAACCAGCTTCCTGATACGTTCGATGTCTTTTATTCTGTTAGTTGGACAAGTTATTATGCGGGGCGTCTCGTGAAATCTGAAGCAGATTTTATTGTTGCCAGTCCTGACTATGGTTTTTTATGTCTGGAAGTAAAAGGCGGGAACGGAATCCGTATTGAAGATAATAACTGGTATCTTTCGGATGCGGTACATGGTGAGCGTAAACTGAACTCTTCTCCGTATGATCAGGCGGAAAAGAATATGTACTACTTCTACAAAGTTTTTTCTTCGAAATACAACACCAAGTATTCGGGAATATATGGTGCCGGTGTGATTTTTCCCTTCTATCCCATAGGAGAAGAGCTTGAGTTAAGTAATCGTCATAGAGCGTGTACTATTGACAGCAATGACCTGAACAATATCTATGATCGCATTAAAAAGATGTTCCGCCTATGGGCAGGTAGTTCTTACGGTCGGCGCTATTATCCAGCAAGCCAACATCGCGCTTTCCTTGAACTCATAAGAGATAGAATTGCGATTTCTGCAGCAGCTGGCGCGCTGATTCGGTTCAAAGATCAGCAGCTGAGTGTGATCAACCGTGTGCAAGACAATTACATATATCTACTGAAAAATGTAAAACAATTCTACATGCGCGGAGGAGCAGGAACCGGGAAAACTTGGATTGCAATGAAAATGGCCAAGGATGAAGCGGAATCAAATGGGCACAAGGTACTTTTTGTTTGTGCATCAAAACCACTTGCCAGTATGGTAAACAGTCATATTGGGGATGCGGTTGATGTTAAAGATATTCGCTCACTCTTTGAAATGCTTGTTGAGGATATTACCAGTTATCAAGAGCCGCTGTTCAAAGGAATAAGCCATGGCCTCATTGGTAACTATGAAAAGTACAACGCGATCTTTGTTGATGAAGCACAGGATTTTACAGAGGAATGGGCAAGTATCATTAGATTGCTTTTGGATGATCTAGAAGGCTCTCGCTTAGGAGTTTTCTTCGATGACGTTCAGGTTTTGAGAGAAGAAAGCTTCGGAAACGGGTTTGGCATTGGTGAACTGCCGTATTTGCTGCGGGAGAATATTAGGAATACCGCAAATATCTATAATTGGACTGCAGAGAAAACCAATCTGGGTACAGATATGGTTGCAAACCCTGTCGAAGGGCCAACACCTACGACAGAAAATGTTAACGAGCATGGGCAATTGACATTACTTCTTGAAACACTTTTTAAGCGATACCTTGAAGAAGAATATCTAAAAAATGATTCCTTAGTAATTCTCACCGAAAGCAAGGAGAAGCTGTTGGCTGAATTTCCTGATGGGATTGCAAAGTGGAAATTTGTTTGTGGTACACCTAGCAATGAGAATGAAATCAGCGTGTATTCTATAGATGCATTTAAAGGGTTGGAAGCGAACATGGTCATTTATATCCACGGTATTGACACAACCGAGAATATGAACTACATAGCGTACACGCGCGCAAAATACTACTTAATTGAGTTGGTGAGGAACTACTGATGGCACCTATAACGTCTTTTATTCGATGGGCAGGCGGAAAATCATGGCTTGTCCCATATGTAGCACAACTAACAGAAGGACTTGACTATAACAACTATTACGAACCTTTCATGGGCGGTGCGTCGATTTTCTTTTCTTTGGATTTACCCAATAAGGGATGCTTGTCGGATATTAACGACGAATTGATAAACGCTTTTTGTGCCGTCAGGGATAATCCGGAAAGAGTTATTCGGTATCTTAAGGAATATGAAACAGACGAAGAAAGCTACTATGCAATTCGCGCGACGGAACCAAAAGAGAAGTATCAACGGGCTGCGAGATTCTTGTATTTGAATGCAAATTCTTTTAATGGACTGTACCGTGTGAATCGGAACGGAAAATACAATGTTCCCTATGGCCATAAAAATGCTACTGTGAATTATACGCGGCTGCTTGAAGCGGGGAAAAAACTGGAAGGAATGGAAATTGTTTGTCACGACTTTTCGGATATAAGTACCAAGATAGTTGCCGGAGACTTGATCTTTTTGGACCCACCCTACACCGTTTCTAAGGAAGATACGGGCTTCGTAGGCTACAATTCAACTTGGTTTTCCCTTGATGATCAGCACCGACTGGCAAAGCTAATTGACCAAATAGAAAAAGCAGGAGCCTACTACATTATGACAAATGCCGCCCACGAAACCATTTTGGAGATATTTAAAGACAAGGGGCGCATGGTTACACTTGAGCGGAATAGTTTGATTGGCGGCAAAAAAGCGTATCGCGGAAAAGTTCCAGAGTATATTTTTACGAACATACCAGAAAGGAGTACGAAGTAATGGCTAGAACGGATTGGAGCCAAGTTGTATACGACAAACAGTTGGCAACGGCAAAAAGTGTCCACAAAAAACTGTTCGTGACACAAAAGATCTTAGCTTCGGAACTCCCTGAGTATATTGATGCTGGTTGGGAAAAGTGCAAAGACTATAAGAGCCCTAAATATGTGGGGATTGCTAAGGAGAAACCAGTAGATGAGCAATTTGAAGACCGAATTTGGTTGATGTTTGCTGGGATGGGTTTTTATGGTCTAAATGCGGAAAATGGAATTCTGATTTCTTATGATTTCAGCAATGATGACCTAAAAGAAAGAATTGGCGTTCTGGCAGTTGATGATGAGACTGCGTTGGTTGGGCTTTGCCACGCATCAGAAGCTATCGTCGAAAAAAGTTTTGCCGCTGAAATAACAGCTTTTAGTGACAAAATATCTGGGATTAGAAAAGAGGTTCTTAAACAATTCCCGGGTCGGAAACTGAAGTTTATTTGGGCGTCTCATAATTTCATCATGAATAGACGAGATCTCGCGTTGCTGGACAAAGCCGGAATGGCCTATTTTAATGACACGACTGTCGAGTACTATACAGACTTGGCAAAACATTTGGGTTCTTGTTCTAGATATCAGCTTTTGGGTAGCCTTTTTGCAAACCAAGAAATTAAAAATATGGATGATAAGGTGCCTGCGATCCAAGGTAAAATGGGTGGATACACCTACTATTCATTTTCAATTGAACCTGAAAAGCTTTTGAAAATTGGCTATGTGTTGCATCGGTCGGAAGCCAATAAGAATATGATGCCGACCTACCAGCGTTTAATCAAAAAGAAGCGTTTGCAAGAGGTCCGGTCGTTCATTAATGATGGTGGATATTTCCCAAACTCGATTATCATCAGTATAGATACCAATGGAAAGGGATTGGTTTTCGATCAGTCCGCCTCTAAGGTTGATAGTACAATTTCGAAGATCGGTATTTTACATATCCCCAAGCGCTATAGGTCTGCGTATATTATCGACGGCCAACATCGTCTGTACGGCTACTCGGATTCCCTGTATGCCGAGACAAACACCATTCCAGTAGTTGCTTTCGTTGATCTGGAAAGAAGTGAGCAGATTAAACTGTTCATGGATATTAATGAAAACCAGAAAGCGGTTCCGAAATCGTTGAGAGTGACCCTGAATGCAGACATGCTCTGGGAATCTTCTGATTTCAGTGAGCAGCGGCAGGCTCTCCGATCTAAAATCGCGCAGATGCTGGGAGAAGAATCGACATCGCCTCTTAACTCGAGAATTGTGATAGGTGAAAACGAGTCCACACCCACGCGATGCATTACTGTTGAAGCGATTCAGTCTGCACTGAAAAAATGTAGATTCTTCGACAGCTATGGCAAAAAGAATGTTCTTCAAAAAGAAGGTACTTTCGACTGCAAAGATAATCAAGAGACTTGCGATTTGTTCTATCCGTTTATAGAGAAGTGTTTGCTGTATATCAGAGAGACTTGTCTGGATGAATGGGGCAAGGGAGATCAGGATAGCGGAATGCTCACCATGAACCGTGGCATTCAGGCGGTTATTCGCGTCATTGATGATGTTGTCAATATGCTTGTGGAGAAGGGGATGATTCAGCCTAAAACGCAGGCTCTTGACGATATGTTTGGCTTGATACAATACTATCTCAAGCCTTTGACTGACTACATAAATAACCTAAATGCTGAGCAGCGCAAGGATTTGCGTGGTTACTTTGGCGGAGGTGCTGATACCCGGTTTTGGCGCGCATATCAGAAGGCAATTGCTGATATGCGGCCGGATTTTGTGCCTGATGGATTAGAAGAGTTCTGGCAAAACGAAACTAAGATCTATAACGAAGAGACGAAATCCATGCTACGAGAAATAGAATCCAAGGTTAAGTTGTTGATTTCTGAGCGCCTCGGAGAATATTTTGGCGATAGTTGGCTAATTAAAGGACTACCGAAGAATATTTATACCAGAGCAAAAGGTGAAGCCGATGAGGCAATGTATGTGCATGTGTCTAGTACAGGAGAAGAAATCGACATTCCTATCTGGGATTATGTTACACTTCCGGAATGCAAACAGATTATCTTGAATGGCAAAAACTGGTCGCTCTTCTTCGAGGATACTTTTGTCCGCCCGGAGGAAGCCAATCTAGTCGGAGGAAAGGACCCGAAGACAGACTGGATTCTTCGAGTCAATTCGATTTCGAATAAGCTTTCAAAAGAGAGCTATAGTGTTCCTGTAGACGAGTATAGCTATGTGAAAAGCATCTATGATTGGTTGATGGGTATCCTTGTTTTCTAATATATCCGTATTGACCGTTATGAGCTGGGATATATAGCCAAGTTTTAGTGAGGGATTTATATGTTACACCATGGTCTATACGAACAAGTCATCAACAATGCCCTGACGGGCGAGCTTGCGGAGATTCCGGAGGCTCGCAAGTCTGTTGCGCCCATTGACAAGGCGGAAGCCTCCAAGGTGCTGGCGCAGTATCTGGCAGATGTGGTTCAAAAGGGCTTGGATAAGATTGTTGTCGATGATAAAGCCAAATACACCGACTGGTCTACCCGTGATGATATCAAAGCAAATTTGCAAGTTGATCTCATTCTGTTACTGGACGATTTTGATTATCCGCCTGTAACTATTGATGACGTCTACAAAGAAGTTTTGGAACAAGCTGAAAATTTTAAGAAGTATTCAGAATAACAACTTAAAAGGAAGCATAGCCGGTGCAAGCAGGGCGTCTGTCTATACAAACGCCATTTTTGCGCTGTAAAATGCTTGTTGGGAAGTCCCAAACCCTTTGTGATCTGCATCGTGCCGCTGCAGGCTGCGCGTTCCTGCCGAACGCTTTTTTGATGGAGTTCATGGTTCA
>ERZ1026860.1178-NODE-1178-length-14009-cov-4.554823_pt1 | contig 14009 bp, 11 predicted proteins | sample MGYA00380160_ERZ1026860 | MGnify/ENA primary metagenome ERZ1026860 (study PRJEB33269, sample SAMEA4719796) | human gut metagenome | biome: human-associated habitat; feature: organic feature; material: feces | place: Cameroon | collected 2013-10 ... | reverse complement strand
GGCGTGTTTCAGGGGTACACCACCGGCATGCCGCTGGTGATGGTGATCCCCAACCGGGATGCCCGCAGCGGCGATTATGACGCCCTGCGCACGTTGGCCCGGCCCGGCCACGCGGATTTTCCTGCGCTGGCCCGCAGCGCGGGCTATGACGACTTGCGGGGCAGCGGCCACCACAGCGGACGGCTGACCCTGCCCTACGCTTTCGCAGGCGGCGCTGCCATGCAGCTTTTGCAAGCTCAGGGAATGCGAATTGCCGCCCATATCGCCAGTGTGGGACCGGTGAACGACGCAGGCAGCGTAGACCCTGTGCAGCCGGATATGGCCGCCCTGGAAGCCTGCCGTGTTCGGGCTGTGCCCACGCTGGACGAAGCCTCGGGCAAGGCCATGGAGCAGGCCATTTTGCAGGCCCGGGCTGCCGGCGATTCCCTGGGAGGCGTGGTGGAATGTGTGGCGGACGGGCTGCCAGCCGGTCTGGGCGCACCGTTTTTTGACGGCGTGGAGGCCGTTATGGCCGCGCAGCTATACAGCATTCCCGCCGTAAAGGGCGTGGAGTTTGGCGCGGGCTTTGCCGCCGCCCAAATGCGGGGCAGCCAGTATAACGACCCCTATGTGCTCTCAAACGGGCGTGTTCGCACCGCCACCAACAATGCGGGCGGTCTGCTGGGCGGCATCACCGACGGCATGCCCATTCTGGTGCGGGCCGCTTTTCGGCCTACGCCCTCCATCAGCCTGACGCAGCAAACCGTGTCCCTCAGCGCCGGGCAGGCCGCCAGCCTGACGGTAAAGGGCCGCCATGACCCCTGCGTGGCCATCCGGGCCGTGCCGGTGGTGGAAAGCGCCGTTGCCATCGCCCTGTTGGATTTGTGGTTGGAAAGACGGGCCCTAAGCCCGGTGGAGGAAGATTGATGCAGAAAAACCAACGCTACACCCTGCGCTGCGACCGTCTGGGCAGCGAGCTGGAGGGCATATGCACCCATGAGGGCATGGCGGTGTTTGTACCCGGGGCCCTGCCCGGCGAAACGGTGGATGCGCTGTGCGTAAAAACCCAGCCCCGCTACGCCTTTGGCCGCCTGATGGGGATAGTGAACCCCAGCCCGGACCGGGTGCGGCCCGCCTGTCCCGTGTACGAAAAATGCGGCGGATGCAGCGGCCAGCACATGCGGTATCAGGCTACGCTGGACGCAAAGCGGGCCCAGGTGGAGGATTGCCTGCGGCGCATCGGCGGGGTGGAAAATCCCATGGTGCCGCCGGTATTGGGCGCGGAAAATCCCTGGCAGTGCCGCAACAAAACCGCCCTTCCGGTGGGCGGCAGCGCCAGCGAACCGCTGATCGGCTTTTACCGCCGCCGCAGCCATGATATTGTGCCGGTCAGCCATTGCGACGTGGCCATGCCCGGACTGGACGGGGTGCTGACCGCCGTCAGGCAGTGGATTCAAATCGCCCATGTGCCGCCCTATCAGGAGGAAAGCGGCAGGGGGCTGCTGCGCCATGTGGTGGTGCGCACCAACCGTGCGGGCGATATTATGGTGGTGCTGTGCCTGACCCGGGACGCGCTGCCGGACCCGGAGACGCTGATCGACCTGCTGAAGCAGCAAGCCCCCGGCTTTTGCTCCCTGCACATCAGCGTCAACAGCGCCCGCAACAATGTAATTCTGGGCAAAACCAGCCGAAAGCTGTATGGCCGGGACGCGATTTGTGAAACCCTGCTTGGGCTTCAGTTTGAAATTTTTCCCCTGTCCTTTTTTCAGGTAAACCCCGCCCAAACCCAGCGGCTATACCAGACCGCCATCGACTTTGCCTGTTTGCGGCCTGCCGACACCGTGGTGGACGCCTATGCCGGGGCGGGCACCATTTCCCTTTGCGTGGCCCAAAAATGCAAACAGGTGGTAGGCATTGAAATTGTGCCCCAGGCCATAGAGGGGGCCCGCCGCAACGCCGCCGCCAACGGCATCACAAACGCTGTTTTTTACACAGCGGCCGTGGAGGACCTGCTGCCCAAGCTGGTGACGGACGGCCTTTGCCCGGATGTGGTGGTGCTGGACCCTCCCCGCAAGGGCGTGGAGCCGCCGGTGATTCAGGCGGTGCTGGCCGCCCGGCCGCGCCGGGTGGTGTATGTCAGCTGCCATGTGCCCACCCAGGCCCGGGACATCAAGCTGCTGTGTGACGGCGGCTACCGCATGGAGCGCTGTCAGCCGGTGGACATGTTCTGCTACGCGGGCGGCGTGGAAAACGTGGCGGTACTGTCAAAACCATAAATGCCCAACGCACAGCCCATTGACGGACGTTGTCAACGGGCGGTTTTTCATGCAATGCCGCGACCCTCCTGCAAGGTCATGGGCGGCAGGGCGATGACCAGACTGCTCCATTCCTCCTCGCCAGTGTGCAAATTGGTACAATGCACGGCAAGGGTGATTTGGGTTCCCTTTTGCAGGGCTTCCGGGTCCGGCTTGCTGATATTGACGATGATAAATAGCCCTTCCTCGCCGCGGCTATACCATGTCCAGCCCTCGTCAATGGCGTAGTCGCTGATCATGAGTTCCTTTCCCGCGTCAACCGGTTTCCCGGAAAGGGTGATGGATTCCTTCAGCTCTCCGTTTTCGTCCAGCACGCCGTCCTCATTCTCGTAGCATACCATCTGGTCAGGAGCGGCGGCGTCCACCTTCAGCACCACGGACAAACCATCTTCCGACCAATAAGCCTCTGTGGCGGCGACGCTAAGCCACCGGCTGGAATTGGACAGAATCTCTGGCTCCACAATGGCGCTCTGGTTCACCCGCCAGCCGCCCACAATGTTTTCCAAAAAAGCGGTTATTCCCGTCCAGTTGGGCGCGGCAATGGCCGCTGTGGTCATAATCAGCAGCGCAAGGAGGATCTTCACGCCCAGGGGAATCTTCCTTTTTGTTTTTCCACAGGCGATTACGCGCTGGGCAAGGAACGGGTTTTCCTTCAAGCCGGAAAGCGAATGATTCAATATTTCCCGCATTTTCTGTTTATCGTCCATTTCGCTCGCTCCTTTCCCTATCGATCGTTTCCCGCAGCAAAGCCCGCGCCCGGATAAGCCGCTTGGAAACGGCCTGCTGGGTAATGTGCAGTGTTTTGGAAATTTCCTGCGTGTTCATATCCTCAAAGTAGTAGAGCAGAACCGCCTCCCGCAGGCGAATGGGCAGCCGCATCATCGCGATGGAAATGCTGTCGAAGTCCGGATTGGGCGTTTCCGCCCGTTCCGGCAGCCGGTCCATGGAAATAGCCCGGTCCACATGCCTGAACCATCCGCTTCGGCTCATGTCCCGGCAACAGTTGATTGCAATGGCGGACAGCCAGGTCTTTATATTGGCCCGTCCCTCAAACTGGTTCAGCTTGCGGTAGGCTTTCAGAAAGGTTTCCTGAACGGCGTCCTCCGCCAGCTTTTCATCATGCAGATAGGCAAAGCACAGCCGCAAAAGCGCCAGCTGATGTTCTTCCACCAGCCTTGTTATCTCCGCTTCCGCACTCTCTTTGTTTTTCATGGAAAGAACCTGCCTCCTTTCACCTGATTAGACGCGGGCGGGGCCATGTTCTACAACGCGCGGGCCATCTTTTTCTATGAACAGGTTTGACTAACCAAAACAACGCCCCGCCGCCGGCTTGCATTCCGGCAGCGAGGCGTTGTCTATTTTTTTATGTCTGCGGGTACTGCGCCCGGGAACCGCCGATATAGGGCAGGCGGGAAAAAGCCATGACCACATGGGCGGACCCTACCCTGGTTTCGCCCTCCCCCATGCGCAGGGGCACAGCCACGGGCCGAAGGTGCATGCCCACCAGCGTATCGCCCACGTCGATGGCCGCGTCCGCCTGGATGGACAAAGCCATGGCGGGATGGTCAAACCGCTGGTAAGCCGCCGCGCCGGTGCTGCCGCCCGCCTTGGGCACGGGCATTACGTTTACCTGGGTCAGGCGCAGCCGGTCCAGCAGGTCCTGCTCCATCACCAGGGCACGGTTCAAATGCTCACAGCACTGGAATACCGGGTTCAAATCCAGCCTGCGGCAGGTATCAATCATGGCCGCGGCCAGCGCGTCCCCCAGCTCCGGCACGCTGTTTTTGCCAATGTGACCCCCGGCCACTTCGCTGGTGGAGCAGCCCAGCACCACCACCGCGCCGGGACGCAGGCGCGCCGCCTCCTTCAGATAGGCGATGCATTGGGACAACTGGTTTTGAATTTCTTCATACATGGAAAAAACACTCCTTTCAACCGGCGGCATGCACAAAAGCATACGCGCCAATGCCCACGGCAATGGACAAATTTAAGGAATCAATTTCGTTATTGTGGGGAATGCGCACGGCCTGTCCCATTTGGGCAAATTCCGGCGGCAGGCCGCTGCCCTCGTTGCCAAACACCAGAGCATAGGGGCGCTGCACCCGGCTGACGGCTTCCTCCAGCAGGACGGACCCATCCAGCATAAACGGGTACAGCGCGTGGCCGGGATGCTCCATCCGGTACAGGCTGAAATTCTCGTACTGCTTTACCCGCAGGGAAAAGACAGCCCCCATGGTGGCGCGCACCACATGGGGATCAAACACATCCGCCGCGGGGCGGATAACGGCAATATCCCGAATGCCCAGACCCAGCAGCGTGCGCTGGATGGTGCCCAGGTTTCCCTCGTCCATGGGGTGATGCAGCACCACATGAGGCGCGTCCGGCTGCAAATTGGACTGCCATTTTTCAAACACCACGGCGGCAAAGCAGTTTTGCTTGCCGCTGATGCGGGCCAGCGCCTTATCGGCAAATTCCTCCCGCACATGGTACTGACGGCAGATGGCCCGCAGCTTGTCCACACCCTCGCCCTGCGCCTTTTCGCTGAGCAGCAGGCGGCGGGCCTGCCCGGGCATCTTCTGCATCAGGTTCAGGGAGGGAAACACCCCCGGGGCATAGCTATAGCTGAGATCCTGACTGTACGGTTTCAGCGGCGGCATGGTCATTCCTCCTTCGGGGGCTGGGAATCATCATCCCCCGGCTTGCGGCCCAGGGCCTGATCAATCTGGCTGTCGCTCATTCCCGCCTGACGCAGCTGCCGCCGCATGGCGTCTTTGGCGTCGTCCATTCCCTCCGGGCTGGAAACCATGCGGTAAAACGCCGCGACCGCCGCCGTCATGTAGGTGGAAATCCACAGTTGCGCAAACTGCGCCGCCACCAGGGCTGCCACGCCGTTTATATCCATCAGCAGCAGCTGCAATACGTTGGCCAGAAGGTTCCACCCAATAAAGCTGATGACCAGCATAAAATAGCTGGTTTTCATATTTTGCATGGCCTGCTTGCTTTTTTGGATGGCCTCGCCCACGGACAGGTCCGGGTTTTCCGCCAGATAATAGGGGGCCATGCTGTAGCGCAGCGCCGCCAGAATGCCCGGCACCACCAGCAGCAGGCTCCATAAAAAGATGCGCACCCCCATGACCACATACAGCCACAGCGCCTTGTGCCAGATGCGCATACGGCCGAACAGGCCGTCCGCCAGGGCAGGCTGCTCGCCGCTCAGCCGCAAAAGAAAATAGCGCTTGCAGCCAATTTGCATTACCGGCGTAAGCAAAACCGCCAGCAGGCTCAGGGCCGCCATCATCAGCCAGGTGGAGCGGGAAATGGACAAAAGCTGCGACAGATAAATTTCTGGCTTTTCATAAAGGGCCATATAGGGATTCGGCAGCTTCAGGCTGGAAAACACGTCGCTGGCGGTAATCAAAATTCCGGAGAAAAACGCCACCAGCAGCGCCGTCTGCCAGTTTCCCTTCAGCGCCGCCTTGGCCTTCTGCTTAAAATAAAAGGGTGCAAAGATCATGTTGGGCCCCTCCTTGGGTTACTCAAACAGGGCGGATACAAACTCCCGGGCGTTAAAGCTCTGCAAATCCTCAATGCCTTCGCCAACGCCCACATACATCACCGGCACGCCCAGTTCCCGCACAATGGGGAATACCGCGCCGCCCTTGGCGGTGCCGTCCAGCTTGGTCAGCACAACGCCGTTAATGCCCGCCGCCTCGCGGAACGCCTTGGCCTGCGCCAGCCCGTTCTGGCCGGTGGTAGCGTCCACCACCAGCAGGCAGCGCACGGTGGCCTCCGGGTATTCCCGGTCGATGACCCGGCGCATCTTTTCCATTTCGTCCATCAGGTTCTTTTTATTGTGCAGACGGCCGGCGGTGTCCACAATCAGCAGGTCGGTTTTGTTGGCCTTGGCGCTTTGCACGCCGTCAAACACCACGCCGGCAGGGTCGGCCCCCTCCTTGTGCCGCACAATGGGACAGCGGGCCCGCTCCGCCCAAATCTGCAGCTGGTCCGCCGCCGCCGCGCGGAAGGTATCCGCCGCGCACAGGGTGATGGTGCGGCCCAGCCCCTGAAAGCGCAGGGCCAGCTTGCCAATGGTGGTGGTTTTGCCCACGCCGTTTACGCCCACCATCAAAATGACCATGGGCCAGTGCAGGGCGGGCTTTTCCACATCCAGCATGGCCACCAGAATGTCCTTCAGGGCCTCCCTGGCCTCCTGAGCGTAGCGCAGCTTCTGCTCCTTCACCTGGGCGCGCAGCTTGTCAACGGCCTCTTGGGCGCACTGGGCCCCCATGTCGCTTAGAATCAGCGCGTCCATCAAATCGTCGTAAAAATTCTCGTCAATGGGCCGGTTGTCCGCCATGGCGGCATCCATGGCTACCGCCATGTTCTCACGGCTTTTGAACAATCCGTCCCGCAGGCGGCTGAAAAGTCCCTTTTTTTCACTCATGGAAACAATCCCTCCTTATTCGTCCTGATAATCCGTCAGGTTCACGCTGACCATGCTGGATACGCCCCGCTCCTCCATGGCCACGCCAAACAGGGTGTCGCAGCGCTCCATGGTGCCCTTGCGGTGGGTCACCACGATAAACTGGGTGTCCCGGCTGAATTCCTTTAAATAATCCGCGAAATAGCTGATGTTCGCGTCGTCCAGCGCCGCCTCGATTTCGTCCAGAATGCAAAACGGCGTAGGCTTCAGCTTCAGCATGGCAAACAGAATGGCGATAGCCGTCAGCGCCCGCTCGCCGCCTGAAAACAGGCTGAGCAGCTGGCGCTTCTTTCCCGGAGGCTGCACAATGATTTCAATGCCGCAGTTCAGGGGATCATCCGGGTTGGCCAGACTGATTTCGCCGTATCCGCCGCCAAACAGGCGGGTAAAGGTTTCGGCAAAATAGCCCTGCAGGGTGCTGAACTGCCCCACAAACACCGTTTCCATCTGCTGGAGCAAATCGGCGATCAGGGTTTGCAAATCCGCCTTGGCCTGTTCCAGATCCTTCTTTTGCGTATCCAGCTGAGTAAACCGCTCGTACATCTGGGCGTATTCCTCAATAGCGCCCACGTTGACCGATCCCATCTGGCGAATGCGGTCGCGAATGCGGGCGGCCTGGGTGTCCGCCAGGCCCTCGTCAAACTGGCCGGACAAATCCTGACCGGTTTCGCTCTTGCGCCGGTCTATCTCCTGCAAGGCCTCCTGTGCGCCCGCGTGGCTCAGCTCATAGGTATTCCACAGCCGGTCGTTCAGCTGGGTGGCCTCGGCGCGAATGCGCCCCAAAGCCAGCTCCTGCCGGTGCTGCCGGTCCATCTCGTGCTGCTGGGTCTGCTGGGCCGCGTCCATATCCGCCTGAATTTCCCGCAGCTGCTTCTGCTTCTGCTCCCGCTGCCGCTCCATATCGTCCACATGGGCGCGGGCGGCCTCCACCGCGGCTTCGCAGGCGGTAATGGCCGATTCCGCATCGGTCTGGGCCGACTGGGCCTGAGCAATATCCTGACGAACGCCGTGCCGCTTCTGGTCCAACGCCGTAATCTGCTGGCGGCAGGCTCGGGTGTCCTCCTCCAGTCGGCTGCGGTCCCGCTGCACCCGGTCCAGATCATGCTGGGCGTTTTGCAGGGTCAGCATGGCGTCGGTCAGGGCCTCCTGGGTGGCCTCCCGCCTGCGCCGGGCCGTGTTCAGCCTGTCGGACAGTTCCTCGGTGCGGGCGTTCAGCTCCTCGGTGCTTTCTTCCTCCTGGGTGCTTTCGCTTTCAATGCGCTTCAGCTCCGCCGCAATCTGCTCCAGGCTCTCGTCCAGCTGTGCGATGGCTGCCCGATAGCTGTCCACCCGGGCGGAATGGGCGCTTTGTTCAGCCTGCGCGGCCTTCAGGCGCTCCGTATCCCGCACCACGGCGATTTCCTGCTGGTGCAGATCATACTGGGCACTTTCCCGGCGCTCCTTTTCCCCGGCGCGCCGGCTTTCCATCGCGGCAATTTCATCCTGGGCCGTTTGAACGCGGGTGGTCAGCTCCGCCAGCTTGTCCTTCAGCTCCTGCATTTCCCGCTCGCGGCCCAGCAGGTTTTGCGCCTTTTGCTGGATGCTGCCGCCGGTCATGCTGCCGCCGGAGTGCATCACGTCGCCCTCCAGCGTTACCAGACGGAAGGCATGGTTGCCCGCCCGCATAATTTGAATGCCGCTGTCCAGGTCGCGGGCCACCACGGTGCGGCCCAGCAGGCTTTCCACAATGCCCTTGTACTGGGGGTCATATCCGCACAGCTCGCTGGCCACCCCAAGACAGCCGTCCATGGACAGCACCCGGCGCTCCTGGGCGTTCAGGGTACGGCCCCGCACGCTGGTCATGGGCAGAAAGGTAGCGCGCCCCAAGCGGTTCTTGCGCAGGTAGTCAATCAAAATTTTGGCGTCCTGCTCGGTTTCGGTAACGATGTTCTGCATGCCCGCGCCCAGAGCCATGTCCATGGCGGTTTCGTACTGACGGGGCACGGTCAGCAGCATGGCCACCACGTCGCGCACGCCTTTCATCTGGCTGCGCCGGGCATAGGTAATGGCGTTTTTCACCGCGTACTGGTAGCCCTCGTACCCATCCTGCAATTCCTTCAGGGTTTTGAAGCGGGTATCCAGGGCCCGGGCGCTTTGCAGGTCCTCCTGCATCTGCTTCTGCCGGGCCAGAATATCTGTCAAAAGCTGGCGGGTGCTTTGCTCAAAGGCCTCAGCCCCGGCTTTCAGCTCGTCCAGCCTTGCCTGCTCGTTTTGCAAATTGCGTTCAGCATCGGCCAAAGCTTCAGCGATTTCCTGACCCTTTTGCGCCTCCTGCTCCAGCTGGGCGGCGATTTCCCCCCGGCGCGCGGTCATTTGCTGCTGCATGGCGCTTTGCCGGGCCTGGGAGGTGCGCACGCTTTGCATGCGGTTCATCCGCTCCATCATGTGCGTCTTGTGGGCCGTCAGTTCCTCCTCCAGCGTTTCCGCCTCCTGGGTAGCCTGACCATGCTCCTGCTTACGCTGGTCCAGCGCCTCCTGCGTCTGGGCCAGCAGGCTTTCCGCCTCGCTGAGTCCGCCGTCGCTCTGGGTCATGGTAGCGTCCAGCAGGCGCAGGCGGGTATTCAGGCTGTCGCCCTCCGCTTCCAGCCGTTCCAGCGTTTCCTGACCGTTTTGGATGCGGTTGCGGATATCGGTAAGGGTCTCCTTCGCGGCATGCAGCGCGTCGCTTTTTTGCAACAGCAAATCATGGGCCTGGCTTAAGGCCTGCTGCAGGGCCTCCTGTTCCGCCTCGGCGGCTTCCCGGTTGGCGGCGGCCTGCCGTAAAGCGTCCTCGGCCTCTTTCACCGCGTCGCTGATCTGCAAAAACAGCTGCTGCGCGGCGGTTTCCTTTTCATGCACCCGCTCATAGCGCAGCAGGTACAGGCGAATGTCCAGTTCCTTCAGGGTTTCGCTCAGAGCCAGATATTCCTTGGCCACATCCGATTGCTTTTTCAGCGGGGTCAGGTGGGTTTCCAATTCATCCAGCACATCCAGCACCCGCACCAGGTTTTCATCGGCCCGCTTTAGGCGGCCTTCGGCTTCCTCCTTGCGGGAACGGTAACGGCTGATGCCCGCCGCTTCCTCAAAAATGGCGCGTCTATCCTCGCTGCGCTGGCTTAAAATCTCATCGATGCGGCCCTGACCGATGATGGAATACCCTTCCTTGCCAACGCCGGTATCCCGGAACAATTCCACAATGTCCTTCAGGCGGCAGGCCGCGCCGTTCATCAGGTATTCGCTGTCGCCGCTGCGGTAAACCCGGCGGGTGATGGCCACCTCGTCAAAAGAAACCGGCAGCTGATGATCCATATTATCAAAGGTCAGGGTTACCTCGCAGTAATTCAGGGCCTTGCGTTTTTCCGTGCCGTTAAAAATCACGTCAGCCATGCTGTTGCCCCGCAGCATTTTGGCGCTCTGCTCTCCCAGCACCCAGCGCACCGCATCGCCGATATTGCTTTTGCCGCTGCCGTTAGGCCCCACAATGCCCGTTACGTTCTGGGGAAAAACAATCTCCGTGCGTTTGGCAAAGGATTTGAACCCGTATATTTCCAGCTTTGTTAAGCGCATCCGCGTAACTCCTATTCGTGTTTAGCGCCCGCCAGGGCGGACAGGGCCAGCTTGGCGGCGGCCTGTTCGGCGGCCTTTTTGCTGCGGCCCTGTCCGGCAGCCACCGGCTTGCCCATGACGCTGACCTGGGCCACAAAGTGCCGGTCGTGATCCGGGCCGGTTTCCCCGATAATTTCATAAGCGGGTAAATCCAGCCCATGGGCCTGGGTGTATTCCTGCAGCGCGCTTTTGTCGTCCTGGCCCCGGCAGGCAATCAGCCTTTCTTCCTCCTGAAACAGGCGGTCAATCACCGGACGAACGGCCTCATAGCCGCCGTCCATATACACGGCGGCCAGCACCGCCTCCATCGCGTCCGCCAGAATGCTGGGCTTTCCCCGGCCGCCGGTCTGCTCCTCGCCATGGCCCATAATCAGGTACGCTCCCAAATTCATGGACCGGGCCAGAAGGCTCAGGGTGCGTTCGCACACCAGCGCGGCCCGGCGGGCGGTCAGCGCCCCCTCGTGCCAGTCGGTATATTTACGGTACAGCATGTCGCTGACGCAAAACTCCAGCACCGCGTCGCCCAGAAATTCCAGGCGCTGGTTGTCCGGAAGTTTGGTGGAGGGATGCGTCAACGCCAGGCGCAGATACGCGGGATTTTGAAAGGTATAGCCCAGCGTCTGCTGCAGCTTGTCCATGGTGGTGCCTCCTTGCTGGAACAGCGCCCCCGGCGGGCATGCCGCCGGGGGCTGGCTGTTTTTTATTGATGAGCCTCGATGTACTTCACAACGTCGCCTACGGTTTTCAGGCTCAGGATGACCTCGTCCTCAACCTCAATGCCAAATTCGCTTTCCAGTTCCAAAATCATTACCATCACATTGGCGCTGTCAGCCTTCAAATCCTCCACCAGGCGGCTTTCGGGGGTGATGGTGGAAGCGTCCACCTGCAGCTGAGCGGCGATCATATCGCGTACTTTTTCAAAAACCATTTCGCATGTCCTCCTTTACATTATCGGAAAAAAATCTATCTGTCAGCGGAAGGCTCCGCGCAGACGCTTTCGGACCCGGGCAGCAGAGCGGCAATTTTCTCAACCACACCGCCGTTTTGCATCTGAATGGCCTGAGCGACGGCACAGGCGATGGCATGGGCGTTGGACGAGCCATGGGCCTTGACCACGCTGCCGTTTACGCCCAGCAGGGGCGCGCCGCCCACCTCGCTGTAGTCCATGGTTTTCTTCACCCGGCGGAAGGCGGGCTTGGCCAGCAGCGCGCCCAGCTTGGAGCGGGTATCGCCCAGCATTTCCTTTTTGATGATGCTCATCAGCGTGCCGGACACGCCCTCCATAAATTTCAGGATGACGTTTCCCACAAAGCCGTCGCATACAATCACGTCCGCCTGGTCATGGGTAATTTCGCGGGCTTCCACATTACCCACAAAGTTCAGGCGCTTATCCGCTTCCAGCAGCTGATAGGCTTCCTTGGTCAGGGCGCAGCCCTTTTCCGCCTCGGCCCCGTTGTTGACCAGACCGATGCGGGGATTTTGCACGCCCCGCATCCCCTGCATGTAGGCGCTGCCCATCATGGCAAACTGGTGCAGGTATTCGGGGCGGCAGTCCACATTGGCGCCGCAGTCGATCAGCAGAAAATAGTCCTTGCCGTTGGGCAGCAGCGGAGCCAGCGCGGGCCGGTCGATGCCCCGCAGACGGCCCAGACGGAACATGCCGCCCGCCAGCACAGCGCCGGTGCTTCCGGCGGACACAAAAGCGTCCACCTGCCGCGCCTTCAGCTTTAGCATACCGTCCACAATGGCGCTCTGCTTTTTGCGCCGCACCGCCATCACCGGGGATTCGCAGTTGGTAATCACCTCGGGACAGTCGGTCACCGTCAGGCGGCTTAGCAGCTGGGGCGCGTCGGCAAAGGCCGCGTCCACCACCGGCTGTACCTGGTCCACAGGGCCCGCCAGCTCTATTTGCAAATCCGGGTTCTTTTGCAGCGCTTCCTTCGCGCCTTCCACCGGGGCTTTAGGGGCGTTGTCTCCGCCCATCGCGTCCAGATAGATTTTCATTCGGTCTCCTCTTTCGTTACTCAATCTTGATGCAGTACACGCCGCCTGCGTTCTTGCCCGTGGTGCCGATCACCAGCAGGTTGCCGTACACAGCGGGAGAAGCCTTGATTTCCAGCGTGGCGTCCTCGCTGTCCGCCGTCAGGGTCAGGGTGTTGAGCACCTTGCCGGTCAGGCCTTCCAGCAGGTGAATCCGGCCGTTGCTTTCCGCCTGAATCACCCAGCCGTCGCCGTCCTGGTTATACACAGCCACCGGGCTGGATACGGCCGCGCTTTCCAGCGCCAGCTGCCAGGCCACCTTGCCGGTCTGCTTGTCCAGGGCAATCACCTGCGCGCCGTCCCCGGCGTTGGTTACGGTAAAGACGACCAGACCGCTCAGGCTTTCCTGCCCTACCAGCGGGCTGGCGTAGCAGCCTACCTCCGCCTTTTTCTTGTAGGCCAGGTCCGGCACCTCGTAGCTCCAGTCCACCTGACCGGTCAGGGCGTTGATGCGGTACAGCACGCAGGTGCCCTTGGCGGTAATGGTGTTGCCAATGTACAGGGCCACCCGGCTGCCGTCCTCCATGTCCAGGGCGGGGGTCGCGTCCAGGTTGTCCTTCAAGTCCAGAGCCCATACGGGGGTCAGGGTGTTTACATCCACGCATTGCAGAATGCCGCCCTGATCGCCATAGTACACATAATTGTTGTACATGGCCACGCTGCCGTCGATGCTGGTGTTGGTCTTTTTCTGGCCGTCCGCCTGGGTTTTGTAGCCCTGATAGGCGGTGCCCAGATTCAATTCGTTGGAGGCGTAGTTATAAGCGTCCTTCACGCCGCCAAATTCCACGGTGTACAGCACGCCGTTCTGGCCGCCGAAAATCATGGAGCCGGTAGTGCTGTCAAACAGGGCGGAACCGGTCACGCCGCTGTAGTTGCTGTTTTTGTCCTTGCCGTCGCCGGCAATCAGCTTAATCTTTTTGTTATTGATCAGATCCAGCACATGATAGCCGTTTTTGACGGTTTTCTTGTCCAGCTTGGCGTTATACTGACCCACGCCCAAAATGGGGGTGGCGTTGGTCGCCACGCTCAGGCCGCCGCGGCTGGGCGCGCCCAGATCGATAGCGTCGCGGGTGGCTTCGCCGGTAAGCAGGTTAAAGAAGTACACCTTGCCATCCTGTCCGGCAATGATGGCCTCGCGCAGGGCCTTGACTTCCTTCATATCGTCCTTGATGCCCATGCGCTGGCGCAATTCGGTAGGCCATTTCACAATCACCGGCTGACCGGGAGCGGTTACGCCGTATACCGTGCCCTCGCTGATCTTCATGTTGCCAACAGACTGGCTCCATACCACGGACAGCTTGCCGGTCTGCACATCGGCAGTGCCGTAGGCCGCGTTTTGACGCAGGGGACCGGAACGGAAGGTAAGCACGCCCGCCTGCCTCCAGCCCGCGTAATCGCCGCCGCCATCCACCGTGGTAAAGGCGTTCAGCATGGAAATGGCATGGGAACGGGTAAACTTGCTGACGGATTTGCCGTTGGAATACAGGGTCGCCTTCAGCTTAATGGCGGAAGGACTGGCGGAATCCGCCGTCTCAGCCGTCAGCGCGGGCAGCGGCGTGCTGGTGGGC
>ERZ1026860.1177-NODE-1177-length-14026-cov-24.537757_pt1 | contig 14026 bp, 16 predicted proteins | sample MGYA00380160_ERZ1026860 | MGnify/ENA primary metagenome ERZ1026860 (study PRJEB33269, sample SAMEA4719796) | human gut metagenome | biome: human-associated habitat; feature: organic feature; material: feces | place: Cameroon | collected 2013-10 ... | reverse complement strand
GGGTGAACTTGTCGGGCTTGGGGGGTGAACTTGTCGGGCTTGGGGGGTGGTCTCCTTCTCCTAAAGGCTGATGATGGAGCTATTCTTCGGTCGAGAACTTGGCAGTCATAAGTCAATGAGAACTCCGACATACTTCTGTTTTTCTCTAGCAATCTCATACCCAGAAATATGCCCGTTGCTCACCAGCTCGGAGAGGTAGCCGTCAACATTGGAGCGCAATGTTCGGACGGTGCGCGGGGAAGAAATGTCATACCCGCACTTGGCTGCGATGTCTTCATAGAGAATGGTGCGTGCCCCTTTTCCCAAAGGTTTTCCCTTGCCCTTCTTGGAAATGCGCTTCATGTCCTCAATAGCAGACAGGATATAGCGGCGAAGGTTCACTACGCGCGTTCCTCCGTACACCGTGCTGGTTGCCTTTTCAGCTTCGGTGCGGTTCTTGCGTCCTTTTCCAGCGGTCTTTCTGGTGGCGCTCATATCGGATAAAAGTTTGCGGTCAACCTGTGCGATTTGGCCTACGGCGTGGCTGTACTTGTAGAACAGGGGCATGTCGTAGACCTTGTATGCGGTTACGGTTGTGCCATTATAAGTGGCTTTTACCTTCTGGGCTGGGATCATTGTCCCCTTGAAATGTGCGTCCTTGTAATCGATATCGTCCTTTTTCCTGATCTTTTTCTGTTTGCTGATTTGCTCGGAGAAGTTTACCTCGGCGGGCATGAATAGCATTTCGTCAATCGCCGCCTCAATCTCGGCAAGCTGCTGAGGCGTGGCGTGTTCATCATAGGAAAGACCGGCGTATGTGCGGTAGATTTTTTCAACTGACACGACGCATGATTGACAACCGTTCTCCTCCCAGATCTGTCCGAATGCAGCGCACAAGTTGGTATGTGTGGCCGACGGGGAAATCGGATTTCCATCCCTATCGGATATTTTAGCGTAGATAGTAACCAGCTCGTCCCCCTTGGGAGACACTCGGATTTGCGTACCATCCGCGCCAGCGGCACCGATTTCGTCCTGCATCCGGTAGGCGCGGGCGATAGGGAGAAACGCTCTCTCGCTTTGGGGGAGGGCAGACAGTGGGACGATCGGCTCTCCGTTTTCGTCCTTGACTTTTCCGTATTCCTTGGCGACATAGCGTGCGATGATTTCCGCTGCGTCCCTGCTGATGTCCTTCTCGTAGATTTCCAGCACGCCCTTGCAGATTTCTTCAATCTGCTTCCGCTCTTCCGGAGTTAGCTCCGGCGACAGGGTAAAAACGGGATGCTTTTTCTTCTGGATGTATTCGGGCATGTCTCCAATAGCAGCCTTGAAGAATGGGTGGTCGGCTTCCGGATGCAGAGCGCCCATAAGCAGCGCACATTGCGTGGTCAGATTGAAACGGGCGGCGGCAGTTACATCTCCGGTCTGCATTAGGTCGCTATCCGCTGGGCGAAGGATGAATTGCGAGGCGGCGACATAGTATCTCGCGTTCTTTGAGTACTGGCCTGCGGCGTTCTGTCGGATATGGTCGAATTGCTTCCACCATGCAGAATTGAGCTTATCCCTTCTATAACCGCAATTCTGGAGGTGTGTTTCTACGTTTCTGCCGGTGGTAACATAGACCAGTAGGAAATGCAGCGAGTACATGCGGGACAGCAGGCGCTCTCCTTCGTCCATCGGTGCGCTGTCGGGGATGCCGCCGAATCTCAGATCTTTGAGACCGGACATCTCGCGAATGATCTCATTGGTGTATGCAATGTTCATTTTCTTCTCAGGCATGTATCGTCCTCCATACGGGTGGGTCTCTTAGTTGGCCACAGATTCTTGAAGATATCGCCGCTGTTGATCACATCGACACGGCGGGCATTGAGCCGCGCCCATGACTTGAGATTTTCCGGTGTGACGACGTAAGCTGTGCCGGTGATCGGCGTTGCAGGGAAAGAATCGCTCTCCATGAGCTGCTGTGCTTCGGCCTCGGTGATGCCCAGCAGGGCGGCGAGTGTGGTCTTGGTGTACAAGGATCGGGGCGGCGGGCTGCTTTGTTGCCATGTATTATCCTCCACGCTCGGCGGGTGATGGCTTCTCTCTCTATAGGGTCAGCCTCTCTTGCGTCTGGTGATTTGGGCTTGAGCCTTGCCAAATTGAACCTTGCTGATGATTGGCGGGTGGTTGCCCTTGATCGGCTTGCCCTGGTGCGTCAGGACACCGGTATAAAATTCATTGTGGACGATCAGCGCGATAGAGCCGGAAGACCATGCATTGCCTCGGCGGGATCTGTATCCCTTTTCGTTGAGGGTGTCGGCAATCCGCTGGAGGCTGCTTCCCTTCTGAGCCTCGGTAAAGATTGTTTTGACGATCTGTGCTTCGTCCTCGTCGACGATGACGCTCTTTTTGTCTGGTGCGTACTTATATCCCAGAGGACAGACGCCTGCCGGTTTATCGCCGCCCTTGGCTTTAACCGTGCGTCCTCGCGCCAGCTTGAGTGCGATGCTCAGGCGCTCCCACTCGTCCAGCAGCTCCATCATGCCGGCAACAAGGCGGTCATTTGGGTTGACGGTATACAGGTCGTACTGCGGCTGCTCAATGGAGATGAGCTTAACCTTCTTCTTCATCAACTCGCGCCGGATCAGGACTTTGGTATTATCAGAGCGCCAGAGGCGTGACGTGTTTAGGACAATAACGGTATCGCCCTCGTCAACGACAGCCAGCAGCTCCATGAGCGCTTCTCTCTTGGTGATTGCTTCGTCGGCGTCGGTGTCCTTGATTGCGCCGGAGATACCAGCATCAACGAATATGTTTTCTATGGGCAGACTGTGAGCGGCAGCATACTTGCGGATTTCTCCTTGCTGGGTGTCCAGACCATAGCCTTTTTCTGCTTGGGTTTCAGTGCTTACTCTTGCATAGCCATAGTATTTCAATCGGTATTATCCTCCTTTTCTCGGTCGAAATGCTTCTGAGTACAGTATACCAGACTTTCACGTAATAATCAAGTATCATCTATGATTATCGAAGTCAAGTTGAAGTTAAGCTAATTAACGCAAGGAAAAGTGACCGATTTAACCAGACGCTAAAATATGGGCTGAAAGCGGGAGTTGAGAAAGGCGATTCCCGTTGTGAAACTTGATGTCGATTCCGGATTCTATCAGGCGGCGTCTGAGTTATCCATCTTTCATCCCAGATCAGGCCGCAAGCAGGCTAGTGAAGGCCAGGCGCTGGGAACTTTCCCGAAGGCTCGACGTGATGATCTGCCATGAACGCTTCACCCAGTACAAAACCGCCGCAACCGAAGCGGATAACCCCTGTTCCCCATCGGAGAGCGCAAGGGCGCTTTTGATGCGAAGTGTCAAAAGTGCTTTTGCGTTACTCTTGACAAGAGTAACAGAACCTCGGCAACCCATCCCCGCATAAGAAAGCTATAGGGTTAGGAGGGTATAATAAAAGCCCAGCTCGACGGCTGGGCGTGTGTTCAATTGGTTTGCGGAACGAACTCCAGCTTGAGCGTCATGCCCATTCCGGCAGCGAGGCGCTGGAGGGTTTTGAGGGAAGGGTTGCCGCATCCGCGTTCCAGCTTGGAGATGTCCCCCTGATAGATGCCGGTTGCAGCGGCGAGGTCTTTCTGCGTCATGCCGGTGCGCTTGCGCGCGTCGATCATGGCTTGCACGATGGTGAACTCAGGCTCAAGGGCTTCGTACTCGGTGCGGAACTCCGGGTCTTTAAGCTGCTCCTGCAGGAAGCTGTCAAAGCTATTATCCATAATCAGGTCTCCTTTCTTCTCAGGAAGTCGGCGCGGTACTTCTTCGCCAGCTTCTTTTCACTCTCAGGGGTTTTCTGTGTCTTCTTGATGAAACCATTGGTCAAGACGATCTGCTTGCCGGTGTAGAAGAAATAGAGCGTTCGGCTGATGTCGCTGCCCACTTTGGCACGCAGTTCAAAGATTCCATCCTCAAGCGGCTTGCTGTATGGCTCTCTCAGATCGGTGCCGTTCTCGGCAGCAAGCTCAATAGTGCGGAGCATCTTCGCGCGCATCTTGGTATCCAGCGAAAGCAGAAACTCTTTTGCAGGCTGCTTGCCGTTCTCTGTCTCGTAGAAGATCACTTTGTATTGGCTCATGGGCTGCTGTCCTCTTTCCTTGGTATGCTTCTATTGTATAGGATATATCCTATATTGTCAAGAAGGAATATCCCACCTCTTTGATTTCGCGGAAATTGGCATGGCGGGGAGCGACGGTTTCCATCTGTTCGCTCACCAGAGATTGAGACTCCCCTGCCATCATTCCATGCAGGCCGGATCGTGGGTGGGAGTAAACGGGACGAAACGGGAATCCCTTACTCTGCTGATTAAATCCATGCGTTTACTTTTAACCGGATTCAAACGGGCGTCAACTTACAGTCAAGTTAGATTTTTCAGAAATATATAGGAAAATGTTTGTTGTCGGTGTTTACTTTTCTAACAAGTGAAAGTTAAACCGGTCAATGGGTGTCGGTTCAATCGACGGTCAACCTATTTTGTGACGTCCCGAAAATGGTCAGCTTGGAGGAAAGAAAGCCGCAGGCGTGGCGCGCTGCAGCGCTTGGGCTTTGGGCTTCCCCAACAAGCGGTGTGCATGGCGTGGATAGCCTTATGCATTGCTTGCCACTCGAAAACCGGGCTGTAAAAGGGCGCTGGAATGGGCGTTTCTCTCTACGCGCGTTTCCTTCCCTTCTGACGGCTTCCAGATCATCGGAAGGGAAACTATCGACCGGCCTCAAGAAAACGTGTCATAAGCGATTCTGTGAGTCCGTTTTTTCGGAAGTGCGCAAAAAAGAGGACTCCGCAATGGAATCCCCCTGTTTCTATAGGCTCAGAAGCTACCGGTGATCCGGGCAGTGGTCAGCATTTGCTTTTTCCTCCTTCGTTCTTCTTTGGGTGGCGCGGGTGGACTATTACGCTCTGCCAATAAATGATGCGTGAAAGCTGCTGCTCGTCGGCGTAGACAAGATTTTGCAGCGCAATTCCGTGATAGGTTGAGCGCTCGTCAAAGGCGGTCAGGGTAACCAGCGTCCGCCGGATATATTCCAGCGTCCAGAAGTCACCAGCGGCAAACATGGTATCAAGCGCCTTGTCGATGTGCTTTCTCAAGGTTTCCGGGCTTCGCGGTGTGCGTCCGATAATTTGCGAAATATCGGAAAACTTGCAGGCATACGGGCATACGGGCGGCGGGTTCTTCTTGCTCATGCCTGCGCACCTCCCTTCTGGTTGGTTTCCTCTGTGGCACAGCGGTTGTGCTCCTCTTGGAATTGGAGCAGCGGAAAAACAATGCTCGGATTCTGGATGGAAAACTCCAGATAGTGCAGGATGTCCGGCGCTTCACGCAGACGATAGGCCAGCGCGTTGAGCGTTGGGGTATCGCTCCTGTCCAGATCGTCGGGGAGGGCACGTTGGAGGGCGAAGAACATCTCCAAGGCGACGTCAGCGTTGGTCAAGCGCCAGATATCGCGGAAGATGACAGCTTGACAGCTGGTCAGAATGTCGCGGTGTTCCTGTTTGGGGCATTCGATCTCAGCCGGGGCGGCGGTTGCGGTGGCGGGTTTACTCATGGCGGTTAATCTCCTCTCTCAGTTCAGCGGCGTACTGCGGATTTTGCCTGACCTTCTCGCGCAGGTCGGTAAGGTAGATGTCAAGATTTTTCTTTTCTTCCGGGGTCATGGTCGCAAGCATGGCCATGATTTCATGGCAGGCGCAGTCATCGCCGGTACTGCCGCAATACGGGCAGGGGGGCTTGATCAAATGCAGATCGGTCATAGCAGATCTTCCTCCTATAGGGTTGAAGGGTGAAGGGAGGCCGACGGGCGGCACTCCTAAAGTGGCGGTTATGTCCTCAGGCAAGCCCCCGAAGGGGATTTACCTGTGGTTGACTTGGTTGGTTTACCGGTTGAGAATCAGGTTGACGGCTTTTTCAGCCTTGCCGGAGGCGGAAACGATCAGGCGTTTGTCATCCTGCATAGCCTTGAGCCAGCTCTGTATATAAGCTGCGGAGTTGGTCAGGGTGCCAGAAGTTTCAAGCCCAGCGTAATTGACCAGCGCGGCAGCGCCGATCTCGGCAATCAGTTCTTCCTTGCTGTAGTCCTCAGAGCCAAAGGCGGCAACCTTTGTCAAGCGGTCAAGGCGGCTGTGGTGGCCTGTGCTGTGCGTCATCTCGTGAAAGAGGGTGCTGTAATACTCGGCGGCGTCCTTGAACTGTGCCAGCAGCGGCAGCGTGATACTGTCTGTGGACGGCCTGTAGAAAGCGCGGTCGCCCTCATCGTGGATCAGGCGAACGCCGGAGCGGGTCAGATAGTCGCGGACGATGGCCTCGGCAGCTTCGTCAGGCTGCGCGACATTCGGCAGTGGCTTGCTGTACTTGGGTTTGATGCCCTCTGTCTGGTCGATGTGGAAGACGTTGTAGTAGCGCAGGAAGGGGATCTTCTTCGTCTCGCCGGGGTTGTCTTCGTCCTCGGTCTCGATCCACTTCCAGAAGACCACCATGGAAGACTTCGCGCCCTTCTTGACGTGTCCGCCATCGGCGGTAATCTGATTGAATGTGACGTATTCGCCGGGCTTAGTAAGCAGGATCTGGTTAAGCAGGCTGTAAGGCTTGCCGGTGCTGTGGCTGATTGCTGCGCCGGACGTGATCCAAGGCTTGCGCCATGGGATGACGCCCTGCTCTAGCTGCTCGATGATGCGGGCAGTGACCTCTGCGTAAACGTCTTTCATTGGTGAATCCTCCTCTTGAAGAGGGGAAAGCCCTGTGTTATACTAGGGCTGTCCCCTTGGTTGATCTTGGCGGGTCTCTCACGGGGCAGGTTAGGGACGCTTGGGGAAGCGTCTCTTTTTTACGCCGAAACCGTGAAGCGGCGGGTCGTGGTGGTCTTGGTGTAGGCCTCTGCAAGTGCCGCATGATCCTTCTTGAAGCGGCTGCTGTCAAAGCGGCTGGAGGCCACGGTCTTCCAAGTTACCTTGAAAGCACCGGCGAACAGGGTTTCTTCTTCGCCCATTGTCTGCTTGATTTCGTCCTCGATGGCGGTAATCTCGGCTTCCAGCTCCTCGCGCAGATGCTTCAGCTCCTGCAGCTCCTTGATCTTGGCTTCCATGTTCGGGTTGCTCATGTGTCGATCTCCTTTCTCTAGAGGCTCAAGAGGTTCAGCCCTTCGGCTCGTGCCCTGGCTCCTGTGCGCTCGTCGTGTCGCGGTTGCGTCTCACTCATAGCACCGAAGCGCCTTGCTCTTGATCTCAGCGGTTCGCCTTGTTAGAATGGTGGTGGCGTTAACCGGAACGCTCACCGTTTGGTTGTCCAGCTCGGTTTCCCTTGCTGTGATTAAACAATACCACTAGAAACTGGTGGTGTCTATCGTGAAACTACACTAATTTCTCGTGTTTTTATTGTGCGGTATGACACTGCTTTTTAGTGGCGTTTTCTACTACAATAGATGATAGAAGGGGGCGAAGACTCATTGCCGTTACGATATAAGATTGATGTATTAGAAGCACTCAAGGAAGCGGGCTACAGTTCTACGCGCCTACGCAAAGAAAAGCTGATGGGTGAATCCTACATGTCACAGCTGAGGCATGGCGAAATGGTGTCGTGGAAAACGATTGAAACCATTTGCCGCCTATTGAATTGTCAGCCGGGTGATCTGGTCGAGTATGCACCAGACGCCGCGAACAACTGACCAATAGAAAAAGGGGCTAGGCTGTTCACCTAGTCCCTTTTGTTATGCTCCTGACTCGCCACATTGCCCTGTGCCGTAGCTGTATCGCGTTTCACGATAGAGCGACAGTGACGGTTCAACGCATCTGGCGCATCAACGCCTGTGACCTGTGGAGCGCACTCGGATGTGCGGATATTATTTCATAGCCCTCTGCTTGTGTCCCTTGCTGCGGCCTGCTGGGGCTTCCTCTTATTTTGCCCTGTGAGCCGTTCTTCTTCACTGGTGGGTAAAATGGACAGATTGCCACGTCCGACGCATCCTAGACGGCAAAGAACAGACGACAGGGGCATTGTAGAAAAAAGAAAAAGACCAACACATCAATTCGCAGTTCGTCGTCCGTCAGGTCGTAAGAGGGGTTTGGGGTACTACTATCGTACTCACTCTCTATCTCTATCTCTCTCTCTCCCTCTTTCTCTCCCTCTTTCTCCTTGCGGTTTTGTTCTTCGTTTGTTTTCGGTTTGTTCTTCGTTTGTTTTTGGTTTGTTCCGATTTGATTTCGCTTTGTTGCCGTTTGATTTCGGTTTGATTTCGCTTTGTTCCTCGGCGTTCATGCGATTCGCCGCTTTGATTCGTCCGTCAGGTCGTCGTAGGGGGGGGTAGGGGGGGACGTAACTACTACTACTCTTGTTCTTGTTCTTATTCATGTTCTTGTTCTTGTATATGTCGGTTTTGCTTGCGTCTGCTTCCGTCTGCTTGGCTTTGCTTGCGTCTGCTTCAATGTGCTTGACGTTGCTTTCCTCTGCTTCGCTTTGATTCGCTTTGCTTGCGTCTGCTTGGTTCTTCCACCCTTTTTCCCTTTCGTCCTTTTGGTTTCAAGCAATTCTGCACGCTGCGGCTTTCGGATTTTGAAACCAGATTTCTAAACAGGCCACCCCTAACCCCGAATTGACCATCTTCGCGCAGGCTTTAGCCCCGATAGTGTATGCCTCATCGGGCGAAAATCTCCATCCCCCACCCCGTCCCCGAAACCGTCTCAGACAGGAAAAGCCGATTCCTGTTTTTTATTTTGGCATGGGGCAGGCGGTCAAAAAATACCGAACCGTAACTTTACGCCCGTCGCCACAAGTGGCGATGAGGTTATGCACTGGGAATGAGTGGAAGGGTACCTTAAAGAATTGGGCGTGCCCACTTATGGGCATGACGCTTACATTCCCGAAAACATCTTCTACCGCCTCGCGCCGTGACGCTGGAGGGCGAGCCGTGGTTTGTTGCGGCGGATGTGTGCAGGGCGCTGGGGATTGGCAATTCGAGCGATGCGGTTAAACGTCTTGACGATGACGAGCATGCCCTAGTTTCAATCGAGGGCTTGAGCCGTGGAAACGACAAGGCAAATATTATTAACGAGCCGGGTTTATACGGTTTGGTGCTTGCTTCCCGCAAGCCCGAAGCCAAAGCCTTCAAGCGCTGGATTACCCACGAGGTCATCCCGAGCATCCGCAAGACCGGCGGGTAATACTGTCGATTAAGCCGGCGGAATTAGGGGTCACTATTGCTGACCCCTCCCTATATTCAAACGAGGGTGAATACCGTCATTTGAACTGACGGTATTGCGGTTTTAACCTGCGGAACATTCACAGAATGACCATTCGCTTTTTCGAGGGTCATAATCTGCCGTCAGTTTAACTGACGCCAGCTCAAAAGGGTGTTAATTTAACTGACACCCTTTATCTGTGCGGCGTGCGCAAACGCGAACGCTTCATTGATGGACGGTTAAAGTGTACATACACCCCTTTGAAAGTTTTTTCGTACAGTGCCGATTTTTTTAATCACTTCCGCTATACAGGTGAAGGATGTGTATATGCGGTATTGCCGGAGGAACCGCTACCGATGATGCGCGGGTGAAGTGTGCGCACAAGGGGAAGGCTTCACTGTACGCTGATTTCGGACAGGTGGTGGGGGTAATTTCGAATCTCAACGACGACAAAAAGGGTGTCATTACTAGTGGCACCCTTGGTGGAAAGCAAATCACCCACGAGGTTATCCATGCGATTCGCAAGACGGACAGTTGCATCGCCAGACACTCTTTACCTGTACGGCGAAGCCTGACGCGTTCCCTTCATTGACGGGCGGTCAATGTGTCAACACGCGGCTCTGTACGGCAATCTTTGAGGAATCGCTTCCGCTGATGGGCTGAGCCGCTGTCAAGACGGAAACGTGGCTGGAGGGCTCACCGTGCGCCGATTTCGATCAGGGGTGGGGTACTTGGATACACCCACTTCCTGAATCCATCCTTTACCTTCCATTCGGTTATATGAGGAGAGCTTTTTGATAACCTATGTCCTACTGGTTATTACCGGACTGCTCGGTCTGAACCTGATCGGCGGCGGGCGCGTTTTTTTTGAAGCGCGACGTTAGCCACGAGAAAGCGCCCTTTCGCTCTGCCGGAGATGGAGGAAGCATCTGTTTCATAGTCATAGCATGAAGCTGCTGAGCCTGATCCAGCGCACGGCGGAGATAATCACGCTCTTCTTTCAGCGCGTCAACTTGTTTGGTCAAGAAATCAACCTCTCGTTGTAAACCGTCAACCTGTTTTTCAAGTTCTGCTACCCTTTTTTGTGCCTGTAGAAGAGAGGGGGTCTCCTGCTTTGCAGGCTCTTTTCGGCTCTGCTGCGGCGTCGAATCTCCATCACCGGTCACGCTAGTATGATCAAAAAGCTGCGCAAGAATGGACTCTCCATCCTCGGTCAGCGAACCGGAAGAATCCTTGAGCTGCTTAATATCATATCCCTTTGCCTTGAGCCGCTGATATATGGCCTGCTTCGATACGCCGTAAAGCAAGGCTGCTTCCTGTACTGTCATGGCGGGTCTCCTCTCTTGGTCTGCAATCATTGGTCTGCAATCACCTGATATCAAATGCTTACAGATTCAATCAATTGTTGGTAAACATTGTAGTCAACGTCAATTGATTTTGCAAAAGAAATCAATCAGTCAATCAGACAATTTGACTTTATACAAATTTGGTTTACTTTGACTGTGATATTTACAGCGATAGTCAACCTGTGTTCTTCGATATTCCATGATGAGATATGGATTCAAATATTGGCCATTCTTCCATAAATTCAATTTACCATTCTCTGCATGTTGGTTTACAAGCTTGACTGTTCAAATATTCCTTGTTTGTGACTCGGGTTATCTACATATGCTGTGTTCAGTTCTGCCAACGGCGAGACTGTCATATCGTTTCCGACTGGCGGAGGCTGACGCATGGAAGTCGCTATTAGGCTATACACGCCCCTGTAGCGCGTTTTGTAGTCTTTGTTGTGTAATTCTCCATCGGCAAATAGAAACGCTCACAGGGGCATTTAAAGCCATCTGAGAGCGTTTATGTATCTATGCGATCTGCTGGCGGTGCTCGTCATAGCAACGGGACAGCGCTTCATAGACTGCCAGCGCCAGTTGTTCAGTCATCGGATCGCCTGGATTTATCACGCAATAGATCTCGCTGACCTCCTGAAATGCGCAGGCGAACAGGTTGCAGGCAGCATCGTTGTCGTTCCGTTGACCTGCGTCGATCAGCTTCGGCGCGTACCGTGCGTATGTCTTGTAGGCACGCTTCCACTCCTCGCCGGTCTTAGCCGGCTTCGCCAGAGGGACGGCCTCAGCAGCAAAGCCAGGGTCGTGTATCAAATCAGCAAGAGCCTGTAGGGAGAGGGCAAGGGCATACGAAGTTGCGCCCTTCTGCAAGGCGGTGATAATCTCGGAGCGAGGCAAAACGGACTGAATATCCAGCGGCCAGTCAACGCCCTTCGGCTCTACAGGATCAGGAGCGACAGCCGGAGCGGTGGCAGTCAGATCAAGCGCGGTTTGCTCAGTCGGCTGTGCGCCTGCAGCGGCTTGGATGGTCTTGAGACGGACAGAAAGATCCCTCAATGTTTGCCTCCCTCATCACAAAACGGTACGCTTCTTGGACTTGCCAGGCATATCGAACGGGTTTTCTATGCTATCAGCGGGTGTAAAATTGGCTGTCGCCTCGGCAAAATAATTGTATCGGGCGGTGAACAGGAACGGGATCGGCTCTCCGATGACACCATTTCGACTCTTGAGGATCTTCAGTTCAACACGGATCGGCTCTCCACGAGACTTTCTTTCCTCATTCTGCTTGCGCATGGTGCGGATACGCTTCTCTCGCGCCTTGTCCTGCTCGCCGTCCTCGTAATCCATTCCCTCAAGCTGCAAACCAATCAGCACGTCGCTGCCGTATTCAATCGCGCCGGATTCCTTAAAAGCCTGCATGGAGATCGGCTGCGAATAATTGTCTCGGTTGAGCGAGGAGATGCAGACAATCGGGATTTTCTGGTCACGGGACAAGCGCTTCAGCTCAAGCACATTTTTATCGGTGTTCTGCTTATCGGAAGCCCGCACATCAGGCGGGGCGACAATCTGGATATAGTCGATGATGACAACCGGCCTTCGGCCTGTGTACCGGACATGCTTTTCGACCTCAGCGCGAATCTGTTCTACACCGATATCGCCGATGCCCTGTTTAATCCAGATACGGGAGGAATAGTCCTTCTCATACTCGCTGACGGCCTCTTGGATGGCCGCCATTTCCTCATCGTTATAATGTTCCCACTTCTTGCCGGCAAGGATACCGCGCGTGGTCTTAGCGAGGGAAGCCGCGCCGTTTTTGCTGCGGCTGATGGCGTAGGTCAGACGGGAAATACTCTTGGCAACCAGCTCAAACGAGGCCATCTCAAGGCTGAAATACAGGATATCGTGCCCGCCCTTGGCGATTTGGTCGGCCATCTGGTGAACAAAGGTGGTCTTTCCTAGCGAGGAGATCGCGCCCAGAATATACAAGCCTTCGTACAGACCTCCGTCGAGGCGGCGGTCAAGTTCCGGGAAGCCGGTCGGCACGGCAGGAGTTGATGCGTTAGCGTGGATGCCGTCAATGAAAGCATCCATCAGGCCGGTCACGTTTCCTGCCAGATACTCAGCACGCGCCTGTTCTTCAAGCTGCTGCTGGAGGCGTCCCTCAGCTTCTGTGCGCGCTTTGATCTGCTGGAGGACAGCGGAAATATTCGCTCTCAGCGCGGCAGGATCGGCGGTCAACAGCTCATTCGGATCCTTATAATCGCCAGAGATATCCGCCTGTAGGGCAGAGATGTTCATCTTTCCCAGTTCGGCAAGCAGCTTTTCGGCCTCGGTCTGTCCGGCAGCATCTTTGTCGAGGGCTACGATCAGCACCGGCGCAGTCGGCGTCTGGTCTCGGAGCTGGTTGAGAAGGCGCTGCTGTCCGCCAGTGCCCATCAGGGCAACAGCCTTTCCGCCCTCCTGCTCAATACTGATGGCACACAGCGCGCTTTCGACGATGAAGCAGGGCGCGTCAGTATAGAGCGCGTCAGCGTTGAACAGGGGAAAGACCATCCCCTTCGGGTTATCGTACTTGCGGACGTTCTGAGCCTTCGCCTCCTCGGCAGAAAGCAGGGTGCGTCCGGTATAGCAGTTACCCGCCTTGTCTCCGGGGATAATTACCCGGCGGGTAGCAGCGTTATAGCCCAGACGGAAACGGTTGATGCTCTGGTCTGTGATCCCTCGTCGCTGGAGGTAGGCGTGTCCATCACTGCCCATGACAGCGGCGTGGAAATCGGAGACGAGCTGCCGGGTTTGTTTCCTAAAGGCTTCGTCAGAGCTGATTTTCGGCTGCTTATTTACTGCGACGGTTGGCGTGTATGCGCTCGGATCAGCAACGTCTTTTCCATATTTGGCGATGACTGCGCGGGTTGCGTCCTGGAGGGACAGCCCATCGCGCTTGGCGAACAGGTCAAAAATATCGCCGTACTCGCCACAGGAAAAACACTTGAAGTGGATGCCATCCTTCTCGACGGAAAGCGCACCGTCTCCAGTTGAGCGAGATCCGCTGCCACACAAGGGGCAGACATACTTCCCGCGCTCCTTGCGGTCTGGGGTCAGCTCCTCGACGAGAAAGCGGCGGTATTGGGTCAGGTCATTTTTCATGTTGGCGTTATCCTCCTTGTATGATATGATAGAGGCGGTCAGGAGTTGGCGCTCCGACCTCCTCAGCCTCACCGGGTCATTGCTGGATCGGTGGGGCTTTTGCTTTTGGTCTAGGGTGAGCCTATAGAAAAGGACTCCCAGACTTTTGCTTGATCCTCTTTAATTTTACGGAGCGGGGCGGCGAACGTCAAGGAAGCCGTCCGCGATGAGTCCGTACTTGATTACTTGAGTACTTAGGAGGGAAACTGACCACTCGATTTTTCCAGTCCTCACCAGGAAAAATATGGCTTTTTTATGTCAGTGAACTTGTCGGGCTTGGGGGGTGAACTTGTCGGGCTTGGGGGGTGAACTTGTCGGGCTTGGGG
>ERZ1026860.1176-NODE-1176-length-14029-cov-6.135394_pt1 | contig 14029 bp, 9 predicted proteins | sample MGYA00380160_ERZ1026860 | MGnify/ENA primary metagenome ERZ1026860 (study PRJEB33269, sample SAMEA4719796) | human gut metagenome | biome: human-associated habitat; feature: organic feature; material: feces | place: Cameroon | collected 2013-10 ... | reverse complement strand
TATGTGGATATTCTGTTTGGCGTAGGTGCAAACTATGCCGGCAATAAAACGCTTGAATACATCAGCTTTGCCGCAGGCTGCTATTTGATGATGTATCACTACAAGCTGCCTTATCTTACATACGCAATTATCTCCCTCATCAATATGCCGCTCAACTATGTTTGGACGCTTATCGGATGGGTAATCAACGACAACCTCGGATTTTTACCAAAGAAAACCGAGCGTAGTTTTTACGGATTATATTTCTTTTTGATAGCCGCCGGACTTGCAATGATATTCGGCGATTTTTCGGCACTCCTGCCCGAAACAAACAAGCTTGTTGCCTACCTCAACGGGCTTGAGGGCGTTACCGCCGCATCGGTTATTAAAATTTTCGGCACTCACATTTTATGGAACGGCTGGTCCGGTGCCCGTAATATTTTTTACAGAAAAAAGCTTATACCGAAGTTCGGCAGATACAAGTACAGCCTTTACTGTGATGTTGTGCCGAAAATCATAATGGTTTGGCTCATCGGCTGGCTTCCGTTTTATTCAACAATCACAGATGTTACAACAAGAGTTTGGGTTGCAAACCTGCTGTTTTCAATCTACAACCTCTTTGGTTTTAACAACAATCTTGAAACCTGCACGCAAAACATCTCACCTAATATGCGTGAGCGTATCTTTGTAAGGTCTTATCCTATAAAGCTTTCTCACCTATTCCAATCAATTTTGGCAATAATTTTGCCGGCAATCATCGACAAGTGCCCAAACGACTGGGCAGACATTGCCGTGTTCAAATGGATTATTCCTGTTACATTTACGATTTTTGCCGTTATCACAATGATATTTGCGGGCAAAATTAAAGAAAGAATTCCGCAACCGCCTCTTGAAAAGAAGGTTAAAATCAATTTCTGGGACGGTATGTTCGGCGTTCTTCGCAACAAATACAGATGGATTCAAACGATCGTTGGTCTTTTGGATTCGCTCGGCAACGGTATGCTTGCGTTTACAACAATTTTGTATCTTTACACCTTCAGGTTGACGGGTCTTACATACAGTCTTATTGTTGCTCTCGTCAGCTTTGCCGGTACACCGCCCGACCTGTTCACGCCGTACTTTATCAAGAGATTTACCTACAAGCAGGTTATGATATTCTATCAGCTTTCCCGTGCCGTATGTTACAGCGTAATTGTTTGCTGTTACATATTCTGCGGCGAAAACCTCGTTCTTTGCGGTACGCTTTCGGTGGTTATGCTGTTCATAACCGAAATGTTCCAAACCGTACCGAAGTCTATTTCGCACGATATGGACATCCGTGTAAACGACTATCAAATGTACCTTTCGGGTGAAAGACTTGAAAGCTTTGCCGGCGTATTCGGCTGGTTCACGGGTCCTATCACTTCATTTGTAGGCCTTATCATTCCGTTGTTGCTTCTCAAATTCGGTTTTAACACAAACTGGGATGTACTTTTCATCGACTCATCAAGAGTAAAAATCATTGTTGTACCTATTATAATAGATATTATAGGCTATCTTCTTATGACGATACCGTATATCTTTTGGGATTACAACGACGACAAGCAAAACAAAGTTATAGAAGTTTTGCGTCGCCGTGAAGAAGTTACAAGAAAGCAATATAACGAGGAACACAGCATAGTTGAAGTTGCCGAAGAAGAAAAAGAGCTTGAGGAGGTTGTATCATGAGCAAAAAGAAAAAGCAAAAGCAAAATGACGACTTCCTTGCACAGGAGGCACTTGAAACTCAAGAAACCGCTCAGGCTTACACCCTCGATATTCCCGAAGATGAAATTTGGACATATCAAATCGAAGGACTGCAAAAGCCTCACATCAATCAACCGTATGACAACGCAAAAACAAAAAAAGTTGTCTTTATCGTTGTACTGCTGATTGCAATTTTTGCGGCAATGTTCTTTTCAGTAAAAGCCGTACACAGCGACACATACAAATACAAACAGCTTGATGACGGCACATATGAGCTTGTAAGATTTTCAAATCCGGGCGGAATAACCGACATCACCATTGACTATGTTGTTGACCTCGACACAGGCAAAAAAGATACATCAAAGCCTATCACCTCCATCCATGAATATGCGTTTAACGGTGACGAAACACTGCACAACATCACATTCGGCAAGGATGTAAAGTACATAGACAGCAAGGCAATTTACAGCTGTTGGTATGTTCGCAATGTGTGGATTGACGACCAAAACCCTAACTACTGCGACCTTGACGGCGTTGTTTACAACAAAGATGTAACCGAAGCGGTGTTTTATCCTAACTATCACGATTTGCAGCTGATGATTGAAAACGGCTACGCAGATGAAAAAATCGACAAAAAGGGCAACCGCAAGTTTATATCAAAGATTACCGATGAAAACGGCAATTTAGTTGATGAAAAAGGCAACAATCTTGTTGAAAGAATGTGGGGCACAAACAAGCTCTATGACGAGCAGTATTATCAAACATACAACAGGCTTTGCCGCACATATGTCATTCCGTCAACAGTTACAAAAATCAACGAGCTTGCATTTGCATACAGCAACATCGTTGACCTTTACATTCCCGAGGGCGTAACAAAAATGGACAATATGGCTGTGTTTAAAAACACCGTCTTGACAAACATTTTCACCTACACAACCGACACGCCTATTACGGACACAACATACAAAGCCGTTGATTCGATGAAAACGATTTACAATTCCCTGCCGGAAAGCTTGGAATTTATCGGTTCGGACTGTCTTTATTACACAAGAGCGCTCAACTATATGTACATTCCGAAAAATGTAAAGATCATCAAGCACCACGCTTTTTGGGACGCTGTTTACAAAGAGGACAAGGAACTGAAAGGCATTACCTACCTTGATGTTGAAGCCGACGAAGATACATTTAACAACACCGTAGAAACAGGTGACCAATGGCGACCGCAATACGACTATATGGCGTTTAAAAAATCAATCCCCGTAAACTATGGGGTTAAAGAGCGCAAATCGCTTTACAGCGACAATGTTCACCGTCAATACTATTGGGCTGTTCAATGGGCAATCAACAACACAAGCGATGATGTCAAGGCGAAAATGCAATATTTAATCAAAGATTTGGATAACGACGGCACACCCGAATTAATCATCAAAAATTACAAAGGCAAAGGCGACAAAGTGCTTACTATGAAGCAAAACTACCTTGCCGATTACGAGGGCACAGCCGATTACCAAAACGACAAATTCAGTGCACTTGACGACAATGCACAACTTGATTCAATCTACGATATAACAAAGGCAGATAATGTAAATTATCAATAAATAGTTTCTATAAAACAACAAAAACACAGGGACTGTCACATTTATAAGTGACAGTCCCTTAAACTGTTTAGTATTATGCTTTTTATTTAGCCTTTGCTTTCGATAAGTTTGCACTTAACGTTAAAGGTTTTAATTTGATTATTATCAATTCTTGCGATTGTGAGAGTGATTGTATCGCCTGGTGATGACTTGCTGAGAATGTTTGTAAGAACATCTGTTGATGTCATTGTCTTTCCGTTAACGGCAACAATCATATCATATTGTTTAACATCCTTGTTTGCAAGGTCAGATTCGGAATCAACTTCACCGATAATCATTGTGCCTTCGGCATCCTTAAATCCCTTTTGTTCCAAAGCGGCAAGAATTGCACTTGCATTTGATGCATTTGTGATGCTGTTATAGGTTATACCGAGTTTTGCTCTGCCTGGCACATAGCCGTCTTTGATAAGGCTGTTTGATGTTTTAACCGCTGTATTACTCGGTACGGCAAAGCCCATACCCTCATAATCGGTTGAAGCAATCTTTGATGAATTGATGCCGATAACCTGACCGCTCATATTGAAAAGAGCACCGCCCGAGTTACCCGGATTGATAGCCGCATCCGTTTGGATACACTCGTTATCATAACCGATTGATGATGAAACGGGACGGTCAAGAGCAGATACAATACCTGTTGTAACGCTGTTCATAAACTTACTGCCGCCCGGGCAACCGATAACTACTGCCTGCTCACCTACAACGATGTCATCGCTGTTGGCAAACTCGGCAACCTGAAGACCGCTTGCCTTGATTGAAAGCACGCCTATATCGGTTTGACTGTCAAATCCTACAATTTTTGCATCATAAGTTTTGCCGTCATTTGTTGTTACCTTAAAGGTTGAACCGTCCGATATAACATGAGCCGCAGTCATAATATATGTTGTTCCGCCGTTTTCGCTCATAATAACGCCTGAACCTTCGCCCGACAAAGTTTGTTCATCGGAACCGCTGTCTTGACTTTGACCGAAATTGTAGAAATCATAATATGAATTCTGCTCAGAATAAACCGAAATGAGAACGCAGGAGTCAATTGCCTTTTTTGCAACGCCGGCAACGGTTAAATTGCCGTCGCTGTCCTTTGTTGCAACATCACCCTTGCTGTCGTTAATCTTTGCTCCGCCCTTTGTGCTGTCGGATGATTCGCTTTGAGTTGTGCTTTCTTTAAAATTTTCATATGATTTGTTGCCGACAACAGAAGCGACAATGCCGAAGATTGACACAGCTACAACAACGATTGCAACAATAATAACTGCCTTGAGTGCCTTATTCTTTTTCTTTGGCGGCTTTGGGGCAGGTGCAACAGGTCTGCCATACATATTTGCATTGTTGGGTGTGTAATATGTGCCGTTATTAGGGCGTGTATTGTTTTGGTAATACTGACCCTGATTTACAGGCTGTGAATATTGATTTGTATTATTTTGCGGTTGATTTTGTCTTGGCGGTACAAAATGATACTCGCCGTTCGGCATATCATTGCCGCCGCTTACATTATTTTGATTGTTGTTATATTCGTCCATGACGATTCTCCTTTTATTTTGATTTTGGAAGAGTAAACACAAATTCCGCTTCGGTCTTGCTGTCCGACCTTGCAAAAATTCTGCCGCCGTGCATCTCTACCATTGTTTTTACTATATAAAGTCCGAGACCTGCACCCTTTGCATCAAGTGAGCGTGATTTGTCAACCTTGTAAAATCTTTCAAACACACGAGAAAGCTCCGAAGCGTCAATACCATCACCGCTGTTTTTGATGCTGACCTGAACATTATCGCCAACATCGGCAACATTAATCTCTATATATCCTCCCTCATTTGTAAACTTAACGGCATTGTCAAACAAGTTGTAAATAACCTGGTAAATCATATCCGTATCGGCTACAATGTGATGAGGTTCAAGATTATCAAGTCCTCGGATTTCTATATTTTTCTTTTCTATCTTTTGCTCAAAGGTCAAAAGAATATGAATAATTTGGTCGGAAAGATTATACGGCTTCAGTTTCATCTGGAAGTCACCCGATTCAATCTTGCTCATATTAAGCATTGCCACAACAAGACGGGAAAGTCGCCTTACTTCATCCGATACAATCTTTAAATAGTAATCTTCCTTTTCTTTTGGAATTGTTCCGTCAAGAATACCGTCAATAAATCCTGCAATGGAAGTCATCGGCGTTTTAAGTTCGTGCGAAACATTTGCAACAAACGACCGTCGTGAGCTTTCGAGTTTGTCAAGAGCATCTGCCATTTCGTTAAAAGCATAGCCCAAATCCGCAAGTTCATCGTTTGTGTTGATGTTAACTCTGTATGAAAAGTCGCCTACCGCAAAACGCTTTGCCGCCGCACTCATTTGCTGAAGAGGAGTAACCATATGCTTTGTAACCTGCCAAATAACAATGCAGGCAATGCCGAGACAAATGATTGCAATAATTAAAAACGACTTCATAACAAGCGAAACAATGCCCTGTGAGCCTGTCGGTGTAACTGCAAAAACCGTACCTATAATTTGATTGTTGTCAGTTAAATTATTTGCATCAAACGAGGTTTTTATTGCCGTACCGACAACATAATACGATTCGCCGTTAATCATTGCCTTGCCGATTGAAGCACCCTCATACACACGCTGAAGCTGTTTGTCACCGATTACAAAATTTTTATGATTTTTGCACACCGTTTCTCCGGTAACAAATCCTTTAAGTCCGGTTTGGTCCTTACACATAATTATACTGCCGCCGGCATCACAAACAAACACATCGGCATCTATACAACCCGACACCATAGAAAGATTTTCACAAATACTTTCCTTATATGCGGAATAATCACTGTTCATATTATTAACAATCATATTCTGCGATATTGTATTTGCAAGTGTTTTTGTATTTTCACTCAAAAGGTCTGTTTTTTCGCTGAGAGAATAAGCGTTAACAATCGTTATGAGCACTGTACCCATAACAGTAAGCATAAAAAGAAAGATGGCAACAAATATCAAAAAGTATTTGGTAAACAGGTTTTGTCTTTTACCTTTTTGTAATGCCATAATTCAATTTAGTCCTTTGTTTCAAATTTGTAACCTACGCCCCAAACGGTTTTCAAGCACCACTTGTCCGATACGCCCTCAAGCTTTTCACGGAGTCTTTTTACATGCACATCAACTGTACGGGAGTCGCCGTAATAATCAAAGCCCCATACCTCATCAAGAAGCTGGTCACGGGTATAAACTCTGTTCGGATTTGAAGCAAAGTGATAAATGAGTTCAAGTTCTTTAGGCGGTGTGTCAACCGGCACGCCCTTTACCTTCATCTCATAATTTTGAATATTAATTTCAAGGTTGTCATATATAACAACCTTTTTTTCGGTTTCTGTTGATTCGCTGTCGCCTGTTGTTCTGCGGAGAACAGCTTTAACTCTTGCCATAACCTCTTTTGCGTCAAAAGGCTTTACAACATAGTCATCTGCACCAAGTTCCAAGCCAAGCACCTTGTCAAAGGTTTCGCCCTTTGCTGTGAGCATAATAATAGGAGCAGATGATGTTTTTCTGATTTCACGGCAAACCTGCCAACCGTCCTTTTTAGGAAGCATAATGTCAAGGAGCACCAAATCGGGTGTCTTGTTATGGAACATATCAACAGCTTCCTGACCGTCGTTTGCGGTGAATACCACATAGCCGTCATTTTCAAGATAAAGTTTGAGAAGTTCGCAGATGTTTAAATCATCGTCAACTACAAGAATTTTATTTGCCATAATAGTTTTTCCTTTCTTTCTTCTCTTTGCACCCATAATATCAAACGATTTTGTTCACAATTTGTATTTTGAGTAAACAAAGAGTTAATATTTTTAACAATTAATTAATTCATATTTATCAAATTTTTACCATTCGATATTTCGCTTTTCACAGCTTTCAACATAATCGATAAACTGACGGGCACATCTCGGAGAACGACCGCCTCTGCGTCTTGCCCACTGTTCTGCGGTGAAAAGTATTTTTTCCATATCGGATTTAAGTCCTCTGTCGGTTGCAATTTTTTGAACAATATCTTCAAAATCCTTTTTGTCGGGATTGATGAATGTGATTGAAAGACCAAATCTGTCGGACAGCGAAAGTTCTTCCTGCAAGGTATCGGAACGGTTGACATCATTTTCACGGTCGGAGAAATTCTCCTTGATAAGATGGCGTCTGTTTGATGTGGCGTAAATGAGCGTGTTATTCTGTCTGCCCGAAAGTGAGCCCTCAAGTGCCGCCTTTAATTCGCCGAACGAATCATCGTGATTGTCAAAACTCAAATCGTCAATGAATATAATAAACTTCATAGGGCTGTCGGAAATCTTTTCTCTAATCATAGTCAAATCGTTGATGTCGCCCTTTGAAATTTCAATCATTCGCAAGCCTCTGTCCTTATATTCATTGAGGATTGCATGAACGGTGGAGCTTTTGCCTGTACCTCTGTCACCGTAAAGCAAAACATTGTTTGCCGGCAAATCGGAAATAAACGCAACGGTGTTATCTACAACCTTGCCACGCTGAACCTCATAATTTTTAAGGTCGGTCAAGCGAATGGAATCGATAGCCGTAATCGGAACGAACTCCTCATTTCTCCAAGTGAAAGCAACAAATTTGGCAAACATACCGTAGCCGTTCGTTCTGTGGAACGACTTTAAGTCCTCGATATGTTCTGCCCAATTATCGGTGAGCGGAAGCATTGCCCTGCCGTTCGGATTCCACTTTGGCATAGTTTTGAGAACATCCGCAATATCACTGTCCTCTTCCGCTTTATAAATATCCTCTGCCGAAATTGAAGCGATAACCTCAAGTTTTTCCAAATCGGCTTTTACGCCGTCAATTATTGATGTGTCAAGTTCATCGCATTTGCCTGCCGCAGCTGCCTTGGTAAACACATTGTCATCTGTCAAAATAAGCTTTGACACATAGTGCCTGAGTGAATGATGTGACGACAACAGATTGAAAAATCTGCTCTGCTTTGTCAAAACAGTTTCGTCCTCAAGAGAATTAAGCAAATCATACAATGCGTTTATAATCTCGTCTTGCTTAAAATCGTAAATGCAAAGTGATTCAATATAGTATCTTACCTTTACGGCTTTATTCATTATTACACCTTCTGCCTTTATATATTAGAATTAATTACATTCTATAACATTTGTTCACAATTTACAATAGCTATTGCAAAAATATTTAAAAAATATGATGTCTGACAACATATTGACTTGTATGATGTTTTGTGGTATTATCATACATAAAGGAGATGGTGCTATGTCAAATACAAGTAAACTATCCGATATTACAGCAAAAAAAATCAAATCTATGATAGAAAACGAGCATCGCTTTTCCGTAGGCGACAAGTTGCCTAACGAAAACGATTTTGCCGCAGAACTCGGAATAAGCCGTTCCACCCTGCGTGAAGCGGTGAGAATTTTGACGCTCGGCGGAATATTGGAAATCAAGCGTGGCAAAGGTACTTTTGTTACATCAAACACCACAATAGAAAGCAATGACCTCGGCGAAATCAGCAGCGGTCTTGACGACTTGTTTGAGATGAGGCTGATGTTTGAACCCGATTGTGCTTATTATGCCGCACAACGCGCCACAGACGAGGAAATAGCGATTATTTGCAAGTACGGCGAAGCTGTTGAAGCAAAGATAAAATCAGGTGAAGACAGAACATATGAAGAGCAAAAGTTCCATGAAAGCATCGCAAACGCAACACACAATGCTTTTGTAAAGCAGTTTATGCCGATTATCTTCAATGCAATCAAAAACGGCGTAATCGTTATGCAAAAAGACGAAAGCATCAATAAAAACAATTTGAACGATGACAGGCTGATTATGGACTTCCTCAAGGCACGAAACGCAGAGGGTGCAAGAACGGCAATGAGGCTCCACATTTTGCACGCAATGGAAGGATTATAAAAAAATTAAAAATTTCTATTGACATATGACATCATACGATATATAATGTGAATTAAGAAATAAATCAAACGGTTGTCAGTCAACTTGTCCGACAGCCAAACAAAACAAAAAATTATTTTTTCGGAGGAAATAAAAATGGCAGAAGCTAGAATTTTTTACGAATCAGATTGTAATTTAAGCGTACTTGACGGCAAGACAGTTGCTATCATCGGCTTTGGTTCACAGGGTCACGCTCACGCACTCAACCTTCACGAAAGCGGCGTAAATGTAATCGTTGGTCTTTACGAAGGTTCAAAATCATGGAAGCATGTTGAAGACCTTGGTCTTAAGGTTATGACAACAGCAGAAGCAGTTAAGGCTGCAGACATCATCATGGTACTTACACCTGATGAAAAGCAAGCTGCAATCTACAAGAACGATATCGCTCCATACCTCACAGAAGGTAAAGCACTTGCATTTGCACACGGCTTTAACATTCACTTCAAGCAAATCGTACCACCTGCAAATGTAGATGTATTTATGATTGCTCCTAAGGCTCCTGGTCACACAGTAAGATCAGAGTACAAGGAAGGCAAAGGTACTCCTTGCCTCGTAGCAGTATATCAAGACGCTTCAGGTCACTGCCTCGACACAGCACTTGCTTACGGTGCAGGCATCGGCGGTGCTAGAGCTGCTATCCTTGAAACAACATTTAAGTGTGAAACAGAAACTGACCTCTTCGGTGAGCAGGCTGTTCTTTGCGGCGGTGTTACAGCTCTTATGAAAGCAGGTTTTGAAACACTTGTTGAAGCAGGCTATGACCCAAGAAACGCTTACTTTGAATGCATCCACGAAATGAAGCTTATCGTTGACCTTATTTATTCAGGCGGCTTCTCAAAGATGAGATACTCAATTTCAAATACAGCCGAGTTCGGTGACTACGAAACAGGTAAGCGTCTTGTAACAGACGAAACTAAGAAGGAAATGAAGCAAATCCTTCGTGAAATCCAAGACGGTACATTTGCTTCTAAGTTCATCACAGAAGCAAACAACGGTTGGGCACACTTCAGAGCTACAAGAGAGCTTGAAGCTTCTCACCAACTTGAAGAAGTAGGTAAGGGCATCAGAGCTATGTACAGCTGGAACGGTGACGACAAATACGCTGAAAAATAATCAGTAAAAACTTCCCTAAAAATTATCGGTATCGCTAAATCAAGCGATACCGATTTTCTTATATCTGAATAAAAGCTAAAGTTTTGCACCGGAAGATAATATCATCTTTCCCTTGCAAAAAAGTTATACCACGATAAAAAGAAACAGTCCTATCCCCTTTGGGAAGGACTGTTTGTTTTATTTTATATTATTCTGAACGAAGTGCATCAATAGGGCTGAGCTGAGCAGCTTTCTTTGCAGGATAAATACCGAAGAATAATCCTACACCCGATGAGAACAGGAGTGCCAAAAGGATAAGCCAAATACTTATCTTAGGCGTTATATCTATTATTGAGCACGCGGCAAAAGCTCCCGCAACACCCAAGACGACGCCTATAAATCCGCCTATCAAGCACAATATAATCGATTCGGTCAGGAATTGCATTGTAATCACTCGGGTTTTTGCACCAAGCGATTTTCTGATACCGATTTCCCTCGTTCGTTCAGTTACCGATACAAGCATAATATTCATTACACCGATACCGCCGACGATAAGAGAAATTGCACCTACACCGGCAATAAAGATTGTAAGAACCTTCATAATAATATCAACAATCTCAATATATGTAGCCATATTTTGAGCCGTGTACATACCGTTTGAATAATTGCCGTGAACAGCCTTTAAATAGTTTACGGTTGCATTGCCGACAGCATCGTAATCCTTGCCCTCCTCTGCAATTACAAAAACATTGGAGAGGTTGGCACTTGCACCTGTAATCTGTGTAAGCGTTGTACAAGGCATAAAGAGTGCAATCATCGGCTTATCCGAGCCATTTTGGAACATCGAGCCCATATTGCTGCTGCCGCCCAACGAATTAACCATTGCATCAATATTGGCAACACCGCAAACCTTGATTTTCATTGATTTGCCGGATGAAGAAACCGTTATGCTTTGACCTGTTGCATCATCATAACCGAAGGCTGTTTTTGCCGATTCAAGGCCCATAACAGCTATAGGTGCATTTGCGGCATATTCCTCATCCGTAAAAAATCTGCCGTACTCACACGTATTTGTCATGGCAAACTGAACATCACTGTTTACGCCTACCATCATTACCGTTGCCTCGGTTGCTGTTGCATCGATAGTTGCATTACCAAAACCCATAAGCATTGGCGAGCAACGCTCAACACCCGAAACCTTTGTTTTGATATTTTCTACATCGTCAAGTGTGATATAGTCATTATCGGTTGCCTGAGTTGTATCAACCGATACAAGCACGGCATTTGAGCCCATATCTTCAATAAGTCCAACGATATAGTCACGCACACCCGTACCTGCACCGACAATCATAATTACAGAGGTGATACCGATAATAATTCCCAGCATGGTAAGAACGGAACGCATCCAGTTTGCTTTTATACACTTTACAGCGATTTTTAAGCTTTCTGTTATATTCACCTATATTACCTCTTATTAGATTTATTGGTTACAACTTTTACTTTGAATGTATCTTCCTCATAGTCTGTTTGAGGAGTTGCAACAATTCTATCGCCTACCGAAAGACCCGATGTTACCTCGTATGAAGTATCAGATGTTGCGCCTGTTTCAATCTTTGTTTTTGTAACTGTTTCGTCCTTTTCATTGTAAAGATAAACATATGTGCCCTCTTTTTCAAGAACTATGGATTCAATAGGAACACAAGGAACAGAACTGTATGTACCGGTTACAATTTCAACATCTGCGTCAAAACCGACAATGATGTTTTCGTCAGGGTGGTCAACAACAATCTTGCATTCAACACCCGCACCTGAATTTGTGAGTGATGAAAGACCGCTGATACCTGCCATTGAGCCTACGCTGTCAAGCATTGAGCCTTGCGAACCGCCTGTTGCGGTAGGTGCGATTGAAGCAACAACACCGTCGTATGTACCGTACGCTGTTTTAACTGTTGCAGTCATTCCCTCTTTAACCTTGTGAACATCATATTCGCCGAGAGAAATCGTTACAACTCTCTTTTTCATATTTTCAAGAGTAATACCCGTTGAAAGTGCAGTTGTTTGTCCGCCCTCTTCAATATCACAAGTTGTGATAACACCGGAGAATTCGGCTGTCCAACCCTTAGCAAGGTCATCTCTTGCAGCCTTTGTTACTTCATAAGCATTTTTAGCGGCACTTACAGCCTGCTTTTGAGCATTGACGGTTGATGCTGAAGCCGTAATTGTATAAACTTCCTTTTGAGCATAAAGTGCAGCAAGCTGAATTTGAGCCGAAGCTAAACCGAAATTATCAGACTCTGCAATACCCTTACCGATAGCTTTCCAATTAACAGATTTAACAGCAGTTTCAATCATTTTAACTGCCGCACCGCTGTCAATAAATTCAATCATACCCTGTTTGATAGCGGCTGTAACTGCTTTGCCGACAGCATCAGCAATTTTATCAGCGCTCCAGTTACCTGAAGAAATTTGATACATAATTACATTTGCAACTGTTGTGATTGCATTTGTCAAGGAATCAACATCCTTTGCAATTTTCGCAAGGTCTTTTGTAAGACCTGTAAGAAGCTCAACGATTTGCTTTGATGCGTCACCGAGTTGCTTCAAAGAATCAAATACAGGTTGAAGCTGTTCAAGAGCAAGCTCAACCATAGCTGAAGTTTCGTTAAAACTTGCTTGACGAATTGCTGTACATCCTTCTTTTGAACACTTTGAACCTATTGCACCAAAATCATGTACTTCCTTCTTTAAATAGCCACATTTTTCACACTTCGCAGCATGATAGTTATCATCAACTTTTTGAACTTTGTTACCAAATGTATGTTCTTCAAACACCTTTGCACCGCACTTGGTACAAACCTTATAGTGACCCGAATAATTTGAGTCTACATATCTGCCGTCAAATGTATGATTGCATGCTGTTGTTGCGGCAGTGGTTGTAGTTGTGGTATTGCTGCCCCAATGTATTTGAGTTGTAGTTGTGGTTGTAGTCGTTGTTGTTGTGACTTTTTTTGTTGTTGCGGTAGTGCTTTGCTTTTTCTGCTCTGCCTTTTGAAGCTTTTTCAAAGTTTTTTCGGTCTTTGAAATATTCTTATTAATTGCACTGAGCTGCTTTGCCGCTTCAGCCTGATGCTGAACTGCCTCTTGATAAGAAGCGTTTGAATTTGCATAAGCCGAATTAAGGCTTGCCACCTGTGAATCAAGACTGCTTGTGTCAAACGAAGCAAGCTTATCGCCTTTTTTAACCTTGTCACCAACCTCTACATATACCTTTTTAACAGTAGCAACGGTGCCCGGCTTATATTCTTTTTTAACGCCCGAACTTACCTGTCCTGTTGAAGATACGGTCTGAGTGATAGAGTTTGTAGATACTGTATTAAGCGTTACTTCTGTTCTTTTGCCGCGTTTAGCAAAGACAACACTTGTTATTACAATAGCAACAACAAGAATAACAGCTATAACTGCCCATACAATTTTCTTTGTATTACTTTTTTTGACAGTTGCCATAGTCAAACCCCCAAAATATATATTTATTTCTATTTATATATCATATTTTGCGTACAAAGTGACGCACTTATGGCGTAGTGATATTACGAAATTAGTATAATTCCTGTCTCTTATACACATCTCCGAGCCCACGAGACAGG
>ERZ1026860.1174-NODE-1174-length-14041-cov-3.383383_pt1 | contig 14041 bp, 11 predicted proteins | sample MGYA00380160_ERZ1026860 | MGnify/ENA primary metagenome ERZ1026860 (study PRJEB33269, sample SAMEA4719796) | human gut metagenome | biome: human-associated habitat; feature: organic feature; material: feces | place: Cameroon | collected 2013-10 ... | reverse complement strand
TGATGTACAAGATCGAGGGCGAGGATCTCTACCTCATCGGCACGAGCGAGCACTCCATGATCGGCTCGTTCATCGACCGCATCGTCCCGGAGAAGGAGCTCCCCATCACCTATACGAGCTATTCCCCCTGCTTCCGCAAGGAAAAGGGCGCGCACGGCATCGAGGAGCGCGGCGTCTACCGCATCCACCAGTTCGAAAAGCAGGAGATGATCGTCGTCTGCAAGCCCGAGGAGAGCATGGACTGGTACGAAAAGATGTGGCGCTACAGCGTGGAGCTGTTCCGTTCACTCGAAATTCCGGTGCGTCAGCTCGAATGCTGCTCCGGCGACCTCGCCGATCTGAAGGTCAAGAGCTGCGATATCGAAGCCTGGAGCCCGCGCCAGCAGAAGTACTTTGAGGTCTGCTCCTGCTCGAATCTCGGCGATGCGCAGGCGCGCCGCCTGAAGATCCGCGTCCGCGGCGAGGACGGCAAGCTCTATCTCGCGCATACGCTCAACAACACCGTCGTCGCACCTCCGCGCATGCTCATCGCATTCCTGGAGAACCACCTGCATGCCGATGGCAGCGTTGACATCCCCGAGGTGCTGCGTCCGTACATGGGCGGCAAGGACCATCTCGAAAAGAAGTAAAACGTAAAATTCCAACGGGAACAACCAATGGAAAATAGCGTTCGTATCCGTATTCTGCGCTGCGGAACGATGACTCCCCCGGCGGCAGCGTATCCGGGCGTGCCGAAGCGGTACGTCCGGCGCGGCCGTGTAGAGCTGCCGGTGAGCGCGTTTCTCATCGAGACGCCGGGGCATAAGCCGGTGCTCGTCGATACCGGCTGGGGGCGCGCCATCAGCCCCGCGGGCGTATACGACCACGCCGCGGCGCGCGCGAAGCTCCCGCCGCGCTTGTGCGCCTACTGGCAGCCCGTCACGCCGCCGGGGTGGAGCGTGCGTGAGCAGCTTGCAAAGCTTGGCCTCTCCCCTGCCGAGCTCGAAACGGTTCTGCTCACATCGCTGGAGCCGGATCATGTTGCGGGTGTGGATGAGGTGAGCGACGCGCCTCTCATCGAGCTGCCGGAACAGGAGAAATACTGGACGCCGCGCACCGTGTACGCGCTGCGCCAGCCGCGCTCGCTCTGGGAGCATCTGCCCATCAAGCCGTTTTATTACCGCGGCGTGCCGGACGGGCCATTTCGCCGGACGTGGGATCTCCTCGGCGACGGGAGCATCCTCTGCATCAGCACCCCGGGGTATACCGAGGGCGCGTGCGTCCTGCGCGTAAACTCCCCAAGCGGAAGGTTTGTGCTCGTGCAGTCGTCCATTGCGGTGTGCCGGGACGTGCTCGGTACGGAGAATGTGCCGCTCGCGGGCTTTAACCGTGAATTTCAAAAGCGCTCGCTCGCCTGGCTTTCGAACGTGAGCCGCGAGGAAAACTGCGCCGCCGTCCTCTTCGGGCACGACCCGGAGGAAGAGCCGCGCGTGATCGAATTTTGAGGTGAGAAAGTGAACGAAAAGCTGAAAGCTCTTTATGAAAAATATAAGGACCTCGTCCCCTACGTGATCTTCGGTGTGCTGACGACGATCGTGAATTACGTCTCCTACTGGCTGTTCGCACATCCGCTTGGCTGCGGCACGGTATTCAGCACCGCCGTCGCATGGCTTTTGAGCGTGCTGTTCGCCTATGTGACAAACCGCCGCTGGGTCTTCCACAGCGAAGCGAAGGGCACGAAGGAGATCGGGAAAGAGTTTGCGGCGTTTTTCAGCGCCCGCCTCGGCACAGGGCTTTTGGATATGCTCATCATGTACCTGTGCGTGGATCTCCTCGGCTGGAACGACATGGTCATGAAGCTCGCCTCGAACGTCATCGTCGTCATCCTCAACTATATTTTGAGCAAATTTTTCATCTTCAAGAAAAAAGAAAAATAAAACACAAAGGCGAAAAAGCCCCGCCGGTCAGGAAAATCCCTGGCCGGCGGGGCTTTTTGCATGTATGGTTCATTTGAGCATCCGCCAGAGCGTGCTGCGGCTGATGTCGAGATGCTGCGCGGTTTTCGTCTGGTTTTGCCCTTCCAGCTCATACACGCGCAGAACAATATCGCGCGTGATCTCGGCGAGCGGGCGGTTGAGGTTGATCCCCTCTGCCGCGGCGGTTGAGGGCGTTTCTTCGCGCTCGAGCACCGCGCGCACCTGCGCTTCAGAAATGTAGGAGCTGTCGGCGTTCACTACAAGCTCCTGCACACACTTGACGAGCTGGTCGATGTTGTGCGGCCAGGCGAAATTCTGCAAAAGCAGCATCGCTTCGCGCGTGAGACCAATGACGCGCGTGCCGAAGCGGACGTTCGTGGCGTTGATGTAGAGCGTAACAAGCGTCGGGATATCGTCCCGGCGTCGGGAGAGCGGCGGCAGACGGAGCCGCAGCGCGTGAACAGTCTCGGAAAGATAGACGTAGATGGGATCGTGAGAAAATTGGCCCGCATCGCCGGAATAGGAAATCAGAAAACGATTAGCCCCCAGCGTGTGCGACCCCTCCAGATAGTCGAGCAGACGGGCGGCAAAGTCGCGGTTTACCGCGTCAAGATGCCGGAGATAAATGGTCGAGCCGGTATCGGCGAGCGGAGAGCGGTCGTCCTCCAAGAGCAGCTCCCAGTCCTTCTCCGTGAGACGCCCGATATCGATGAGCACCAGCGGACTGTGGCGCAGGCGGCTGCGGCTGTGGATGTACTGCGCAAAGCGATCCTTGCCGGTGCCGTAATCGCCCTCGATGAGCACGGGCGCATCGAGCGCGGCATACTGCTCGCACATGGCGCGCAGCCGCTCGGCAGCCTCGTTGCTGCCGAGATAATATTCGAGCGGGTTGCTGTTAAGCGCGCCGTCCGCGTTGGAGGAGAGATCGCAATACCGGATCGCCTGCCGTCCGCCGAGAAGCGAGGCGGCGTGGGAGATCGTGAACACGGCGAATTCCTCCCCGCCGGAGGCGAGAAGCCGTCCGCGGACCGTAAAAGTCTCGTTGCCGAGCCGCCGGGTGAGCTTCACGGCGCTGCGGGCAAGCACATGGGAGACGTGCTGGCGCATCGCGTCGGCAAGCTCCGGCGGCACGGGATCGAGCGTGGAGAAAACCTCGCGTCCGTCGGGCGAATAGACAGCACAGTCGCGCTCGTCGGAGACGATCAGATCGCGGAGCAGCGCAGCGCGCCGGTCGAGCGCCTGATACCGGAGGCAGATGTCCTTCGCGGTGTTGATTGCCGATTCGATGCTCTCCATGCCGGAGACGATCAGCAGCCCGTGCATGCCGTACTCCTGCGCGCACGTCACGGAGATCATGTCGCCGACGATGGTGCGCGTCCCGCCGTCGCGCAGCGCGGCGAGCTTTTCGCGGCACTCCTGCGGGCTGCGGATCGTGACGGTGGGGATGGAAAACTGCATGATCTCGCAGAGCTTTTCCGCCGGATGGGTGATGCTCGGATAGCCAACAATGGCGAAATCGTCGCCCATGCCCTGCGCAAGGCGGATCGTGCGCAGGATATCGTAGGCGGAGGGGACAATGTCGCAGATGGGGATGTCCATGTGGCCGCGGAGCGTATCGGCGGTGCCGCCGCGGGAGATCACCGCGTCAATGCCGCGGCCGCGGTTATCAAGCGCCGTTTTCAGCCCGTCGTCCAGATTGCCGGACTGGATGATGAGCTCCACGTCGCCGCGCTGCGCGGCGATGTTCGTCATGAGATGATACATCCCTTCGTAGGGCGCGATGCAGAGAAAGCGCAGCTTTTTCATTTCCGAAAGCCTCCGTGCGTTTGTCATCTGATTTTAGAATAAAACAAGTTGAATTGTAACGCAAGTGCTTTATTTTTAAACAACATCTTAACACCGCTAAATTTGTTGGCTGAAGCCATTAGTTTTTGTGCAGAAAGCCCAAAAAAGCGCGAGTAAATTTAGCGGTCGGTGGCAGAATGAAGCGACGCGAGAAAATATTGTTGCAAAATGAAACAGAAAAGCGCGGCGCACAGCTTTAAAGTAAAGCAGGCGCTCCTTTATAATTTAAGCATAAAAGCCAACCGGGGGGATAATCCCCGAAAAGAGAAAGGAGGCGCACCGCAAACGATGATCCAGGTTCTTGTTCTTGCCGACGACGTGACCGGCGCGCTGGATGCCGGAGTCAAGTTTTCGGACGCGGGTCTGAAAACGAAGGTGTCCCTTCTCCCGAAGATCGAAGCGGCGGACACGGATGCAAGCGTGCTTGTGCTGTGCGTGCCGACGCGCCATGAAACGCCGGAGGCGGCATACCGGCAGGTGCGCGCCCTTTCGCAGCGCGCCGCAGAGCTGGGCATCGGCTGCGTCTTCAAAAAAACCGATTCGGCGCTGCGCGGCAACATCGGCGCGGAGCTCGCCGCGGTGCTCGACGGCAGCGGTGCAAGCGAGCTGTTCTTCATCCCGGCGCTTCCTGCGATGAACCGCGTAACGATCCACGGAATTCACTATATCGACGGTGTACCGGTACACGAGAGCGTGTTCGGCGCCGATCCCTTTGAGCCCGTAACGGAAAGCTTCATCCCCGCGCTGCTCGAAAAGCAGCTCCCCGCGCCCGTCGAGATCCTCACCGGCGCGACTCCTCCCGCGCCGGTGACGGCGGGTAAGCGTCTGACCGTTCTCGACTGTGAAACGGAAACCGGGATGGAAGAGCTGACGCGGACGCTTCTCGCCGAAGGGCGGCTTCACGCCGTTGCGGGATGCAGCGGTCTGGCGGCGGCGCTGGCCACCGCGCTCAGCCGTCACGCCGCCGAAGCGGAGGCGGAGCCGGAGAGCGAGCGGCTCACCGTTGTGTGCGGAAGCATGAATCCGATCTCGCTCGAGCAGGTGGCTTACGCGGAAAAAACGCTCTTCCACTCCATCAGCGTTCCGGTGGAGCGGCTGCTGGAGACCGGGCTTGAGAGCGCCGAGGGCAAGGCGTTCCTCGATGCGCTCTGGACGGAATACAGCAAAAACGAGCATCTTCTCATCGATACGGGCGCTGCGAACGCCGCGCACGGCGAGCTCGGCGAGGAAATGGGCAAGCGCGTTGCCTCGCTCCTCGGCACGATACTCAAAAACCTTCTCGACCGGGGTGCGGCCTCGCGCCTCATGATCATCGGCGGCGACACGCTCCTTGGCTTCATGGACGCGATCGGCTGCCGCGAGCTCTCCCCGCAGCGCGAAATTCTGCAGGGCGTCGTTGAATCGGAATACATCTACCGCGGCGTCCGGCATTCGGTGCTTTCCAAGTCCGGCGGCTTCGGGCAGACGGATCTTCTCCTCCGGCTCGAATGCGAAGCGCCGGTCCATGCATAACAAACGAAAGGAACGGGTTGAAAATGGATAAGTACAATATGGTTCTCCCGCGCATCACCTACAGCGGCGTGGATGCGCTGGAAAATCTCCGTCTGGTCGTCGCCGGTCATAAAAAGGCCGCGATCTTTACCGACAAGGGCATTCTCGGCGCGGGTCTCGTTGACCTGCCGCAGGAGATCGTCCGCTCCGCCGGTGTGGAGACCGTGATCCTCTCGGACATCCCTGCCGAGCCGAGCTATGGCGCGGTGCAGACACTCGTCGACGAGTTCCGCACGCTGGGCGCCGATATCATCATCGCCATCGGCGGCGGCAGCGCGATGGACACCGCGAAGCTCGCAAGCATCCTCGTGACCGACGAATACACGGTGCACGACCTGCTCGACGATCCTCTCCGCGGCAAAAAGACGGTGCAGACCTGCTTCATCCCAACGACCGCCGGCACCGGCTCCGAGGCGACGCCGAACGCGATCGTCGCCGTGCCGGAAAAGGAACTGAAGATCGGCATCGTGAACCCCGCCATGGTCCCCGACTATGTCATTCTCGACGCGCGCATGATCAAAAATCTGCCGCGCAAGATCGCCGCGGCGAGCGGTGTAGACGCCATGGCGCACGCCATCGAGTGCTTCACGAGCAACAAGGCCAACCCCTTCAGCGACACCTTCGCGCTCGACGCCTTTGACCGCATCCTCAACAACATCGAGCGCGCCTGCGACGATCCCGAAGCGCTCGACGCCAAGCGCGAGATGCAGATCGCCGCGTTCTACGGCGGCATCGCCATCACCTGCTCCGGCACGACAGCGGTACACGCGCTGAGCTACCCGCTCGGCGGCAAATACCACATCGCCCACGGCGTATCGAACGCCATTCTTCTCATGCCGGTCATGCGCTTCAACGAGCCCGCCATCCGCCACAAGCTGGCGCAGGCTTACGACCGCGCAGTGCACGGCGAAAAGACCTGCACCACCGACGAGGAGAAGAGCGCCTGGATCATCAACCGCATGGGCGAGATCGTAAAGCATCTCGATATCCCGACCGATCTTTCCCAGTGGAACGTATCGCGCGACGATCTTGAGCCGCTCGTGGAAGCGGGCATGAGCGTGCAGCGCCTGCTGGTGAACAATATGCGCCCCGTAACGCCGGAGGACGCGAGAAACATTTATCTCCAGATCCTCTGAAACCGGAAAGGAGAAAAAAGATGAGCCATCCCACTCTTCACGGCATCGTCCCGCCGATCATCACCCCGATGAACGCGGACGAGAGCGTCAACATCCCTGAGCTCAGAAACCAGATCGAGCGGCAGATCGCGGGCGGCGTCCACGGCATCTTCTGCTTCGGCACGAACGGCGAGGGCTACATCCTCTCTCTCAAGGAAAAGGAAGAGATCCTCGAAGCGACGATCGACCAGGTGGCCGGGCGCGTCCCGGTGTACGCCGGTACGGGCTGCATCTCCACGGCGGACACGGTGTATATGAGCCGCCGCGCCGAGGAAATGGGCGCGGACGTCCTCTCCATCATCACGCCGAGCTTCGCTCTTGCAAGCCAGGAGGAGCTCTACCGCCACTATGCCGAGGTGGCAAAGCACGTACATATTCCCATTGTTCTCTATAACATCCCGCCGCGCACCGGAAACAAGCTCCTGCCGGAGACCGTAGCGCGTCTCGCAAAAGACGTGGACGTGATCCTCGGCGCGAAGGACTCGAGCGGCGATATTGAAAATCTCAAAGCGTTTATCCGCGTGGGACAGGAGCTCAATAAGCCGTTTTCGGTGTTCGCCGGAAACGACGGCGCGATCCTCACCGGCCTTCGCGAGGGCGGCGCGGGCGGCATCGCCGGAAGAGCCAATCTCTATCCCAAGACCGTCGCCGCGATCTACGATAGCTTCGTTGCCGGAGACATCGCGCGTGCCGAAGAGTGCCAGCAGCGCATCTCGACGATCCAGCGCGTGTTCAAATACGGCAACCCGAACACGATCATCAAAAAGGCCGTCAACCTGCTCGGCTACCCGGTCGGCGAGTGCCGCCGCCCGTTCAACTATCTGTGCGACGAGGGCGTCGCCGAGCTGAAGGCGGTACTGAAGGAAAACGAAGAGCTTGGTCTCTGCTGAGGGGGAAACGATATGAGCACAGCCAGAAAACCGATCCTCGGCATCACGATGGGCGATCCCTTCGGCAACGGCCCGGAGATCACGGTACGCGCTCTTGCGGATGAAACGGTCTATGACCGCTGCCGTCCGCTCGTCGTCGGCGACGCCGCCTCGATGGAATACGCCGCGGCGGTATACAATAAGCTGACCGGCGCATCGATTCAAATCCACCCCGTGCAGAGCGTACAGGAAGCGCGCTTCCTGTTTGGCGAGATCGACGTATTGAGTCTCGGTGTTGTAAAGGCGGAGAATATCCCCTGCAAGGCGGACGAGCCCAAGCCCTTCAGCCTCGGCGCCACGGCGCTCGGCGGCGAGGCGGCGTTCCAGTACGTAAAGCGGGTCATTGAGCTGGCGCTCGCCGGCGAGGTGGACGCGACCGTCACGAACGCTTTGAGCAAGGAAGCCATCAACATGGCGGGGCATCATTTCTCCGGTCACACCGAAATTTACGCGCACTACACGAACACCGATAAATACACCATGATGCTCGCGCACGAGGATCTTCGCGTCGTCCATGTCTCCACGCACGTATCGCTGCGCGAGGCGTGCGACCGGGTGAAGAAGCCGCGCGTGCTCGAGGTCATCCGCATCGCGGACGCCGGCTGCCGCGCGCTCGGCATCGAAACACCGCGCGTTGCCGTGGCGGGGCTCAACCCCCATTGCGGCGAGAACGGGCTCTTCGGCACCGAGGAGATCGAGGAGATCCAGCCCGCCATCGACGAGGCCATGGCGGAGGGAATCTGCATCCCGGACAAGAAGCCCACGCCGCCGGACACGGTGTTCTCCAAGGCCATCGGCGGCTGGTACGACATCGTGGTGTGCATGTACCACGACCAGGGGCACATCCCCCTGAAGGTCAAGGGCTTTGTGTATAACCGCGAGGAAAAGCATTGGGACGCGGTCGCGGGCGTGAACGTAACGCTCGGCCTGCCGATCATCCGCGCGAGCGTTGACCACGGCACCGGCTTCGGCCACGCCGGAAGCGGCAGCGCGAACGCCCTCAGTCTCGTGAACGCGATGGACTACGCCATCCGCATGGCGAATGCCAAAACCCATTGAAATTGTCTTATATACCGGCAGATACCGGTTTTAAGAGAAATAAAAAAAGGAGGCACCCAATGAAAAAGACACTGGCACTTCTTCTGGCTGTCCTGATGCTGGTTTCTGTTTTGTCTGCCTGCGGCACGACCGCAGAGACGCCTGCCGCGCCGGCTGCGGAAGCAACGGCGGAAGCGACGGGATCGGAAACCCCGGCGGAAGAACCCGCGCTGGAAGCGCAGGACCTGATATTTGCGACGATGGATGTAGGCACTTCGATCTATACCTACTCTTCCGCAATCGCCAATATCCTTCTGGAGTACCTGCCCGAGGGCTCCACCATTGACGTTCCCACCACTTCTCCGGGCGGTCTCGGCGCGGCATATCTGCTGGCGCAGGGAAAGAGCGACCTGATCATCGTCAACGACGTTGGCTTTATCTCTTCGATTGAGGGCGGCGTTCTCGGCGAGGCCTCGCTTGACTCCAATCTGGTCGCCGGCGTTGTCGGCAGCATGGACTGGCCGCATGTGGACATTCTCGTCCGTAACGATTATATTGAAAAGAACGGCGTGAACTCCATTGAGGAAGTCATCGAAAAGAAGATTCCGACGAACTTCGTTATCAAGCAGGCTGGCACGATGGGTGAACTGGCGTTTGTCCAGCTGCTCGAAGGCCTCGGCGTGACGGAGGAAGAGCTGACCGGCTGGGGCTGCACGATCACGCGTACCGCGTCCGGCAATATCAAGACCGCCATGCAGGACGGCACGGGCGACATTACGGTCGACCATCCGCCCAACAATCAGGCGAACACCGTTGAGCTGACGCTGAATACCCCCTGCACGCTTTGGGATATCCCCGAAAGCGTCCGCGATTACATGGAGTCCAAGGGCTGGACCAAAACGACCTGGAAGGCTGGCACCTCCGGCTTCACGGGTCATGACGAAGATATTCAGACCGTTTCCTCCAGCAACGTTGTTGTCTGCCGCCGTGATCTGGACGAGGAAGTCGTCTACCTGATCACGAAGGCAATCTGCGAGAGCGGTGATGAGCTTGCTGCGGCATCCAGCGCTCTGGCGGAGTTTGACCCGAGCATTGGCTGGGTTACCATGGAAAAGTACATGCACCCCGGCGCGGTTCGCTATTATAAGGAAATGGGCTACATGCCCTGACGGGCACGGTCCCCCACTTCCTCCCAGCGGTTTGTATTCGGGAGATATACGGTATTCCGTATATCTCCCGAATTAGAAAGGAGAGACCATATGAAAGACAAAAAGATTGATCTCCGCAGGGTCATCACGGTGATCATCTCCATCGCGTGGATGGCGTTTCAGACCTATATCGTCCTTGGCAAACCGATGAACCCCATGCTTCAGGTTCCCGTTCATCTGGTTTTTGCTTTGGCGATCATCTATCTTTATAACCCCATTGATAAGAAAAATGAAAAGCTTCGTAAGCTGAAATTTTTGGATTACATTTTCTATGCCGGGATTTTGTTCCTTGCATACTATTACATTTGCGAAACCGTTCGTCTGCAATCGCGTGTGCCGTATTTCTCCGCGTTGGAGACGATTGATATAGTAGCCTTTTTTGTGCTGTGCGTTGTCCTGCTGGAGGCGGTTCGCCGCACGCTTGGTTGGAACCTGATCATCTTTATCGCCATTTTTGTGCTGTATGCTCTCTTCGGACAGTATCTGCCGCGCTCGTCCGGCCTGCGCTCCACCAGTATCCGGCCTCTGGAGTTCGTTGAGCTGATCTCCATGAGCTCCGGCGGTATTCTCGGCACGCCGCTGACGACGTCGGCAACCTATCTTTTCTACTTCATGATCTTCGGCGCACTGTTTTCCACGTGCGGCGGCGGTCAGCTTCTCATTGAGATCGGTCTCAAATTCGGCAAAGGCCATGGCGGCCCGGCGAAAGCCGCCGTCATTTCCTCCGGCCTCCTCGGCATGGTGAGCGGCTCGGCCGTTGGCAACGTGTCCACAACCGGCGTCATGACCATCCCGATGATGAAAAAGGTCGGCTACACGCCGGAACAGGCGGGCGCCATCGAGGCCGTAGCATCCACCGGCGGGCAGATCATGCCGCCCATCATGGGCATTGGCGCATTCATTATGGCGGAGATGCTCGGCGTGCACTATATGGAAATCGCCAAATCTGCCATTATTCCGGCGCTGGCATATTACCTTGCCATTTTCCTCGTTGTTGACTTTATCGCCCGGAAAAATACCAACAACATCGAATCGAAGGGCTTTAATGTTCAGCCGATCCTCCCGCGCATATATCTCCTGCTTCCGGCGATTGTACTGGTGTATTTCATCGTCACCGGCATGTCGCTGATGCGCTCGGCGGCATATGCCATTGTGGTCATTCTCGTGCTGAACATCATCAACCCCAAGCGCGCGGCGTGGAAGGACGTATGGAACGCCATGCTCGTCGGCTGCAAGCAGGCGGCCAGCATTGCGATCCCCACGGCAGCGGTCGGCATTATCATCGGCGTTGTCGTAAACTCCGGCCTTGCCACGAAGCTCTCCTCGCTCATGATGAAGCTCGGCAGCAGCGGCATGTTCCTTGCGCTGGTGCTCTCGATGGTCGGCTGCATGCTGCTCGGCATGGCGCTGCCGACGGTCGCCGCGTACATGATCGCCAATATCCTCTTTGTCCCCACGCTCACGAAGCTGGGCGTCGACCGGCTGGCGGCGAATATGTTCGGGTTTTACTTCGGCATTTTCGCGCAGATCACTCCGCCGGTTTGCCTCGCGTCGTTCACTGCGGCCGGAATCGCCGGCGGCGATTCGTGGAAAACGGGCTGGACGGGCTTCCGGTACTCGATCGTGGCATTCCTTGCGCCATATGCCTTTGTGTATAATACGGCGATCCTCCTGATCGGCACCGTGCCGGATATCATTCAGGCCGCGTCGCAGGTGTTCCTTGGAACGTTCTTCCTTGCCGCAGGCGTGGAAGGCTTTGTCGGCAAGCCGGTAAAGAGCATCGTTTTGCGGGCGCTGCTGGTTGCGGCGGGCGCACTTATCATCATCCCGGAGGTTATCACGACACTGGCGGGCTACGCACTCGGCATTGGCATCGTTGTTGTCGTGAACCTTCTTGCCCAGAGAAAAGAGGGAAAGAAGGACAAGGCGTCCGAGCTTCGGCTGGCAGTCACGGCGGTCTCCGGTGCGCTGGTCGTAACGCCGGAGATCATAACAACAGTCACGGGCCTCTGTCTGGCGCTGGCCATGCTCATTTGGGGCAAACGCGACGAGAAAAAACAGAAGAAGGAAGCCGTTGTATACGTGGAAGCCGGAGAGGTTCTGGAAACGGTTGCGCAGGATATCGACGAGGACTGAATTATGGCGTTGTCAATAGGCGTCTGTACAAACTTCCTCGGAAAGGATCGCTACTCTCTCCAAACGGAGCGGTATCCGGAAATATCCCGGGCTTTCGATTATGTTGAGCTTCCTGCCATGACGGTCGCGGCGCTCGGCGATTCGGAATTTGAAGCGCTGAGAACGGAGATTGAAAAGTCGGGGCTGCGCTGCCCGGTCATGACGAACCTGTTTCCGGCAGATATCCCGCTGCTGTCCCCGTCGCTGGATACCGAGGAACTGAAAGCGTATCTGGATGTGCTGCTTCCGCGCTGCCGGGCGCTCAGGTGTTCTGAACTTGTGTTCGGCAGCGGAAAGGCCCGCAGTCTTCGACCCGGACAGAGCGCGGAGGAGGGATATACGCGTCTGGCGGAGCTTTTGAATCGGTGGGTCCTTCCCGCTGCGTCCGAATATGGGATTCGGATTGTTCTGGAGCCGCTGAACCCGTCAATCTGCAACTTTATCCTGACGCTTGCAGAAGGTGCGGAGCTGTGCCGCCGGTGCGGCGGCCGGCTTACGCTTCTGGCAGATTCTCTGCATCTGATGCACCAGGAAAATATAGCCGGGGAGATTTTGCGATACCGCGGGCAGATCACCCATGTTCACCTGTCCGAGTCCGGGCGAAAAGCGCCGGAAACAAACGCCTCCCCTGCTCTGACAGAGTTCCTTCGCGCACTTAAGACTGCTAAATACGACGGGGTCATGAGCTTTGAGTGCCAGTTCCCGGACGGCGAGAGCATGCAGCGGGGACGGGCTATACTGCAAACCTTGTGGGATAAACTGTAAGGAGAACAAAGAATGTATACTTCATTGAAAGGCAAAACCGCCATTGTCACCGGCGCCAGCCGGGGTATCGGCCGGGGGATCGCTCTTGCGCTTGCATCGGAAGGTGTGGATCTTGTGCTGAACGCGACGAAGACCGCTTCGCTGGAAGAGGTGCGCATGGAGGTTGAGGCGCTGGGCGTGTCCTTTGCCTGCGTGCCCGGCGATATGGCCGACCCGGAAACGGCGCGCCGCCTTGCCGCGCTGGCCATGGAGAAGCATGGCCGGATCGATATCCTGGTGAACAACGCCGGGATCCAGAACCGGAAAAAAGTTGCTGAGCTCTCGCTCGAGGAATGGGACCGGATGATCGCGGTGAACGAGAGCGGCGTTTTCTACATGTGCAAAGCCGTGCTTCCTTTTATGACGGATGCAAAGCAGGGCAGCATCATCAACATCACCTCCACCGCAAGCAAAACGCCGCACCCCAACGCGGCTATCTGCTATGGCGCGTCGAAGGCGGCAGTCACCTATCTCACAAAGCACCTCGCCATGGAACTCGGGCCGCTGGGCATCCGGGTCAACGCTGTGCAGTGTGGCCCCATCCGCTCGGATATGACCGACCAGTGGACGGATGAGTACCGCGCCGCCGTGATGAAAAAGATCCCGCTCGGCAGATTGGGAACCCCCGAGGACGTAGCGGCGGGCGTCGTTTTCTTCGCCTCAGACGAGGCGTCGTGGATCACCGGATGCAGTTTGAACTGCAGCGGAGGAAAGTATACGGAATAAACGGAGGGAAGCCGATGAACTACCCGGTATTGCAGGAACTGCCGTTTGACGGCACGATCTATCAGAACGGGCATATGAACACGCTCGAGGCGGTGTTGCCGCCGGGAGCGTATACGTCCCACCACTCCCCCGCCCTGCTGGAGCTGCCGAACGGCGATCAGCTCTGCGCATGGTTTGCGGGAACGTATGAGGGAAATACGGACGTGGGAATCGTCTGCTCGCGCCTCCCGTTCGGGAGCGGGAAATGGACGGAGCCACAGCCCATCTCGCACGACGCGGAGCGCAGCGAGCAGAATCCCTCGCTTTTCCTCGCGCCGAACGGCGAGATATGGGCGATGTACACCGCGCAGCTTGCCCGTGCAGAAGGCAAGGACAACATGCAGTATACGTCCGTCGTGCGCCGCCAGAAGAGCACAGACGGCGGTAAAACGTGGAGCGATTACGACGTTATGTTCCCGCGGGAGGGAACGTTCTGCCGCCAGCCGATTCAGATTCTCTCCAACGGGCGGTGGATCTTCGGCAACTGGATCTGCACCGACAGCGAAAACGGTCTCGCCGGTGACCCGACGGTGTTCCAGCTTTCGGACGACGAGGGAAAAACCTGGTGCGAGGTGGAGATGCCGGGAAGCTGCGGC
>ERZ1026860.1173-NODE-1173-length-14043-cov-6.743995_pt1 | contig 14043 bp, 18 predicted proteins | sample MGYA00380160_ERZ1026860 | MGnify/ENA primary metagenome ERZ1026860 (study PRJEB33269, sample SAMEA4719796) | human gut metagenome | biome: human-associated habitat; feature: organic feature; material: feces | place: Cameroon | collected 2013-10 ... | reverse complement strand
AAATATATCCATATGTTTTTGGATTGATTGAATGAGGTGGATATGATGAATAAAACGGTATGTGCAGTAGTTGTTACATATAACAGAAAAGAGCTTTTGTGCAGAAATATAGAATCATTACTAAATCAGACGCATCCTGTTGATATCTTAATTTATGATAATGCTTCAACGGACGGAACAGAAAGTGAATTAAGAAATAGGGGATATTTAGACAAGTCTAATATTATCTATGTGAGAGGTGAGTACAATGGTGGAGGTGCGACTGGCTTCTCAAAAGGAGAAAAATTGGCATTTGATAAAGGATATGATTATATTTGGTTGATGGATGATGATGGATTTTGTGTAAATTGTAAGACACTTGAGAACCTTTTGGCGTCTCAGTTCCAGGTGAGTAAAATTATCCTGAATTCTTATGTAATGGGTAATACGGAAAACAAAGAACCTACATTTGATTTGGGTCCATATAAAACCTATGAAGAAATAATAAAAAACGCAGAGAACGGCATCGTGATAGGATACGGAAATCCATACAACGGAACGCTTGTACCTAGAAAATGCTTTGAGGATGTTGGCTTTACCGATAGTCGCTTTTTTATCTATGGTGATGAAACAGACTTTTATTATAGAACGATAGCAGCTGGTTATACGTGGGCAACCGCATTGAAGTCTGAATACTACCATCCCATTAATCGCTCTGTTTTTTTGGAAAAGCATTTTTTTCAGTATAAAATAGATGTTAAGAATCAACCCGTTTGGAAGCACTATTTAGAAATTCGTAACGGAACTTATATAAAGAAAAAATATCTTGGCGTTCATGTTGGACTAAGACATGTCGTGAGAGTGATATTAACAAGTATTCTTTCAAAGGACAGAAGGATTAAGAGAATGTATTATGGGCTACTGGGTCTCTATGATGGAGATAGAGAATACTTTGATCGAGAGATTATGTTTAAAGCTTAAGAGGGGGTAAGAGTTTGTTTGATTATCTGATAGTGGGTTCCGGCCTGTACGGTGCTATTTTTGCTCACGAAGCTAAGGCTCGTGGTAAGAAGGTATTAGTTGTAGACAAGCGATCTAACATTGCGGGCAATATCTACACCGAGAACATCGAAGGTATCAATGTCCACCAGTATGGTGCGCATATTTTTCACACCAATAACAAAAACGTCTGGAACTACATCACCCGGTTTGCCGAGTTCAACCGCTTTACAAACTCGCCCGTTGCCAACTACAAGGGCGAGCTCTACTCGCTGCCCTTCAATATGTATACCTTCAATAAGATGTGGGGCGTTGTAACGCCGGAGGAGGCAGCCGCCAAGATCGAGGAGCAGCGTAAGGAAATCACCCACGAGCCGCAGAACCTAGAAGAGCAGGCAATCTCCCTCGTTGGCCGTGACATCTACGAGAAGCTCATCAAAGGCTACACCGAGAAACAGTGGGGCCGTGACTGTAAGGATCTGCCCACCTTCATCATCAAGCGCCTGCCCGTGCGCCTGACGTTCGACAATAACTACTTCAATGCGCTGTACCAGGGCATTCCGATCGGCGGTTACACTAAGATGGTCACCAACCTGCTGGACGGCATCGAGGTCCGCTTGAACACCGATTATCTCACCAACAAGGCGGAACTGGACGCTCTGGCGGACAAAGTTGTCTACACCGGCCCCATTGACGCATACTTTGACTACAAGCTGGGCACTCTTGAATACCGTTCTGTCCGCTTCGAGAACGAACTGTTGGACAAGCCTAGTTTCCAGGGCAACGCCGCCGTCAACTATACGGATCGTGAGACTCCGTGGACTCGCATCATCGAACACAAATGGTTCGAGTTCGGTAAGGATGAGGACGGCAATGATTTGCCCAAAACTATCATCAGCCGAGAGTACAGCAGCGAGTGGAAGCCCGGCGATGAGCCGTACTACCCCGTCAACGATGCCAAGAACGGTGCGCTCTACGCCAAGTACAAAAAGCTGTCCGACGCCGAGCCGAAGGTCATCTTCGGTGGCCGCTTGGGCGAGTACAAGTATTACGACATGGATCAGGTAATTGCTGCAGTGCTAGAAAGATGTAGTAGCGAGTTTAAGGGAGTTGGTGAAGATGGCTAAAATGGAAGGGCATCAACGTCTAGCGTATATGGATATAGCAAAGGGGATAGGAATCATTTGCGTAATTGCAGGACATATGGATAACCAATTTATACAACAAATTGTATTTTCATTTCATATGCCATTGTTTTTTATGATAAGCGGATTTTTTTTGTCATCTAAGATTGCTCCGAATGAACTGCTTATAAAGAGAATTAAACAGTTGTTACCGCCATACATTGTGACTTCAACTGCAATAATATTGACGAGCTGCATTAAGAATCTGGTTGGTATCCTAATAAAGAAAAGAACAGTCTTCGATTTAGTACATGATATTTGCAAATGGATATATGCGGCATTTTACGGTGCCGGTACAAATCATATAGTGCCATTCCGTATTGTACAAATTGGCGCAATATGGTTCCTTTTGGCTACCGTTGTAAGTAACTATCTAGCTGCAAAGGCAGCTAAAGCCAAGTGTCCAGCCCTGTTTATTTTAGCTGTTGCAATTGTCGGATATTATACATCTAAAATTGTTTGGCTCCCATGGAGCATACAAGCAGGAATGACGGCAACAGTATTTGTATACATGGGCAATTTACTGAGAAAAGCAAGGTGTTTCGATTTAGGGAATGAGGACAGTGTAAGTCTTTTTGCGGCTTCTCTTATTTTATGGATTACAGAAGTGGCTCATGGTTGGCCGTGTATAGCTGTAGTTGAAAATCAGTATCCAAATGGAGTATTTGATTTTATTGGGGGGGGGCAGGAGCTTATTGCGTAATATGGATAGTAAAATATCTCTATGAAAGGTTCAATGCTCCCATCGTTTCGAGGTCGCTATCCTGGATGGGGAAGAATTCAATGGAAATGCTCTGCCTGCATTTATTTGAACTCAACATGGTGCCTTGGAATAAACTGCTCGATTTTTGTGGCATTAAAAACAACACATTTGTTGTGATTTTTGTCTGCAAAATGCTGTGGGCAGTTCTGGGAGTAATTACGATTGAAAAAATTAAAAGATATGTGCAGTGGAAGGAAACCAAATGCCTAGTATAAAACGAAATTTTGTTTACAAGTTACTGTATGAAATATTAGCTATTGCAGCACCTCTTATTACAGCACCCTATGTATCGCGTGTTCTTGGCGCAGAAGGTGTTGGTATATATAGTTATTCTCAATCTTGTATATCCTATTTTACGATGTTTGCAGTTCTTGGAACTAATATGTACGGTATGCGTGAGATTGCACGATGCAGAGATGATAAAGAAATATACTCTAAAACATTTTGGGAAATCGAACTGCTTACAGTAATTACTTCAACTGTTTGTGTGGTGTTATGGGTAGGGGTGATTCTGCTCTCAACTGAGTATAAGCCTTATTTTCTTGCTCTTCTTCCAACATTGCTCGCATCAATGTTTGATATTTCATGGTTTTATACAGGGCAGGAAAGAGTTGGATATACTGTTTTCTGGAATTCCCTATGTAAAATTGCAGGTATAGTTTTAATATTCAGTCTTATAAGAACAAAAGAGGACTTGGTAACATACATTTGGTTGAATTCGTTGATTTTAATGTTTGGCAATCTGTCGATGTGGATTTTTCTCCCCGAATTTTTAGTAAAAGTTGATTTGAAGTCAGTACATATTGGGCATCATCTCAAGGAAACTTTAATTTATTTTATTCCTACTATTGCAACATCGATTTATACAGTACTTGATAAAACATTAATCGGACTGATAACAAATGACGCATATCAAAACGGTTTCTACGAACAGGCAACAAAGATTATCAATATTGCAAAAACGGCCTCGTTTGTAGCTCTCAATAGTGTAATGGGAGCAAGATTGTCCTATCTGTTTGCCGAAAATAAAATAGACGAGGCGAAAAGCAAGATCAAAACGGCCATGAACGTGATTCTGTTTTTTACAACCGGATCGATGCTTGGAGTTATTGCAATTGCACGTGATTTTGTTCCTCTTTTCTTTGGCGATGGTTATGAACCGGTTGTTGGTCTCCTCTATCTTATGGCACCGTTGATCGTTATCATTGGTATCAGTAATTGCATTGGAAGCCAGTATTATACACCAATTGGTAAAACAAAAATCGCATCTTTTTATATGATTGCAGGTAGTGCGGTTAATTTGATTTTAAATATATTATTCATCCCTAAATGGGGAGCAAAGGGTGCTGTTGTTGGATCGATTGGTGCGGAAACAGTTATTACAGTATTGTTTGTATGTTTTGATGAGAGATACATCACATGGAAGTATTTATTTCAAATTGGGTATAAGAAAATCATTGCAGGACTTTCAATGCTGTTAATGATTCATGTCACATCCTCATGGCTGATGTTTTCAAAGACACTGCTACTATGCGTGCAAATCGTTATTGGAAGCCTGACATATTTGTTGGTTTTAACTCTGCTTCGAGACAGTACGGTTCAATTTTTTGTAACCAAATTGCTTAATAAGATGAAAGGCCATGAAAATGATTCAAGTCATTATTCCGACGTATAATAGAGCATCTTGTATACGAAATTTAATAGAACGTTCTATTATGCCCTACGAAGGCGTGCTGTTTTCCTTTTTAATCCTGGATAGTAGTACAAATGCTGATACAGAGAAAATGTGTACTAAGGCGGGAGAGAAGTGTAACTTTGAATATCATCGTGTCGAGCCTACTGTACAGCCCGATGATAAGGTGATTGGTGCGATAGAAAAGTGTAAAGCCGAATATTACTGGGTCTTCGGTGATGGAAATTTGGCGGATTTCAACAGGTTGGAATGCAAGTTCCTAGAAATTAATTATTCCTGCTATGATATCATGGAAATTGACTTTATAGATAGTAAAAGAAATCCATCCTTTGAAAATGAGTGCTTTATTAAACCTACGAATCTCTTGACCTATGTGGCTTCTCATTTTACTTATTTAACGTATTGGGGTTCATCAATTATAAGGACAAACCGTGCACATGTTTTTTTTCAAAGTGGGAAAATGAATAAATACAGACAGGATGTTTTATCGTGGTGGAGTCCTTGTTTGGTGTGCGAAATAATAGGAGCAGATATGGATATAGGGAGTTCGACTTCTATATGTTCCATATATACAAATTGTCTTGGACTCAATGATGAAAAGAAAGAACGAAGCTGGGCTAATGGAGAACAATATTACATAACAACATTTAGGGTGTTTAACCGAGATGTTGCGTTGCTACCTTCTAGATTTAACTCAATAAAGCAAGATATCATTAAAACCTTTAGGAGTGATTTATTAGTATCAAAGCGATATCTATTACATTTGAAATATAACGGCGTTTTAAATTTGCAATATGTTAGAAAGTATAAAAAAGATATCCAAGCGGTCAAAGGAGATTACCTTTTTATGCTGGCACTTTCAGTAGTGCCTTGTGCAATGCTGAATGTGATCAATAGAATTCTCAAAAATGGAAAGAGGCTGATCAAATGAAAATTATTATTTTAGCGGGCGGTTTTGGTACACGAATTTCAGAGGAATCCCATCTCAAGCCAAAACCAATGATTGAAATCGGTGAAAAACCGATTCTATGGCATATTATGAAGGAATGCTCTTATTATGGGGTGAATGATTTTATTATTTGCGCTGGATATAAGCAGCATATCATTAAGGAATGGTTTGCAAATTATTTTATTCACACATCTGATATCACTTTTGACTTTACAAAAAGTAATGAGATGGTTGTACATAATAAACATGCAGAACCGTGGAAGGTTACAGTTGTTGACACAGGCCTTAATACCCAGACGGGAGGAAGAATTAAGCGTGTTAAGGACTATGTGGGGGATGAAACTTTTATGGTTACTTACGGTGATGCCGTGAGTGATGTGAATATTCCTGAGCTGTTGGCATATCATAAATCCCATGGAAAAGTTGGAACAATGTCTATGTACAATTTTGGTCAATCGAAGGGCGTTGTGGATATTGGAGCAGATGGAAATATCAAGGCATTCCGGGAAAAATCCGATTTTGATGGCGATTTGATCAACATTGGTTACATGGTTTTCGAGCCAAAGCTGTTTGATTATATCGATGGAGACAATACAGTTTTTGAAAAAGAACCGCTGTGCAGACTTGTGGAAGAGAATCAGCTTGCAGGATATGTGCATAAAGGTTTTTGGCAGTGTATGGATACCCTACGTGAAAAACAGCAGCTTGAAAAGTTATGGGCATCCGAAAATGCGCCGTGGAAGCTTTGGGAGGACTAAATGCTAGATTTAAATTTTTATAAAGGCAAGCGTGTCTTTGTCACAGGTCATACGGGCTTCAAGGGTACATGGCTCTGCAAAATTCTTGTGAATGCAGGCGCAGAAGTCACGGGGTACTCTTTGAATCCACCTACGAATCCCTCGTTGTTTGAAATTGCAGGGATCAAAAATGATATCCATTCGGTGATTGGGGATATTCGCAATTTTGATGCACTGAAGGCCGCTTTTGATGAGGTACAGCCGGAGATCGTTCTACATCTGGCGGCACAGCCCATCGTGCGCGATAGCTATAAGGATCCGCGGTATACATACGAAACCAATGTGATGGGAACGGTCAATATTCTGGAATGCGTTCGGCAGTCCAGCTGCGTGAAAAGTGTTCTGAACGTCACCACAGATAAAGTCTACCACAACAATGAGTGGGTCTGGGGTTATCGAGAGAACGAACCTCTGGACGGTTTTGACCCCTATTCGAATAGCAAGAGCTGCTCAGAGCTGGTGACACATAGCTTTAAAAATAGCTTTTTTACGAATGAGAAAGTTGCCGTATCCACTGCTCGTGCCGGTAATGTAATCGGTGGCGGCGACTTTGCCAATGACCGCATTATTCCCGATTGCGTCCGTGCTATGGCAGCCGGACAGGTAATCGGTGTCCGTAATCCGTATTCTACTCGGCCGTATCAGCATGTTCTGGAGCCTCTGGCAGTTTACCTGATGATCGCCCAGAAGCAATACGAAAACCCGAAGTATCAGGGGTATTATAATGTTGGCCCGGATGACTGCGACTGCGTAACCACGGGAGAGCTGGTGGATTTGTTCTGCAAATACTGGGGACCGGATGCTAAGTGGGAGAACCATGCCGAGGCTAATGCACCGCACGAAGCAAACTTTCTGAAATTGGATTGCAGCAAGATCAAAGCCACGTTTGGCTGGAAACCTCGCTGGCATATGGAAGAGTGTATGGATATGACTTGCCGCTTCAGCAAAGTGTGGTTGAAGGGCGGAAATATAGCGGCAGAAATGGATAAAGAAATTACAGAGTTTATGGGAGATTGATTTATATGCCATTTGAGTTCCATAAAACAGAAATCGACGGTGTTCTTGTTATTACTCCACATATGTACCCGGATCAGCGGGGACTATATAAAAAGTGCTATGAAAAGGAGGCGTTCCAGAAAAATGGAATCACTTGTGACTTTAATGAAACAAGTGACTTGTATTCAAAAAAGGGTGCATTAAGAGGATTGCATTATCAAACAGAAAAGTCGCAAGCCAAATTGATTCATGTTATTTCTGGAGTTCTTTATGATGTTGCTTTGGATTTGAGAAAACATTCGCAAACATTTGGACAATACCATGCGGAGCTTTTGAACGCTGAAGATAATAAAGTTTTATTTATCCCTGAAGGATTTGCACATGGCTTTATATCATTGGAGGATAATACTATTTTTTCCTATCAGTGTTCTGGTGAGTACATTCCTAGTGTCTGTGGTGGAATTAGATGGGATGATTCTGAGTTAAAAATTCCATGGCCTCTTAATGAATATAAAATTGAGAAGGTGATAGCAACTGAAAAGGATAAAAGTTGGCCCACATTGGCAGAGTATGTGAGGGGTTTAAAATGAAGAGAGCATTAGTTACCGGTGCGGCAGGTTTTATTGGAATCCAAATTGTAAGTGTACTTCTGAAAGAAAACTATGATGTAAGTGCGCTTATTGTTGCTGGCGATGATAAAGGTAGAGATAAACTTGTGAATTTATCAAACAAAATTCACATTATTGATAATCTTGAAAGTGGTGATAAGTATTGTCCTTATGACGTGATTTATCATCTTGCAACAGTTGGTCTTCGACCTGGGTTTGATAATATGGATTTAATTTGTGATGTCAATATCAAGATGAGCTGTAAACTTGTTGAGTTTGCAAAAGAAAATAAAAGCATACTTTTGGTAAATTTTGGATCTTGCTTTGAATATGGTGATCATGGAAACTGTAAATTGACGGAAGATATGGATTGCAGACCAGAATCTTTGTATGCAATTTCAAAAGCTGCATCCACAAGTTTGGTGACAGCGTATGCAAAAATGAAGGGGATATCTCTCATAACTGTACGTCCATTCGGTGTGTTTGGTGAGGGCGAGGGACTGAATAGACTGGCACCATCGATTATCGAGAGCTGCCTAAATGGTAAAAAAGTTGCAACTACTTCGGGCGAACAAGTTAGAGATTTTGTAAATGTTAAAGATGTGGCTAAGGCGATTGTATTGTTAAGTGAGTCAAAGTATAAAAAATATGAAATATATAATATATGCTCGAGCAATCCTGTCACTGTGAAAAGCTTTATTAATGAAATTGTTGATGTGTGTGGGTTTGATAAATCTTTAATCGAATTTGGCGCATTGCCCTACCGAGAAAATGAAGCCATGATGTTTGCTGGAAGCAATAAAAAACTGCAAAATGTTATAAATTATTCGTTCCCCAATAATCATAAAGAAGGAATACTCGACATTTATAGTGCCTTAAAGAGTGAGAAGGATTATGGCTAAATATTTTGGAACCGACGGCTTCCGTGGTGAAGCCGGAATTACATTAACAGCGGACCACGCCTACAAGGTGGGCCGCTTCCTCGGCTGGTACTACAATATGCTCCGGGAACGCAACGGCGACAAGGATCTCGCTCGTATCGTCATTGGCAAGGATACTCGCCTTAGCTCTTATATGTTCGAGTATAGTCTGGTTGCAGGCTTGACCGCATCTGGCGCAGATGCTTATCTGCTCCATGTTACCACCACTCCATCTGTGGCTTACATCGCTCGTGTAGATGATTTCGACTGTGGAATTATGATTTCCGCCAGCCACAACCCGTACTATGACAACGGTATCAAGCTGATCGACTGCTACGGTGAGAAGATGCCGGAGGAGACGTTGCTGTTGGTAGAAGATTATATTGATGGCAAACTCCATGTGTTCGATAAGGACTGGCCGGAGCTGCCTTTTGCTCGCCGGGACCACATCGGCTGTACGGTGGACTATGTGGCAGGTCGTAACCGCTACATGGGCTATCTGATCTCCCTTGGAATCTACTCCTTCAAGGGTATCAAGGTCGGTTTGGATTGTGCCAACGGCTCAAGTTGGAACATTGCGAAGTCCGTCTTTGATGCCCTCGGTGCAGATACCCACGTCATCAACGCACAGCCCAATGGTCTAAATATCAACCTGAATGCTGGCTCTACTCACATTGAGGAACTGCAGAAGTTTGTTGTCGAAAAAGGTCTGGATGTTGGTTTTGCCTACGATGGTGACGCAGATCGCTGCCTGTGTGTGGATGAAAAGGGCAATGTCGTCACAGGCGACCATATTCTGTACATCTACGGTTGCTACATGAAAGAGCGAGGCAAGCTGCTGACTAACACTGTGGTTACGACGGTCATGTCCAACTTTGGTCTGTACAAGGCATTCGATGAAAAGGGCATTGGTTACGCCAAGACTGCGGTTGGTGATAAGTACGTTTATGAATACATGGCTGAGAACGGCTGTCGTATCGGTGGCGAGCAGAGCGGCCATATCATTTTCTCCAAGTATGCAAGCACCGGTGACGGCATCCTGACCAGTCTGAAGATGATGGAAGTCATGTTGGCTAAGAAGAAGCCGATGAGCGAACTGGCAGTTCCGCTGAAAATCTATCCGCAGGTGCTGGAGAACGTCCGTGTGACCGATAAAAAGGCGGCACAGAACGATGAGGCTGTGCAGGCAGCAGTAAAGAATGTAGCTGAAGCACTGGGCGATACTGGCCGTATTCTGGTTCGTGAGTCTGGCACTGAGCCGGTCGTGCGAGTTATGGTAGAAGCACCTGACCATGATACCTGTCAGAAGTATGTTGACGAAGTGGTCAACGTGATTTGCGAAAAGGGATATAAGATTTGACCTTGCGGATTATATCACGGTGGAGTAAAATAAAAGTACCCAAAATCAATCATCTTCTATTCCATCCCACCCTATGTATTTTACTTTACAATCATCAAACCTACTCCAGTTTAGTCTTTGACCGCACCGGTCACAGAAGAGCTGGTACTCACGCTCCATGGTGGTTCCGCACCGTGGACACTTTGGAAACTCCGCGCCCCACCTATACGAGCAAACAATTTTCACTTTCCAAGGCCACCGGTAAGTAGGGGAGAGCAGAAGTTCATACAGTACCCGTGTGGGTCGTACATCCCAATTCCAGTTATCATCGAACCAATCTAACTTATTCTTCATGTGGTTTACACCTCCATGTAATATCATAGAGGAAACCACATGAAATGTGGGAGCACGAGCTCCCATTGCTGCTCGAAACTTTGCACACCTCTCCGTGGTGAGCAGCAGGCAACGCAGTAATACGATACTGTGGCTAAGAATGCAAGAGAAATAAACAATGGGAGTATGAACTTTTTTTGCAGAGAAAAGAGGTGCCTTTTTGAATATACTTGATGCAATGGCTTTATTAAAAAAGTATGAGTTATATGAGAAAGCAAAAAGTGAGTGCCGCAGACTAAAATTAGATGAAGCTCCTTATGATATGCAAGGACATAATAGGGTGTTTCAGCAGTTTCTCGATTCAAAACGAGAAGAGCTGACTGGTCTGCGTGAAAAAAGCAAAAATGTAAGTGTGATAATATGATAGCGATTAAATCTCAGGGCATAGAAAATAGTACATGTCTTATGAATAAAACATTATTCGAGGACAAAGGCTTATGCAAAAGCTGCTCGTTGAAAGCGGAAGTTGATGCTTTGACTTCCGAAATAAATGCTTTGCGTGAGGCATCAAAGGCTCTTCAAAAAGCAGCAGAGTATGATTACATTTGGCGTTAATGTGATTTACACTGTAGGATATGTCACATGAATTGTGGGAGCGTGAGCTCCCATTGCTGCTCGAAACTTTGCACACCTCTCCGTGGTGAGCAGCAGGCAAAGGTCTATTATGATCGGCGAAGATGTGAGAAAAGGGAAAAAGTGAAGGAGGTCTGACGATGATTCATCGAGTGACTTGTAACAGATGTGGTTCTATTTCGGAATATGATGATAAATCTATATGGGAAGGAAACCGTGAGCATGAAGATATAGAGTGCCCTGTGTGTGGAAATATCATCGGTAGCGCATTTACAGACCTTACTCCGGTAGCCAGACTTATCAAGAAAGGCGAGAGAGATTGATTCGAATTCTAAGATGATTGGCTGACATCAAATTATAAGATTGGAAATAATGCGAAATGTCGTATCAAAATATTATGAATGCTCCATTATTTGATTTCGGAGATATTAAGCAACTCGAAATCACAATTAAAAATACATGGAATGAATTTCGAGTTGCTTTGGCAAATAAGACATTTAAGTATGATGAAGTTGATTCAGCATTGACGACTACATTTTTGAAAGTGTTTGATGATTTGTTTGCCAATTGTTGCGTGCGGTTGGAACGTTCATTGGATGTTTTTCAAACTGATGGATATCTGGCTAGAGGTGCAAAATTAAAAGCTCTTGAGACAGTATCATATGATCGCTTCATGCCAAAAGCGGAATTTATTAATGAGGATAACAGGTTTAGCCCCGTTGGTGTTGAATGGCTGTATTTAGCCTGGGCAAGTGACAAAAATTTAGCAGAGCAGTGTACAATAAAGGAATGCCGTGCATCGACAGGAAATCGCTTTGGTATTTGTTCATTTGAAATCAATTCGGCTAACAAGGATGAAAAAATAATTGATTTAACTTTGGCTGACGAGATGACGTATGAGGATATAAATGCTCAGCTTGAAAATAGCGGAAAAGTTTATCTCTCGCGTCGCTATGGGCGAAGCATGAAGGCAGGACGAGCGGTTACTTTCACTGAGAATGAAATTAATGAAATGAAAGCTGAAATAAGTTCTTGGGCGTTGCATACGTATCTTAAGTTACTATCTGAGCAGATTTTTACACCATTAACTGATTCGGATGATAAAAATTTGATGTACACACCTTTCCAGTGTATGGCGCAGTATTTTTTGAACAAGGGATATGTGGGAATTAAGTATAAAAGTACTGTTTGTACGGGGGCAAAAGATATTGTTCTTTTTGATAAAACAATGGCGACTCCAGTTGGAACGATTCAGGATTTCATAATTTGATTGCATGGACTATAATCATATTGCCTTCACTACAACACAGTGCTATACTAAGACCACAATAAATAATAGAAAGGCTGATTGAATATGCCCAGAACGAAAGGCAGCAAAAATCGTCCCAAGCTCACCACCGACTTCGCATCCCAGATTGCAGAAAAACAGGAATCTATTGCTTCTCTGACTGCAGAGATTACTTCCATCACGGCCAACATCGACACTCTGAAAGCTGATCTGAAAGAGAAGAAGGCAGCTCTTAAGACCGCCCAGAAAGAGCTGACCAAGCTGGAAGCCAAGAAAGCTGCCGCCGATCAGAAAGCCGCCGAAGAAGCAAAGAAGAACGAAGCGGAAAACCTTGTAAAAAAGCTGCTGGCCGAGGGCGTCAGTGCTGATGAGATTTTGGAAAAATTGAAGTGATATTAATGCCGTGTGGGCTGAACTCCAGAAGTTCACACGGTATATTTAGATGCGCTGATTAGATACGACTAACTATAAAGAGGATCAACTATCCATCCTAAGGTGTGATAAGTCTTGGACTTCTAAGACTTTTGGGACGTGACAGTGTGGCTCAAATATTCACTGGCACGAAATGTAAAAGTGGATTAGGTGTTCGCTGTCACGAGTGAACTCCTAGAGTTCACAATAAAAATACCGCCTGTGGTGTGAGACACAGACGGGTTGTATCAATATTTACCCTCGATGAAATGTTCGAGCTTATAAATGTCTTGCCGGACGAACTGTGAATATCTTTCTTTGTCGCTGCCCTGCTTGCAATACTCATTCAGCATGGCATACAGGGAAGAAGCGACATTCCGTGCAGGCCCGTCCAAGCAGTTATTCAAAAACTGAAGGCGATTTAAGTATGGGGCGGCTTCCTTGTGGGAAGAACAGCCCATGATGCGGTCTTTGCATCGTGTGATCTCATCGTATAATTGACATGTAAGCGTAGTAGTACCTCCCGAATCAATCATTGTCTTCTGCCCGGATGCGGAGCAGTTCCTCTATTTCAGTGTTACTCGCCGGCCGTACTGCCTTTTTATCGTTGTGTTCTACCGCACCGCAGTCTGGGCAACGGTCGGGCAGAGCATCTGCTGAGAAGCAGTAATGGCAAGCATCGCAGTAAAAGTAGCTCATGGGGTAGTCACCTCCGTCAAAGTAAGTATATCACCAAACGGGATGATGGTCGATAGGTCTTTGCCGAGAGAAGTCTTCGTACCGGTCGAAATCCGCAGTTCACGGGCAACTGGGTCGATGACCTCGACAGTGCCGGAGATGTCCTCGTAATAGCCGCCGATAAAATACCGGACAGAAACTGCTTATTCTTGTTTTGCATAACTGCCTCCTGCGGTGGCTCAATATTCCAGTTCAAATTTCTGCTTGTCGTGGACGTCGATGGCTTTGCCCAGCTGAACTTCGATCAGCTTCAGTTCGGTCTCGGCAATCACAGTATGACGGCAGCCTGCGGACATGGTGATGACATCACCTGCTTGTTGTTGTGCAATGAAGAACAGCATGGCGGAGGAATATCGTAATGCCCGAAAAATGACGGAGCGTCTTTTCCGCAAAGCTGGTTTATGGTATACTGG
>ERZ1026860.1171-NODE-1171-length-14062-cov-7.619476_pt1 | contig 14062 bp, 5 predicted proteins | sample MGYA00380160_ERZ1026860 | MGnify/ENA primary metagenome ERZ1026860 (study PRJEB33269, sample SAMEA4719796) | human gut metagenome | biome: human-associated habitat; feature: organic feature; material: feces | place: Cameroon | collected 2013-10 ... | reverse complement strand
CCGCGCTCGGTATGAGCGTTGAACCTGCGGATATGACGAGAAATCTTTCCACGCTTAAAATGCCGAGAGGCGTTACGCTCGGTATGCTTATCGCAACTTCATTCCCGCCCGTACTCGGTGCAGAGATAAAAAGGGTGAGAGAAGCGATGAAAACGCGCGGCGCGGGCAGCGTATTAAACCCGAAAATATTTTACAGAGCGTTTTTAGTGCCGTTCGTAATGCGACTCGTAAACATTTCGGACACGCTGTCGCTGTCGGTGGAAACGCGCGGATTTTCGCTTGAAAAAACGCCTTACACGGTATATAAAAAGGAAATCGTTTGCCTGTCCGACGTGCTGTTTCTTTTGGGGCTTGCCGCAGGCGCGGTTTGTACGGTGGTTTTATGAACGCGATAGAACTTAAAAACGTAAACTTTTCCTACGACGGGAAAGTTCAAATATTAGAAAACGTAAATATCGCACTGAACTCAGGCGAAGTAAACCTTGTTTCGGGGTATTCGGGCGAAGGGAAAAGCACGCTTTTGTATATCATAAGCGGCATTATTCCTAATATTACCGACGGAAAACTGTCGGGCGAAGTGCTGATAAACGGCGAAGACATAAAAGGCAAAAAGCTCGGCGAAGTCTGCCGCAAAGTGGGCGTAGTTCTGCAAAACGCCGACGAACAGATTATTCAGAAAACGGTAGAGGACGAAATCGCTTTCGGTTGCGAAAACCTTGCGTTTTCCCCCGAAAAAATCAGCAAACAAATAGACACAGTTTGCCGCCTTATGAAACTCGATAAGTCGTGGCTAAGCCGCAAACTTTCGGGCGGGCAGAAGCAAAGACTTATAACCGCTTCAACGCTTGCGATGGGGCAGAAGACAGTTATTTTAGACGAACCGCTCGCCAATCTCGACACGGCGGGCGCGGAAATGCTGATGTCAACATTAAAATCTCTCGCAAAAGCGGGTTATTGTATCGTAGTCATCGAACACAGACTCGACGTCGTTCTGCCGTTCGTAGATAAGGTATTTCACGTCGGAAATAAGAGCGTAAAAGTGATAACGGACAGAGAAACTTACCTTAAAGAGCAGTCAACCGAAATAGAAGATACTTGTTCGGAATTTAGCGGGACGCTACCCGTGTTTTCGCTTTCGGACGTTGCGTTTTCGGTTAAAGAACGAGATATATTAAAGGGCGTTACCTTCGATATATTAAAAGGCTCGCGGGCTGTTCTTCTCGGAGAGAACGGTTGTGGGAAAACCACGTTGCTTCGACTTATCTCTCGTCTTGAAAAACCTACTCGCGGCGTGATTTTGCAGAACATAGACGATAAGTTCGGACAAAGGAGCAAGCAGAGCAAAAAATGGTACAAAAAGGTAGGAGTGGTTTATCAGAACCCCGACTATCAGTTGTTTATGCCGACGGTCGAAAAGGAGATTAAATTCGGCGCGAAGTCGGACGAATACGCCGACGAAATAGCCGAAAAATTCGGGATAAAGCATTTGTACACCCGTCATCCGCAATCGCTTTCCGAGGGGCAGAAACGAAGGGTTTCTATCGCGGCGGTAGTCGCAACCGATCCCGAAGTGCTTATTTTAGACGAGCCTACGGTTGGGCAGGACTACAAAGGCTTGTGTGAAATGGTTGAAGTGCTGAATCGTATTCACGAAGAAACGCATAATACGATGATTACCGTTACGCACGACAAGCGTTGTGCGGCGGCATTATGCGACCGCGCTGTATGGATAAAAGACGGAAAAACCTATAAAACGGGCGATAAACAACTTATAGACGAGTTTTTTATGACTCGGCAAGACAAAAGTTAGTGCGGGCTAATTTTGTTGAAAAGACAGACTTTTTATTGACACGACGCTATGACCGTGGTATAACATTCATGTTGTTAGCAATGGCTAACCGATATGAATAATAAACAGTCGGCACCGCGCAAAAGCGCGGTTATAAAACGGGATTCGGTTAGCCTTGACTAACCAAATAAAGAAGCATTATTACTAAGGAGTAAAACATTGCTGTTAAAATTAAAAAACATAGGAAAAATATATGACAGCAACGATATTCTGACCATCGGTATACGCGGAATCAACCTTGATTTCGACTATAACGAGTTTGTAACGATCGAGGGTGAGAGCGGAAGCGGTAAATCAACGCTTTTAAACGTCATCGGCGCAAACGACAGTTACGAAGAGGGCGAACTGTATATCGGCGGCGAGGAAACGTCGCATTACGGCGCGTCGGAATGGGAAAAATATCGCGAAAAGTATATCGCAACCGTCTTTCAGGATTTCAACATCATAGAAAACCTTACCGTGCTTGAAAACGTCGAGCTTGCTCTTCTTCGTTTTGACGATAAAAAAGTGCGCCGAGAAAAGGCAAGGGAACTCATCGAAAAGGTCGGGCTTATAAAGCAAATAAACCAACGTGGCAGTAAACTTTCGGGCGGTGAAAAACAGCGTACCGTAATAGCCCGCGCGCTCGCAAAGGACGCGCCGATTATTTTGGCGGACGAGCCTACGGGTAACCTGGACGTTAAATCTTCGAGAGAAATCGCAAAACTTCTGAAAGATGTTTCCAAAGACAAACTCGTCATCGTGGTTACGCACAATCCCGAATTTTTCGTAGAATACGCAACGCGCAGAGTAACTATTTTCGACGGCTCGGTGAAAGAAGATAAAGTAATCGAAAAGCCGACGGAAACAAAGAACGTTGAAATCCCCGAAGTAAAACAAAGCAGAAAGAAAAATATTAAAGATACCTTACATATTGGCGTTCTGAATTATAAAAGCAGACCGAAATTCACGGCAATGATGAGCTTTGCTTTGCTTGTCTGTGCGGTAACGCTGTTCGTCGTGCTGTCGGTATTCGGAAGTTCGCTTATTAAACCCGTAACAAATTCGCTCGATACTGTGGGCGTGAACGGAAAGGTCATCGTTTCAAGCGAAAAGGGAAACCTTAATAGCGACGATCTTGACGAAGCGGCTGGGGAAACAAACGCAGGTTTTTATCTTTTGGATAAGGAATTTTCCGAATTTACGGTAAACGTTCCCAAGAAAAGCGGTATGCTTTCGGCTTACAGCGTCACTTGTCTGTATGCGCCTTATCAATATAACTTGAAGCAAGGCGAAGCGGTATTGGTGTTGCCGAAATCAGCGGAAAAAGATAAGAACGCAATCATCGAAACGTTTGTAAATGCAAACGCGGGAATAGAGAGTATCAGCGTAAAAACAACACTTTCTTCAGGCAACGTTCTTCTTTATTTGTCCCACGCGGACGCGGAAGAAAACGGAGTCAAAATCAAGGCAATTAACACGACGATGAAACTCGGAGAAACAGTCGTTACGGTTTATGCCTTTGAAAAGGACGAAGCGGTTGAAAGCGGAAAAATAAATCTTGTAAATTCCAATACCTATCAGGCAACGAAATATTCGGCGGTTTTCTCGGTAAAATCGAATAAGTCTTACGAGGTTGCGTCCGACAGCGAAAAAGACGAAACGAGAAGCGGAAAACTGATCGTAAAAATGAATCCTGATGACTACGCCGCGATTTTTGAAACCGAACAAACAGACGCAAGTCAGTCGGTATTGTATTATGCCGATGACCGAACAGCGGAAAACGCGCTCGGAAAATTTCCGGGCGGCATGATGGGTATGCTTTCCACAAGTAAAGTATACGTTCAAAGCGCGGGCGACGTTTACGCGATGAACGTAATCTATTATATCGCATTGATTGCGGTTTGCCTTTTGTTTGCCGCTCTCATATCCGTGATTTTCGGAAGAAGCGTAAAGGTTTTCCAAACCGACTTTGCGGTGTACAGAACGCTCGGCATTTCAAGCAAAATTTCGTCGCGTTCGCTTTATATACAGATGGCACTCATATTCCTGCCGACCATCGTATTTTTACCGCTCGTCAGTTTGATTGCGGCGGTGATACCGGGAGGCGGAATCGCATTTATTTCGGCGGGCAACTACTTCTTTATAGAAATAATGCTGCTCATAATCGTCGAATTCGTCGCGTTCGGCTTTAACCGTGCGATAGCGGGACAGAGTATCAGAAAATCACTCCGAAGGGGGTCGAAAGGTTAATATGTCTGAAATTAGAGTAGAAAACATCGTAAAAACGTTTAACCGACACTCCCGCAACGCAAACAAGGTATTAAAAGGCGTTTCGTTTGAACTTCCGGGTAGTGGTCTTGTGTGCATTTTCGGTAAATCGGGAAGCGGTAAAACAACCCTTCTCAATATTATCGGCGGACTTGAAAAAGCCGATAGCGGTAAGGTTTATATCGACGGCGAATGTACAAGCGGTAAAACCGACAAAATAAGAAACGCAAAAATCGGCTTCATTTTCCAGAACTACTATCTTGAAAAAGGCTACACAATAGCGGAAATCCTGCGCAATCAGATGATTATCGCGGGTTTCAAAGATGAAAAAGAGATAGAGAGAAGAACCGAAGAAGCGTTGAAACTCGTCGATATGGAGAGGTTCAAAAACAAACTCGGCGACGCACTTTCGGGCGGACAGCAACAAAGAGTCGCAATCGCCCGTGCAATCGTCAAGGGTAGCGACATTATTCTTGCCGACGAACCGACGGGCAACCTTGACGCGGAAAACACGATGAAGGTTATGGATATATTAAAGGAAATATCCAGAACTCAACTCGTGGTTATCGTAACGCACGAGGTTTCGCTTATCAAAAAGTACGCCGACAGCCATATCAAAATCGTAGACGGCGAGCTTGTTGAGGACGGCGAAATAGAAGAAACCGACCTTGCCCCCGCGACTTACGACAATGTAAAAGAGGGGAACGAAACGCACGGCGTTCTGACCACCTTTACCAAGAGTACGGCAAAACGAAACGGCAGACTGTTTACCTTAAAGACGATTTTCAAGCGTAATAAGGGCGATGGCGAAAAGGCGTATTCGGTCGGTAACGTATTCAAGCAGATATTTATTCTTGCGCTTGCCGTGGTAATGACGTTCTTCTCGTTCTCTGCGTTCGAGGCACTCTCGGCGGTTACCGAAAACAAAACGCTCGGAGCGAATACCATTTATACAAATTTGAACTCTTATTCGGAACTTCGCGTTATGGATGAAAGTTTATATGACAAGATAGACTTTTTTGAGACCTCATACGCAAGCGGGAAATTTTCTTACCGTGGGATAGCCGCTCTTTCAGAATTTGAAATAGAATACGTTCCGCGAGCAATAGAAAAGGATGATAGCTTTGATAATATTTACGGCAGAATGCCCGGTGAAAACGAAGTAATTGTTTCTCGTGCGCTTGCTGAAAAAATCAAAGAAAATTTGAGGCTCAAAGAACTTATGAATGACCGCTCCGTTATGATGATGATATTCGATGAGAATTATGTCGTAACGGGTATTGTGGATGGTGACGAAAGAGAGGTATATTTCAATAAGACCGATTATGTCAACTATCTCGGCGTTTACTCATACACGCAAATTTCGGATACAAGCGAAGTGTTTTTGAAAAAGAATTTTTCATCGAACTCCTTTTCGACTGAAATTTGTTTGAGTGACGATGATACGCTTGAAAACAATAAGGTAATACTTGAAATAAACAGAAACTCTCTTTATAAAATGATGAGTGACACTGTGAATGCGGACTATCTTATTACAAAAGCAAACAGCGAACTTAAAGTAAAAACAACGGCTATGTCGATTGTCGGAAGTAAACCGGTGTATATAAAAAACTTAAAGATGACAAGAGATGTTATGACTACCGACTTGCGTATTTACGTTAATGAAAAAGTCCTTTCTAATATCTTCGTTTACTTAAAGCCTAATTTGACTGCGCTTAACCGACTTTCAGATGACAAAAACGGCGACACGGAATATTATTTTTCCGTTTATGCAGGCAGTGAAGAAAAATATGAGAGTTTAATAAATACGCTTTCGCAAAAGGGTATAGCTTCTGTTGATATAGCTTCCATTTACGAACGTGCGGAAAGAGAGCAAAAAAACGACGGACTTAAAAGTTTAACGATATATATTGTCGCGATAATTTTATTGTTCCTTATCTACTTCTTTATTTCAAAATCCGAAAGTATTAAAAACAGTAAGGAATACGGAATTTACCGTGCGATAGGCGTAAACAAGAGTAACCTTTTGTTCAAGGAGTGCGTTTTGGCAATCGTTCATAACACTTTGAGTTTCTTCGTGTTCTCGGTTGCGGCTATTGCTCTCGTTGCGGTAAGGTATGCGATTATTAACGTGGCGTTTGCGGGTTTTATAGGACTTGCCACAGCAAGTTTTGCCGTAGGTGCAGTACTTATGACTTTCATATCGCTCATCCCGTACCTATTCGTTCTCACACAGTCTCCGTCGGAGATTTTGGCGCGATACGATATTTAATCCGATGTTTTTCCCGCGAAAGCGAGTGAACATACAATACAAAAATTTTTTTAGGAGGTCATTTGAATATGACAAAAATCAGAAAGAACGTTATATCGTTGCTTATTGTGACGATGATGCTTCTTCTCGGTGTCTGCATGTTTACGGCATGCGGAAGCAAGGACAATGCGTCTGTTAAGTTCATGGTTCAGAACGATAACGGCGCGTGGGAACAGTATTATGTTTCCGATGCAAAAGACGGCAAAGTTACAATGCCTCAAAATCCGGAAAAGACAAATTATGTCTTCCGTGATTGGTATGATTATTCATCAGATCCCGTGGTGTTCCGCAATGAAGGCATAACTTCGTCGAAGACAGTTTACGCTTACTTTGTTCCCGCGGAAGTTAAAATTTCGCTTAACGGAAACGACAGCGAAACGGCTAAACTGGAATTTCTCGAAACCTATACATATAAGTATACGGCAGAAGCGCTTAAGGACAATTTGTCCTTTGACGGTTGGTATACCGACCAAAATTATACGGTAAAATACGAAACCGGCGCAGACGTGACCGAGCTTTATGCAAGATTTTTGGCACACGTTGTATTTAACGATGGATACAAGACTTTGTACGAAGTAGATATTCCGCTTGGAAAAAAGCTTACAGCACCCGATGAGGTGGTAGGTAAGGATGCAAATAACAACGACGTTACTTTTGAAGAGAAAACAATCTGCCAAACATACATGGATCCCGTAAGTATTTCTTATGTTTGCGACGGCAACAACGTTGACTTTACAAAGGACGTAACCGGTAACATGTCTATTAAAGTTCGTTGGCAATCACCCGGACTTATGTTTGATAAAGACAGTGACAGCGGAAACTATTATCTTTCGTATGTTGATAGTTCTGCTGCAGGCGTAAGCGAAGCACCTGTTATTTCTATTCTTTCTGCGAACGCTGTGGTAGATCAGGAAAAATCCGGAGATGAAGTTACTCTCACTTACGGTACGGTTACGGGAACTTTAACCGAAACTCTCGGTAATGCGTTCCCGATGGCGCGTAAGGTTATATTTGACGAAGGTATACAGTGGATTTCGTTGTTTAACGGAACGGCTAATTCTAACATTGAAGAAATCGTATTCCCGTCCACGCTTAAAGTGCTTGAAAAATCGCTTAACGTTATGCCTCGTTTGAAAGAAGTAAATATTCCTTCAAGCGTAGTTTCCGTTCTTGATTGTTTCTGGGCGGATTATGAAACCAACGGCGATCTTAAAGGACCTAAATCGGAAAAAACTTACGATATAAACGTTACGCTTCCTGCGACGGTAACTAATATAGTAAGACTTCCTAAAAATGTGAAATTTGCAGAGAAGTCGCCGTTTACCCGTGACGAAGCAGACAATCGTATTTACAAAATAGAAGGAAGCAAAAAGATCCTTGTATCCGATTATACGGACAATATTAAAGACGGAGTTCTCTCTGTTCCCGAAGGTGTAACCGGTATTCAGGTCGGTTTGTATCAGGCAATGACTTTCGATACGCTTAAATTACCGAACACTCTTGCTACGGTTTCTTTCAATGCTTCTGCAAATATCGTTCCCGGTTACTATAATGCGACGAAGAACAAAGGCGGACTTTTGTATAGACCGAACGACGTGCCTGCCGGCTCAAGCGATACGACCAGAGATCCCGCAAGAGCAAACGCGGGTGCGGACTGGTATTCTATCGTTTCAACCCTCGGCAACAAAATCGATCGTGTTGAGTATAACAGAACTTCTCTTAAAAGTGCTCTTAATAAAAACTATTATTATGTAAACGCTACGTCGTATACTGCAAGTGATACGACCTATTATGACAACATGGATGGCTATCATGTTGTATGCACTCAAGAAGTTGCAGCTGGTCGAAATGCGAGGGTTAAAGTTCGCGCTTATAGTGAAATGACGGGGTTTGAAAAGACTACTTCATTTACGATAAAGAGCGGCGAAACACTTACTCAAGAAGTATTTGATGCGAAATTGGGACTTGATGATCTCTCATATGCTTATAGAATTACTTCTTTAACGGAACTTGATAGTGATTACGAACTTGGTCAAACCGTAAGCCGTAACCTTTACATAACGATGACGTTCGATTACGCTTTGTTTGGCGTAGATTTTGAAGAAAATTCCGATGGCACACTTACCGTTAAAAACTTTAACGTCGATAAAGCGCAGCTTGTTCCGGGTGAGAATGCATTGTATATTGTAAATATTCCCGAATCGGTTGATGGTAAGCCTGTCGTTGCTATTAAAGAAAACGCATTCAAGGGCGAAAGACGCATAGCTGAAGTTTATATTAAGAACTCCGTTAAGACGATAGGTGCGTCTGCGTTCGAAGACACCGAAAACCTTCGCAAGGTGATTATCGAAAAAGGCGGTTTGGAAACCATCGGTAAAAACGCATTCCTTAATGCCGGTTGTTATTTAGATCCTACTACAAACGAATATGTTGTAAGTAATGAGACCGGTATTGAGTTTTTGTTGCCTCTTTCCAACCTTAAAGAGATTGCACCGTATGCTCTTAAGACCAAGGCAATCAAAGAGTTTACGCCGGTTAAAGGTGAAGAACAAAGATATTTGTTGTCCTATCCTTGGATGGGACCGTGGCCTTACGAAGGAGCTAAAGCAGGCGATTTCTTCTTCGTTTGTAATAATTACGGTAAAAATTACGGCATAGTAAAATACATGGGTAGTGAAGTTGTAGACAAAGAGAACGTTTCCGGTGGGAAAACGGCTGTAACCGTTCTTGATGTGCAGTATGTTGCTACGGCGGGTGGTTTCCTTGGTGGTGCAGGTACTTTGGCAATCGGTAAGTCGTTGCGTGCTTACGTAAGTATGGATGCTGCCGCAGATAAGTATGTAATGCGCTACGAAATGATGGAAGGCTCTGTATATTATCTTGCCTATAACGATGAAGGTCGTGCGTTCAACGAAATCTCATTCGGTATCGTCAAAAAAATACATACTAACGCATTTACCGACATGCAGTTAAGTGTTATGTCTTATTATGGCAATGACGATATCCTTGATAGTTGGATTACCCGTGATCAGATCGTAAATCAGGATTCAAGTATATTCGAAGAAGGTTGGTGGCAAGGAACGAAAAATTCTGTTATGAGCGAAAAACTTGCTAATGACCTGAAAAAGAATACGGATAGCACGCTCTAAAAACTGAACTTTGCTTTATTTCTCCGTCGGATTAGAATATTCCGACGGAGGGTTAGGGTGAATTAAGATAAAACATTCGACGCTAAAAAGCCTAAATAGGTTTTTTAGCGGAATGTTTTTATTCAAAGTCGCTATGGTCAATATACTATAACGACTTTGAATGGAAACATTTCACTGCTATCGCTCATTTTTAACGGAGTGCAAGCAAATAAATTTTGGCAGACTTTCTTTTATCGGAGGGAAGCGCGGAGTTACTATGAAGAAGACAATCGGTTTATTTTTGAGCGTATTGCTAATTATGCTTACAGGCTTATCCTTGGTGGGATGTGCGACTAAAGCAGAAGATCCTAAAGACGCAATACGTAATCAATACGGAAACAAGGAGTTTACAATTTCATTTAATACAGGTGGACTTGAAACGCCCATAGAAGATGTGATTTATACGGCTAACAAAATGCCTACGCTTCCGTCGCCTTCGCGCGTCGGATACGTTTTTGCAGGTTGGTATATGGATTCGTCCTTTTCCGTGCCGTATGTCGATGGAATACTTTATCTTTATATGAAAGACGTAACTCTTTACGCAAAGTGGACTAAAGAAGAACTTTCCGCAAGTGGTGTTTACGATTTGGAAATATCTTCTACAATTTTGGAAGATACGATTTTCAAAGGAATAAAAACGGATGACGCAGGCGGTTACAAGGATTTTGCCGACTGCATTATATACGACGAAGTATGTATCGAAAATTCCGACGGACATAAATATATGAAAATCCCTTATGACACGGGAATTGTAGAAAATATGACGGAAATGGAAAGTTTGCCTGCATTAAAGGTAATGGGCAGTTCTTTGAATTCTTCCGCGTATATAGACGAAACAAAGACCATCGCAAATTATGCAGATACACGCAAAACTATTTTTGTAAATATCGACGAATGGGATATTGAAACACCACTGTATCTCGATATAAAAACAACTAACTACGACAATGAAAAGCTTTCTTCGGATGAGCGTGCGCAAACTATCACGACATATACTGCAAAAATAGAAATTACTCGTTTTATAGGCTTTTCCAAGCCTTATGCCGATTATACTCAACCGCTTGAAGACGGATGGTATCTTGCAAAATCTTATTACCGTAGCGAGAACAATACTCCGAACATGGGCTCGGGGTTCAATCCCGTTTATTCCTATTTGCAAGTTAAAAACGGCAGATATTCGTTAATAAAGCAGTTTACGCCTTATCTCGGAATGCTTGGTGCGTCAAACACGCTTCTTTCTCCCGTAACGGCGAACTACTATAAACGTCTTGTGAGTTTTGCGCCTGTTCAACTCTATTACGATATGGACGCATCTGCTTTTGGCTACGCAACAATCGAATCCGATTATTATCCCGCGACATACAACGGCACAAGTTATGGTGAATATGTTGCAGAATTCCACGCCGATACCGGTAAGTATTATTCGATTTATGATTTCGGTACTGATTTAACGCAGGAAAAAATGATAATGGGCGGTATTACGGGATACATGGAAGTGGCTTCTTCCATGGGGGCGGCTAACCAGATTTTGTCGATAGACTATAAACATTTAGTAAAACTTTCGGAAGATGAGGTGCGTGCGGATTATGTTCCGTTGACAGAAAACACACAGTCTGCTTATGCATACAGCGAAAAAATGCAGTATTACCCCGGTGATAAGAGCGACCTTACGGAACGCAATTTAACGTATAATGCCGTAAAGCAGTATGGAATGGGTACGCACCTTATAGACTTTTTCTTCTCGGCACAGCAAATGCCGTCGGCTTATACGGATAGAAAGGTTCATAGCAGTCGTATAACGATAACGCCCGATAAGGAAACGGCGGCTACTATTGTTTCGGAAGCTCGTTATTCTGTCGCCCACTTTAATGTGGATGCTTTGGTTTACGATTATGACGAAGCGCGCGACGGTTCACTATATGCAGACTCGCTCACGTTGCAAGCTCTCGGCAGCAATGCTATGCGCGAAAACTTAAAGATAAAAACCGGCAAGAGTTTTTCGGATGGCGACAAAGTTTCGCTCGAAAGCGTGTTTAACGAAAAGGTGAGTTCTTCTGTCGATTTTTCGTCCGTGAGTTACGTTGCCTATGCCTTAAAAGACGGGGTAATAGATTATCAAAATAAAGTAAGCCTGCCCGCTTCGTTTACTTACGGCGAAAAATATCGTAATATAGCAGTCGCATTTACCGCTACGGCGGACGGTGGACAAATTAAGACGATTGTTTGTTTGACCGATTATGAAGCACCGACTATAAAACGCGTTTCTAATTATGATTCCGATAAGGTTTACACAGTAGGAGACGTTGTACTGTTTCCCGATATTCGTTATGTCTGGGGCGGGACAGAAAACAACTTTATAGACAACTATTTCGCAAACGATGATGGATTGACGGGTATCAATATAGTGCGCGTGGCAAAGTTTGCTGTAAAAAGCGGCATATATACGCCTACGTTTTTTGAGTGTGTGGTTACGCCGCAAACGTCTACGGCTTTAACCGAAAAAGATACGAGGTTATTATACGAACTTCAGAACGCTTACGGCGAACGCTACTATTATGAAATCGTGTATTCATCCGAGAGTGCGCGTAGGTTTATGATAACCGACGGAGACGGCAATATTTTGGATGAGGGCGACGTTACTTACGACAAGGATGGTTTAAGAGTGCCTTTGAACAGTTCGTACTCTTTTTATAATCCCGATTATGCCGCAACCGTTAAAGCAATAAACAAGACGTTTAGTCTTTCGGTTGGCGGGGTTGAAAAAGATTTGCCGCTCGTAAGCTATACACTTTACACCGATAAGATTATGCAAACTGAAGTGCCTGCCGACAATATTTCTGCTGTGTTGCCATTGTTTGAAGAGGCAATGCAGAATTCTACGTATTTCTATCTCGGTTTGAATTATAAAAACGGCGAAGACGAAATAACGCGAAAATTCTTGTTTAACGTGTCTTTTGGGGGCAAAAAAGACGCTACGGTTATGAATTATGATGCGTACTTTATTAACAGACAGTATGTCGCGCCATGCAGTGATATTTACTCTTCCACAGGAGTTTCACTCGGTTCTGCTTCATCGTTCAGTATGTTTGCTTACCGAGGCGACGAACTTATGAATAATATAATGTCCGCTCGCTATGTTAGTTGCGCGAAGGATGGTTACAATGTTAAAACTACTTTTTATGCTTCGGGAAGATACCGTCTCGTGTATTCTTATCAGCTGACAAATCTTGGTGGAGAAATTGTTTATTTCCAATTTGTCCAGAATTTCGAGGTTTTAAGCGACAAAGCCGAAGTACGCATTACTTATGTCACCGACGACGAGCATTTGTTTGCCGACGGCACGACTTCTAAAACAATTTCCTATGTTTTAGGCGATGAAATGGTAACGCTCAAACAACTGGATAACTTTTTGCCGACTGATGCACGTTTGTTCGGGTGGCTTACGGATCGTCGTCAACGCCCGGCTGCGGCAACTCTCGGTGGAGAAAACTTTACCGGTTACGAAACATTCAATACGACTAATGTGTATCTTTACGCACTTTGGGACGACGGTATTCGTATAACTACTAATGTAAACGGAGAACAAACCACTTATGATAATGTTTACTACCGTGCGACCGAAACGAACAAAGACACAGGCGAAGAGAAAGGCTCATACTGTATAGATTTGTCTGTCTTTACGCCTACGCCTCCAAAGGACGGTGATGTAAGCAGTTATTACTTCTTGGGCTGGACGGGTGGATTTATCGGCACGGCTATCCGTAATGACAAAGTGTATATAAGTGGAGCGGATATTACCGAAGAAGATTTAATCATCAGTCCGGTTTATAAGAGATATGTCCGCATAATGTTTACTCCACCTGAAAAATATGTGAGCGGTTCGTATGTGTTTGCTTCGGCGTCTGTTCTTGAAGGCGAAAAGATATCTAACCCCGGCTACTATCTCCGCGTAAGAGGTACAGACGGTTATACGTTTAAGGGTTGGGGTGTAATTGTAGATGGAAAGGCGACTATAATAGATTTAACTAAACCTATCGACGCGACTTTTGCTGATAAAAACTCTTATACGCTAACTCTTGTCGCGGTGTTCGTTGGCAGCGAGGGGAATGAAGTATGGTAAAATTCAAAAAAATCTTTGCTGCAGTGGTAGCGGTCTTTGCACTTATCCTTTGCGGATTGTTTCAATCGGCTTCTATTGCTTATGCAGCAAGCGAGCAGGTGATAAGCGGCGGTGACGGAACGTATACCGTTCCCGTAAACCTTGATTTGAAGATGGGTGCGGATAATTTTACAAATCCCGTTACCGTGGAGAAACTTGGCGGTAAGTATTATATGACATTCGGGTTCAGTTCGTCGATAGGCTATCTGAACCTGAACCTTGACGGAAAGGAAGTCGGTAAAACAAGCGAAAAGAAAGACGGTTGGACGTATTATACCTACACGCTTTCCGAAAACAATCTGAAA
>ERZ1026860.1169-NODE-1169-length-14068-cov-41.256619_pt1 | contig 14068 bp, 13 predicted proteins | sample MGYA00380160_ERZ1026860 | MGnify/ENA primary metagenome ERZ1026860 (study PRJEB33269, sample SAMEA4719796) | human gut metagenome | biome: human-associated habitat; feature: organic feature; material: feces | place: Cameroon | collected 2013-10 ... | reverse complement strand
CTGCCGGGTGCTTTCCCCGGCAGCAATCATTTTGCGGAGTGCTTGTTCGGTCATGTTAGGGACCTCCCCTCAACATACATTGCATTTCTGCCATCAAAAAGGAAACAGGACGTACAGCCATAAACTGCACGTCCTGTTTTGGACTAATTAGCGGTTCTTGTCAGACTGCGAGAGAACGCTGCCTGCAAGAGTTTTGGTCGTGCTGCTGTATTTCGGGCTATTCAAAGCTGCCGATGCAACGCCTTCCATTGTCTTCCCCGTCTGATGACCGCTCTTTGCCTGCGAGAGTGCACTTCCGGCAAGCTGCCGCTGAATCTTGGAAGTGCTACTACTACGCAGCGCACGAGATGCCTGAGATGCAACAGACGAAGATGTTTTCTTAGAATTCATATCAATTCCTCCATGCTATATAAAACAAGGAGGGTGAAGCTACTCCCGATACCCTCAACGATCAAATCACGCAAGAATCACTTGCGTTTGCGGTGTTTGTTGTCACGAATGTGAAGTTCAAACGCCTTTTTGCCGTACTGCTTTGCGTACAGACGATGTCCGTTACGCAACGTGATATACGCAGTGTAGACGATAGTCACATTCTCATCCATTCGATTCTCTCTCATGGTGATACTCCTCCTTTCAAGCAACGCTCGAACACGACGGAACATTTTTCCGACGAATCCGTGGAATGCTTGAAAAAGCCGGAGCAACCGGGTATACTAATTGTGAACATCGAATTAGTTTTGAGCTTCTGCTCTGGCTTTTTCAAGGAAAGCACTTATCAGATAGTCCCCACTATCTGATGGGTGCTTTTTTATATGTCAAACAGTTGGAAACTGTTAGACCAAGGGTTTTGCGGAATTTAGATCGAAAAGCATTAAGCCATCTTCGATCAATTCTCCGTCAACACGGTAACCGTGCTCCTGGAAATCGTTCTCTAACAATCGTTTGAACGTCGCAACCAAATCTTGCGAACTCCATCTTACAGAAAGCACGCCATTCTTTTTGGGCTTATAAAACGCCACCGCCTTCGGAGTTGTTTCTTCGCAAACCTGAAGCACCACCTGACGGCTCTCCTCGTTGATGAGAAGTCGCACATAAGCCGGAGAGCCCAGCTTGAGCACAACCGCCTTATTAAATGTAAGCCCGTTCAAAGTGACTGAAAAGTAAGGGACGCCTTCAGAAAAATCGAAAGCAGAAAAGCCGCTCAAATCCATCTTCGGACACCTCCTTCGTCCTTCTTTAGTATAATCCCATTCATTGCGCATGTCAACCACATTTTCGTCAAAAAATCTTTTTAAGGTTTCTTGTTCGCATTTTTGATTTTTTCATGAACACGAGTGTCTCGCAGTTTCGTGTTTCAATCTATTCATGCATTCGTCGCGTATTTGCTTTTAATTGCGATTATTTGCGATTATTAGGGTTTATCATACAAGAATACGCTTCTATAAGCGAGTATTTTCACTCCATCACTCTAATCGTGCTCTCAATGAACGCAATCTCATCTTCCGTCAGCTCGTACTTCTTGTACAGCTTTTCGTCTGTCCATTCTTCTGTAAAATCCTGATCAGGCACAAAGACAAAGTTTGCTCTTGCAATGTGCATGGAAGAATAGGTCAGACGCAGCATGAAGCGCGTAAACTTACACATCAGATACTGCTTGTAGTTCTTGATTTCTGCTTCGGTATCGAATGCGCCCAGAACCAGATAGGAGAAGGTGTTCACTTCTCCCGGAACCTCAATCCGGGGTGTCGTGATGGCCTTATAGCCCTTGGACGGGTCAATGCCAACCTCACCATTGCAGGGAACCAGAATGGAGATCGTCGCTTTGTACTTGTCGATCAGCTCTGCGTTTTTCTTGACATCGCTTCTCTTAATATAGCCGATGCCTTGGCTGTGAACAAGGGAAATACAACCATCAAAGGGTTCTTTCTCACCACGAGCCGCAGAGGGGAAACCAAAGGCATCAATGGGCTGCACCCGATCGGTCAGGAAGTGTTCTGAACGGCTCAGAACCTTATGGATGATGGACAGCGATTCATTCGACCGGATGAAGATTTCCCCAAACTCATTGAGGTTGCGCCGCATGGTATGGCGTTCCAGACCGCTGACGTTTGTAACCTCGCAGACCTCCTCCTTGTCCCGATCCCACAGGAAATAGCAAATGCCGCCTGCAATATCCACGGTGCTGAAGCAATCCTTGGAGTTCACAAAATCCGTCAGCCTGATCAGATGCGGATCGTTCAGCATCTCATTGCGGAAATCATTCAGTCCGATGCCGCCAGCATACCAGCGTGCTGGCATAATCATAGAGATATAATGGGGCTGCATGGTTTTTGCCTGATCCACAAACAGGTTATAAACCGGGCGTGCCTGTTTTGCCGCAACATTGGCTGCGCTGCCGCCGCCTGTATCCTCCTGATACGGCGGATTGCCCACAATGGCATCAAATTTCATGGGCTGTCCCTCCTTTCCCCATGTATCGGTTCGCTGCAGCTTCTTTGCCAGACGCTGCGGGTCTTTTTCCATCCGTTCCAGCAGGTGCGGAATGTAGGTGGTGTTGACCGTCCAATCCTGATAACCCACCAGCGTCCGCCGGGTGATGCTTTCTGCCATCCGGGTCTTGCACAGAACAAAGATCTGCTGCTCCACGGTTTCCTGCCAGAGAGCCTGTGTCTGCTCCAGCGGCAGCTTGTCCTCCGGGCCGGGCAGCTTCATGGCGTACAGGCTGTATGCCATATACAGGGGATACAGGCCGGATTTGGAGTTCATTTCCAGAATCCGTGCCTCCGGGTTGAGGAAGATGTCCTCGGTGACCTGCCCCTGATCCACCAGACGGGGCTCCTCCAGAACCTCCTGCGAGTCGAACTGCTCGTTGAGGAAGCAGTAGCCGCCCACCATGTTGCTCAGATGAAGGTTCACCACCCGCCACGGGGTCAGAACGGTTTCCTTGTCGGGATTGCGGAAGTGGCTGAAGATCTCGGCAATGCGCTTCACACGCTCGGTGGGCGGCAGCTCGTCCGCAGCCTTTGCCATGCGGCGGATGCGCAGACCAGCCCCGCTGACCACATCCTCATCGTAGTATTTCAGCAGCTTGCGGAACAGGGGCTTGTCCACGGTTTTGGGTATGAACTCCTGCCAGGATTCCTCATCCACCAGCGTGATGAAGTCTGCCATCTTGATGCTCTCGGTCAGGTCCACCTTGGCACCGTAAATCAGCAGGGGCAGGCGGATGGACACATTCCGCAGCAGCCGGATGACCTTCTCTCGTTCCTTTTTCTGCTCTTGCAGCTTTTTCAGCAGGTCATCGTCCTCTTTGGTGCACTCCCGCTTGGGCTTGTTGGAAATCTTGTCTGCCTTTTCGTATTCCTCGTTGGTCAGCCCCTGATGGTTGATGTGGACTTTGGTTTCCTTTTCGGCGGCTTTCTGCTCGCTGAGCTTGTCCGACAGGGTATGGAACAGCTGCACATCGTCCTCGTCCATGACAATGCCGGTATCCTGCTTGTACACCGATTCATCGTCAAAGCCGCTCTTGATGGCCCTGTCCACCGTCAGACGCTTGATCTGCCGCATCATTCTGGAGACGCTGTATGCAGTCATCTGGGTGCCGTCCACCGCAATCACCGGGCAGAAGTTCAAAAACTCGCCCAGTGCCGCCCGGTTCTGCTCCTCGTTGGTCCAGCCCCGCTTGGTGATGCGGTTGACCTCAGAAATCACGTTCAGGGCACGGTCCGGGGCAAAGTCAAAGACGTAGCAGCGTTCCTTCTGTTTGCCGTCCAGCACCCCTGCCGATTGCACCCGGAAGATGGTCTGCATATAGCCGGACGCAGCCGTGCTTGCCGACCCGGTCAGCATCATCACAGCCGTCCACTCCGGCACCGTCACGCCGGTGGTCAGCTTGCCGCAGGAAATGGTAATGGTATAGCGGTTCGCCTTGATGACCTGTTTTACCAGCGTCAGAAAGCAAAGAATCCTCGCTATATCTTACGGTAGTGACCTCGTTCCAGAAATTCAATTATTCCTTTATCCCGAAGAAATTGCAGTTGTTGACGAATTTTCGCTTCAATGTTTTGATTATCGGGATGCTGATGCTTCAGTTTATCTGCAAATATATAAATATCTTTTAGGTGAAAATCTTTCGTAGGGATGGCATTCACACAGTTGAGCACATCAAACAGCCATCCTCGCTTTTCAATGGACTCCGTTTGTAGACGTTTAATTCTCGCATAGTCTTGTACGATACAATCCGTACTTCGATAATTTTGGTTTTCAATAATAGGGATTCGCCCTTGTTCTGGAATATCGCCGTATAAAATATTGCAGCCGACCCATCCGGCACGTCTGGCAGTCGGCGATAACGGTTTTCTCTTTTCGATTACCGTAGGCGTAAAGAAGAATTTGGGAACGACTGTCAAATCGACAACCTGTAAAGAGGAGTAGTGCATAACCAATAAATCAGGATTTGTCATACTGGTTATGCGGCTTATCATGGTATCGTATGCACCATCCGATATCTTTCTGCCGATTTTTCCATCTTTGCTCTTCAACTCAAAGATTTCCCCACAGGATGGGCACTGAAAGTCTGCAACGGGGCGGTTATTTTCGAGTTTTGAAAGTCGAGCACTCCCACATACCGGGCAGAAAATGTTATCATTGACCCAGCTTTCGCTCATTACTCGGATTTTCTGTGAATTGCTTTTATATCCAAGCCCTAGCGATTGGTCAAAACACAAGTTCATAGTCAAAAATCCTCACACCGGATATCGCTTTTTATTGTACCACGTTGGTCAGGCACTGTAAATATTAGAACCTCATGCCGCCATCTTTTTGCATCCGGGGCAGAGGTCAATTTGTTCCTCACTGCCGAACCAGCTGATAATTTCAATTTTGGTTTCCTTGCAGCTGCCCGGAACCACATACTTTGTGCCGTCCATCTGCCAGAGGTTCCACGCAATGATGTTGGCGATCACCTTCATCTGCCGCAGGTGGGGAAGTTTGCCAAAACGTTCCCGGTAAACCTCCACGAAGGTCACAAACAAGTTTTCCCGTGCCAGCAGCAGGCTGTCGCCCTGATACTCAAAGCCGTACACGCTCTGGAACGCCCGCTTTGTCCATGTGAACCATTCTTCTTCGGTGTCCGTGTTTTCGCTGACAACACGCAGCTTGCGGTCCAGCAGGCCAATTCGCTGGGAAATGGGAATGGTTTCGCCTGTCACAGTGTCATAGCGGCTTACCAGATAGGGAGCTTCGCCGCAGGAAATTTCCAACCGCTGTGCATCCACATATTTCTGCCATGTGTGTTGGCGGTCCCTAGGAAAGCAGATTTTGTCGGTAGTCGCTTTCCACGACATCTCCTTCTGGATGTTGAAAACGTCCTTCCTGCCAAACCACTGCTCATCCACCAGATTGTTCTGTGCGTTGCAGATCCAACTGGGGGTAAACACCTCTGCTTTGTCACGGGTGCGGTTGGTCTGGTGCTCCAGTGCTTTTTCCACTCTGGGCTGGATCAGGCTGTCCTGTTCGCCTGTAACCAGTTCCGGCAGGATTTCTTTTTTGAAGCTATACTGTTCGCCCAGTTCGGCGTAATCATCGGTTGCCCAGATGATGTTTTTCTTGGTGGTCTTGTCCTGAAGCAAAATCTCAAGGAGGGTGCGTTCATGGTCCAAAAGTTCCTGCTCCAACAGGTCAATTCCTGCAATGCTGAACATCCGCCGCCCTCCCTTCAATTTGTTGATGGTACTATAATAACACACCTTTCGGGGTTTGTGAATGTGTACCATCCACCGTTTTCATCAGGGCACCCCATTTTCCAGTGCCCTGCCGGGAAGAATCCAAAGAGCGGCGGAACGCTCGTTGGCACACGACTTTGCTTGCAAAGTCTAGTGTGTTACACCTTGGTTCCGGCTGACGCGGAAAAGGGGCTGCGAGAGGCTCCGGCAAGCACCTGTTCTGCGGCAGAAGGATGCACGGCTGGGGATGGCAGCTAATGGTTTCTGCCCACCCAGCGCAGGCTTGCGGAGGAACCAATGGTGTACGTTCTCCCGTCCTGCCGCAACAGCGTTTCTCCTATAAGGCGCAAGACAAATGATCAACGTCTGTGCTTGCCACGATTGCCTGCAAGTGTCCCCGGTTTCAGCATTGCCGTTTTATAAAGAATCTTCTTTATCAGCTTTCTTTCATCCTCTGTCAGCTTATCGTAGTTGATGCCGATTGCCTTCAATGCCGTTCGGATCTTCTTTTCATCCGCAGACCCTTCAAGTTTCTGTGCATCCTCCAGTTCCTTCATCAGGTTGTCGATCATTGAACCATCCGAAGTGGTCTTGTCCTTGCAGTGTTCCGTCTTGATGTTCTTCAGGATAGCCACCAACTCATCATACAAGACCCGACCAAAGTACTCATCTTCATCGATCTGCCCCAGCTTCAAGGTGCTCATGTATAGATCGTTTTCATCTGCTGCATACTTCTTTTTCAGCATTTGCCGGGTCGCTTCCAGACCAGCATTGAGGTTTTGAATGTTTGCGCTGACATATCCATCCACATAGATTTCCAGATCGGTCATGAACCGCTGGAAGTTCTCATGCACGATCAGTTCGCACAGCAGCCGATGATTGAATTTTCCATTCCTTAATACGTCCACTGCGCCGTCGCTCAGATGCAAGTCCGAAAGGACTGCATCTGGGCGTTTTTTGTTTTCCGTCACACCCAGCAGGTAGTCCGTGGTCACGCCATAGAACTCAGCCAGCGTTGTCACCGCATAAATGCTGAGGTCGGTCACATCGTCGCTCTCGTATTTCGACAGTGCCGATTTGGACAGACCCGTCTGCTCTGCCAGCGTTTCCAACTTCAGATCCCGCTCCACACGCAGGTCTTTGAGCCGTTCTCCCAGTGTCAGCTTGATGTTCATGGTCGCACCTCCGATGTTTTTTGCACAGTATACCACTTCCGGCGGTTCCTGTCCATAAGCGTGGAATTTTGCAGTTTCTGCACCTGTTTTCCGACATTATGGATATACGGCACAGCGGCCATTGCGGTGCTATCCTATAGACAGAAAGAAAACATATTAACTCCCCAGCAGCGAACATATTAAGGGCTTCCCGCGAAAGCCCTCTGAAATATCTTTCATAACAGGACCTTGAGAACAGAATGACCGTCCGAACTGCCCAGACCGCCAAGACCTCCCATCGGGGGAGCGAGCGCCCTGCATGGGGCCGACACAGAGTCCAAAAAGATTTCCTGTCGGGAGGCAGCAAGGGAGACCGGCTTCACCGAAGTTCCCATTTGGGGAACCCCGGTGACTTTGAACGTGGCAGGGATCAAATTGATCCGTGCCAAAACCTTTGACCAAAGGAGAAATTTTGAGTTTATATCAAAAGATCAAGTCCGCCATCACCGTTCGGCAGGTGGGAGAGATGTACGGCATGGAGCCCGACCGCCATGGCATGGTGTGCTGTCCGTTCCATTCCGACAGCGACCCCAGCATGAAGCTGAACGACAACTATTATTATTGCTTTGGCTGTGGAGCCAACGGCGATGCCATCGACCTCACCGCCAAACTGTTCGACCTGAACCCCCGGCAAGCCGCCGAGAAGCTGATAACTGACTTCGGGCTTGACCCGGACAAGCCGCCCGCCAATGCCATCGCTCTGCCGCCGCCCAAGCGCGGCCTGACGGACGAGCAGTGGGCAGACATCGCCTACTGCCTGCGGGTACTGACCGATTATCTCGACCTGCTACACGATTGGCGGGAACGTTATAAGCCTGCCACCCCGGAAGAACCGCAGAACGAACGGTTTGTGGAAGCCCTCCACATGACCGAGATCATCGAGCACCTAACGGACTGCGTTGCATTTGGAACGCCCCAGCAGAAGGCCGCTGCCGCCGCACGACTGCTGTCCGGGTCGTACCTGCTGATGTTGGAGGAGCGTACCGACCGCCTTGCTCTGGCAAAGTGCGCCTGACGATTCATTCACCCGAAGTGGTGCTTATCATTATGAGAAGCATCACTTCACTTTTCTAAAAGAGAACCACCACATGAAGAAAAATATTTCCCGCAACCCCTTATGGCCGGACTGGTACAACGGCAAGAAGATCGATGAAGTCCAGTTTGGCCGTGCCTTTCTGGAACAGTGGCCGCTGAAATGCGTCAACGGAACGCTGTACACGCTGGACGGCCCGGTGGAGGACGAGAGCGAGATCAAGCAGCGCATCTTGGAGAACATCGAGGAATATGTCACCTCCGGCCTGTCCAAAAAGGTCACCAACATTCTGGAGACCATCAAGCTGCTGGCCTTTTCCGACCCGTTCCCCATCGAACAGGACTGCATCCACCTCCAGAACGGCGTATACCATCTGCCGGACGGCTCTTTTCAGGAGAACAGGCTGTTCTGCCAAAACCGCCTGCCTGTGAAGTACGACCCGAAAGCTGCCAGCCCTGACCGCTGGCTGACCTTTCTGCACGAGCTGCTGGACGATGCTGACATCCCCACCTTGCAGGAATATCTGGGCTACTGTCTTATCCCCAGCACCAAAGGCCAGAAGATGATGCTCATCGTTGGCAAGGGCGGCGAAGGCAAGTCCCGCATTGGGCTGGTGCTGAAACGGCTCATGGGAGATGCCGCCAGCAACGGCAGCGTCCAGAAAGTGGAGAACAACCGCTTTGCCCGTGCCGATCTGGAACGCCGCCTGCTGATGATCGACGATGACATGGACATGAACGCCCTGCCCAAAACAAATTATATCAAGACCATCGTGACCGCCGAAGCCAAGCTGGACTTGGAGCGCAAGGGTGTCCAGAGTTACCAGCGGGACATTTACGCCCGGTTCCTCTGTTTCGGCAACGGTGCGCTGACCTCGCTGTATGACCATTCGGACGGTTTCTTTCGCCGCCAGCTTATCCTGACCACCAAGGACAAGCCTGCCGATCGTACGGACGACCCTTTCCTTGTGGAGAAGATGTGCGCCGAGTTGGAAGGCATCCTGCTCTGGTGTCTGGAAGGGCTGCACCGGCTGGTGCAGAACAACTTCCGCTTCACGGTCAGCCCCAAAGCTGCTGCCAACGTGGACACCATCAAGCGCAGCAGCAACAATGTCATCGACTTCATGGAATCCGAGGGCTACTTCCGCTTCAAGGCGGACTACTCCATCAGCTCCAAAGATTTCTATGAGATCTACAAACTGTGGTGTGAGGACAACGCCTGTCACAGCGTGTCGGCTATCCGTTTCAGTGCGGAGCTGCGCCAGAACGACCGCCGCTATAACCTTGAAGCCACCAACAACATCTACCTGCCCGGTGGCCGCAGGGTGCGCGGTTTCGTGGGCATCGAGCCGCTTGTCCACCCCTGTCCGTAAAAAGTGCATTTTTTCACGGAAGAAGTTCGTACAACCTGTACGGTCTGTACTTGTACGCACCTGTACGGCAAATCGAGATAAATTAAAGCGTGTTATCGTTTATATTTCACATTTCCGTACGTCGTACAAACCGTACAGGTTATTTGAAGTCCGTACAGATTTTTGTACACCCCAAGAAGGAGCGTGATCTATGAAAGCCCAATACGGAACTTGTCGGGGCAAGGCCCCTCCATCTTGCTGTCGCAAGACCGTTCTGTCGCTTAAAGTCCCCACTGGGGACTTCATTGTTCCGCTGCGCTCCACAAACGCGAATTTTACGGTTCAAAAAGTACAAGGGGTCTGCCATCAGCCCCATCGAGGCCCACAACGAGCGCACCAAGGAGCAGTACGCCAGCAACCCGGATATCGACACGAGCCGGAGCCGCTACAACCTCCATCTGGTGCAGCCGCAGGGCAGATACCGGGAAGAAGCCGACCGCATGATAGCTGCCGCCCACTGCCGTGTCCGCAAGGACAGCGTGCGGGTGGTGGAGGCTCTTGTCACAGCCAGCCCGGAGTTTTTCAAGGATAAGACCAACCGGGAGATCAGGGCGTACTTTGCGTACGCCCTAAAATTTTTGGAGAGCAGACAGCGCCCGGATACCTTTCTCTCTGCCGTTGTCCACATGGACGAGAAGACACCCCATCTGCACCTTTGCTTTGTGCCCCTGACCGCTGATGGGCGATTGAGCGCCAAGGAGATCATCGGCAACCGCAAGAACCTTGTGAAGTGGCAGGACGAGTTCTGGCAGCACATGGTCAAGCAGTACCCGGAGCTGGAACGGGGCGAAAGTGCCAGCCAGACCGGGCGGGAGCACATCCCGCCCCGCATCTTCAAGGAGATGACCCAGCTGACCAAGCAGAAGGAGCAGTTGGATGCCCTGCTGGTGGGCATCACTCCCTTCAACGGTAAGAGCCGTGCGGCGGAGATCAGCAAGGTGCTGGACAGCTATATCCCCAATGTGGCACGGATGAAGGACCAGCTGCGAAAGTACAATGTAGCCTTCACCAAGACCGCCGCCGAAAATGAAAAGTTGAAAGAGAAGAACAAGACGCTCTCTGCCTCGCTGGACAAAGCGAAGGAGGGGAGCGTCTTGAAGCGTCTGGAGGATGCCAAGCTGCGGAAGCAGATCTATTCCGTACATTAAAAGCAAACTCCGTGATAATTTCTTAAGAAAGCTTCGTTTGCTTTCAATAGCTTTTCATAGTATTCACGATAAGAACTGCTCAATCGACGCATAGCGGGGATAAAAATATCATTGTAACCGTTTTCTCGATTTAACTGCGTGAATAATTCTTGAAGTCTGTAACCCGGAGTGTTTTTATACGCATCAGATGCTTTGATTTCCTCATATCGCTCAAGCATCTCCCTATTATCTTTCAGATATTGTTCGGGGTCTTGTATAGCAGCAGCAATACTTACAGCAGCTTTTTTTGACACGTCAACAAGATCAATGGTTTTCGCAACATCATCGAGATATTCTTTCAAATCATCCGGGATAACAATATTCACACCGTCTAAAAACTCAATTATCGTTTCAAATGCATCTTGTTGTTCGTCTGTCACAATCCTCTCATTCAGGTACGGTGCAAAATGGAGACTGATAAATTTCCCGAAATATCCCGGAAAACGGTCAAGCAATCTTGAAAGAATAGAGCGCTTTGTTTCAAGCTGACGCAATTGCGCCCGGGCATCCTCCCAATTCTGGTTTCTCGCAAGCGTGTAGAGTAATTGTTGTTTCGCTTGTATATCCGAAATTTCCAGTTCTTTCTTGTCGCATATATTTTGAAAAGATAAATGGTCATTCTCTGCTAGAACCGTTTTAATATCCGTCACCGATATCCCAAGCCCGCGTAAAACTGCGATTTTGTTTAATTGGATGACATCATCTTCCGAAAACATCCTGTAACCATTTCCCATGATTTGAGGGTGAGTTAAGCCTTGTTCCTCATAATACTCAATAGCCTTTTTCGTAAGGCCGCATTTCTTGCAGACTTCGTTGATAAGCATATCATCGCCTCCACCGGTATGATAAGCCCACCCCCAAGGGAACAGTCAATAGCTTTTTCAAAAATTCTCTTGATTTGGCAAGGTGTGTACGATATGGAATGCCATGTCCGCATTTTCTTTATCCACAAATACCTCTGTGATATACTTCGGTTTTATACCCAGCGTTCCGATTCTTGCCTGATCGAACGCATTACGCCGATTGACATCTTTGGTTTTGCAATAAAACTTGATTCCCACAGCTGCCAACGCATCCGTAATGCGGTTGCATTGGTAAGGATCAGAAACTGTTGCAATTTGTGATTTGAAAAACCGCTCTAACATAAGTACACCTCCTACCGGTCGTTTGAAAAGGACACAATTTCAAATATCTTTATTGGAATAACGCAATTTAATCTCAATTTATTTCGTTCGTCCATAAATTTCTAAAAGTTTGTATGTCTGTACATGAATCTTCTAAAATTTTATAGCACAATCACAACATTATCCATTCGGACAAATCGCTATGACGGCTCTTTTGGAATTGCTGAAGGATGCCGACCCGGAGATGAAGGCAAAACTCCGCTTGGCACTGCTCACCTGATGCAAAAAAGGGCACTGATTGCAATGCAATACAGCGCCCTACATAATCGGACATGGATAACACCGACCGTGCAGAAACCGTGCAGAAACCGTGCAGCCATGGCTTACAAAACAAAAAAGCCATGAAATCTTTCGATCCACAGCTTCTACATTAGACATTCCTAGCCGTTGGGACCCGCGGGCTAAGCAAAGCCGCCCTGTTCGAGTTCCTTCCATCGCGCAGACAAAAAGAAAAACCAGAACACAAATGTGTTCTGGTTTTTCTTGGTGCAGGAATGCAATCCAAATCCGAACCATTTCCCTCGGATGCAACTTCTGTCGCTTCTCCAAAGGTGACGGTCTGTGTGCCTTCTTTATAGTTAAAGGTTATCAAAACCTTATCATCATACAGGTAAATCGCATTGATGAACGTATCCACCAGTGCCTGCCGCTGGTCTTTCAGGCTCATGTCCAGCTTACGAAACCGCAGCAGCCATCGCAATCCAACTTTTTTAATCGTTTGCAACATCGTTGGATTGCATATCGCAAAATATGCCGGTCAGAACAGTATTCGAAACCTGCCCTTGCGATTGAACCGGATGAACTCCTCTGTGACCTTGGGCTTCGCCAGCTTTTCTTCTGCAATGCGGGCTTCAAGCTCACGCTTGGTTTCTTCCAGCTGCTCCAACCGTTCCTTGGTGGAGCTGGTCAGGATACCGGCCTGAATCGCATTGAGCATATTCTGGATACCCGATTCCGCATCCCGAAGCTGCTTCTCATAGAGGGGAATGTTGGTATTTTCCTTGTTTTGCAGTTCCATCACCTTGGCAATGATGGATTCCATAGCGGCATCGTCTTTCACAAGTTGCATGGTCTGGTTGACTACCAAATCCTCCAGCCACTGTTTACGGACGGTCTTTTTCTTGCAGCCCTTATGCTTTTTGGCAGTAGCACATTTATAATAGCAGTGAACTTCTCCCGTCCGGCTCGTACCGCTTTCGCCAAACATCAGCGCACCGCAATGACCGCAGAACAGCTTGGTGGTGAGCAGATAGTCATCCTCTGCCTTTCTACGGGCAGGGGCTTTTTTGTTTTTGGCGATTTTCTCCTGCACATCCTCAAACAGTTCCAGCGGAATAATGGGCGGAATGGCATCCGGCACGACCACATCCCGGAATTTCAGTTCCCCGATGTACCGCCGGTTTTTGAGCATATGTTCGACACTATTATAAGTGAACGCACCGCCCACCGGGTTCTTGATGCCGTTTTCGTTCAGCCAGTCCCGGATCTCCTTCATAGTGGAGCCTTCATTGTACTTCTTGAACGATTCCAGCACAAAAGGCGAGGTGAGAGGGTCGATGTGGAACTTCCGCTCCGAATCCAGCGTATAGCCAAAGGTTCCACGACCACCGTTGCAGCGGCCTTTCAGGATGTTCTCGGTCTGTCCACGGACTACCTTTTCGGCAAGGTCAGCGGAATAATACTCGGCATAGCCTTCCAGCACCGATTCCAGAATGATGCCCTCCGGGCCAGCCGAAATAACTTCCGTTGCCGACACCAGTTTCACGCCGTTCCGCTTTAACTGGGTCTTGTACCGGGCACTGTCATAGCGATTCCGGGCAAAGCGGTCCAGCTTCCAGACCAGAACGATGTCAAACAGCTTCTTGTCGCTGTCCTTGATCATCTGCTGGAACTCCGGGCGGTTGTCCGTCTTGGCAGAGATGGCACGGTCAATGTAGTGCTTGACCACCGTAATGCCATTCTTTTCGGCATAGGCCGTGCATTCCCGAATCTGACCTTCGATGGATTCTTCGCGCTGGTTGTCACTGGAATAGCGGGCGTAGATCACGGCGGTCATGGCAGGCACCTCACTTTTACACATCATTGAACGGTGGATCGTTCTTTCAAAGCGATGTTTCGTATAATGTATATACCACATCTTGTGCAAAATTGCAAGATGAATTTATATTATCGCAATTTTCAAAAATAGTGCCAATCAAAACGGCATCTTTGCGATATGCAGTTTGCGGATGTTGCTTGTGCATTAAAAACGCAAACTGCTATAAATTTCCTTCAGCATACCGGGTTTCGATAGCTTGTATACCTATTTTATATAAC